>Ga0180008_1000124_pt1 | contig 79147 bp, 105 predicted proteins | sample MM_PW_MetaG_FD_121121 | JGI IMG/M metagenome (GOLD analysis project Ga0180008, IMG submission 121121) | Groundwater microbial communities from the Aspo Hard Rock Laboratory (HRL) deep subsurface site, Sweden - MM_PW_MetaG | ecosystem: Environmental > Aquatic > Deep subsurface > Groundwater... | reverse complement strand
GTCCTAACTAAAGAAAGTGCGAACTCCAATCCTTTACTATCTTCAGTTATATCTTCTATCTTAACCATAGTAACTTCTTGTAAAATATAGTTTTTAAGAATTATTGTAATGGAAACAACCAAATTTCCCCTTAAATCATAAGTCCTATAAAATAAGAAATCATTCTTAAACATTATTATACTCTTATAAAAAACTAAACTAATCTTTAATGATCCTTTTATACTTTTTATCAAAATCTATAAATTCAAAAGGGATGAAATTCTCATCCGAATCTACTGGTTCTCCCGATACTGTTTTGTTTTCCAATAAATTAAAAGGGGCAGCTCTTTGTTTTCCTTCATTCGCAACTTTAATGACATACTCTGAAATTTTCATATATTTCAATAATTGAGAAAGATTATAAATATTTCCATTTCAAACTAATTTTTCTACCCCTTTAATTAATTCATCTCTTATATCTATTTCTCCCCCCTTTCTTAATTTCTCTTTAAGGTAATTAGTTATTTTTTTTACAGAGAGGTAGCGGTTTGGAAATTACATCAAGAGGATTTGATCTACTAACATATTGTGTCCAAACTTCTTTAACTGTTTGTCCTGGAGGACCCAATACCCTTAAATCTTTATTAGGATATTCTCCTCTTTGAATTTGCATAGCTCTAGAATAAATGGTTCTTTTTGGCATAATCAATAGTAAGAATGTATATTAATAAATATTATTATAACAAGACAATAATTAATATAAACTTGTAAATTTCTATTAGTGAATGAACAGTATTGACCTATTAAAAGAAGAGGTATATATAACCCACATATATACTGAGGGAGTAAAGACAGGGAGAGCGGTTCCTCTTGGTTATATATCAAAAGTCAGAGGAAAATATATTCAGGGTTTGGATTTAAAAAATATATTAACTGAAAAAGAAATTTTAAGATTAGTTAAAATAGGAACTTTGAGACCTGTTAATGAAACTAAATTAACTCAAAATAAGAGACCATTTCTTTTCGAAGGTTTGTTTGATCCAAAAAGATCAAATAGACTTAAAGCAGAGGTTTACCTTGTAGATAGAAACAATCCAGTTGATGATAAAGAGAGAAAATTACTTACCAGCTATTTAGTACGACAATAAATTTTATAAAGTTAAAATAAATTATCTACACATGAACATAAATAATATTATCCTTTTTTTGCTTTAATCTTACCACAATCAACTTTCCACTTGCATCCATTACAAATCCCTGAATTTTTGGACCATTCTTTTGTTCCAAAACAAGTTTTTTTTGATTGTTTTTTTTCTAATTGATTTTTAACCATTAAAAAGACCATCACTTACCCTTTATATATCCTTATATTATTCAAATATGCAACTTTAACTATCTCTTGTTTTGGGATGTATATAAAAATTATTAGTTAATATCTATAAATGATAAAAAATTATATTATAATAAAGGAAAATAAAATGGAAAAAAAATGGTATGTATATCTCCTTGAATGCCAAAATGGTTCATATTATGCTGGTGTGACTAATGATATTGATGTCAGAATGAAGGCTCATGCTACAGGTAAAGGAAGCAAATATGTTGATAAGAATGGATTTAAGAGACTGCTTCGAGCTAAGCAGTGTAAGGATAAATCTGAAGCTTGTAAATGTGAATATGCTATAAAAAATTTACCAAGAAATAGTAAATTAAGTTGGTTTGATTAATTTATTTGATAATCAAACAGGTTTTTTTGGTAAGAATCTTAGTTTTTTATCTTTAATTATTCTATTCACAAATTCCTTAATATTTTTCCAAAATACAATTATAAAAAGTATTATTAGTAAAACCCAATTTGGAAAAAAGATATAAGGATTTGTCCAAAGGATTCCATTTACAGTAAAGTTACTTATTGGATAAAGAAAAGGTGTTGGAAAAAATTCATTTGAATGTGTAGGAATATCTATTAATATATGTAGAGGCCAAGCCAAAACCCAAATATAAATTTTCTTTTTTATTAAATAGATTAACAAAAACACAATTGTTACAATAAGCAAGCTGTGAGTTAGCCCATATAAAATATGAACATATGAGGGTGCATTAATTACCTGTTCTTTTCCTAGTGTTGATCCTGAAAAAATTATTTGAACAAAAGGTATTCCAAAAGGAATCACATCTGGTAATATCCCTACTAAAAAAGCTAACCAGAGCTTTCCTTTATTAAAAATTCCTTTTACAAGAAGTATAGCCCATAATCCATGTGATATTACATCCATACTAAGAATTAGAAATTTTAGTTTAAATTGTTTGCTAAGTTTGGCTTAATTATGTTAATTATTAAAATTCACTTTTATCTACGCTTTCTGTTGGGTTTTGACTCTTAATCCCTTTATCATATGCTTTGGTTCTTCTGTAAAAGAAAATAAGAATTACAATTATTACTAAAATAGTAATAGCTGAAATGACGATTGATATATTTTTTGTTGAGGTATTTAGTGTTTTGTCTTCTAAATCATCCCCAGTCATATTTTCTATAATTGAATCATTTCCCTCATTAGTGTTAAGAGAATCATTTGAAGAGGTATTTTGAGGTGTGTTTTCAGAACTATCATTTTGTATAGAGGTATTAGTTGAATCAGAATTGTTTGTGTTTACTTCAATAGAATCATTTACTTTTACTAATGTTCCATTTTCACAATAAGATACTTCTATCATGGCCCCTGAGCTAAACGGGGAGATTAGTTCAACAGCGTATTCTATACCCCCTATTGTTGCTTTTTTAGACATTTCATTTCTATAAAGAAAAAAGTATTCTGCTCCCACAAACAAATCAATATTTGCAGTTCCAGGATATGAGCCGTCTAGGCTTGAAATATATATTTCTAAACCCCCTGTTTTTTTAACTTCTTTTAAATTAATCTCTTCTTTACCCCCTCCAACTTTTATCCATGCAAATTCTTCTGTTGAATTAATTATACTAACATTATATTCTCCTTTTAGTATTTCTATTTCTTTTGAAGGAGCTAAATTTGTGAGTGTGAGTTTTTTAGCATCTACTATTATGTCTGCTGCAGTGTCTGTACCTGAAATTAGTACTATTTTTAGTTTGCTAATAGGTTCTATTTCACCCAAATTAATAAAATCTTTTTCAGATGTAACTTCTCCTTCAGTACAACCATATGCTGCTGAAACAACACCCATAAACCAAATAACTATTAATATTATTAAAATCCTCTTTTCCATAATAAAAATTAGGGGTTAGGAGAATTTAAATGTTACTTTTAACAATTTATAATAAGTGTGTTTTATAAGAAAAAAATATTTTTTATATTATATATTTGCTATATAAAAACTTTGTGAATTATGTTTGAGTAGTAAAATAATTTTACAAAACCTTTAAAAAAGAATTTTGCTTTTTGATATTACTTAAATTTGAGGAGATTTAAAAATGGATGAAGAACAAATTAAAGGAACTGAAGAAGAAAGTTCTGAAGAGCCAGAAGAAGCTCCAGAAGAAGAAAGTTCTGAAGAGCCAGAAGAAGCTCCAGAAGAAGAAAGTTCTGAAGAGCCAGAAGAAGCTCCAGAAGAAGAAAGTTCTGAAGAGCCAGAAGAAGCTCCAGAAGATTTAGAAGACTAAAGTTTTTCAGAATCAGAAACACCTGCTGAATAGAGGGGTGTTTTTTCTTTTTCAACAGTTTTATATAATCTATTATTAAAATAATAATATGGGTTGGAAAGCATTTCTTAGTTTTTTGTTTTTTTTGTTAGTAATTGCTTTGCTTATTTTATATTGGTTTATTCCGTTTGATACAGTTGAATTTGGAACTTCTATTTCCAATCCAAATTTTAATTTAAATTCAACTTCTCTAAATAATATGCAATTTTATTCTAATTTGAGATATCCTGATTCAGAAATTTCTTATAAAATATATGATGAGTGCACATTACAGAAAAAACAAGATATGGAAAGAGCATTCGAGATTATATCTAATCTAACTGTTTTGAAATTTTATTCTGTAAATTTTAATGAAGGGCTCTCTATTTTTTGTGATGAAAAAAATAAAATAGAAAATGATTTGTTTATTGCAGGTGAAGGAGGTCCAGTAAACATAACCCAGACAGATAATTTTAATGTTATTTTTAATGCAAGAATTTTATTAATACAAGATTTTAGATGTGATATTCCTAATGTTGCAATACATGAATTGTTACATGCCTTAGGTTTTGATCATTCTTCTAATAAAAATAATATTATGTATCCTGTTACAAAGTGTGGTCAATCAATAGGAGAAGATATTCCTTATTGGGTAAATTATTTATATTCCTTTGAAACTTTACCTGATCTTTCTTTTGAAAACATATCTGCTGTTATGAAGGGAAAATATCTTGATGCTGAAATAAGCATAAGAAATAATGGTCTTAAAAAAACTGAAAGTGTAAAGATTGTAATTTATGCTGATGGAAAAATAATAAAGGAAATTCCTATTGAATCATTAGAAATTGGAAGCGGAAAAATAATAAGTTTGGCTAATATTTGGATTACACAATTAAGTATTGATGAAATTAAATTTGTTATAGATTCTAATTTTGATGAGTTAGATAAATCCAATAATGTTGCTGTCTTAAAAACAAAAAAATAAATTAAAAAAAAAGAAGATAAAAAGAATTAATCGTCAAGTTCAAGATCGTCAATTATCTCATCAAAGAATTCTTCGTTATCAGGAAAGTTGTGTTCTTCCTCCATTTTTTGGTTTCTAAAAGCCTTTGGCCCTCATCCCCCTTTTATTCTCTCTTAAGATATTTTGGGTTTTTAAATTCTTCTATTATCGAAGAGATTATAAAATTGACTTATTTTTTTAGATTGTCTTGTAAAAGTTTTCCATCTATTGTTGAAAAATATCTAACTTTATTTATTTCAACAAATGTTTCTGATAATTGATTATAATTAAGATCTTGTTGTTGTATTACTGGGTGTTTTGCTTTTTCTTCTTCACGTTTCGCTGCTCCAATATCAAGCAAGTAAGAACATGATCCAATACCCACAAAAATTCCAAAAGCACCTATTCCTATTCCTATTCCATGTCCCAAATTAGAAGAATACCATTTATCTTGGTCATTTGTCATGATTTTTTATAGAGTAACGGTTTTTAAATATTTATGTGAAATGCAAACTAGAAATAAAAATATTATTTAATTTAACCTAGATTAGAATCTGGGGTATAAAATTCTCATTTTCTAAAATAAAAAATATCCCTTCGCCCAGATTCGAACTGGGGATCTCCCGGGCACTGCATATTTTAATAGGCAGTCAACAGGAGCTGACTAATCAGGTTTCATTTAATTTCCACAAATATGATAGCGGAATATCCACCCTATTCTACAGCCAGGCGCTTTAACCACTAAGCTACGAAGGGATGAAATTTCTTACGAAATTTATCTCATTACATTCCTAAATGGATTTATTGTTTTTCGAAACATAAAGAGATTATGAATAAAATAAAGAGAATTAATTAGTTTTTAAGGGTTTTTGTTCCTTAAATTATCTAAACATAATAAAATTTATAAACAAAAATAAAGATATATTTTTATGTTTAAAACTAATATTTTGCCTGAAGAAGAAATAGAAAATCATGGAGATAATTTATACAAAGACAGACTAGAAAAAAAGCAAGAGTAGCAAAAAGAAGAAAACAAAAATATGGATATAATGAATCTTATTATCAGATACCTAAATCTCATTGGCCTAACAAAACAGGAAATTTTGTTGATGAAGAGGCTAGAAAAGGTCCAAAACATTATAGAACAAAACCACAAATTAGAATTCATAGATCAATTACAAATAGGAGAGAACTAAAAGACGCTCTATATAAAGTAGCTAATGGATAAGCGAATTATAATCATTATAAAAATATTTCTGGAATTAATAGTGATAGGGTTAGAGTAGCTCAATCTATTAGGGGATAGAGGTGAATCAATAGATATTTCTAAGATACTTAAAATGACTGAAAAAGATTTAAAAATAGAATTAGGATTTGGTAAATCTAGATTTGGAATAATTTATAATTAATTATTCTTTCTCTTTTTGTGTTTATCACTAAAACGTGGGAAGATTTTATTCTTCTTCTATATCTTTTGTTCTTTGTTCTGCTACAAAAAAAGTTCTATTAGAAATAGTTTCACGAACTTTTCCTTCTTTTTCATAAATTGCTGTTGCTGTAGGTAATGCGAATTTCCCAAGAACCCCAACCTTAGAATAAATAATATAAGATAAAACCCTAATTTCTCCTGCTTCTAGTTTTTCAAAAGTCCATTCTAGTTTTTTACTTTTTTCATCTATTTTTGAAGGTTTTTCTGCTCCAAATCTTTCATAAATTTTAACCAAAGGAGGAAGTCTATCAATAATATTTACTCTTTCCAAATATTTTTTTGCATTTAGAAAAATTGAAACTTTTAATGCAAATTCTCCGCCTTTTGCTTTAACAAATGAAACTCTTTTTTTAATCACAAGATTTGTTTTTGAATATTGTTTTGCCAACAAAACAATAATTACAATAAATAATATTATTAATAATGGTAAAAGCCAATTAGTTTTTACATTAATCTCCAATGTTTCTCCAGGTTTTATTTCATTATTCCAAGTATAATAAATAACCAAAGCTTCTCTTTCAACAATATCTGGTTCAGGACTAAAACTAGTAAACAACCTAGAAATGATATTCTTTTTTATTGTTGTTTCTGATGGAGAGACAACATTTCCTTCATTTGTTTTTTCAATTATTTTTGTACTTATAATCAATCCATAATCTTTTTTTGTTGAGGTGACAATATTTTCTTCAATAAATTTTATGATTCCTTCAATATCTGCTTTCTGATCTTGAGCTTTTATTTCTGCAGTTAAAGTATAAAATCCTGCTAAAAGTTTTTTAAAATCTTCTTTGTTTAATTGTATATCAAAACTTTTTCTTTTATTTTGCCCTAATTCAAATGTTTCTTCAAAATTAAAAAATGCAGAAGAGAATCTTGCACTTATTTCTCCAAAATTAAAATTGACTTTATTTTGTATATAAATTTCAACAGAGTTAGAACTTGGATCTACTTCTCCAGAGCCTATTTCAAAAGCATCTTTTAAATCCACTATTTTAAAAGTTAGAACTCCTTTTATTTTTGTATCATCTTGCCCCATAATAAAATATTCAAAAGTGTAGTAACCCCTATGATCAAATTCACCTATTGGGGAAACTTTAAGCTGAAATTCTTTTGTTTCACCCGCATTAATTAAAATAGTTCCAACAGGATACATTTCAAATCCAAGAAGATTGTAAAATTCAAAATAATCTGTTGCCCCATTATTTGTTAATTCTAAATCAAATGTTACTGGTTTTTTGATTCCAAAAATCATTACTTCATTTGAGCTTTTTTTTTCAATATCAATATTTATTGCTAAAATACAAGGAATTAATAAGATAATTACTGGAAAAATAAAGGGTTTTTTCATAGTAAAAACTAAAGGTGATTTCTATTTAAAGATTTCTATAAAATTTTATCTTTTTCCTTCTAAATCTAGGTAGGCTTTTGCCTGAGATAAGAAATCATCACAGTCATTTGCTAATTTGGTTTTCAATTGGTCTATTCTAGAACTTATAACCCATTTTTCATAAATTCCTCTTAAAAACTTTTTAAATGCACTTAATTCAAATTTTCCTTTATAATCACTTACAAGAATTCCTTTTATTTTTACTTCTATTATTCCTTTATTTGTTTTTACCTTTGTATTATCCTGCATTATTTCTATTTGTGTTAAAGCACGAGCTATAAAAGCAAATTCTATTTTTACTTGAAAAAAATCAGTTACATCTTTTTTTCCTGTCCATTTTACCTCTATTTCTTTAGAATCACCTGTTATAGTCTCTTTATATTTATCTTCATTTATATCAAGATCAAGCTCATCTATTACCCAATTATAGCAGAACTTATAGAAATTTTGAAAAGAAAAAATACCTTTGTATTTCATCTTACTTGAGAATATAGTTTCTTTTTCAGCCATTTTTACTTTTAATAATAAATATGAAACTTTGTTTAAATAGTTTTCTTTGAGGGGATTTTATTATTGGACCTATATTAGCTTTGTTACTCAAGACTGACCCTGTCAAGTCTTTCACTTAATACCTTCTAAAAGAAACATCACATTGCATCTCTGCACGATTCACAAATTACTCTTCCATCTACTTTTCTTAAAAAGTCTTGATTACCACATTCTTCACAGATTCCTTCATGCATTGATTTTCTTTCTTTTGCTTTTTTTATTCTTTTGAATTTTTTTGTTTCTTCTCTAATTTGAGCAAATTCATCAATTTCTTTATATAATTCTGGATGAAAATTAAGTATATCTCTTACTGTGACGACCCCAACAAGTTCTTTTTTCTGAATAACTGGAAGTTTGTCAAACTTGAATTTATTCATTTTTTTAATAGTATCTTTTATAGTAGAAAAAGGTTGTATTGTTGCTATTTTTTTAGGTGAAATCTCTATTGCTTTTATTTTTGATAGATCCTCTTTGGATTTTTTTATTAAAGCCCATAAAATATCTTTTTCAGAAATAATCCCAACAAGTTTCTTTTTTTGAGTGATAAGTATACTTCCTACTCTTTTTCTCACTATTTGTTTTGCACATTCTAAGAGATTTGTTTCTGGTTTGACAGTAATAGGGTCTCTTGTCATAATATCTGAAACAAGTATTTCCCCCATAATTTTGTTATATATTTATTACTTATAAAGTTTATCTAGAATAAGAACTAGTTTCTAAAACACAATAATACTTAAAAGAAGGATAAATTTGATAAGTTGTGTGTTTTCTTTGGGTAAATAAAGAATTAAGCTGATCCTGTAGAAGATCTTAATTTATTTATTTTGTTTTGAGCCTTCACTTCATTTTCAACTTTTCTAATTTCTCTTTCTAAATTTTTACTATGTTGTTTTTCTTCAGTTATTGTAGCAGCAGCATCAACACCAGCTGAATGATATGCTTTTCCTTTTTGACAAACACCATTAATATAAGGAAAAGTTTTATCTCCAAACAAATAACCTAAAGTTCCTAGAATTAAAAGCATTCCTGTTTCCTCTAATGTATTAGGTAAGGCTTCTTTGCCTGCAACAATAATAGCCTCCATTATTCCTTTAGTAGCATGAACTCCTGTTAGTATAGTATATCCTAAAACAACAGCAACTCCTCCACCATATACTACTTTTTTAAGACCATTATATCCTGCACTTCCACTTGCGCTTAATAATTCTGCACCTATAACATGCTCTCGTCCGTCTGAAGTTTTAACCATTTTATTTTATTATGTTGTAATTTTTGAGTAAGTACTATTTATAAACTTTTCCACTTTAATTTGTTTCTTTTATCTGAATTGGGTGAATAGGAATTCTTTCATAACCTTGTTTAAATTTTCTAAATTCTTCTAATAATCTAAAAAAATCTCCGCTATATTTACTGTTTTTAGCTAAATCTTCTATAGCATTAATTGCTTTAACAAAATCTTCTCTATGTATTCTACCTGATTCAGCAAGTCTTTGTTGTTCTACAAGAGCATTTGTCAGGGCATCTTTTTGACTTTCTGAAACTTTATAACCTTCTTTTGAAGGAAATATTTTTACCCCAATATCTTTCATTATTTTTTTTTGTTTTATCCTGCTAGGAGAATTTATGGGATTAGTTAATATACCTGGAAAATCATATTTTTCAAAATGTTCTGATATTATATTGTAGGCTTCTGTTTCTACATTTTTTTCTAGGTCTTTTTCCCAATCAGTATCATTTCTCATTATTCTCCCAAAATTAATAAAAGAAAAAGGTATAGGGATTTTTTGATATCTTGCTCTTAAATCAACATCCATTTCAATTACTATTCCTCCTTTAGTCTCTGTTGGAAAAGATCTTGGTTCTGGATTTATTGGCCATTTATTTACATCAACCCTAACTATTTTTGTAAAAGGAAGTTTATAATAAATTCCAGGACCAACAATTTTTGCTCTTGGTAAAAATATATCCTTATTTTCTTTATATAATACTTGATCAGCAGTTGTTTGTTCTCCAAAAAATTCATTTCCTCTTGTTTCTAAAATTTGTTCATATAAATTCATAGCAACATCTCCTTGCTTTTTTTTAAATAACTTATGTCCTTGAAACACAACCCCTACTTCATCTTCATCTATTTTATAAATCCTATCAACCAATATTTTTTTTACAGCCCAAAAAGGTAAACCCACCCCATAAACAACTAGTCCCTTCAAAGGCATACCTATTGCATATTTAAAGGCATTATAAGTTGCTATTTTAGTCTCTCTTTTGATTAAATTTTTTATAGAATAATTATCTATATTCTTATCAATAGAATTTGTCATTTTATTTCCTTGCCTCTCTTCTTTTATACCTGTAAACCTGGACTTTTCTAATTATATAATCTAAACCCTCTTTAGCTAGTTGTTCATCAGGTCTGGGTATGTTATTTAAAAAAAGATAAGCATTTGCTACTTTATCTCCAACACCCCCCATAAATTGTTTAAAAGGATATTTCATTTTAAAATTTGTTTTTAGGTTTATTTTTTTCTTTATTTCTTAAAGGGTATTCTCCATTAACATAGTAATCTTCATCAGAAATAATTGGTCCTCTAACCCTTTCATCAAGAGATACACAAGCATCAACAAGTTTATTCCCAAATCGATCAAACTTTTTAGCAATAAATTTTCCAACTATGCTTGATATTTTTTCTTTATTTGTTTCAATACCTTGTGCTTGCTTTTGATAATATTTATTTATTTTATCCATTTTAAATTCCAAGTTTTGTTATCACTCTTTAATAACATTTACTTATAAAGGTTTTCATTTTCATTTTATCACAATAATGTTTAAATATGGGCAAGAAGAAGGTTTAGTATGCCTGAAAAACCAGTAATTCTTATGCCAGAAGATATCCAGAGGATAATGGGAAAAGATGCACAGCGAAATAATATTTTAGCTGCAAAAATGGTTTCTGAGATAGTTAAAACTACTTTAGGCCCAAAAGGAATGGATAAAATGCTTGTTTCCCCAACAAATGATATAATAGTTACAAATGATGGAGTGACTATTTTAGATGAAATGCAGATTGAACATCCTGCCGCAAAAATGATGGTTGAAATTGCAAAGACTCAGGAATCGGAAGTTGGAGATGGCACAACCACTGCTGTTATGATTGCAGGAAAATTATTAGAAAATGCTGAAAAACTTTTAGATAAAAAAATACATCCAACTGTTATAACAAAAGGTTATAGGCTTGCTGCTGAAAAATCTCAACAAATATTAAGAGATGTTTCTTTAAGAATAACATCTGATGATGAAGATATTTTAAAACAAATTGCTATGACTGCTATGACTGGAAAAGGTGCAGAAGATTCTAAAGAGATTTTTTCTGAAATCATTGTTAGAGCTGTTAAACAAATCAGAAATAATGGAAAAATTGATTTAGATGATATTAAAATCGTAAAATCAAAAGGAGAAGGTATTAAGGATACTGAATTAATTTCTGGTGTTGTTTTAGATAAAGAAAAGGTTTCACATGATATGCCTAAAAAAGTAGAGAATGCACAAATAGCTTTAATTGATTTTCCATTAGAACTAAAAAATCCAGAAATAGATACCAAGATTTCTATTTCCTCACCAGAGCAATTACAAAATTTTCTTACTCAAGAAGAAAGAACAATAAAAGAAATGATTGAGAAAGTTAAATTGTCTGGAGCTAATGTTGTTTTTTGTCAAAAAGGAATTGATGATTTTGCCCAGTATTTATTAAGTAAAGAGGGTATTTATGCTTGTAGAAGAGTTGCTAAGTCTGATATGGAAAAAATATCTAAAGCAACTGGCGGAAAAATTGTTAGTAATTTAGAAGAACTTACTAATTTTGAATTAGGAAATGCTCAAACAGTAGAAGAAGTAAAATCTGGTGAAGATGTTTTAACTTATGTTAGGGGTTGTAAAAATCCAAAATCACTAACTATTTTAATTCATGGGGGAACTAGTCATGTAATTGATGAAATTGAAAGAGCAATTAAAGATGGTTTGGGTGATGTTATTGCTTCTTTAAAATCTGGAATGATTGTTTCTGGGGGTGGAGCAGTAGAAATTGAACTTGCAAAAAGACTGAGGGAATTTTCTCAGGAGCTTTCAGGCAGAGAGCAGTTAGCTGTTGAAGAATTTGCTTCTGCTTTAGAATTTATACCAACAACTCTTGCTGAAAATGCAGGAATTGACCCTATTGACGTTTTAACAGAACTAAAATCTAAACATGATGCAGGTGAAAAAAATGCAGGTCTTAATCTTTTTACTAATAAAGTTGAAAATGTTTTAGAAGCCAGAATTATTGAACCTTATAAAATAAAGAGTCAGGCAATTAGTTCTGCAAGTGAAGTTGCAATTATGATTTTAAGAATTGACGATGTAATCGCTAGTTCTGGGGATAAAAGACGTTCAAATATGCCTGGAGGAATTCCTCCTGGCATGGGGTATGATTAGATTTAAAAACCAATTAAATATTTAATTATAATGGGTAATTTAGGAAAAATTATACAAAGCATTATAGAGCCTTACCAATTGCCTGAAAATATTGTTGATATTGTTAAAGTATATAAAAAAAAGATAGGTTCTATATATACTTATAAAATAGAAGGAAATCTTATTATTAGGAAAAATACACTTACTTTTAAAAAAGTTTTTTATAATTTAGATGGAACAAAGGCTTCTTTTTAACCCAATAAAGTATATAAAACAGCTGCAATTATTATTCCTGCTGCGACTAGGTTTCTCCAACTTATTTTTTCTTTAAGAAATTTCCATGCAAATAAATAGATAAAAACTGGACCAAGCATTAATATTAAAGTTGTAAAAATAACCCCATAGTTTAAATAACCATAGTAAACTAATACTCTAAAAAGCACCCAAATAGCCCCTATTATTAAAATCTCCCATCTTATTTTTGAATTTAATTTTGAAAAATGTGGTTGAAAAATTATAAAACTAATTAAAAAAACTAAAGTACTCCTAATAAAATAAAAAGTTATGGGTGAATAAAAGTCTAGAATTAATCTTGAAAGAACTAATTCAAAAGCAAAGAAAAAACTCCCAATTATTGCTGCTATAAAATATTTATTAAATTCTAAGTGATGTTTTTTTATGTGTGAGAAAATCAAAGCAACTCCTGCAATCATCGCAGGAATTATTACTTTTGTGTTTCTTTCAAATAAAGCTTCTCCAAAAATAAAACTAAAAATTATTGCCAATCCAATAGTAAATAAAGGCTCTACTAATCTAGCAGGTTCTATGTTAGTTATTTTTTCCCATTTCATAGCATAAAAAACAAGAATATTCGCAATTATAGAGCCTGTAACAACTCCAAACATAATTAAAATATTTTTAGTAGATAATGCAGCTGTATCAAATTCCCAGAAAAAATAAAGAAGAGGCAACATAACTAGAATAATTGCTAAAAATCCAGTAGTCTGAAATAACTTGATATTAATTTTTCTTTTTCTTAATATTATTTTTTCAAGTATTGTTCCTGTTCCTAAAGCTACTGCTCCAATTAAAGGAATGATTATTGATAATGACATTTTTACCTCTTATAAGAAATAAGGAAAAATGCTTTAAAAAACTTGGGAAAAAACTTATTTCTATTTATGCATGTTTTTATAAACCTTATTTTTTCCATATAAGAGATGGATCCTATATGGAAAGAGATTAGAGAAATTTTAAGTCTTGAATTTGAAAAAAAAAGTAAAAAGGAATTAAAAATTCAAGTATACCAAGATATAAGAAATGAATCCTTAAAATCTTTTGCACAATTTAAGAAGGATTTAATAAGATTAGCTAGAGATTTAAAAGAAAATTATGGAAAATATAGAAAAAGAGAGTTTTCTAAAGAAGTAAAATACAACCTGAAAAGAGAGCATCTTGAAGGGGATACACTTAATATTCATGTTGCTAAATATCTTTTAGAAAGCATTAACACAGATTTCTATAGAGTTTCAAATGAATTTACACATTATGAATTTAAGATTTTTACTGGAGGAGGAATTAGTATTGCTGAAATTAATAGAATTGAAACAGATTCTATTGAGAAAATTATTACAACTTATCTTAAAAATCCTAAGGAAGAAACTATATTAACAGCTTATAAGAATGAAAGAGAAAAAGTGGTTGATCCTAATTTAGTTAAGAAGTATTTAATGTTTAAACTAGTGGACCAAAAAGCAAATAGACTGAACAAAATTAAAAGTATTAATCCAAAAAGAAAAAAAGATATAAAAAGGATTCATGCTAAGTATTACCTTGAAAGAGAAACTCTTGCATTTTCATTTTCAACCAATGAGTTGGATATAAAGGGTGCTTATTTTTTATCTGATAATTATACAAACATGGAAATTAAAGGACAAATTCCTGCATCAAAATACATTGAACTATTTTCTGAATTTACACCAATAGGTCCTAAATTAAAAGGAGCGAGTAATATGAGAATAAACAAAAAAAGAAAAAATAGGAATCTTGAAGCAAAAGTTGGATTATATTTTTTTCCTGAAACAATAAATGTTGAATGCGAGTATAAAAGATTACAACCAAAAGATTTAGAATTAATTAATCCTTATTTTGATTAATGCGCGGACCGGGAATCGGACCCGGATCCTAACGTTTTTGCTTTTTCTTCTTACTTCCTATTAGAGGAAGAGAAAGGAAGTACCTTTCTGTACTAAAAAGGAAGGGTTGTGAAGGGAAACATTGGTTTCCATCATTGGCAACGTTATGTTCTACCACTAAACCATCCACGCATGAGTTTAATTAGAAAAAAGACTTTAAAAAAATTAGCATGGTCCATCCAGGAGTCGGACCTGGGTTTCCTCGGTGTAAACGAGGTGTCTTAGCCGTTGGACTAATGGACCTTACTATAAAATCTATTTTTATTTGTTAAAAAGCTTTCTATTTAAATAAATATAAAAACTATAAGTTCTACTTAATAAAATGAAGAAAGTAGTACTTGATACAAGTTTTATCCTTAGTTGTGTAAGGGAAAAATTTGATTTTATTGAAGAGTTGGACTTTAGGGGTTATACTATCTTAATTCCAAAACAAGTTTTTGCTGAATTAGGTGGAATTCTTAAATCAAAACAAAAGCTTCATTTTAGAGATGAAGCTAGAATTGCCTTGAAAATATTGGAAAACATTGGAGGTAATTTTGAAGAGATTGATCTTGGGATAAAAAATGTTGATAATGGCCTCATAAAATTTTCAGAAAAAAACAAAGATATTGTTATGGCTACAATGGACAAGGAATTAAAAAATAAAATAAAAAATAACAAAATAGTTCTCAGAGGCAAAAAAAAGTTAGAAGTTGTTTAATTAGTGTAAGAAAACCTCTCAAGAGCAAATATAAAATTTTCACCAAAATCTCTTTTGAACTGACCGAAGAGCTTTTAAACCGATTTTTACTATCTTTTTCAAGTAAAATGTTCTATTTGACTGAAGTTAGAGATTATATTAGAGTAGATCCAAAATTATTTGGTTTACCTACTATCGAAGCTATTGATCAACAACTCCAAGAAACATATAGTGACTATTATGATAAAGAACTCGGAAAAGTAGTTGTGGTTGTTGAGGTTTTAGAAGTTGGAGAAGGTGTTATAATTCCTGGAGATGGTGCTGCTTATTATAATTCAAGATTTAAATTGCTTGTTTGGAAACCAGAGATGCAAGAATTGGTTTATGGAATAATATCAGAAATTACTGATTTTGGTGCTTTTATTGATATGGGAGTGATGAAAGGTATGATCCACATAAGTCAAACAATGGATGATTATGTTAGTTTTTCAAAAGCAAATTCTTTAATGGGAAAATCATCTAAAAGAAGTTTAAAACAAGGTGATTTATGTTTAGCAAGAATTGTTGCTCTTTCCCATAAGAGTGGTGAGCCAAAAATAGGATTAACAATGAGACAACCTGGATTAGGAAAACTTGAATGGATTAAAGAAGATAAAATTAAAAAAGAAAAAGAAAATAAAAAAGCAGCTAAAGTTGCTGATAAAGAAGCTAAAACAATGAAGGGAAAAGTAAAGAAAAAATGAATACCTTAGAACAAATAAATAAGATGGAACAATTAGAACTAAAAAATAATATAAATGTAATTAAAAACAAAATTACTGCTTTAAGGAATGATAGGAGAGAAGCATTTGAAAAAAAAGAAAATTTGTTAAGATATAATTCTGGAATTATGAGTTTAATTAAAGAATTAGAAAGATATGAATTAGAACTTGTTCAATATAAGGCTCAAGGTGCTAAACAAAATACAATACAAAATGGTTAAATCAAAAGTAAATCAAAGATTTTCATTTAATCTCATTTGGAGGAAAATTAAATGAAATCAAAAGCATGTAGACTTTGCAATACAATATATGAAAATGGAGAAAAATGTCCTAAATGTGGTTCTAAAGAATTTACTGATTCATTTAAAGGCAGAATAGTTATTATAAATCCTGAAAAATCAGAGATTGCTAAAAAAATAAACATAAAAGATAAGGGTAATTTTGCAATTAAAACAAGGTAATTCTCATGGAAAATTTTAAAATTATTAATGACCATAAAAATTCTTTATTTAATAGAAGAGAAATTAAAGCAAGTTTGGAATCAGGAGTTGCCCCTAGTAGACAAGATGTATTAAAGTTATTATCTGAAAAATTTTCTGTTCAAGCTGAAAATATTAAAATAAAAAACATTTTAGGAAAATTTGGATCAAAAATATTCGTAATCAACACTAACATATATGCATCTGAAAAAGATAAAAATAATATTGAAAAGAAAAAGAAAAAAGATTCTAAAATAGTGAGTGCTGAGAAGAAAATATTAGAAGAGAAATCTGTAGAAGAAAAAACAGAATCTGCTGAACAAATACCCAAAAAAAATGCTACTGACATAGATATTGATAAGAAAGAAATTAATAAAGAAGAACAAGTTAAAGATAATAACCCTAATCAATCGAGTGAAGCGAGTGAAATTAAACAAGAAGAAGTTGAGGAAAAAAAATGATATTAATGGGTGGAGATTATAAGTATGATTATAAGACAATGATTACAGATAATGCTACAAAGATGAAATTAAAAGATTTGCAAGGGAAATATCTTTTTGAGGTAGGTAGGAGTGTTCATGGAAGAGCCGGAAAAATAAATGAGATAAGGAAAAGTGTTTTAACTTTGGAGTCAATCTCCTGGAAAAAAGACCCAGGATCATTTAGTATCCCGGTTTCTGAATTAAATAATTATAGAGTTTACATAGATTATATTAAAAATGCCTAAAAAATCAAAACCAAAAAAGGGTAAAAAACCGCACAAAAACAAACCTACTAGCAAAAAATATACTCAATATAAACTAGAAGGCGATAAATTAACAAGAGGGAGATTTTGCCCTCGTTGTGGACCTGGAGTATTTTTAATGAACTCTAAAGGAAGATTTTACTGCGGTAAGTGCCATTATTCAGAGTTTGAGAGTAAAAAAGTCGAAGAAAAGAAAAAATAAATGATTATAATTTGGCAAGATAATTTTATATAATCTTTTTTATTTCTAAGATGATGAATAAAAATCAAGTTAAATTTACAATAGATTTACTCATGTTTATTGACTTTTTGCTAATTGCTATTTCTGGTTTTATTTTGTGGTTAGTTTTACCTCGTGGAGGTGGAAAATTAGGAAACCTATTTATTTTTTTAAGAGAAGATTGGTTATTTATCCATCACTGGACATCTGTTTTATTGATAATTTTGATTATAATTCATCTTTTATTAAATTGGATTTGGATTAAAAATATGTTTTTAAGAATATGTATTGGGCAAATTATCTAAAAATAAATAATTTATTAAGCCCGCATATTAAAAATAATTTTTAATAATAATTATAACCCTGGGAGAGTCTTCAAGTCAAAAAAAGAGTTAACTTGAAGCCTACTCCTGGGGAAAAAGAGGTGATATTATATTGAGTATGTTCTAGTATTTAAACCTTTCTATTGTGTTACTCTTTTAAAATGACAAGCTTTACTTAATCTAAAGTAGTAAATAGGATTCCTACACTAGAGTTATTTATACACTACTTATTGAAATATTTAACAACTACATGGATTAGTTAAGAATAAAAATGCTTGTTTCTTATGCTTTTTATGGATTCAAAAGAGGCTATTCAAAGTGTAAACCAAAATCAAGTTCATGATTTGCTCTTTAATCGTGAAATAGGCTGGCAAGACATCATTTACGACCTAATTAATACAGAACAATTAGACCCTTGGAATATTGATATTGTTATTCTTACTGATAAATATCTTGTTAAAATACAAAATCTTGAAGAAACAGATTTTTTTGTCTCAAGTAAGGTTTTATTAGCAGCATCACTCCTTTTAAGAATTAAATCAGAAATACTTCTTAATAAATATATCAAAAGCATTGATGATATTCTTTTTGGAAAAGAAGAAAAAAAGAAGTATGAGCTAGAAAGAATTGAATTAGAAGAAGGTATTCCAGATCTTGTTCCTAGAAGTCCTATTCCAAGATTTAAGAAAGTTACTTTAAAAGAATTAGTTGAATCATTAAACAAAGCAATTAGCACTGAAAATAGAAGAATAAAAAAAGAAATTCTTCATAGAAATGCTCTTAGAGAAACAGCAGTAGTTCTCCCAAAAAGAAATTTTAGTATAAAAAATAAAATTAAAGAGATTTATGATAATTTATTTACCCATTTTAAAGAAAATGGTTCTAAAAAAAAAGTTTCATTTACAGAATTTATTGGTAAAAATAAAGAAGATAGAATAATCTCCTTTGGTCCATTATTACATCTTGAAAATCAGAAAAAAGTTTGGTTAGAGCAAAAAAATCATTTTGATGAAATTTTTATCTGGCTTAAACATGTTTATTTTAAACATAATCCAAACCCTTTTGCAGATCTTAAAGAAGAGATTACTGAAAAAATAAACCAACTAAAAAAATATGACAAAGGGGCAAAAAAAAGAATACAAGAAATTAACAAGAATTTTGAAAATCCTCTTGCTCATTTATTTGATTAGCAATTAATTACTTTCGGAGACATACCAAATAATTTTCTTTCTAATCTTGCTAAGAAATCAAATCTTTGTTTTGGAACAACACATCCATCCTTGTACCCTGTATCCACTCTTAATCTGGCTTTTTCTCCTATATATTTAGCATCTTTTACATACTCTTTACTTGCCCTATTCTCCATTTCCATATTAAAATCCTAAACTTTAAAAACCTTATCTAATTCCAAATTTCATGAAACTCGGAATATTATTTTCAGGAGGGAAAGACTCTTGTTATGCAGCATATATTGTTAAACAACAAGGTAATGAACTATCATGTCTTATTTCTATTTTTTCTCAAAATCAAGATTCTTACATGTTCCATACACCAAATATACAAAGAGTTAAAGAACAAGCTAATGTAATGAAAATTCCTTTAATCATTGAAAAAACAAAAGGAAAAAAAGAAGATGAATTAAAAGATTTAGAAACTGCAATAAAAAAGGCTAAAACAAAATACAAAATTGAAGGTATTGTTACAGGAGCAATAGCATCTGAATATCAGTCTTCTAGAATAAAAAAAATATGTGCTAAACTCAAATTAAAATGTTTAAATCCACTATGGCATAAAGATGAAATTAAATATCTTCATGAATTAATCAACAATAAATTCAAAATTATAATTACAGGTGTTGCTGCATATCCTTTAGATAAAAGTTGGCTTGGAAAATTAATTGATAAAAAATTTGTAAGTGATACAATAGAGCTTAATAACAAATATAAAATTAATGCAGTTGGGGAAGGAGGAGAATTTGAAACATTAGTCATTAATTGTCCATTATTCTCTAAACCCCTAACAATCAAAAACAAAAAAATTAGTGGATCTGAAAATTCTTGGAAGATGGATGTTGATTTAGCATAAAAGTTAAGGCATTCTATAAACAACAGAATTAATATTCATTCCCCCACCCACAGAAGCAAAAACAACATTATCTCCACTATTTAATTTATGTATATAATTAGGTTGGAAATTTTTTGTTTTTGAATCATCTATTGTTAAAGATTCAGGAGCTTTAAGAATTCCAAAAGGACCACCATTATTAGTTACATTTTTTATAATTTCTGGCATAACAGAATTTCCCTCAAAAGATTGTGAAAAGGAAATATCATTAAACTTCCCCTTCATCAACAAATCAAGTAAAGTTGGGAGGGTTGCTACAGAACTATTTCCAAGCCAAGAAATTGTCATGGGCATTATTTCTTGTATATCATTTTGTGAAGCCTTAATACCGTACAATTTAAATAACCATTTCACAATTGACTCATCCATCTTTTCATTTGCTTGATGAATAAGAATTTTTTTTATGTCTCTTATACCTAAATTTGCTTCATCAAGGCTTTTTTTAACAACATCACGAACATATTTTACAGCATATTCAAATACATCGTGACCATACATCTTAAGAAATAATTCATTTCCTTTATAATAAGGATTATTTGATTTACCCATCCAAAGCATATATGAACTATCAGATCTTGTTTTATTTGATAATATTCCAACAGGTTTATCATTTTCTAATGCTTCAACAAGAGCAGATCCTGCTCCATCAGAGTAGATCATGCTATCTCTATCATGAATATCAGAAATTCTTGAAAGAGTTTCTGCACCAATAACAAGAATTTTTTTTGCTTTACCTGATTTAATAAAAGAATCAGCTTGTATTATTCCTTGTAACCAACCAGGACAACCAAAAGGAAGATCATAAGCAACTGTATAAGGATTTTTAATCCCTAATTTAATTTTAACTCTTGAGGCTAAACTTGGAACAAAATCAGATCTTTTATTATCAGCCCTCACATCACCAAAATTATGAGCAACAATTATATAATCAAGATCTTCTCTACTAGCTCTAGAAGAATTCAAACAATTTTCTGCTGCATAAGAAGCAATATTAGAAGTAAGCAAATCATTTGTCACATATCTTCTCTCTTTGATTCCAGTTATTTTTTCAAAATTCTTTATTGTTTCTTCATTAGATATTTCAATTTTTTTTCCTTCAACATCATAAAACTCACTATTAAGAAAATACCTATTAGGAATCTTTTGAGTAGGAATGTAACTCCCTGTTCCTGTAATAACACTATAAAGGTTTTTTGACATTAAAAATTAATTAAAAATTAATTTATTAACTTTATTGTTTAAATCCTCAACCTTTCTTCTTCATCAAAACATTCTTTTTTGTGACTTTTTGTATAACTAATGTTTTTTGTCTTCCTGTTTTCATGTCTTTGACCTTGAATTTCTTTGCTTTTACTTCTTTAGCCCCTACAAAAATAACATTATTTATTTTACAAGAATTAGCATATTCTAAAGCTTTTGAAGGTTTTCCATAAAAAATACTAGTGGTTTTTCCTTGTGTCCTTAATTTATTTAAAAGATTTATTGCTTGCCTATCTTGGTCTAAAGAAACAATAAGAAATTTGTCTTCTGATTTTTCTAATTTAGTTATTTTGCATATTCTTTCTAATCCAAACGACAATCCTGTTGCTTGAACTTCTCCAACTTTATAACTTCCTCCTGCTACCAAACTCTCTTTAACACCATTTGCTTTTATCTCAAATACACTTCCATTATAATAAGATAAACCCCTAACAATACTTGGAGCAAAATTTACTTTTAATCCATAGGCTTTACAATATTCCATAAGGCTTATTATTTTTTTATATGTTTGAAACTGGGAAAAATATTTTTCACCTTTTTTAAGAGAATCTAAAACATTTTCAGCATCAAGATTCCTTAATAATTCCCTAACTTGAGATTCTGGAAGTTTATCATATTTATCGATTTCCCTTAAAACCTGGGTTTTATTTTTTTCAGAAATACCATTATCACTAAGGATTTCATCCATTAATTTTCTATTATTAATCAATATAAGAGGTGATATCCCTATGGATTTTAAAATTTCTGAAGTTAAAGCTAAAATTTCAGCTTCATCTTTTATTGTTGAACCAATTGTATCTACATCACACTGGGTAAATTGTCTAAATCTATTTTCTGAAACAGGCTCATCTCTAAATACAGGACCTATTTGATATCTTTTATAAGGAAGTTTTTTCCCTTGTGCAATTCTTTTTAATTGAAATGTAAATTCATACCTTAATGCTAGTTTTCTTTTTCCCCTATCTTTTAATTTAAATATTTCAGATACAGCTTCATCATTTTGATTTTGTCCTCTTACAAATTCCTCATATTCAATTATAGGTGTCTCAGCTGGTTCAAAACTATATTTTTCAAAGGTTTCCACTAGAATTTTTCTTACTTTTTCTCTTTTTCTAGCTTCTTCTCCTGTAAAATCTTTAAATCCTTTGACTGTATCTGTGTTCATTTTAATTTCTCCAATTTTCTAACTAATGGATCAACTTTTTTAATTATTTGTTTAACTGTTTTTTCTATGCCTTTATTGTCTTTTGAACTAACATCTTTTATTTTCCACATAATAACTTTTTTAAGATATTTTTGATTAAAAATTGATTTAGGAACATTATCAGCAACAATCACCACATAATCTGTTTTTTTTAATATTTTGAAATCTATTGGTTTTGATTTTCCCTTTAATTTTATTCCTAATTTCCTACAAACTTTTTTTGTATTGGGTCGAATAGAATACCACTTAATTATTCCTGCACTGCTAGCTTTGAGGTTCTTGTTTTTATTAATTTTTTTAAAATAAGTTTCAGCTACCTTGCTCCTAAATACATTGTGCTTGCATACAAAAAGGATATTTTTCACCATTTTAAACTCTGCCCAGGAGTGGTCGTCGTAAGGGCGAAAGGGGACTCAAATCAGAGATTCGGTTAACCTTCACCAAGGGCGAAAGGGGAGAGTCGAACTCCCTTTTTGCGGACCACAACCACACGTCATAACCGTTAGACCACATTCGCCATATAAAGGAAACCAAGGTTTCCCTTATCAACCTTTCCTTTAAATTAGGGTCAAGCCTGATTAACAACCAAAGCTTAGGGTTATTTCTTATATTTAATTTAGAAGCCAAGCTATTAAAATCTTTCTCAGCAATGCCGATATTGATCCATTTTAATTGCCATAAAAAATCAAGTTTTTTTTAGTTTTTAAGGGTTTTGGTTTTTAATACCTATCATCTTCAAATCTTCTTACCACCACCCCTCAGATTCATCCAGAATCATGATCTTCTATTCTACCTGGCCCTGTTAATTTGCAATTTTGTTTTAACTTCTCACTTTCCAATTGCATAATAATTCTTCCTAATCGTGCATCTAAACTCTTTGAATCCTTGCAATTATGTAAGACATTGTTTACCAAATCTCTATATCCTCTTTTAGAATTTTACCAAATAACTTCTTTTTAAAATTTTAGTCCTTATTAAAATTATTTAACATTGTGAAATATTCTTTTTTATCAATAATTTTGTCATTTTCACCCAAACTAATTTTTTCTGCGAATTTTAAAAAAGCTTCTGGCTTATATCCTTGTTTTTTTAATGAAATTAATGTTGGAAGTCTTTTATCATCCCATCCTTTATATTTTCCAGACTGAATTCCTTTTCTCATTTGTGAAGTAGATAATTCCATTCCCTTAAAATGAACTCTTCCTATAAAACTAGTCCAAGGATATTTTTTACCCAATATTTTATATATCATTTCTTGTCTTTTAGCATTATCTTTGTGATCTTTACCTCTTATAACGTGGGTCATTTTTTGATCAATATCATCTGAACTTACTGCTAAGTTCATTAAAGGCCATACTCTGTATTTTTTCTTTTGTAATAAGTGGGGTGTGGTGTTTATTCTCGCAAGTGGAAAATCTCTCATAGCAGGATTTTTATCTTTCATATTAGATTTAAACCTTAAAACAGCTTCACCTTGCTTAAAACCATTTTCATCTAGCATTTTTTTCCATCTTTCTATGTTTTCTTTTACATTTTTTTTTCTACAAGGACAATCTTTTTTTTCTTTTACAAATTCTCTAAAAGTATCACCAGAACAAGTGCAAACATAAGCAACCTTTTTCTTTATCAATTGTTCTGAATATTTGTAATAAATGTTCATCCTATCTGATTGAATAATGATTTTAGAATTCTTGTATAACCATTTTGAATCTTCTTTAATGAGGTCATAAGCCTTAGAGTCAATATTCTCTGGGTTTGTGTCTTCAATTCTAACATAAAATTTTCCACCATACTTCTTTACATATAGAATATTTAATCCAGCAACAAGTGCATGACCAACATGCAAAGGACCTGAAGCACTCGGAGCAATTCTCATAATTACTTTTCTTTTTTTAGTGTTTGGGAGCTCTGGCAATCCTTCTCTTATTTCTCTTCTACTCACAATTTTCTCAGCTATTTCATATTCTTTTTTCTGTTCATCTAAGGATAGTTCATTTATTTGATTAATTGCCTGATTTATTTTTTTCCCATATTTTTTCATATCTGACTTTTTCAAACCTTCATTAAAAAGTGCAGAAATTACAGGCCCTGGATTTGCTTTTCCCTCATGTGTTATTGCATTTTTCAATGCATATGCTTGGATTTTTTTGTCAGAGATCATATTAGTTCAATGCTAAGTAAATTTAAATAACCTTTCATAGTCTTTGTGGTCTATCCAATCTAAAACAATTGCTAAAACCTCAATTTGATTATTAGTACTTTTTTAGGTTTGGTATTTTGTATCTCACCCTACAAATAACCTCCTTTCTGTAAATCCCAAAGCTTTTTGTATTCTCCGAGTTGTTTTATAAGTTCAAAATGTTTTCCTTCCTGAATTATATCCCCCCTCTTCATAACAATAATTCTATCTGCATTCATTATTGTAGAAAGACGGTGAGCAATTATTATTGATGTTCTTCCTTCAAGAAGTTTTGCAAGTGCTTCTTGTATTTTATGTTCTGTTTCTGAATCTAAACTAGATGTGGCTTCATCCAGAATAAGTATTTTTTTGTTTGCAAGTATAGATCTTGCAATTGACACTCTTTGTTTTTCTCCTCCAGAAAGTTTTACTCCTCTTTCTCCAACAATTGTATTTTCTTTTTTTGGAAATTCTCTTATCACTTCGTCTAGTTTTGCTAGTTTTATTGCCCTTATAACTTCTCTTCTAGATGCTTTTGGATTAGAAAATTTAATGTTATTGTAAATAGTATCATCAAACAAAATACACTCTTGAGGAACAATTCCTGTCTGCTCTCTTACAGATTCTTGTTTAAAATTCCTTATATCCTTTCCATCAATTAAAATAGCTCCAGAGCTAACATCATAAAATCTATTGATTAACTTAACTAAAGTTGTTTTTCCACTCCCAGAATGTCCTACTAAAGCAACCTTTTCATTTGCTTTTATCTTTAAATTAAAATCCCTAAATAATTGTCTTTTTTGATAACCAAAATAAACCTTTTTAAATTCAACTGTTCCTTTTTCTATTTTTATTTCTTCAGCATTAAATTTATCTTCTATTTCATTTTCAACTTTCCCATATTCAAACAAGTCCTGAAAATCTGCCATTGCTCTATAAAAACTTCTCATTCCCCATACAAATCCAAACATTGGACCAACAACATTTCCATAAATTGTATAAATAAATACAAGGGTTCCCAAAGTAATTTCTTTAGCTATAAAGTCCATTAATGGAAAATAAATTAAGAGGAATGTTCCCAAACCCAAAATAAAAATTTGACCTGCATCAAACCACTTATAATATCCCCAATATTTTAAAGCTCTTTTTCTTGTTCTAGTGGTGTGTTTATCAAAAATTCTTTCTATATTTTTTTCCTTTCCATAGTATTTTATTGAATCTACATTTGTAAAAACATCTCCAATAAATCCTCTTTCCCTATCTTGTGAATTAATAAATTTTAACTTAGAATCTTGTTATTTTTGTTGAATATAAAAACTATAAGAAATGAACAGAATAGCAACAATTAAAATAGTTAGTGCTGAACTAATACTAAAATATGCAAGTGATATTCCAACAACAAATAACTGAAAAACTAGGGGGGCTATATTAAATACAAGAATATCTGTCATTGTCTCTACTGCTCCAGAGCCTCTTCCAAGTCTAGAAATTAAACTACCTGTTTTATGTGTAGTGTGAAAATTATGACTCAATCTAAGTATATGATTAAAATATTTTGTTTTTATGTCTTTTATTTGTCTGGAGGTTAATACATTCATAAATTGTATTATAATCCATTTTCCAATGGTTCTTAAAATAACAATACTAGCAAAAATTAATGCCAAAATTATTAGGGTTTGAATAAAAACATTCTGGATAATATTTCCTGCAAGAAATTCTGTTCCATCATCAATAATCTTTTTAAAAAGAAATTTATCTGCTGTAAATAAGGCCTCAACTACTAGAGAAATAACTAAAAGTGGAAAAAATAATGATTTATATTTTTTCAAAATACTCCAGTATTCACTCATATTGTACTTAAAATTTATTTTTTCTCCGCGTTTGTTTTTCATTTTTTAGTTTTAGTAACCTTTTTGAAAAAGGTTTATTTCTATATGTTTATATAGTTCAATGACCTTGATTTTTTATGGAAAAACGAATTGTTATGGGCAGTTCTATACATTATTTCAAGGAAATGGATTCTGAACCAAGTGATGAATATGATGAAGATCTCCAGGATGAACTACAAGAAGATCAATAGTAAATTGCTCTAATAATCTAAAAAAATTAATCAAGGTTTTTAAAGTTTTATTATTGTTCAGAATGAGAGGAAAAATTTATAGAGTTTAGCTGATTTTATTTATTATAAACAAGAATTCTTGGAAACAACTAAAATCCACTTACACCTGATTTTCTTTCAAGGACCTCAATCCTTTGCTGAAGATGGTAAATCTGGTTATTTAAATCTTCTAACTTTTCAGTCATGTCCATCAATCTTTTAGCTAATCTTTTTTTTCTTTCTTCTGTTCCAGGAGTGCTTGAAAGATCAACTACATCATCAGAAACCCCACCTGATGGCGTAGCACCTGCTATGCTTCCTAGAAACCCTAGTGAACTTCCAGTATTTTCAAAAGAGTTAGGTTGGGTATTTGGTTGGATTTTGGCAGTTTGTTCTTGCTGTCTCCTATAGTGCTCAGCAAGATCAATTACCCTATCTTTTTTGCCTAATCCAAACCAACCCATTACATAGAGAAGTACTTCTTATTTTTAAAGTTAGTTGTTATGATTAGAAACCTTTTTTAAGAACATAAACCTTGTTTTAGTATGGTCGCGAGTGTTCAACAAATTATAGGAAAAGTTAATCCTAGATTATATGCTGCAAATGGAAAAGAACTTTTAAAAAAATATAAAAATTCTGATAATATTCCTGCTGAAGAAGTTGAACCTAAATCAATCTCAGAACATCATCTTGGTTATAACTCATCATCTGAAACACTTGAACCACTTTATTTTTTTATTTTAGATTTAATGAATGATTTTGGACTTGCTCCAGAAAAATATATTGATAATTTTACTTCAACACCTGGATCAGGACATTTTCAAGAATTAGGATTAAGAGCCACTTCAATGCAACAACAAGCATCAAATACTTTAGCTACTGTAAATACCATTTTAAAAAGTATTTTAAATATTACTTATGATCTTAGGGACTTTAAAATAAGATTAGAACATTATGATTATTTAAAATCCAAAAAAAAGGAAACCCAAGAAGCGTCTGTATTAGCCTTAAAACAAATTTGGTTAGATAAGGTTGATATTGTGAAAGGAAATTCAAGTATAAAAGCCATGGCTCTAGGTCAAGCAGGATTTCAAACTTTACTTGATGCTTTTTTAATTGTTAAAAATCAAAAAGATATTGATAAAATAGATTTAAATGATAGGATAAAAAGGATTTTAAGGCCAAGAATTATGGAGTTTGAGTCTTGGTTAAACCAATCTGAACAAGAACTTAGAAGAAGATATGCCCTTGAAAGAGCTTACTTAAAAAGTCAAGTTAATTCTCTTAAGTTATATTCAAGATGGGCAAAACCATATTTAAAAGCAGCTTCGCAACTTGAAATGAAAGAATCTGGAAGAGAGCCTGCATTAGTTAAAATATTCAACACAATGCTGCTTGAACTAACTCTTTTAGGAAAATCAAAATTAAAGATTAGAGATTCAGCACTTGAAGGTGATCTTCCACAGGACTTTTCAAAAGAATCTTTTCTTAAAACAATAAAAAGAAATTATTACACATGTATTTTAGTTGATTTTACATTTAGAGGAATTCCATCAAGATTACCATCTCAACAATCTCATTATGTTTTTGGAGGAAAAGCTGATGTTATGTTTAGGGCTTATTCTTTAAATGATGATGAAATTAAAAAAATAAACCAAGAAATGAACGATTCTGATTTAGGAGATGTTTTAAAACTTATAGAAGGGTCAACAACAGAAAGTTTAGAACAATTGCAAGAAGAAATTAATTATTTTTTAGAAGAACAAGAACAAATTAATAAACCTGAAAAATCAAGTGATACTTCTAATCCTTTTTTAGCTTTAATAGGCCATTATGATAAACCTGAAAAAAAGGAAAAACTTAAAGAATCTAAAGAAATTATAGTAAAAAAAGATGATTGGACTGAATCAGAACTCTTAAGACCTTTAGCTGCAAAAAAAGCAGAAAAAATAGCTTTTGATTTATTTGATATTTATAAAAAAGCTCATGGAATGGCTAGTTTTACTTAAAAATGGATAATGACAAATTAGAAAAAGAACTGGAAGTAGAGGAATTAGAAGAAATATCAGAAGAAATTAATGAAGAAGATTCTGATATTCAAAGAGATGAAAATCAGTTTCAATCTTTTATGCAATCTTCTGGACAAATTCAAAGAGAAAATAAAAATATTTCTCCAGTTTTAGAAAAAAACGAAATTTTTCAAGAAACACCTAGTTTAGAAGAAAATTTTTCCACACAAATACAAGATGAAGAAAAACCAACTAAGATGAATTATATAATAAATGAACCAAAATATTCATCAGTATCCAGAAGAACTTCTGATGAGGAGGGTTATGAAAAAGTATTTGAGCCACCTGTTTTAAAAGCAAGAGAAACATTTAATAAAATTCTAAGACATAATTTTCTAGACCCACGTTTAAGAAATATTAATACAGATAATGAATTTAATTTTGATTTTCCTAATATCGAGCCTGTAAGAACAAGGACAGATCTTCCTTTTGAAGATAAAAAAAAGTATGAAGAATTCATGCCTTGATTAAAATGCAATTTAATTTTATTCTGTAAGTAAATCTTTTATTCTAACATTAGCACTTCGTGATATTGATGACTCAAAGCTGGATTCTCCTAGCTTTTCACTTAATTATGTTGTTCATATATAATTTGCCAGGGCCTATTATGAGTCATCAATTAAGCAACTTGTTGCTAGTAAATTTAAGTTAAGTATAGATATTGAAATTAATATATTCAATAACTATATAAATAATTCTTTCCTATAACTTTTATAAAAAAAGGTGGAAAAATGCCAGAAAATTATACTGTGAAAGATATTTATCAAGGAGGATATTCTAGTTTAAGTCCTACCTATGGGGATATTTTTACAGGTTATAGAACTAATGCAGGAAACTTTGGAACCACAACTGATGGCAGGACAGCAAACATTTTACAAAGTTTAAGTGATCAGATTTCAAAAGGATTAAAAACAATTGAAGTAGGTTCTATTTCTCCTGAGGTTTTTGAATCAATTCCAAACCAACAATTAAAAGAGGTCAAAAGACTTAGTAAATTAACAGGTGTAGATGTTACTGTGCATGCCCCTGTAGTAGAACCCTCTGGAATGACTCAACAAGGTTTTAGTGAATCAGGAAGAAATGCTATTGAAAGACAAATAAATCAATTTGTAGAAAGAGCACATGAAATGAGTTCAAAAGGTAATATTCCAGTAACACTTCATTCTTCAGCGATGCTTCCAGGTGAGATTGCTGAAAAAGGAAAAAAACCAGAAGAGACATTTATAATTAATTCTGAAACAGGTTCTCTTCATCGTCTTCCTATAAAAACAAGGGCATTTCCTGGTGAAGAAGAGGCTAATGTTAGTAAAGAAATTGCAAAAATTAATGAAGAACAATGGAGTCAGGGCATTAGAAGTTTATCTTATTATGCTGACATGGGTGAAGAAGCTATTAGACGTTCTGGATTTTTAGCAAGGGGTGCTGAAGCAGAAGAAAAAGCAGGAAAAGAATTATATCCTGAAGAAAAATCAGCACAATCTTCATTTAATATGGGAGTTTCTGTTTTAAATGATTCTTATAGACAATTAAAAGATCTTTTTGAAACAGCAAATAAATATGGAAGTCATACAGACAAACAAGTTTTAGGACAATTTAAAGAAAAAATTGAAGAAAATGCAAAAAAAATACAAGAAAATCCAAGGCAAAAAGAAAATGTTTACTTAATGGCAGATATAATTAAAGAGGGTGTCAAAGCATTTAATAAAATTGAAACTTCTCCCCAAATATTTAAACCATTAAATGATTTTGCACAAGAAAAAACAACAGAAACTTTTTCAAATGTGGCCCTTAACGCTTATAAAAAATTCAAAGATAAAGCACCTATAATTTCAGTTGAAAATCCTCCTGCAGGAGGAGCTTTTTCTACAGGTAAAGAACTTAAAGAGCTAATAGAAAAATCTAGAAAAAAATTTGTTGAAAAAGCTATGAAACCAAAGGATCAGGGAGGTTTTGGATTATCTGAAGCAACTGCAAGAGAAAAAGCAGAAAAATTACTTGGAGTCACATGGGATGTTGGGCATATAAATATGATGAAAAAATTTGGATATGATGATAAAGAGATTATTAAAGAAACAAAAAAAGTGGCTCCATTGGTTAAACATATTCATCTTTCTGATAATTTTGGTTTTGAACATACTGAACTTCCGATGGGTATGGGAAATGTGCCTATCAAAGAAATGATGCAAAAACTTCCTGAAAAAGATATTAAAAAAATTGTTGAAGCTATAAGTTTTTATCAACATTTTAAAACTCCTGCTGTTACGGCTACATTAGAAGCATTTGGTTCTCCTGTATATTCAATGGAAATGGCTCCTTATTGGAATCAAACTTTAGGATATCAACAAGGTTATGTCGGAGGATTTGAAGGGGCTTGGATACCTCAAACAAATTATGAAACTTTTGGAGCTGGTTTTATGCAACTTCCAAAAGAGCTTGGAGGACAAAGACCAGGTGCACAAGGAAGCAGAATGAGTGGAACTCCCATGGAATAACTACTCTAATTCAGTAAATTTAAAAACTAGAAAAACGTAACAAAAATATAAAAGAAGGCGAATTAAATATGGAAAAAAAGACTTTAAAACTATTAGACTATTTAGCATGGATAGTTGGAGGAATTGCTGCGTTAGTTTTGCTTTATGGGATAATTGTGTCTTTAAATTAAGATGAATAAGGAATTATTAAGTTGGTGGAGTAACTTCCTAAACTTTTTAATATTAGCCTTCATAGCGATAAATATTGTAAATACAAAATGTTTCAATACATTTCAAATGAGCTTATCTTTCATAGGATTAGTATCATTAATATTTGTAAACATTGTTTCAACACTTCATAAATATCAATAAAAATGTCTAAGAAAAAAATTTCTAAAAAGAATGTTGTAAAAAAAACTAAAAAAACATCTAAAGAAGATTTAGAAAAATATCCTAGTTTACAACTTAAAACAGACCATGATATTGCAATGGATTTTGCTACAAAAACTTATAAAAAATTTAACAAAATAATTAAATCAGTTGTGCTTTTTGGTTCTGTAGTAAAATCAGAAACAACTTCTAGTTCTGATATTGATGTTGTGATTATTCTGGATGATGTTACAATTAAATGGGATCAAGAATTAATTGCTTGGTATAGGGAAGAACTTGATAAGATTTTAAGATCAACACCCTACAAAAAAAGCCTTCATATTAACACAATAAAACTTAGTAGCTGGTGGGAAGACTTAATCAGGGGAGATCCTGTTGTCTTAAATATTTTAAGGTATGGGGAGGCAATGATTGATTTAGCTGGTTTTTTTGAACCTTTAAAATATTTATTAATTAATGGAAAAATAAAATCAACTCCGGAAGCAATTTATAGTGCACTTCAAAGAGCCCCAATGCACATTGTAAGAAGCAAGATAGCAGAACTAAATTCTATTGAAGGATTATATTGGAGTATGGTTGATTCTGCTCATGCTGCTTTAATAGCAGCAAACATACCTCCTGCTTCACCAGAACATGTTGCTGCTGACCTTAAAGAAGTTTTTGTTAACCAAGGTAAATTAAAAGGTAAATATATTGTGTGGTATAGAGATCTTTTAATGCTTCACAAAAAAATATCCCATGGTGAAATAAAAAATTTAAAAGGTGTTGAAATAGACGTTTGGCAAGATAGAGCTGAAGAATTTTTAAGTGTAATGGCTCAATTAGTCAAAGAACTTATTGGGGAGTGATTATTCTCTAGAATTTAATTTTTCTGCAAGACCTTTTAAGGCGTCTTTATGAGCTTTTCCAGTGAATTTAGCCCTTAATTTTTCTGTTTTATCAGCTTCTAAAACTGCCATAATAGTCTTTATACTTTTATATTCCTCTATAATATGTTTAGCCCATTCTTTTTCAGACTTAGGATACTCATAAGTATCTTCACCACTAATAATGTGTTTTGCTTTCTTTAATTCCTTATTAATATCTCCATAGGTTTTATTAGAGAATCTTCCAAATTCTCCTTTAACTTTATTTGCAAGTGCAGGTTCTAAATAATTCTCAATTATCTGAGAGTAGTGATTTGATAAATCAGACATATTTGCTGATTCTAAAACTTTATTATATTTTCTAGAATAAAGATCAATTATTCTTTCTGCTCCACCTAAATCTAAAGCTATATTTGTTGAATCTCTTGCATCTTCATCAAGAGAATCAGCTAAGCCTTTTAATGCAGAAGGTACATATTGCTGATCAAGTTCTGACATTGCAAAACGACCAGCTAAGATTGCATTCTCATATCGTGTTAAATCTTCTAATGCCATTTTTCTTAATAATCTATAGTAGTTTGGGTTTATAAATGTTTCTATATTGTTACTCCTTAGGAGTTACTTCAATATATTATATGTGGATAATTACTTAAGAAATTAGAATAATCACTTTTTTTTACTCTTATCTTCGTATATTACCTTTGTTTTGCAAGGAAGTTTTGATTTTATCTGTTTTAAAGTTTTTCTTGCAAATGAGACTGCTTTTGGATTTGGAACAGCAACAAAGAATATTTTACTTTCTGATTTTAAAATTGCAGCTTTTCCCATTGCTTTTCCAAAAGCTAATTGCATTCCTGTCTGCATTCTATCAGCACCTGCACCAGTAAGCATCTTGTTTTCTCTTTGAATATGATGTGGAAAGGGGATAACTCTAAACAAATATTGTCCTGATAACTCTTTATCTAGTTTTTTATTAATATACTGCCTACATGCTTCAAGAGCATTATGTCTTAACTGAACTTTTTCAGTTGATATTAAAGTCAAATTATAAGGTAGTTTTCCATTAGTAAATAAATCTTCTTTTCCCATACTAAATTTAACAATTTTTTGTTGAGGAACTGTTTTTATAAATGATTTGTTTTTTTTCTTACTAATCCTAGTATAAGGAACAACTTTCTTTTTTGAATATGCATTTGCTTTTCTTAATGATGCCATTTTATGCTGCTACCCTCTCTTTATTTTTATAAACCTTTCCATATAAACCTGCAGTAGTTATAAGAAAACTATTTGGATTTCTATTTTTTATATTCTCTATTAAATCATCTTTTGTTAAGGTAATTTCTTTTATATAAGGTATGCCATTAATAAATATATCATATTTTCCTTCAGGTAATGTTTCATGTAATCCTGCAATATGTTTAGACCTTACTTCTCCTTTTTTCAATTCAACAAGAAAGGTTTTTTCACTAAATTTATCTACTAACATTTTATTTTACCTCCAAATCCAAATATTTAAATTTGCCTTCTATTACAAAGTCTTCTTTTGCACAACCATTATAATAACCTAATTCAATTATTCTTGATTCAATATTATCACCTGTCACTAGTTTATTTGATATTAATGTGTGTCTAGTTAATCTAATACCATACTTACCCTTCTTATCTAAATTAGCTTTTTCATAATTAAATTTTTGACCTTTTTTTATAATCATTTCATTCTTAGCATTCATCTTATTTATTTTGTCATCTTCAACAATCATTTCTTTATCCCAGATAATTCCTTTTTTAATATTCATTTTATTTCCGCATTTGTTGTGATTGCTTGACCTGGTAAGCCTTTTTCAAAAATAGCCCTTACAACACCTTTATTTCCATGAGCCCCGGATATTTTTCCTTGGATAATTTTTCCTGCTGGAGATTTCCATTCTACATCTTTTCCAACAAATTTTTCAGCATCTTTGCGAGTTTTACATGCTTCAATTTCTATTAAAAAATGTTTTTCTTTAATAGTATGTCTTCCTCGTCTGAATTGAATAACTTTGCCCTTCATAATTAATAGAGAAGAAAGTGACTTTTTAAATGTTTTTAGAAAGATTATATTTTAACTCCAAAAGTTTCATACAAAGTTGCTCTTGGTTCTTCAATTAATAAATAATTTAATAGGGATTTTTGCTTTTTATCAGGATCTTTCTTAAAAATATGGTATAGCTCATGATCAAGATCTTTAACAGGACATCCTCTATTAATCTCTATGTAGTATCCATTTGGAACATTACGTGTTGTTGATCCATACCTTTTTCTAAAACTTATTGATATTTTAGAATAATCTAATCCTATTTTTTCTGCTCTTTCTTTTAAAATCATTTGAAGTTCTTTTTCTGAATTAATTCTGTTTAAGCTAAACTCATTTAAAGACTGAAGAGTCCTACACAAAATAGCAGATGCTAATCCTAGTGTTGAAATCAAGGATATCTCCATAACTTTTTTTCCTAATTCTTTTAGTTCCATGAATAGTTTCAAGAAAAATGCTTTATAAATTTATTCCTTTTTATTGTTAGCAAGTTCACATCTTTGATTATATTCAATTAAATTGTTTATGAGAATTGATGCATTTTTTCTAGCTTCATTGACAGTATGGGCATTTAGTTTTCCTTTTTTAAAATCAGCCCTTGCCTTCACAATATCTTTTAAAATTCTTAAATCTTGAGGGGTAAATTGTCCGCTTTTGACAAAACTCTTTTCAAACTCTTCAATAACTGCTTTTTGTGCTTTAACTTTAATAATTGATTTTAAAAGTTCAAAAACATCTTTATAAATTTGTTCTATTGTTTTTTCTTGAGCTCTTTTTTCAATTTGACCTCTTAATTCTTTTAATCTTTTTGTATAACTCTCAACATTTTTCAAGAGTCTATCAACTTCTTTTCCAGAAACTTCTTTAATTTTTTCATGTTCATAACCCTTATAATATTTAATCATAATTTCTTCAAGAATATCATAGTATTTTTTCTCAAGCATTTTTTCTTTATCCACAAATATTCTCTTCATTTCTTTTACTGTTTCCTTAACATTTGTTGGTGGAAGTCCATAAAGCATCAGCAATGCTTGACTAGGGGTGCTAATTCCATAAAAAATATCTTGCACCACAATATCCAATAACATCCTTTTAGCTCTTTTTACTGTTTGATCCCCCATAGACATAAACATATCAATTGCTTCTGGGGAAGGTTTAAGTTTACCCATTTTTAAAAGAGCCTTCCAGGGCATGAAAGTATGCCGATCATAAAGAGGTATACCATCCCTAATAAATGTAAAAATAACAGGATGGGCATCTTTTACTGATTCCCAAAAATCAGTTAATAAATAAATCTGGGGGGAAAGTTTATTTTTTACTCCAGCGAGTTGTTCTGCTTGTTCAATATATTGGTAAATAATACTTCTAAGCCTTTCTTTAAGTTCAAGTCTAGGCATTCTTTTAACATCTGTATCATTAATAACAACAAACACATCAATATCAGAAGTTTTAACAGCTTCACCTCTGACTAGACTTCCACCAATAACATAACTTACAACATATTTTTCAAATTTCTGTAAGACAAGAGATTTATGAATTTCAGCAACCCTTAAAGCACCTAAAAATCCCTTATCATAAAGTGGAAAAGACATCGCAATTGCCGCACTTAATTCAAACTTAGAATCAAGGCAAACTTCCCAGATATCCACAGGGGTCTTTATTTGAACCCATATTTTTTGTTTTAAAATTTTTTGTAGAGAATCTAATTGTTTTACTATTTCCTGTTTAATTTGTGGAATCTGTTTAAGTTTTTCTTCAGGAACAACAACATATAACTGAATGTATTTTTCTGTTTGTTTTGGAACTTCTTCTTCTTCAATAAAAAGGGGAATTGATTGTGGTGGTAAAATACTTATAGATTGGGTGAAAGGATATTTCTTTAGGATAAAATTTTTTATTTTTTCAAGTTCTTTTTTTGTTTTATCCATATCTTTTTTTATTTTTTCTGTATTTTCAGGAACTACTTGTTTTTTTTCAGAATATTTATTATTAATCTCCATTTCTGGAATTGTCTGTTCATTATCCTGTGTTTTGCTATTTTTTTTCATAGTGAAAAAATGAAATATATGCTTTTAAATGTTACGAATAAACAAGATTTGCTAAAAGAGGTTTTAATTTTTCTTTTGCTTTATTAAACCTCCACGTTACTGTCGCTCTGGGAATGCTAAGTGTTTCTGATACTTTTCTTAAACTAGAATTTTCTAAAGAGGAGATTAATATTGTTTTATATTTTTCAGGAAGAGTATCTATTGTTTTTTTTAATAATTCTTGTTTTTGTTTTTCAACAAAAAGTTCCTCTGGATTTAAGTTAGGATCTGGTATTTTAAAAGAATTGTAATCTAGTCTAGTTTGATAAATTTGTCTATTTTTATATCTAAGATAATTAATTGATTTATTTTTTATTATTGTATAGAACCACGTATAAAAATTATGGGTGGGATTAAACTTATGAAGATTTTTAAAAAGCTCTATAAAAGATTCTTGAATAACCTCTCTAGCAGTTTCATAATTACCTACAAACCTATAAGCTAAACATCCTGCCTTGTGTTTGTAAGTCTTAACTAAATAATCCATGGCTCCTTCAATATCTTTTGATCTAACTGAATTTAGGATTATTTTTTTAGTTTGTTTTTCTAAATCCATTTTAGTTTTAAATAATCTTAAAATCTTTTTTAAAAAAATCTTTTATAATTTCCTGCATTTCAAAAAATCTACGCTTATTTCTTCCAATAAGTGCTGCTTTACTATTACTTCCTGCAGTTAAAATTACTTCATTATCTTTAACTTCCAAATCTTTAAATTTTACAGGACTAACAACAGATTCAATAAATGGCCTTATGTGTTCTGGGTTTTGGGGTATGGGAATTATTTTTATTTTTTTCCTTAAAATTTCACTAAGTTTTTTTACATTTCTTCCATTTTCTCCAACAGCTCTTCTAATAAGTTGTTTTGGGATACAAAATATTAATACTTCATTATATCTGAAACAAAATTTTGTATCTATTTTAGTAATGTTTCCAAATAAATTAAGATATCTAAGATCCCTCATATCTATTACATTTACCATCTTATGATTTTTGAAAAAGAAGTTTGTTTATAAAGGTTTCCACAGGAAAAATCATCTATTAGTTTGTTCAACAATTTTTTTCTTTGCTGTTTTCTTTTCTTCTTCTTTTTTAGTTAGAGGGCCTATAACCTTAACCAATAATCCAGGTAATCCTGTTCCAACAGGAATCGGTTGATTAAGAATTATATTTTCAATAACACTAGATAATTTATCTCCAGAACCTTTTATTGTAGCATTAACAAATTGTTTTACTGGGGTTTCAAAAGTAGCTCTTGCTAAAATAGATGATTTTTGAGCAATTATTCCTATTCTTGTAACTCCTTTCACATTACCTGTATTTGTCATAGCATCTGCTACTAATTTAAGATGTCTTTTATCGATATCTAATCCCTGAACATTAATAACCTCATATATTTCATTTATTATTAATTGTCTTGCTACTTCAATTCCAAAAACTTTTTCCACCTCATGCAAATCATTTGAAATAATATTATCCCTACTAACTTCTTTTAATTCTAATATGTCTTTTAAATTAGTCCCAAGGGTTGTTACAATAAAATCCTTTCCCCTTTTTACAACTAAAACTTGTTTTACTCCTTTAACTCCTGATATTACTGTGTTCTTTAATTTTTCTTTAAGTTTATAAATTTCTTTGAAATTTAAATCACTAGCACTTAGAATTATTGAATCTCCAGTCTCTTTAGCCTTAAATTTTAAATCTTTAAGTCTTTCCACAACTTTTGCTACTGAAGTATGAATTTGTTTTAACCCTTCTTTGTCAATTTTGATTTCTATTTTTTTATCACTAAAATTCAAATTAATTTCTGAAGAGATTTCTCTTATTGAAACCTCTTTTATTTTTTCAGCAAATACTCTTGCTGAATTTTCATTATTATTATCTTTATTCAAATAAATTTCCATTTTTGGGGATGAAGGTTTTTTTCTAGCATCAAAAATTTCTATAAGTCTTGGAAGACCTTGGGTAACTTGCATTTCAGAAACACCTGCAAAATGAAAAGTTCTCAAAACCATTTGTGTTGAAGGCTCTCCAAATGATTGGGCAGTAATGATTCCAATAGCTTCTCCAGGATCAAGCTCCTTTTTCAGGTGAAGTTGTGAAACATCTAAACCATCTTCTCCATATTCAAATTGGATTATATTGTTGTTGCTATCTCTTACTGTTCCATCATACTCTTTTTTAAGATCTTGTAATGCATTTGCTAATCTTCTATATAAATATCCTGATTTTGGAGTTCTTAATCCAGTATCCATAAGTGTAGCCCTACCAGTAATAGCTCCAAAAAAGAATTCATCTGGTCTTAATCCTTTTATAAAAGGACTATTTATGAACCCTCTTGATTTTGGTGATAAATCTCCTTTCTTAAAAAATGAAAGTGTTCTATCATTATAGCCTAAATCAATTCTTTTACCTTCTAAATCTTGCTGTCCAACACAGCAAGCCATCTGAGTTATATTCAAAATATTCCCTCCCCCCCCAGACTTAATCATATGTGAAACAGGATTCTCTGCAGAAAACTCTTTTTTAACAATCTCCCCTATTTTTGTTCTTACTTCGTTTAAAATTTTAAGTATTTTTAATTCTCTTGATTCTTCTTTTGTCTTCCCAGGAATAATTTCAAGAGTTCTCTCATCGTAGGAAACAATCACTTCTTTAGTCCTTTGTTCTGCTTTCTCAATGATTTCTTTTGCTTTTTCAACAACTGATTTGTCTAAATCAAGATCTTCAACTGATATTGTTATACCTCTATCTGTTAAATAATTTTTTCCCATGTTAAATGCTCTTTTTATTGTATCAAAAGCCTCTAATCTTCCAACACTTTTATCTAATTCCTTAATTAAATCTCCTCCTTCATCACCAAAAACTGTTTTATCAAGTACTCCTTTAATTATTTCTCCTTCTTTGATATTAATAGAATCACTTGAAAAATTAATTTTAGGAAGAACTTTTGAGAATAATTCTAATCCTGAAATGGTCTTCTTTGAAATTTGGGATTTTATTCCTGATTTATAAAGAATTTGATTTGCATCTTCTTTTGAAAAAGTGTCCATTCCAATCAAATAATTTCCTGTTATTGAATCATCCACACACCCTATAAAATTGGTGCTATTTTTTGGTGAAATTAAATTTTGTTTAACATCAAGAAGTACTTTTGCTTCTGATCTTGCTTCTTCTGTTTGAGGGGAATGAATATTCATTTCATCTCCATCAAAATCAGCATTATAGGGAAAAGCTACAGCAGGATGTAATCTAAATGTTCTACCTGGAAGAACTTTTACATAATGACTCATGAGACTACCCCTGTGCAGACTTGGATGTCTATTGAACAATACAATATCTCCATCTTGAAGATGTCTTTCTACCTTATAACCAGGTGATATTTCAGCAACTATTTCTTCTTTTAAGTCAGCAGTTATTTTTTTTCTTTTGCCATCAGGTCTAATAATATAATTTGCTCCAGGATAAACTTCTGCTTTTTGAATCAATTTTTTTAATTTTTCAATATTTAAATCATTTACTGTTTCAGCAACAGTGACAACTTTAGCAATTTCATATGGAATACCCACTTCATTTATTTCTATTGAAGGATCAGGTGAAATAACTGTTCTTCCAGAAAAATTAACTCTTTTACCAGCAAGATTTTTTCTTATTCTTCCTTCCTTACCCTTGATTCTTTCTGTTATTGTTTTAAGTGGTTGTCCGCTTCTATGTCTTGCAGGGGGAATTCTAGCCACTGTATTATCAAAAAAAGTTGTGATGTGAAATTGTAATAAATCCCAAAGATCCTCAATAATAACTTCTGGAGCTCCTGCATTTAGGTTTTCCCAAAGTCTTTGATTTGCCCTGATAATATCAGAAAGTTTATGTGTAAGATCATCTTCACTTCTTTCACCAGATTCAAGAATAATACTTGGTCTTACTGTTACAGGAGGTACTAAAAGAGTTGTTAATATAGCCCACTCTGGTCTTGAAGTTGTTGGGTCAATTGCTATTTTTCTTAATTCAGAATCAGGAACATTACTTAGTATTTCTCTTATTTCTGTAGGAAATAATCTTGTTTTTCCCCTAAGGAAATTTGTTGGTTTATCTAATTTAATTTTATCTTGAGCTGATTGACAGTGAGGACATTTTTTAGCATCTTTTGATTTCTTAGCTCTTTGACTTGCAGAATATTTTTCTAAATCTTTATCTGCTATCATTAATTTTTTACATGAATGACAAAAACACCTTAATCCAAGTTCAATTAAAGGTATGTATTTTAAATGAATTACTGGTCTGGCAAGATCAATACTTCCAGAATGCCCTAAACATTCTTTAAGTCTTCCACCACAAGTCCTACATCTTACTCCAGGATCAATTGCCCCTAGCCTAAGATCCATTAAACCCCCATCAACAGGATAACCATCTATATCATAAAGTTCAGGTGTTACAATTTTTGCTGCTGATAATTTTTTAATTTTTTCTGGACTAAGTAAACTAAATCTAATTTCTCCTATTTTTTTTCTGATTATTTTTTGCATTTTAGTTTTATTCTGATAAATTTTGATTTAATCTATATTCTTTTTGTATGTTCATTTTATAAATTGGGCATTTATTTTTAGCATCAATTTCTAAAGCACTGCAATCTCCACATTCATCATCTTGTGAATTTAATGGATTTTGAATATATCTACAAAGATTGTCCCACCTATCTACTAATTTTATAGAATTAAACAATTTAATCATTTTTCTTTCACGGTTATTTTTTTGGTTCATTTTTTATTGTTTGTTTGTTCTAATTTATTTATTTTTCTAGTGAGGCCTAATAAACTTTTATTAATTCTTCCGATACCTATAGAAGATAAGTGTAATTTTTGATTAATAATATCTCCTCCAACAACTATTTGATCATCTTCAGCTACTACATAACTAGCTTCATTTTCAAATACATGGGTTCCCTCTATTAATCCCTTATATCTTGCTCTAACTATCTCTTTTTTCCCTGATCCTGTTGGTACAGTAATTTTATATTTTTTCATTCTCTCAAAATTATGTTCTGGAATCATTTTTATTCGTATTTGTTTTTTAATTTAAAATTGGTGTGTATATGTAATCCTTGAAGTTCTTCTAAAAGAAGTTTAAATGCATATGATATCTCAACAAATTCAACATCTTCACTATTACAAATAGGACATGAAATTTTACTTCTTACACTATCATCAATAGCTATAGCACCACATTTTGTACAAATAGGAATTGTAACTTTATCTGAATCATATCTTTCTTTTAACAATAATGATGCACCATGAGCAACTAAAACCTGCTGTTCCATTTCTCCTAACCTTAATGCCCCTCCCCTAGATCTACCTTCCACAGGTTGTCTTGTTAAAAGTGCAATTTTTCCTGAAGCTCTTCCATGTAATTTATTAGCCACCATATATTTTAGTTTTAAATAATAAAGATTACCAATAAATATTTTTGAAACAAATTTTTTTCCAGTAACTCCACTATACATTGTTTCTTTTCCATCATATCTAAATCCTAAATTTTTTAGTTGATCTTCTAGTTTTTCTTTACTTTCCCCTGAAAAACAAGTTCCATCAACAACTTTGCCTCTTAAACAACCTATTTTACCTGCTAATAATTCTAGTAAATAACCAACAGTCATTCTACTTGGTAAACCATGTGGATTAAAAATTACATCTGGCCTAATTCCTCTTGAAGTAAAAGGTATATCATTTTCATCAACAATCATACCAATAACTCCTTTTTGTCCATGAGCTGTAGCAAATTTATCTCCTAATTCTGGAATACGTTGGTCACGTGTTTTAACCTGTACAACTTTGTTTGCTTCATCATCTTCTGTTATGAACACAGTATCAACAATTCCTTTTTCTTCTTGTCTCATAGTTATACTTGATTCTTTTTTTGCTCTTACAGAAATTTCACGGGCTTCTGAAAGGAATTTTGGAGGTGAAATCTTTCCAATTAAAACTTCTCCTTCTCCAACATTTGCTTCAGGATAAACAACACCATCTTTTTCTAAATATCTATAATCTTCTTCTGTTTTATAACCTGATGCATCTTTATCAGGTATAACAATTTCATCTTTTAAACCTCCAGCATAATTCATTTCTATTGCTGAATATGGTCTAAAGTAAAAACTTCTTCCTACTCCTCTATCTAAACTCCCTTTATTGAATACCAGTGCGTCCTGCATATTATATCCCTCATAAGTCATAATGGCCACAACTAGATTTTGACCTGCAGGATAAGTATTAAGAGTATCATATACAAAACTTTTTACAATTGGTTTTTGGGGATATTGCAAAACACTGACATCTGTATCTAACCTACAAAGATAATTTGCAGCATAAATACCAAGAGCCTGTTTTTGAGTTTTACTTCCTCTATTAAGTCTAGAACTTTGATCATGATTTCCATAAGGAACAAGACTGGTTACAACCCCAAATAAATCTAAACTATCTATTTCTAGATGAGTGTGTTCAGGAGTTAATTCCTCCTCATACAAAGCTACTAATGAACTTTCTTCTTCAGATGCATCAAGATATTCAATTATTCCTTTTGAGATAAGATCGCCCCATTTTATTTCATTTTGTTCTAATTGAATAAGATGTTCATTTTTTAATTTTGGGTTCCCATTCTCAACAATTATCAAGGGTCTTAAAACTCTTCCAGGTTCAGTTGAAATAACAATTATTTGGTAGAGAAAATCATGTTTGATATTAAGTTGCATTGGAAGTTCATTATCTCTTCTTTTTTCACGTATTTTAGATACAAACTCTTCAGGTTTATCTGTACTCCCTATAAATTTTCCATTAAAGAAAATGTCTATATTTCCTAAGCCTTCTTTACTTAATCCTTGAGATTCTAAATCCTTTAAAAATTGATTTTCATCTAAATCCACTCTTGTTGAAACCCTACTTAAAATTGCTAAATTCTTTCTTAGACCTATTTCTGTTCCCTCAGGAGTTTCAATAGGACAGAACCTTCCATAATGGGTTGGGTGAAGTATTCTTGCCATAAAATTTTCTTGATCACTAGGTAACATACTTGAAACTCTTTGTAGTTGAGAAATTGTTGCCAAATAATTTGTTTTATCCATGTTTTGAGTAATACCACTTCTTTCTCCTGTCCAAGCTCCGGTAGCAATTGCAGATTCAACCCTATGGGAAAATAAAGTAGATTTTGCAATTATTTTTATGGAGAAAAACTTTTTTCTCTTAGATGATTTTTGCAAAGAATATTGAATATCTCTTATTAAAATTCCAAGATTAACTCTGAATAAAGTAGATAATAAATCTCCAGAAAGTCTAACTCTTTTGTTTGCATAATGATCTTTGTCTGTTCTTAATTTTGGATTTTCTTTTGCAATCATATATTGTTTTATTAATTTACACAAAGTTACTGCTTTTTTTATTCTATCTTCTTTTTTTTGACCTATGTGTGGAAAAAGATATGAATCTAATCTTTGCTGCACCCTATCAACAATTTCTTTTTTTGTTCCTTGTAAATTGGCTTTTTCAGCAATATACATTATTGCATCATCTCTACTTGCTAAACTTACATATTCGTAAAGATTAACAATCAAACTATCTGTTTCTTTCCCAATGTATTTTGAAATATCTGATTCTTTTGTCAAACCTAATGCTTTTAAAACAACTATTGCTGGAAGATTTTTGAATTTACTAAATGAAACATCAAAAATTCCTTCTTTATTTTCAGAAATTAAAGAAGGTATTCTATAAGTTCCTTTTGAAGAAAAAACTCTTAAGGTCAACCCATCTTTTTTATCTGTTTCAATAAAAGGCTGATTTTCTGCTAAATCTTCTGCAAGAACCATGACTCTTTCATTTCCTTTAATGATAAAATATCCACCTGGATCTAATGGATCAGAATAACTTTTTATTAACTCCTCAGAATCCATTCCAAAAGTATTACACACTTTACTTTTTACCATAATTGGAATTCTTCCTATTTCAACTATTTCAGAATCAATTTGATTATCTTTTTTTACTGTGATTTCCAAGGTAATAGGGGCAGCATAAGTAAGATTTCTCAATCTAGCTTCATAAGGCATAATTAAAGAAGAACTTCCATCTGATTCTACTATTTTTGGTTTCCCTACTTTTATTTTCCCTAACCTAATTTCAAAATCCTCTGGATTTATTGTTTCAGAAACTTCATCCACAATTTCCTGCATTCTTTTTTCAATAAAATTATTAAAAGATGTTATGTTAGATTCAACTAGCGAATGATCTTTCAAGTATTTTTTAACCACGATGTGTTGTGAATCTTTAACCATTTTACACTACCACCCTATAATAAATATAAACCTTGTCTCTATCTTTTCTTTCTATTTTAATTATATCCCCTACCTGACATCCTTCTGGAAGCACAGTGTCTGTAGAAAGAATTTTGGGTAATTGGGCTTTAGAAATATTTAATCCTTGTAGCAATTTCTCAGCATCTTTTTCATTAAGCTTGACATGTTTTGGTTGCAGAATATGTGGCATTTTTGTAATAGGGTTTTGCAGAGTATCAACCAAGTGAAAATTTTAATAACTTTGCAATAATAAAAGAAAGTAAAATTTGGTTTAAAAAGGTTTTGGTGGGTTCGGCTTTGCACAATAACTAGATGACTTTTTGTGCAAGAACCACTTATTGTGCAAAGCCGGTGGGTTCTCTGGTGTATTAAAGGTATCTATTTATAAGAATTATTCTAGTAATATTTAGACAAGTAGTTTATATATTTGAACAGGTAAAGAATATAATGGTAAAAAAGAGGATCCAATGAAAGAAACAGTTATAGGTCTTTACCAGTATTTGCATCCTATGTTAAAGTTACTGATGGAAGGGGAAGAGAACTAAATCTAGATTCTCATATAAGATACTGGAAATTGTCTCCTAAGAAGTAATTTTTTAAGATTTACTAAATAATCAGGCATTAATTTATTTCTTTTTTCCTCTTTTTATAATTCAATAAGCAATTTGGAAGATAAATTACTTACTCAAAAAAGTATGGCCCCGAAGGGATTTGAACCCTCGACACCTGGATTCCTTTGTGAATCAAATTCGCTAAGGAAGCGAAACATGTTTCAGCTTAAAAGTCCAGTGCTCTGCCAGGCTGAGCTACGGAGCCATAGCTCAATAAATTAAAATGTGTTTAAAAAGTTTTACTTAGAGAAATTTCTTCAACTTCACCTCAAAATCCTCTGCAGAAACAGAACCAATAAATCTTTCAATCTCTTTTCCATTTTTAAATAAAATCATATTAGGTATAGAAGAAACATTATGCTTAGCTGCTAGGCTTTGATTATCTTCAACATTGACTTTTCCGAATTTAATTTTTCCTTTGAATTTTTCAGAAAGTTCGTCAATAATAGGACCCATCATAACACAAGGCATACACCATTCTGCAAAAAAATCCACAAGTGCTAAACCTTCTTTAGTAAAATCATTAAATTCTGCATTTGTTAGTTCAGGAACTTTATCATTTCCAGCCATTTTATTTTCACTCATTATTTAATTAAGGAAAAAAGATATTTATAAAGGTTTTGAAAATTATGGCTTTGCACTTAATTTAAGCATATTTATGTGCAGAATCATTTAAATGTGCAAAGCCGAAAATTATGTCTACTTTAACTCTTCTCTAATCTTTTTAATCCTTTTTTTATTAAAATTTTTATGAAACTCTTTTGTATATGAAGGAAGAAATTTTTGAGTAATATTCCCGCAAGTATTTATTTCAGGACAATAACCAATATACTCACATTTAGGTTCTAATAAGCAACCAATTTTATAATCAACACTTTCCTTTATTAATTCCAATTCTTTTCTTGTTATTTCTTTCATTTTATTCTCTACTGAGCTACATTTTCTTAAAGACCCATATCCTGTTGTAGCGTTGTACAAATCATAGGTTTTAATATTTGCAAGTAAAAGTGCTCTTGGAACTATCATAATTGCATCACTTTTTTCAACACCCATCTCAACAAGTTTTTGATAAGCTAAAGCAGATTTATCCCAAGCATTAATCCATAACTCAAGATTATCTTCATTTCTTTGAACAGGGATAGGGATATCAATTATTGGAAGATAAGCATCAAGTATTACTTCTACATCTACATTTCTCTTATGTAACTCAAAATTGTGCACAACTTCTAAAGTTTTGTCCATTGCATTATAAACTGATTCTGTTGTTTGAGGCATTGTCCTGTGTCTTTTTACTTCACCCCAAACTCTCCAAGGAATTTTAACACCCATTTCAAAATTAATCAATCCATTATTATCCACAATAATCTCATCTAATTTGTCTAATAATTTTTTTCCTTCATTTTTGAGTCTATCTGAATCAGAAAAAATTTCCTTTCTATAATCTAACCACTGTTGCATCCTATAAATAGTTTCATTATCTTTTTCAATATTTTTATTTAATATCATAGGTTCTATTCCTATTCCAAGTTTTTCTTTTAATTTTTCGGCTCTGTTTCTTCTAAATGTAAAAATATTCGGATTAACACAACTTGTTCTAGGAGCTCTTAATTTTCCCACATAAATATTTTCCATTCCACTACCATCCCTAATCCAAGAATCTAATTGTGATATGATTTCTTTGCCTTCTCTAGGAATAGCATTATCAAAATCATTATCCATCAAATTTTTAAAATAAATAATTGTGTCTAAAGGCATTTGTAATCTTCCGCCTCCAGCATGGCCATAATGAACTATTTTGCTTGCATCTTGGGTTTCAACATTATTGTTCTGAACTTTTTCATAGGTTTCAACATTATTTTCAGCTGATTCAACATATATTTTTTCAGCTCTCCTACCTTTTTCCTTAACTCCTCTTGGTATAACAATATTTTCTTTTGTTATTGGAACTCTTCTACTTGAAGGCATTAAAAAACTTCCAAATCTTGCTCCAGTAAAAATAGAGTCAATTAATTTTGAAGAATTCATAATATCAAACCAGACAACAGGAGTTGTAGCCATAGAAGCATGACCTCTTGCACAAATACCTAAAATTTTATTTTTAATTTTTTTTGGACTATAATCTAAATCTTCTATTTTTGCTTCAAGATTTTGTTTTTTAGCAAAATCTGTTGTATTATCTAATCTTTTTTTTAATTGAAAATATTCTTTCTTTTTATTTAATAATTCTTGCATAGAATCAACATCTTGATAAGTTGCTATAGCTCCTCCATAAACAAGTTCATCAGGGGTAAGAATTACTTTTCCATTTTTACTCATGATTTTAGGACCATAATCAAGAATTTTTACTTTTGGATTAACTAATTTTACCATTTTCAATAGAATTATAATTTTTTTATAAATATAATTGTGTTGGAAAAGTTATTTCAACCCTGTACTTCCAAAACCACCTTTACCTCTTTGTGTTTCTGAAAGTTCATTAACTTCTTGTATTTCTGCTGTTTCAATTGGTTGAATAAGCAATTGAGCTATTTTTTGTTTTTTATGTATTTTAAAAGATTCTTTAGTTGTATTAAATAAAAGAATTTTATATTCTCCCCTATAGGTATAATCTATTACTCCTGCCATTGTAGTTATTCCAAAATTAGATGCAATTCCACTCTTATCCCAAACTAAACTAACATATCCTTTTGGCAATTCAATAGAAAGTCCAATTGATATTAATTTTTTTTCACCTGGAAGAATTTCTGTTTCTTCACAAGAAAACAAATCTAATCCCGCATCACCTTCATGAGCATAACTTGGAATAATAGCATCTGGATGAAGTTTTTTGACTTTAAGAATCACCATTTCTAGCCACATCCACCATTTTCATATTCTCCGCAATTTATACATTTGGGATGATTACATCCTGCTTCAAATGTATACTCTTCACAAGAACAATTTGCACATATAAACTTTTTTCCTCTTTTACCATAATTTCCAGAAACAATAAGTTCTTTATCAGAGTGAATAATTCTTACTTGACTCATTATATCCATCCATTCCTCACTTCCTCTTTCTACTCTTCTTAGATCTTTTTTCCTTACACTATTTTTTAATTTTGGAGGTGTGAGTAATTTATCATACTCAACAAGACCATTTCCTAGTAAACAATTTTCAAGAACAAGACCAACAGCATGTTCTATTGACTTTATTTTATTAGGTCCTATTCCTTCTTCTTCATTTGAAGATGCTGATTGCCATCTTGTTATTAACTCCACATAATCTGGGTTAGGTCCTCTTAATATTTCTGTTCTATCAATTCCTGATTGTTGAAAACTAACAGTTGAACAATCTCCTAGGGGAGCTCTTTCTTGAAAAATTTCTGAGGGTATAAAATATGCTTTATTTGTTTGGTCATTAACATGTAAATCACTTGCAATTGTAATATGCAAATTATCCCCATTTTGAGGTCTTTTAACTTTGTATTTGAGTGCTTGATCTTTTATCTCTATTCTAGGGTCATTTGAAACATTATTCTGGACTAATTCTATTTTTTTTTCTATTCCACTTAATACTCCTTCTTTTGAACCGTCTCTAAAAATAGTAATTCCCATACAGCCCTCATCATAAGCTTTTTTATAAATCTCTTTTACATCTTCAACTGTAGCACTGTTAGAAAGGTTAACTGTCTTAGAAACAGCATTATCTATTCCTAATTGAAATGCCCCCTGCATTTTTACATGTATTTCTGGAGAAACATCATGTGATGTTTTGTATCTCTCTCTTATCTCTTGAGGTATTTCGGGTATATCTTGAATACTTCCTTTTTTATCAACTTCCCTTAATATTCTTTCTAACTTTTCCCCTTCAAAATGTCTTCTTAGTTCATCATTAAGACCTTTATTTCTATAAATTAACTTTTTTTTATCCATACATGTTTTTGTAAAAGAAACTTTAAAATAAGGCTCAATTCCTCCTGTACATCCTGCAATCATAGCTGTTGTTCCATTAGGAGCTATTGTGGTTATTGTTGCATTTCTAACTTCTCTTCCTTGTTTTTCCCACTCACTTCCTTCCCAAAAAGGAAAAACTCCTCTTTCTTTAGCTAATTCTTCTGATTTCTTTCTTCCTGTTTCTGTTACAAAATGAGAAAGTTTTTTTGCTAAATCAACTGCTTCTTTACTATCATAAGAAATATTTAATTGAGAGAGCATTTCTGCCCAGCCCATTAATCCCAACCCAATTTTCCTATTTCCATGAACCATCCCATATATTTTTTGAAATGGAAATTTACTCATGTCAATAACATTATCTAAAAAATGAACTCCTTTCTTAACTCTTTTTTCTATTTCATCATAATTAATTTCACTATTTTTAACACAAGTAGCTAAATTTATTGCTCCAAGATTACATGCTTCAAAAGGAAGCAAAGGCTGTTCCCCACAAGGATTAGTAGATCTTATCTGTCCTATATGTGGTGTTTTATTATTTTTTTCTAATCTATCTAAAAATATTATTCCAGGACACCCCTCTTCCCAAGCATATTGAGCTATTTCATCAAAAACTTCTCTAGCCCTAATTAAAACTATTCCATTTTCATCTATTTTTCCAACTTCTTTTTTATTGTAAGCATTAATAACTTTATTTCCTAAAACATAAATTGAAGGTTCTAATTCATCAAAATTCGTTTCAAAATCAAGATCATCACTGTTTAATAAATTGTCTGCTTTCCATACTCTTTTTTCTAAGGAAATTGTATTTTTATTTTTAGGATTAATCATTTTAAAATATCCATCATTTTCAACTAATTTCATAAATTCATCATCAACACCAACAGATAAATTGAAATTAGTTAAGCTACCATTTCTTGCTTTTTCTCCTATAAATTCAAAAATGTCTGGGTGCCAGTATTCAAGAATTCCCATATTTGCACCTCTTCTAAAACCCCCCTGATTTACCGCATTTGTTGAAGCATCATAAGACTTAGCAAAAGATACTGGCCCACTTGAAGATCCAAAAGTTGTAGAAATTAAATTTCCTCTTGGCCTTAAATCTGAAAAATTAAATCCTGTTCCCCCTCCTGACTTATGAATCATTGCCATAAATCTTAAAGTATCATAAATACCATTTCCTTGTTTTTCAGGATCTTCCCCAATATCATCTGTTGCCATATAATCTTCAACAGGCAATACAAAACAAGCAGAAAGTTGTTGTAATGACCTCCCAGCATTACATAATGTAGGGGTATTTGGCATAAATTCTTTGTAAACTAAGGATTCTAAAAATCCTTCTGCAGTATTAGTTATGTTTTCAGAACCATATTTGATATCGGCTTCTGCAATATTTACTGCTACCCTCGTAAATAAATCTAAACAATCTTCAACAATCTGTCTTTTTGTATTTTTTTCAAGATATCTTTTTTCAAGAGTAGTCCTTGCATTAGAATCAAAATAAATGTTTTCTTTGTTTTTTATATCTTTTATTTTATAACCTACTCCATTTTCATCATTCCAATTAGAAACATTATATCTGGTTTTTATTGAGTTTTCTATTTCTTTTTTTTGTTCTTGACTTAATCCAGAAAATGCTCTTTCTTGTTGTAACTTTGTAATCATCTCAATTCAACTCTTTTAGTTCATCTTTAAAATCTTTAATATCTTGAAAATTTTTATATACAGATGCAAACCTTATGTAAGCTACATTATCTAGCCTTTTTATTTTTTTAGATACTAATTCACCAATAATATTGCTCTTGACTTCTTTTTTACCTTTTCTTCTTAATTGCTCTTCTATCTCACTTATCATCTTGTTAATTTTTTCTTTTGATATAGGGCGTTTTTCAAAAGCCCTATTTATTCCTTTTTCTAATTTGTCCCGGCTAAATATTTCTCTACTATTATCTTTTTTAATAACAAACATTCCTGTTTTGTCAATTCTTTCATAAGTAGTAAACCTCTTTCTACACTTGAGGCACTCTCTTCTCCTCCTTATTCCCTCAGGAGATGGTCTTTTATCAGTAACTCTTGTCTTTTTATTTGAACAAAACACACAATCCATGTTTTATTTCAACATACAATATATTGTATGTCATGTACCTCCTTATACCCATAATTTGTATGGATTAGAAATCTTGCCTTATTTAGTATTTAAACATTTAGAACTATTTTCCAAAGGTGACAAGGTTTGGCGTTGCACGAAAAGTAAGATTAAGAATTATTTTTGGGTCTTTTTTGTAATCTATCAATTTGTTTTCTTAATTTTAGTATTTGTTTTTCTTTTTTTAATTTTTTTCTAATTTTTTCTTTTTCTTTTTTTAATTTTTTCCTTTCACTTTCCAAATACTTTCCTGCTTTTTGAAGTTTTTCAAAATCTTTTTGTAAAGTTTTTAAATGTGGGCTAGATAATTCTTCTTTTTTAGATTTCTTTTTCATTTTGACCTCCTTTTCTTATTCTTTTTAAGATTTTTTTATTTTTATATTTTGTGTTATTGAGATAAACTTAGACATTTTAAGACACGATTATTAACTATTACAATATGCCCAACATCTTTTCCTTAAATACAGATACATTTATTATCCTTATTTTCTTATTCCAACCATGACAAAAAAGAGAAAATCTAAAATAAAAAACAAATCTAATTTCTGGAAATATCTTGGAAAAGGCTTGCTATTCATAATTAAAATACCTTATTATTTTGTTAAGGGAATCATTACAATAAGTGAAAAAATGTCTAAAAAATCTAAAGAAGATAAAATAAAAAAGAAAAGAGAGTCAATCAGAGGTAAATATGTCTGCTTTAAGATTATTGAAACTCTTGAAGGAGATTATAAAAATTGGTTTAATAAAACAATAGAGTCAGATAGCCAGATTGGAATTATAATTGGTGCAAGAGGTTCTGGAAAAACAGCATTTGGAGTTAAATTACTTGAAAATATTTATTCTAAACATAAAGAAAAATGTTTTGCAATAGGATTTAATCCAAATGAATTTCCTTCTTGGATAAAAGTTGTTTCAGATATCTCAGAATTAGAAAATGATTCCTGGGTCTTAATAGATGAGGGGGGAATTTTATTTAGTTCAAGGAGCTCAATGAGCAGTGCAAACAAGCTTTTAAGCAAGTTAATATTAATAGCTAGACATAAAAACATTAACATTCTTTTTATTTCTCAAAATTCTTCTAATCTAGAAGTAAATATTTTAAGACAAGCTGATTTCTTAGCTCTAAAAACCTCTTCTTTACTTCAAAAAGAATTTGAGAGAAAAATAATACAAAAAATATATTCTAAAACACAAGATAAATTTGAAAAATACAAAGAAGATAAAGGCCTTACATATCTTTATTCTGGAAATTTTAGAGGATTTGTCTCAAATCCTTTGCCAAGTTTTTGGAAAGAATCAATAAGTAAAAGTTTTAAGTGAAAAAATAGGATGTTCAGAAATAAGTAACAAACATTTATTAGTGCAAACTTATTTCTAAAATCTTAAAATGTGGAGCCTATATGAAAATGGCAAATTTCTAGAACCTTTGGTTTTTTCAAATGGAAAATCTCAAGAAGATATTGTTAAAGAAGTATTAAATGAAATAAAAAAGGGAAATAATATCTTATTTATCAAAGGAGTCTGTGGAACTGGAAAATCAGCAATAGCATTAAATATTGCTAAAGAATTAGGAAAAGCCTCCATAGTTGTCCCAGGAAAAAATCTTCAGAGCCAGTATAAAAAAGATTATGAAAAGCAAAAATATCTTCTTAAAGAAAACAAAGAAAAACTAAAAATAAGTATAATAACAGGAAGAGCCAATCATGTCTGCAAATTTTTAAAAAACAATAAAGAATCAGTACCTACAATAAAAAAAGAAGTTGATGCAAAATTAAATGATATTTTTGATGGGAAATCTAAAGAGCTAGATAATAAATTTGAAAAAGATATTTCTGCAAATAATAATTCAATTCCTTGCAAAATAGAAATAAAAGAAAAAAACTACAATAAACTAAAGCATTATATTAAACAAAATAAATACATTGATGTAAGAAACTTTACAGATATAAAACACATAAAAAGAGTTCCTGTTGCAAGTGTATGCCCCTATTGGTCTCCTGTTTTACCTTCAGAATATGAACTAAAAGGACCAATCTTTGATAAAGCAAGAAAAAGAGAATATGAAGGTCTTTCAGGAATAAAATTTAATTATTATGAAAGGAAAAAAGGATGTGGTTTTTATGAGCAATTTGATTCATTTATTACTTCTGATATCCTTGTGTTTAATTCTTTAAAATACAAACTAGAAAGTTTATTAAATAGAAAACCTTTTACAGAAGTAGAAATTATTGATGAATGTGATGATTTTTTAGATAGTTTTTCCAATCAAAAAAACATAAATCTTGATAGATTTCAAAATTCTTTAACAAGGGTGATAAGTGTAAATCAAGAAGTAGATGATACTATTGCAGAAATATTCAAAATAATCTCCAGCATAAAAAAGGACAAAAAAATAAAACAAGCTATTATTTCAAAAGAAATATTGCCCTTAAAAAAAACAGGGATCTATGATTTATTAAGAATGATCTTAAATTGCCCTAAACTTTTTGAAGAAGCAGATGATGAAAATTATGTTTTTGATGTAGAGGAAACTGCCTTAATGTTTAAGGATTTTATGGATGAAACTTATGTAACAGTTAATAAAATAGAAAATAATCTGTTTTTTAGTCTTGTCACAACAAATCTAGCTAAAAAATTTAAAGAAATGATAAATAAAAGTAAAAACATTGTATTGATGTCAGGAACAGTCCATTCAGAAGAAGTCTTAAAAGATATATTTGGTTTGGAGAATTTTAAAATTCTTGAAGCAGAAGTTGAAAACCAAGGTAAAATACAAGTAAAAAGAACAGGAAAAGAAATAGACTGCAAATACTCTAATTTTTCTAATGGAAAAAACACTAGAAAAGATTATCTAAAGGCATTAGATTTATGTGTTGAAATTGCTAAAAAGCCTTGTTTAGTGCATGTTAATTCTTTTGCAGATCTGCCAACACAACAAGAAATAAAATTATTAGATTTAAAAAATTTAATAGCAAAAGATAATTTTAGGTTTAATCAAGAACAAGATAAAATAGGAAGATTGGTTGAAGAATTTAAAAAAGGATATAATGATGTTTTATTTTCTACAAGAGTTTCAAGAGGAATAGATTTTCCAGGAAGTCAATGTAATAGTATTATTTTTACAAAATACCCAAATCCTAATGTTCAAGATGCTTTTTGGAAAATATTAAACAGGGCAAATCCTCAACATTATTGGGCTTTTTATAAAGACAAAGCCAGAAGAGAATTATGGCAAAAAGTATACAGGGGGGTAAGGTCTAAAAATGATCATATCTTTGTGCTATCACCAGATTCTAGAGTTTTAGATGCTTTTGAGAATTATGGTTAAAAACTTCTAGAGTCAATTCTTAACAGATTTCTACATTCGTCCATGTTTTTTAATTTTTCTTCATAACCTTGAATTAATTCAATTAATTCACTTTTAGTTAGTTTGCTCAATTCAGTTTGATTTGTTTCCATATATTATTATGGTATTTGATCTTTATAAACATTACTATTGTTACTCCTTTATAGGTACAATAGTAATGTTTAATCTTTTTTAGGTTTTTAAGCGCAAAGTTTATAAAGAGTTTTTATTTTTTATCATAACGTTTTTTATAAAATGGCAAAATATAACCAATATAAACATCAAGTAGAAGGATTAATTCAAGTAGAATCAGGACGTTTTGTAGATCCGAATAGTGAGGAAGCACGGGAAAGTAGGATAATGAAAAAATCACAAGAAGAAATACAAGGAGTTCAAAATTATTTTAATGCTGTTGCTAGAGATTGGGGTGTAGGAACATCTAATCATTTTAGTGAACAAACTAGGAATGCAAAAGTAGGAGCCAATTGGAAGCATACTTTTGAACAAGATTAATTTTTAATTAATTCGCATCTTTTACAAATTTTTTTCCTTGTAGGTTCTCCGCAAATTTTGCAGTAATTCATTTTTCCAGATTGTTTTTTTATTTTATCTTTTATTTTATCAAAATTATTAATTATGTTTTTCTTTTCTTTAGTTGAAAGTGTCTTAAAAAAATTTCTGACCTGCAATCTATAAGAATCTAAAGCACATGGACAGGGTTCATAAACCACAGGAAGTTTTTTTTGTTTTGCAAAGTTTTTAATATCTTCTTCAAAACAAAAAAACAAAGGTTTTATTCTTGGGATAAATTTTTTATCACTTATGTTTCTTGTTAAGGGTCCTGTGCTTGCACTGAGTTCAGGAGCTCCTTTTAAAATATTAAGAAAAAATGTCTGAGCTTCATCATCTAAATGATGTCCAGTAGCAATTTTATCTGCTTTTAATATTCTAGCTTCTTTATTAATAATATATTTTTTAATTACTCCGCAAATTGCACAATTTTTTAATGCTTTTTTGCTTTGTATAGTAGTTCTTAAATAACACATACTTGATCCATGTTTTTTTGTAAAATCATAAACATAAAGTTTAATTTCTAATTGAGTGCATAATTCCTTAGTTGATTTCTCACACCTTTCACTATATGCTCCTAAACCAAGATTAATATGAAATCCTTCAAGATTATACCCTAATTTGTGCAACATATAAGCACAAACTGTTGAATCTTTTCCTCCACTAAGTGCAACCAGCACTTTTTCATGTTTATTACATATTTTATATTTCTTGATTGTGTTTGAAATTTGGGTTTTTAGGTTCATAATTTATCATAACTTCGAAGCTTTTTGAAGTCTTCGGTTTATTTATAAATAACTTTTTCTTAAGAAAAACATGGCAAAAAAGTATGTTATGTTTTCAATGGATGATGAAAATATTAGGAATTTATCAACAGTCTTAGGAAACAAGAAATGTAAAAAAATACTAGATTTTCTTTCTGAAACTAAAGAAGCTAGTGAAAAAGATATTGCTGATTCTTTAAAAATTCCTTTAAACACAGTAGAATATAATCTTAAAAAACTCCTCAAATCAAATTTAATTGAAAAAACTAAAAACTTTTTTTGGAGTAAAAAAGGAAAGAAAATTCCAATGTATAAAGTCTCAAACAAATCAATAATTATTTCGCCTAAATTAAGAATAATAAATAGTATCACAAATCTTCTTCCAGTAGCACTTTTATCTGGTATTGGAGGTTTAATGGTAAGAAAGTTTTATTTAGCAAGTCAAGAAGCCACTAAACAACTTATTGGAACAAGTACTGAAGCACTTCCTGCAATTAGTGTTGCTTCAAATGATGCACAGGAATTTACAAAAATTATAATACCTGAAGTAATGAACCAATCATCTATTTGGATCTGGGTCCTAGGAGGAATTTTAGTTGGATTAATAATTCTTTTCATAGTTAAAAAAATAATAAAAATGAAAGGGGGTCGAAAATAAATGGATAAAGCAGTTCAAATAACACTAATAATTGTGTTAGGAATTGTTGTTTTAGCAACAATAGGATATACGGCGTTTTCTTCACTTATTCCTTTATCAAATACTGTAACAGGTAATGGAGAAGCCATAGTAGAGGTTATTCCTGATTTAGTTAAAGTGTATTTTAATGTAGAAACAGAAGGTGATACAAGTCAAGAGGCAAAGGATGCTAATGCAGAAATAGTTGATGAATTAATTGTTGCTTTAGTTAGAGAGGGTTTTGAAAGAAAAGACATCCAAACTCAAAATTTTAATATATATCCTGAATATGACTGGAGAAATGGAAATAGGGAATTATATGGGTATCGGGCAACACATTCAATTGTTGTTAAAATGTCTACTGATGAATCTAATAAAATTGGAGAGGCAATAGATACTGGTGTTGATGCTGGAGCAGGAATAAGTTATATTAACTTTGAGCTTAGTCAAGAAAAAGAAAATGAGTACAAAGCAGAAGCAATAGAACTCGCAGCACAAGATGCTAGAATAAAGGCAGAATCCTTAGCAGCAGGCCTTGGTAAAGAACTTGGAAAATTAATTTCTGTATCTGATAGTAATTTTGGATATAGACCATGGCAAGTTTATGGAGCAGTTTCAGGAGCAGAAGATATGGCAGTTGCTAAAGAAGCTACAACAGAAATTCAACCAGGAGAACAACAAATTTCAGCAAGAGTAACAGCAATTTTTAAACTTAAATAATTCTTTTTTAATTTTTTATTCACTTTTTAATTTTTTATTGAATTATCAATGATACACAAGATTTATAAAGACATATGAAATATATTTCATATGAAAAATAATGTCAAATGTAGTCCTAGGTCTTATCACCTGTTTTTTAGAAATTTAGCAAATCCTGTAAAGATATCGATCATATCTAGTTTAAAAGAAGCCCCAGCTTCTGTAGGTGAATTATCAAAAAAACTTAAAATAGAACAAAGTAAACTTTCTCATGCTCTTACTAATTTAAAAAATTGCAGCATAGTTAATGCCAAACAAAAAGGCAAACATAGGATTTATTTTTTAAACAAGTCTACAATCCTACCTATGCTTAATTTAATAGATAAACATAGGTGTAAATTTTGTCCAAATAAAAAATAAAAGAAGATGAAAAAAATATATTTTGATAATGCATCAACAACAAAAGTAGATGGAAGAGTTTTGGAAGCTATGCTTCCTTATTTTGATGAAAAATATGGAAATGCATCATCTCAACATTTAATAGGAGAAGAAGCAAATTTTGCTCTTGGAAAATCCAGAAAACAAATTGCAAAAGCAATAGGGGCTAATAGAGAAGAAATATTTTTTACATCAGGAGGCACAGAGTCAAATAATCTTGCACTTAAGGGATTGTTTTTTTCAAATTATCCTGAAAAAGATCATATTATTACTACAAAAATTGAACATGATTCTATCTTAAATGTTTGTAAATGGCTTGAAAAAAAAGGAGCAAAAGTCACTTATTTAGATTTAGATAAAGAGGGATTTATTAATCTACAAGAATTAGAAAAAACCATTACAGATAAAACATTTCTTGTTTCAATTATTCATGGAAATAATGAAATAGGTACAATTCAAAATCTTGAGGAAATTGGAAAAATCTGTAAAGAGAAAAAAGTTTTATTTCATACAGATTCTTGTCAAAGTTTTACTAAAACTTTTTTAGATGTTAAAAAACAAAATTTAGATTTAGTTAGTCTAAATTCACATAAAATTCATGGACCAAAAGGTGTAGGAGCTCTTTATATAAAACAAGGAATTAAAATAATTCCTCTAGCTCATGGAGGAGGACATGAATCAGGGTTAAGAAGTGGAACAGAAAATATTTCTGGAATTGTTGGTTTTGCAAAAGCAGTTGATATTGCCAATAATAAAGATGTAAAAAATATGGAAAAACTCAGAGATAAATTAATAGAAGGATTATTAGAAGTTTCCAATATAACTCTTAACGGACCTAGAGGAAATAGGTTGTGTAATAATATTAATATTTCATTTAATAATATTGAAGGTGAAGCAATTGGAGGTTATTTAGAAGAGTTAGGCATTTATACTTCAACAGGTTCTGCTTGTATGTCTCACTCTTTAGAATCAAGTCATGTTTTAAAAGCAATTGGAACAAGCCCAGTACAATCTAATAGTTCACTAAGAATAAGTATAAGTAAATTTACAACAGAAGAGGAAGTTGATTATTTTTTAAAAGAAATCCCAAGAATAGTTGAAAAACTTCGGAAAATAAGTCCTTTGGTTAATAAAAATGGATGACAAAAAAGCTTTAGAAAAAGTTTATAAAAACCCCCCTGCAGTTTGGACTTCAACTACTCCTCCAGAGGAACTAGTAGAATTAATAGAAACAAAAAAGATTAAACCTTGTAAAGTTTTAGATGTTGTGTGTGGAGAAGGGTTTTATGCTATTTATTTGACAAAACAAGGATTTGAAGTTACTGGAATTGATATATCAGAAAATGCAATAAATCTTGCAAAACAAAATGCAGAAAAAGCAGGAGTTAAAATAAAATTCATAGCAACAAATGTTGAAGATTTAAATAAAATAAATGAAAAATTTAATTTTATACTTGAATGGGCTATATTGCATCATATTTCACATGAAAGAAGAAAAAAATATGTTAAAGAAATAAATAAATTATTAAACAAAAATGGAAAGTATCTCTCTATTTCATTTAATGTTAAAGATAGAAAATCTGGTAAAGGGAAAAAATCTAAAGAAGTTATTGGAAAACAAAAAAGACCTGAAGGTGTAACAAGACCAGTAGGAGCAACATTGTATTTTTCCTCCTTAGATGAACTTAAAGAATTATTTGACCCTCATTTCAAAATAATTGAAAGTAAAGTGTGTGAAAAACCAGGTGTTGGAGGAAACAATATCTGGAATTATATTTTTATGGAGAAGGAATCATAATGAAAGATAAATTTAAACAACATGCATGTGAGTTCAAGAATGAATCTGAATGTGAAGAAGAATTTGATGAATCTAACATAAATTTAGAAGATTCAGAAAAAGAATTTTATGAAGATAATTAGAAAATGAAAAAGAAAATAACAGAAAAAACAAAACTCAGTGAGCTACTTAGCATGAACCCTAAAGTTTCTGAGATTTTATTTGAAGTAGGTCTTTACTGTGTTGGGTGTCCTGCAGCAGCACAAGAAACACTTGAACAAGGCTGCAAAGCTCATGGAATGAATAAAAAAGATATTGATGAAATTGTAGAGAGGTTGAATAAAATATGACAAAAACAAGGGGATTAAAAGAAGCAAAAAAGAAGCTAGGAGATCTAGAAAAAATAATTTCAATGCTTTTAAAAAAGAAAAAGAAAGTCAAGATATTTGAATCAGGTCCGGGTTATGGTAAGATAATGATGGAATTAACTAAAAAATTTGGAAATAAAGTTGAAATTATTGGAATGAATTTAAAACCTAGTCATGGAAATAAAAAAATAATGGTTGATTTTGCATTAAAAGAAAAAATAATTAATAAAGAAGATTTAAAGAAGATAAAGCTTCCAAAAATAATTTTTGGTGATGCTGGAAAAAAATTACCTTTTAAATCAGGATCAATTGATTTAGTTTATAGTCAAACCTCAACTTATCTTTACAAAGATAAAATTCATTTTTATGAAGAAGTTACAAGAATTTTATCAAAAAAAGGGATAGCAAGAATAACCCTTCATGAAAATCCAAATATTTCTAAAGAGTTTCTTCCTTTATTAAAAATACAAGATAAAATTAAACAAATTCATTTTGAAAAATTTATTAAAACCTTCAAACCTATTAAAATAATCAAGTTAGGTAATGGAAAAAAAGTAATTGAAGTTAAAAAAGGAAAATTAAATTTTAATCTAAATCTAAAATCAACAATAAATACTCATAACATAAATAAAAAATGGTTTGGAATACAATCAATATATGATGTTAAAAAATGACACTAAGATATTCAAAAGAGCTTGTAAAGAGGTTTAGAAACCCAAAATATGTTAAGAAAATTAAAAATCCAGATGGAGTTGGAGAGGTTGGAAATATAAAATGTGGAGATATTATGAATCTTCAAATCAAAGTTGATGAAAATAAAATAAAAGATATTGGATTTCACACTTTTGGATGCCCTGCAGCAGTTGCTAGCTCTGATGTTGTTTGTGAATTAGCAAGAGGTAAAACCCTAGAACAAGCTAAAAAATTAACAAAAAAAGACATAATTAAAAAACTCAAAGGAATGCCACCAATTAAAGTTCATTGTTCTGTTCTGGGTATTGATGCTTTAAAAAAAGCCATAGAGAATTTTGAGGAAAAAAATAAAAATGGAAAATAAAAATGTTGGTCTTGCACCCCTAAACTAAGCTATGGGCACGGAGATTTTTAACAAAAACCACACCATCTATGATGGGCGCGGAGGGAATCGAACCCCCAGCTGGCGGGCTGGAGCCGCCTATTTTACCACTAAACTACGCACCCGTATTGGTTTACAAGAAATAGTGGTTTTTTAACTTTATCTATTTTATCCTCTTTATCTCATCAATTTCTGTTCCAGAAATTGAACATCCTTTAAACTTAACAGCATATAAAAGGGCATCAAGAACCATTTCATTTTTTAAATTTACAAGTCCTTTTTTATAAGCAACATAAACTAGTTCAGCAGATCTTATTAATTTAAATCCTTTAAAATGTTCAAAATTTTGAGTCTTTACACTTATTTGTGTGTGTAATTTTTTTTCTAATAATTTTTTAAGATTTTGAGGTTTTTCACAAAACATTCTCATTGTTCTTTCATCAACAGCAACAACATTTTTAATTTGTTTATTAGTCAAAATTTTACTAAGAGCCAAACAAGATGCTTCACCTGAATGAATTAAATTAAGATTTTTATCTTTTCCATAAAATGTTGTATTAGATATTTTTTTTATCTCTTGCATTTTTTGTGAAAGCTCTTTTTCATCCACATTTAATACAGAAGGCATCTCAAGAATTTTTTCATCTAATAATTGCTTTAATCTTAAAGCCTCAAGCTCAAATCTTTTTATTGTGATTGGTTTGTCTATTATTTCTCTTTTAACATCACTTGTAACAATAAAATATCCTTTGAAAATTGATTTTAATTTTATTAATTCATTAATTAAACCATTCATAGATAAACTAATAAGTGTACTTGCATCAAATATTATTGCTTTGCATTGACTATCTGTAGATGAAGTATCTAACACCTCTGATTTTTGTTTGTTTGTTTTTAATTCTTTTTTTAAATTCATGCAAACATCTCCAGAGCTACTTTAATTCGTGTTTTAGTATCCATTGTCTGTCCTAGTGGAACATCAGAAATCCCTGTTTGTCCTGCATAACTTGCAAGATCAAACATTGTTATTCCAAGCAAACTAGCTGTTGCTTCCATTGAAATACCATGTTCATAAATTCTAGAAGCTTTGTTTATTCTTGCTTTTATAAATACATCTTTTATATATTTCTTAAGCTGTCCAGAAACACCTTCAACTTTTTTTCTTAATCTTTGTAAATTACTTCTTAAATGTTTATCATCCCCTTTTTTAAGAATATTTATAGAATTAGATATTTCAGCTAAAACTCCCTTATAAAATCTATTCCAGCCTGGTTTAGTACCATAATTTTCTTTCCTCTCAATTATTTTTGAAAGTGTGTAAATTATTACTGCAATAACAATATTATCTGGATCCTGAGTTATAGACGCTGTATGAATTGTTTGATTGCTAAGGTCTTTTAATTTAATGATATCCTCTTTACCTAGAGCTTGTTTTGTTTCTTGAAATATTCTAAGGATGTTATTTTTTTCCTGCATTTTTCTTTAGAAAAGTAGAACAGCTTAATAAATTTAATGATTTAGTGAACTTTTTAAAGGATAGCCTATGAAATCTTAGATGAAACTAGATTTTTTAATAAAAACCAACATAGAAAATCTTGTTGATGGAACTTTTTCGGGTTTTATTGAGGGGTGTTTCATTAATTATTATTTTAAACCTGAAACATTAGAAAAACTAGATTTAAAAGAAAAAGCAAGATGTATGTTAGGTGCAACTCTTGTAGGTGATCTTATAGAAATGTTTAAAATGGGAACTTATGCACTTTACAATGACTTTGGGTATTTTTTAGGGAAAATAGTAGGATTGGAACTTTCAAGAAGGATTTTGGGATATGCTAATAAAAATATCAAGATATAACTATCATTCTTTTTTAAATGAGAAACGTTTAAAAACTAATTTTTTCTAAGAGACCTATGGGATTAAAAAGTGCAACAAAATTAAAGAAGAATAGGAAAAAATTTAGATGGAAAGATAGACATTATAAAGTGAAAACCCTAAATCTTTATGCTAAATCAGATCCTTTAGAAGGAGCTAATCAGGCAAAGGGAATTGTGTTACAAAAAGTTCAAAAAGAAGCTAAACAACCAAACTCTGCTATGAGAAAATGTTGCAGAGTCCAGCTTAAAAAAAACAGCAAACAAGTAACTGCATTTATTCCTGGAAATTTAGCTCAAAAATTTATTGATGAGCACGACGAAGTTATGATTGAAAGAATAGGTGGAAAACAAGGAAGATCTAAAGGAGATATTCCTGGAGTTAGATTTCAAGTTATTCAAGTAAATGATCAACCTCTAGCTAGATTAGTTAGTGGTAAGATTGAAAAAGGTAGGAGATAAAATGGGAGCATCTGAAGGTAATGAAGATATGGCAGAATTATATAAACAATATGAGGTAAAGGGATCCCTTATAAATATATTTTATAATACACAAAATAATTCAGAAGATATTCCTAAAAGATTTTTTGAAAACGATTCAGGAAATTTAGAATTAGATCATAAAAAAGAAGGAAAAATAAAAGGCCTTCTTTCAAAGATGAACCTAAGACATAGAGGAGGAATTAAAATTAGAAATAAATGGTATTCAATAGAAAGATTTAAACAAGTTATAAATATATTTCCTGAAATAAACCAAGACAATAAAGTTGCCTATATGGAGGTTATTGAATAAAATGGCTAAAATAATAAAAATATTATCAATAAATAATTCAACTCTTAGTGAAGCAGATGAAATTATTATTCCTATGGAAAAAGGAATTATGAAAAGATGTCCAGATAAAAAAGAATACATTAATTATAATTTAAATGTGGTTAAAATGAATAATAATAATAGATTCTATATTCAAGGAAAAAAGAAAAAATGAGTGAAACAACTATGCTTCCTAACTTCAAAATATTTGATGTTTATGATATTTCAGAAGTTGAAGTAAAAGATCCTGGTTTAAAAGCATCTATAAATTTAGAACCTAAACTTATCCTAAAAAGTTATGGAAGAAATGTTCAAAAATTTGGGCAGACTAAAGTAAATATTGTTGAAAGGCTTATGAATAAACTTTCTGTTGCAGGACACAGAGGTAAAAAACACAGAATCATTCTTGGAAAATCTACTGGAAAATATACTAAAAATATGAAAATTGTTTTGGAAGCATTTAGAATGATAGAGAAAAAAACAGGGAAAAACCCTATTCAAGTTTTAGTTACAGCAATTGAAAATTCTGCTCCCAGAGATGAAATAACTGTTATTGAATATGGAGGGGCAAGATATCCTCAAGCAGTTGATGTTTCCCCATTAAGAAGAATTGGTTTAGCATTAAAACATATTGTTCATGGAGCTTCTGACAAAGCTTTTAATAAAAAGAAAACAATAACTCAAAGTCTTGCAGAAGAGATTATCATGGCTTCTGAAAATAATGGTGAAAGTTTTGCAATCAAAAAAAGAAATGAATCAGAAAAGCAAGCCGACTCTGCACGATAATTTTAGAGTATAGAAATTATTAAATAGTTTAAAGTTCTTGGAAAGATATGAATGGATACATGGAAAAGAATTCTCCACAACCTATTAATGGATGTTGTACTATTTCTGCTCTTTCGGCTTTGTTATTAATTGGGTCTGGAAGTGTTGGAGGAGAAGCTTTATCTGATAAAAAACCAAGCCAATTAGAACAAAAAACAGAACAAGAAGTCCCGGGTTTTAAAAATTTTCTTTTAAAACAAATTAACTACTATCAAAAAGAAATTGGTCCTGAACTAAAAAAAAGATTAGGAAAAGAAGATATTTGTAAATATATTCCAACATGTTCTGAATATGCAAAACAAGCTATTGAAAAAAATGGTTCTTTTAAAGGCTCTTTAATGACTGCTAAAAGATTATGTAAATGTAATCCCCTAAGTAAAGGAGGATATGATCCTGTAGAATAATCTTCATAACAATAAAACTTATTAACCTAATGTTATCTAATTCTTAATGCAATATTTAGTTGAAATTTTAGTAAAGAAAAAAGAAGGGGTTCTTGATCCAGAGGCAGCAGTAATAGAAAAAGTTGCTATAAATTTAGGATATGAGGTTAACGATTTAAAAACAAGTAAAAAAAATTCTTTTGTAAGTAAAAAAAATTCTTCTCCAAAAGCAGAAAAAGAAGCAAATAAACTAACAGATGAACTTCTCGCTAATAAAATTATAGAAGAATATAAAATTTCTGTCATAAAATTTAGGGGTTTGGAAACTCCAAATGAAAAAAAATTAAGAATTGGAACAAAATGAAAAAACTAAAGGGAATTTTACAAGATGCTAAGCAATTATTATTATATACTTCAGATTATAAAATTAAAGTAAGTAATAAAATATTTTATAAAACAATGTGGCAAGGAGAAAATGCAATAGAAAGGGAAAAAAAATTTCAAAAAATAAAAAATAAAATAAACCAAGAAATAGAGGTAAACTATGATGAAAGAAATAGTTTTAAAAATTGGTTCATTGACAAAATTTTCTTTTTAAGTTTTAAGCTTCCAATAACATATCATGAAATTGATTCAATTTCATTTTTAGATGAAGACAAAAACATTACAGAAACTTTATAAACCGATTTCTCAATTTAACTATATTCAAGCAATTAAGATGTCCTCAGAAAAAGAAATTGTCAAATTAATGAAGCAACAAGATAAGATAAGAAATATAGCAATTGCTGCCCATATTGATCATGGTAAAACTACCTTTTCAGATAACCTACTTCTTGGAGCAGGAATGATTTCAGAAGAGGAAGCTGGAAAAGCCCTTAAGCTAGATTTTCACGATGATGAAGCATCAAGAGGTATTACAATTGATTCTGCTTCGGTAAGTATGATACACAAAATTGCAGGTGAAGATTATTTAATAAATCTTATAGACACACCGGGACATGTTGATTTTGGAGGAGATGTAACAAGAGCTATGAGGGCTGTTGATGGATGTATTATTTTATGCTGTGCTGTTGAAGGGGTTATGCCACAGACAGAAACAGTTGTTAGACAAGCTCTAAAAGAATTAGTTAAACCCACATTATTCATTAATAAAGTTGATCGTTTGATTAAGGAAGTAAAGTTAACTCCACAAGACATGGAAAAAAAATTCATAGGAATCATAGAACATGTTAATGAACTTATAGAAAATATTGCCCCTCAAGGGTATAAGGAAAAATGGAAAGTTGGTGTTGGAGAAGGAAGTGTGGCTTTTGGCTCTGCATTTCATAATTGGGCATTAAGTTTTCCTTATATGAAAGAAAAAGGGATCACTTTCAAAGATGTGATTGATGCTTATGAAAATGATAATTATAAATCTCTTGCAAAAAAAGCTCCATTACATGAGGTTATTTTAGCAATGGTAGCTAAACACCATCCTAATCCTGTTGATGCTCAAAAATATAGAATTCCAAAAATTTGGCATGGAGAAATAAATTCTAAAGAAGGAAAAGATCTGCTCAATTGTGACCCTAAAGGAGAACCTATATTTGTTCCAACAAAAATTGTAGTTGACAAACATGCTGGAGAAGTTGCAGCAGGAAGAATATTTTCTGGAACCTTAAGACAAGGAGATGAGGTTCATATGGCTCTTGCAAAAAGAAACGTAAGGTTACAGCAAGTTTCGGTTTACAAAGGAGCTCAAAGAATTATTGTTGATGAAGTTTCTGCAGGAAATATTGCTGGATTAGTAGGATTAAAAGATGTTTACGCAGGAGAAACAGTTTCAAAAAGTAAAATAGAACCCTTTGAAGCAATAAAACATATTTTTGAACCTGTTGTCACAAAATCTATTGAAGCTATGAAAGCCGCAGACTTACCTAAACTTGTTGAAGTATTAAAGCAAGTAAGCAAAGAAGATCCTTCTATTAAGATGGAAATTAATGAACAAACAGGGGAGAGTTTAATGTCTGGTATGGGTGAATTACATTTAGAAATTATAGAAAATAGGATTAAAACAGAAAAAGGGTTGGATGTAAAAACTTCTGCCCCTATTATTGTTTATAGGGAAACAGTAGGCAAAGAATCAATCCCTGTAGAAGGAAGGAGTCCAAATAAACATAATTCTTTTTTTATTAAAGTTGCTCCTCTGGAAGACGAGATTTATGAATCAATTAAATCAGGAGAACTAAGAGAAGGGAGAGTTAAAAAAAAGAGTCAAGACTTAGCAAATATACTTTCTGAATTAGGATGGGCTGGAGATACTATTAGAAATGTTAGGGAAATTTACAAAGGAAATGTATTTTTAGATGAGACAAGAGGAGAAGTTCATATAGGAGAAGTTATTGAAATGGTATTAGATGCTTTTGAAATGATTATGGATCAAGGTCCCTTAGCAAGAGAACCATGCATGAAAATGAAAGTTTCTCTGGTTGATATAAGATTGCATGAAGATGCAATACACAGAGGTCCTGCACAGGTTTACCCTGCTGTAAGAGAAGCAATAAGGGGTTCTATGGAGAAAGGATATCCCTCAATGTTTGAACCTTTACAAATACACCTTATTGAAATGCCTGATAAATTCTTAGGAACAATAACAAAACTTGTTGGAAGTAAAAGAGGTCAGATGCTAAATGTTACTCAAAACGGAACAAATGCTGAAATGGAAGCTAAACTTCCTGTTGCTGAAATGCTCGGGTGGAGCAATGATCTTAGAAGTGCAACAGAAGGAAGAGGTGTTTCTTCATTAAAAGACCAAGTTTTTGAAAAAGTTCCTGCAAGTATTCAAGGAGAAGTTATAAAGAAGATAAGAAAAAGAAAGGGCTTGAATGAAAATCAGTAACCCTAAAACTCCATCTCAATTCTTAATTCCATTAGGCAAAATATAAACTTACTTATCTGCATGAAATGTCTTCTTACACTTTGAGCATCTTTATTCATTGATTCTTTACTTTTAAAATAATCATTGTAAATCTTAAAATCATTTTCACCAAATTTTATTGCAGTTGCCATCTCAAATTTGTAAAATAAATTATAATAAATCTGGAAATGTTCCTTAACAGTCTTAGCAAAAGGTAAAATTTTGTCTATATTTTTTTTTGTAGAAGCTAGGTGAGTTCCAATATACTTAAACTCATCTCCAAATAACTCTAACAAAAACAATGTTGAAAACATTATTGGTTTTTTCTCTTGAAAACTAGAATCATTTATTCTGTTAATTATTCTGCAACAATAATCAACAAATCTATCAACTCCTCTATCTATTGTGTGAATTTCCTTACAGATATTTATATCCCCTATAATTTTATTTTCTATCTTATCAATTATGTAGTCAAATAATTCTTCTATTAACAAAAAAATTCTTCTTAAAGAATTGTCAAATTCTTTAGCTGTTAGCTCCCCCATTTCCCTAATCACACAATAATCTTTTTTATGTTCCATAATTTCAATCCCTACAAACCTACTCACAACTTCCTGCAACATATCTATTACAGGTTTGAATGTTTTTTTCTCACCCATTTTTTCATATGCTAGTTGAGTAGTATAAAAATCAAAAGCACCATCTTGATTTTTTTTATTAGAGTCATACAACACCCTTATTTCATTATAGCCTTCTCTATAGGCAGACTGAAAAAATCTCCAAACCATAGGAATGTTAAATCCCTTTATGTCAATAGTCGTGCTTAAAGAATCAGATTTTTGTAACCCGTTAATAATCAAAGATCCTTGATTCTCACAAATATCAATTTCATCTCCTGGTTTGATATTTAATTCATCTACCCATTTTTTAGGCAATGTTATTGTGAGAGTATTATGCCCCTGTCTAATGACTCTCCTTTTCATGTTTTTTAAAGGAAAAATATATTTATATTACTTGTGAATATATAATATATATTAAATATATTCTATAGTGTACTATATTCCTCACTTACAAGTATAAAATATAAGTGAAATACAAGAAAAATATTGGAAATAATTAAATTTATTAGTTAATTTTTTAGTATTAATGAAGCTCTCTAAAACAACCATTTTCAAATCTACAAAAAAAATTCTTAAAACTTCTTTATTAGCTGGAGCATTAATAATTCCTTATTTACCAGAAAGTACACAAGCAAAATCACCAACTTTGTCTTTTTGTGCTGATTTAACTATTAAATATGAGTCTAAATTAGTAGATAAAATAAGAAATATTCCATTTGAAATAAGAAATGTCCCTAAACATAAAGAAGATTGGTATAGGGAAGATATAGCCCCTATTAAAGATGATTTTGTTGGGTGGTACGACCGAATTGAATTAGGTACAAAACTAGGAGAAAATGTTTCTTTTAGTGATAAAATTGGATTAACCTTGGGGCTTAGTCTTGATTTTAGTTTTAGTACTAAGGAAAAAGGCATAAAGAAGAGGGATCACAATGTAAAAAGAGGTAATGAAAAAAAGGTATCAAAAATTTTTTGTCATCCCACCCACTATGAGAGATCCACTTATTATGATATATATCCAGCATATTTATCTAATAAAAATAAAATTTTTAGGCCTAGTATTTATTCAGAAATTGAAGTCAAAGTAGCAAATGATGTGCATCTTGGTTTAGGATATGAAATATCTAAAGAAATGATTGCAGTTGAAAACGGATGGGATCTGAACGATGAATTAGAAAAAAATAAAACATATACTTTAGCTAATTTAACAACTGGAAAAATTTATACTTCATTAAATATGTCTAAAAAATATCCAGATGAAATTATATTTTATACCTTGGATATTGGAGTCCCCCATATAATAAAAAAAGATTTAACTGATATAGGAAAACAAACAGAAATTGATTTTAATGATAAAACATGGTTTGTTGGTTTTAGAGTAGGTAAAAGATTTTAAAAATTACTAAAATTATTAATCAACCCAAAAATAATAAAATGCAAATAGAACAAAATGAGAATTTTCAAGAGATGTATAGGGAATTAATTGAAAAGGCTGAAAAAGAAGGTCCAATAAAGTTTGGAGTGGGTGACAAATTATTAGTGAAAAAATGTCTAGAAGAAGTGTATTTAGATGTGAATTTAGGACAACAAAATAAAAAAGATTTGGTTATAGAGACACTTTCAACTTATTTAAAAAAATACCACTAAAACTGATTCGAATCAGTCTAAAAAAACAGGTAGTATACTCAAATGGTAGCTGTAGCTCCTTTAAAAAATAACATTGAAAAGAAATTTAAAGAATTTCTAAACAAACCAGGAATTCCTTATGAAAAAAGATTATTAAAATGTTATTCAGAACAAATTCTAAATATTTTATCTAAAAAATGTCCCCCTCCTTATGAAATAGAAATTGAACCAGCTTCACGATGCAATGCTGGGTGTTTGCATTGTTTTGGAAGGCAATATAAGAAATGTGATGAAAAACTTTATTCTAGAAAAAATATGGACAGGGTAATAGAGCAAGTTCTTAAATTCAAAAATAATAAATTTAATATTGAAGTAGTTAAATTCTGCGGAAGCACAGGTGAACCCCTTTTAAATCCTCAAACAATTTATGCAATAGAGATGTTTTCTGGGGAAAAAATTTTAAGATTATTTACAAATGGTATTTTACTAGGAAAAAACAAAAATAATTTTAAATATCTCAAGTCTATCTCTAAAATAAATAAACTAGACCTCAGCTTAGATGTTGGAACAACAAAAACATTAGAGTTGACAAAACCAGGATCAAAAAAAAGCAAAGTTACTGTAAAAGATATTTTAGAAAGTGTTAAAAAAATAAAAGATATTTCAGATTCAAACTTACAAGTTGAAGCTGGATATGTGATTACAAATTATAATTATTCTGAAATTATTGAAGCAACAAAAAAGGTAAAAGATAGTCATGTGGATTTGATAAGATTTAGGATTGATCTAACAGATAGAACAGTCTCAAAAAATCATGGGGATAAAATAAATTTTTTATTAAAACAAGCAAAAAGTTATGAAGATAAAAATTTTAAAGTTATTCCAGTATATTCCGAATCAGAAATAAAGTCAACAGATTCCAGTTGTTTTAGTTCAAAGGAATCAAGATTAGAGTGTTTTGTAAGTAAATTCTGGACATGTATTGGACCTGATGGAAATATTTATCCTTGTGGACATGTTGTTGAAAAAGGAGCAAAAAATTATGGAAATATTCTTGAAAAAGATATCTGGAATATTTGGGAAGGTAAACAAAGACAAGAAACAATTAAGAATCTTCCAGGGGATAAGTGCAAGATTTGTTCTCCATTTTCATTTAGGGCAAATGATTTTATGACTTTCTTATCTAACCTACCTTTTGAAAAATCTAAAAAAATGGTGGAATATTTTAAAAATCCTAAACAAAGACACTTAAAAGCATTAGAATTGCAAATATAATCACAAACCATGAAAAATTAATCTTCTTTGATAATTTCATTAGAAAACTAATTGTTAAAATTCCAAATACAAAACTTGCTAAGAGTCCGTAAATTGCTGTTGAGGTTAAAATTAAATTAGGGATATTTAAAAAAATATTTGCAATTAAAACAATTGGTATACTCATGAGAAAAGATAATTTAAGGGCAGTAGTATCATCAAATTTTCTAAGTAAAAGAGTAGAAACTGTTATTCCTGATCTTGATAATCCAGGAAGTGCTGCAATTCCTTGTACGAGTCCTAAAAGCACACTATCCCCTGTTTTAAGATTTTTTGCTTTTCTTAGTCCAATTTTTCTTTTTTTAATTTGAATAATTCCTGTAAATAATAACATTAATCCAACAGCAAAAGAAATTGTTTTTCCTGTGAGTTCTATATGTGTAAAATAATAAAAAAGCATTACAAGAATAATTCCAAGAATTCCACTAATTAATGTAGAAACTATCAAAAACTTTAAAACATTTTTATCTTCTAATTTAGAGTTTTTATAATTAAAAATGGTTTTGAAAAACCTTGATATTTCTTTTCTTAAATAAACAATTGCTGCAAGAGAAGTTCCTAAATGGAAAAAAAGAGAAGTTGTAACAAGAGCTGAAGCAGAAGTTATATTAAAGAAATTTGCTAAGATTAAAACCAACATACCGCTTGAGCTTAATGGGAGCCATTCTGTAATTCCTTGAACCGCTCCAAGAATTAAATACTGAAGAATTGTGAACTCCATTAAAACAAAACAAAAAACCAGTATAAAAAGTTTGTTGAGGAAAAATTAAATATAATAATATTTAAATAAGCCCAAGACATTTTAATTTTATGGGTACTGATGTTTCGCATAATGGAAAATTTTTAGGAAGATTTAGATCAGATCCATTTACATCTAAATTAAATTTTATTGCTGAAAATTTTGAATGTTTAGAACTTCTTTTAAGTTTAAGTCCATCTTCTGAAATTGACATAAAAGATGAAAAAATTATGACCTATAGAGAATTTAGAAAAGAACGATTAAGTAAAATAAATGGATTTTATCCTAATTTGGATTCATGGATATTTAAAAATTATAAAAGATATGAAAGAGATATTAAATAATGGGTGTAAAAAGAACTAGCTCTGAAAAATAAGAAAAAAAACACTTAACGAAACATTTTTAAACTAATTTTTTCATACATAATTATCTAAAATTCTTAATTGAATTTTAATTCCCAAATCCTTCAGAGGCAAGTGAAGATTTGGCTCACAGGAACAAAAAGGGAAAATACAAAAAAACCATAGGTTGTTTTGAAATGGCTAAAGAAAAACCAAATATGAACACAGTGTTTGTAGGACACGTCGACGCTGGAAAGTCAACAATAGTAGGAAGAATGCTATTCGACACTGGTGCTGTTGCTGAACAAGAAATGAAGAAATTGAAAGACGAAGCCATAAAACACGGAAAAGCTGGTTTTGAGTTTGCATATGTTATGGATAAAATTAAAGAAGAAAGAGAAAGGGGAGTTACTATTGATTTAGCTTATAGAAAAATTTTAACTCAAAAATACCAAATCACAATCATTGATGCTCCTGGTCATAGAGATTTTGTTAAAAATATGATTACTGGTGCTTCACAAGCAGATGCTGCTTTCTTGGTTATTGCTGCTCCTGCAGGAGTCCAGCCACAAACAACTGAGCACCTATGGTTATTAAGAACAATGGGTGTTAAAAATGTGGCTGTTGCAATCAATAAAATGGATGCAGTTGAATATAAAGAAGATAAGTTCAATAAAGTCAAAGATGATGTTTCTAAACTATTGCAGCAAGTTGGAATTAAACCTGAAAACACTCAATTTCTTGCTGTTAGTGGATTAAAAGGAGACAATGTTGCAAAAAAATCAGAAACAATGCCTTGGTACAAAGGTCCAACAGTTTTAGAACAATTTGATTTGTTTCCTCAACCTGAATTACCAACTAATTTACCAATGAGGATGCCTTGTCAAGATGTTTATGAAATTACAGGTATTGGTACTGTTCCTGTTGGTAAAATTGAAACAGGAATTATGAAAGTTGGACAAAAAGTTAAAGTCCTTCCAGGAAGAACAGGAGAAGGAATATCAGGAGAAGTTAAAACAATAGAAATGCACCATGAACAATTATCAGAAGCACAAGCAGGAGATAATGTTGGAATAAATATAAGAGGAGTGGGTAAAAAAGACATTGCAAGAGGAGATGTTATTTGCGATGCTGCCCAACCAATACCGATTGTTGAGGAATTTATAGCTCAAATAGCTGTAATTAATCATCCAACAGTATTAGCAAAAGGATATACTCCTGTATTTCATATTCATACTGCTCAAGTTCCTTGTCAGTTTATAGAACTTATTGAGCAAGTTGATCCTAAAACAGGACAGATTATAAAAGAAAACCCTGATTTTCTAAAAAATGGAGATGTTGCTAAGGTTAGAATTAAACCTCAAGGTAATTTAGCTTTAGAAACACAAAAAGACAATCCATATACATCAAGATTTGCTGTAAGAGATGCTGGAGCTACTGTTGCTGCAGGAATGTGTATTGAAATCACAAAAAAGAAATAATTCTGAAAATGATTAAAAAAGATATTCTTTACCTTGATAGAGGGGGAGAGCATCAACAAGCTAATATAATAGGGTGTTTAGAATGGGCAAATAAAACCTATAACCATCTTGCTCACTATAAAAAAGTCAAAGGATCTCTAAAACATACTAAATACAAAGCAGCAATAATAGCAAATACTCAATTAATTGATTTTTCTCCTAAAAATATTGAATTTATCTTAGAAACTTTCTCAGAAAAAGGGCTTCCATTTTTGGTTTTTTTAAATGGAGAAGAAAAAAGCATTAGGGATAAAATTAAAAAATACTCAGGTCAAGTAATTGATTATGATTCTTGTGTAGCAGAAGGTAATCATGTTTTAAAAATTACCAAATTTATCCAAAAGCTTTAAAGAATTCAAAAAGAAGAAAAAAATATATTTTAATAAAACAAAATAAATTTGAGAGTAAATAATCTACCCCTAAAAAACTAAACAATTTACTCCTTCAAATTTCAAAATAAACAAATACCTGATTTTTACACCATAACAACATTTAAAAATAGAGGAAATAAGGAGAAATTATGGAAGATAAAATTAAGAAGATTCGTTTGGAAGAAATAAGAACAGATGCGGAACGTGAAAGGTTTGTTTTAGAAAATTATCCTGATTATATTTCGGGATATGTTTCAGGAATAGCAAAGGCAGGAGATTTACATAATCCTCCAGAAGGTTTAGATAAAAAAGCCTTAGTTTATTTAAAATATAATTCAAAAACCCAATCTTTTTCAATTATTCCTTTATAATTATTTTTCAATCTCACGCGTCAGAGTGATAATCATTTCATATTCAATAATTCCTCCAAAAACAAACAACCAGATAATTATTTACTAGACCCCATACCAACAACTTTTTAAACCCTCAAACACATAATTTCATATTAGAAAAATATCAAGAATATTATTACTAAATCACATTTCACAATCATTCATTTTTCGGTTTGAGTGAGTTTAAAGGTAGGTAGAAATAAAAGTATTTTTCTAAGAAATCATAAGATTTCAAATAACTAAATTAAGGATAAAACAATAAAATGGCTAAAATAAGTCCAGTATCAATAAAATATATGATACATGCTAGTTTTTCAGTAGAAGGAGCTCTAGAAAAGCCAGATGTAATTGGAGCAATATTTGGTCAAACAGAAGGTTTATTAGGATCTGATTTAGAGATGAGAGAATTACAAAAAGAAGGAAAAATAGGAAGAATTGAAGTTGATCTTGAAAGAAGTGATAAAAGAACATCCGGGATTATTAAAATTCCAACAGCTTTAGATCAATCAGAAACTACCTTAATTGCTGCTGCAATTGAAACAATTGAAAGAATTGGTCCTTGTGATTCTCAGATAGAAGTAGACAAAATAGAAGATGTTCGTGGAAGCAAAAGAGATTATATTGTTGACAGAGCAAAAAAGTTAATGCAGAACATTAAAGGATCTACTGATTCAAGAGAAATATCAAATGAAATAAAAGATTCTACAAAAATGGCTGAAATTAAAGAGTATGGTGAATCTAAACTTCCTTGTGGAAATCTTTCTGATAAAGAAATCATTGTAGTTGAAGGAAGAGCAGATGTTCTTAATCTTTTAAGAAATGGTGTTAAAAATGTAATTGCTATGAATGGAACAAAACTTCCAGGAGAGATTAAGGAATTAGGAAGAGAAAAAGACCTAACTCTATTTATAGATGGCGATAGGGGTGGAAAACTTATTGCTCAAAATGTTACTGATAATGCTGAAGTGAAATATATTGCAACTGCTCCTGATGGAAAGGAAGTCGAAGAACTAACAAATAAAGAAATTTTAATGCAACTAAGAAAAAAAGTTGAAGTAGAAGAGTTTTTTGCCAGGGAGAAAAGGCAAAAAACTCCTCGAAGAGGAGATGATCAGGAAAAATTAGATATTAATGAAGAGGACAAAGAAAAACTTAAAAAAATATTCCAAGAAAATAAAGATTCAGAAAAAGCTATTATTTTAGATGATTCTTTAAATGAAACAAAAAATGTTTCTGTAAGAGGATTGAGTAATTCACTAAGAAACTCAGATAGGAAAATATTTGCAATTGTAATTGATGGTACAGTTACAAGTTCTATTTTAAAAACTGCTGAAGATGCAGGGTGTAAAATAATTGCTGCTAAAAACTTCGCAAGTAATGATACAAATATTCAATTGTTGGGTTTTTAGGATAATCGTACAGCAGAACTAAAAGAATTGTGATAATGCTGGGGTGTATAAGAAAGTTGATTAATAATTTTCTCTATTGTATGTCCACAATAACAATCATATAAAGGTATTTTCCCATTATATTTTGCAAAAGTCACTTTCATATTTTCAACAAAACCTGAGGATATTAAAACAACATCAAAACTATTATCATTCCTTATTTTAGATACAAATTCAGAATCATCATTTAAAAAAGATGATAATTCAACACACCTTGCTAATGCTTCCCTACTAATTGGTTTTGTTCCATTTTCAGGTAATTTATCTATATTTATAATTTCCATAAAAACTAATTTTAAATAGACTTTTTAAAGATTGCTTTTCATATTTCAAATATTCTCAATTAATAAAGCTTCTAAAAGATGTCACCCCCTGTAACTAACATTCAGTACTAGAAGATTAAGATTATATGTTGTCACCATAAAGTTTATAAACGATTTTCATGTCTGTAAAAGCAACAGAAAACAATGTTTTCTGGGTAATTAAATTTTTAAAAATGCAAATGAATACAAAGAAACTTTTAGTTTCTTTCATAGCAATAATGACTGTTTTTTGTTTAGTTGCTACTGTAAGTGCTGCTGATTTCGACATCACTAAAGTAGAAGTTGATGGAATAACAATAGTTGATAGTGGAGAACTCCTTGAAGACACTATTGTCCCTCTTACTGCTGGTGATACAGTTAGTGTTGAAGTTTGGTTTACAGCTGAGTTCTATGACGAAGATGTAACTGTTCAAATAGAGCTTGAAGGCAATAAAGATGATACTAGTGCAGAAACTAGATCTTTTGATGTTAGACCAGACAGACAATATCACAAAACTTTGTCTATAAAAGTTCCATATGAACTTAAAGATGAACTTTTTGATGAATTAACTCTTCATGTAGAGATTGATGGTGCTGACTATAACACAGAAAACGAATATGTCTTAGAAGTTGAAAGACCTTCATATAACACAGACATTAAGTCTATCAGTATCCCACAAACAATTGAAGCTGGTGAAACTTTTCCAGTAGATATTGTTCTAAAAAATATTGGTTATAATGACTTAGATGATTTGTATGTTGTTGTTAGTATTCCAGAATTAGGCCTTCAAAGAGATGCTTATTTTGGAGACATTGTCGCACTTGAGTGTGATGAAGATGACGATGAAGGAGATGACAATTTTCCTTGGACTGACGATACATTAGGAAGACACTGTGATGAAGATGACAAAGACACTGTTATAGGTCAACTATATTTAGAAGTTCCATATGGTGTTGCAGCAGGTGTTTACACACTTGAAGTAGAAGTAGGAAATGAAGACACAGTTTCTAGTGCAGCTAAGCAGATTGTTATTGAAAATGACTTTGAAACAACTGTATTTGTTTCTGGTGATAACTTATGGATTGTAAACCCAACTAACAATGTTATTGGGTATAGAGTTATTCCTGAATCTCCAGCTAGTGTAAGTGAAAGTATTGTTTTTATTCCAGCTGGTTCAAGTGAAACAATAGCAGTAAGTCCAAATGCAGACGGTGCATATAGTTTTGATGTCAATATTTTCGACATGAACAGTCAGCTTGTTAAAACAGTTAATTTTACTGGTGAAGCTAAAACTTCAACCACAAGTAATCCAATTGTTATTTTAACAGTTATTTTAGCAATAATTTTCTTAGTATTGCTAATTGTTTTAATTGTTTTAATAGGAAAGAAACCTGAAAAATCAGAAGAATTCGGAGAAAGTTATTACTAATTTTTCTTTTTTTTATTTTTTTATTTTTTACTTTCTCCTTTTTTTTATATTAAACAAACAAAAAATGAAAAAACCTTACTTAACAACTAGCGAACTTCAACAAAAAACTAATAAATACAATAAAATCAGAAAGTGGTGCCTTGCAGGATATACGGCAGGACTCATTAGTATGTTTGTTCCCCCAATTTATTACAATTTATCGGATAAAGAATTACCACAAATAATAAATGATTACAACAACATACAAAAAACCATTCAAATATTAGAATTTGAAAGAAACAAATTGCAAAAAGGATTAGATTTACCTTATGAAATTAAAGAAGTGGATAGTGTTTTGTGTTCTTTAAATATAGATGCAAACAAAAAAGATTCAATTTTAGAAAAAAGTATTAATATTTATGAAGGAAAATCCAAAGATATTGAAAAAGACACTTTATTTGCAGAATATTCTAATAAGAAATCAGGATTAACAAAAAAAATGTTTGAATGGTCAGGACTAAGCTTGTTAGTAGCACTAATTTTTGGAGCAGGGGTAGTAGTAAGCATCAAAAAAATGAAAAAAGGTTAATCTACAAAAGAAAAAAATAAGTAGGGAATTATCAATATATACTATTATTTTTCAAACAAAAGCCAAAACCCAGTAATTAAAGAAACAATAATTAAAACAATTGAAATTGTTGATGAAGAGCCAGAGTTAGATACTACAAATCCTGTGAAGCCATTAGATAAAGAAAAAATAAATGCTCCTGAAATAAAAATTAATGCGGATGCAAAAAGTTTTTTAAGCAGATTATTATTT
>Ga0180008_1000123_pt1 | contig 79396 bp, 68 predicted proteins | sample MM_PW_MetaG_FD_121121 | JGI IMG/M metagenome (GOLD analysis project Ga0180008, IMG submission 121121) | Groundwater microbial communities from the Aspo Hard Rock Laboratory (HRL) deep subsurface site, Sweden - MM_PW_MetaG | ecosystem: Environmental > Aquatic > Deep subsurface > Groundwater... | reverse complement strand
TTTTTCTTTAAAAATATTTTTATTTTATTTAAAAAATTATTATATATATTTTTTTCAAATAATAATTTTTTAAATACTGCACACTTGTTGTGTATAAATTCAGTTTTCATTTTTTTTTTTAAAATTGAATGCATTAATATTAATATTATTTTTTTTTAGTAAAAACTTTTGTTTTTTGGATAGTTTTGTTAATGTTTCTTTTTTATAATCGTGGGTCATTCCCGTTAGATGCAGTAATCCATGAAGTATTGTTTCTGCAACATAAACCGGAAAAGAATCCATATCATATAACGCATATTTTTCTATAACATCGACACAAATTGCAATATCTCCGGCAAAAACATTTTTTGTACAGTAATCAAAGGTCAGAATATCAGTTGATGAGTTTTTTTTTACATATTGCTTATTCAGTTTTAAAATTGCTGCCTCAGAGATCAAAGCCAGCACTATATTAAAGGATTTATTTCTGAACACAGCCCGGGCTAACCCGGATATTTCCTTTTTTAATATACGAAGATTTACTTGCCAGTCTGAATTATTAATTATTTCAATACTATTCACATCAGATGCATACTGAATATTTGTGTGCGTGTGTAAGCTGCCCCATGTACTAATCAGCGGAATCGTTAAATTTAAAATTTAATTCATGTAGTTGATCTTCAGATACATCAGAAGGAGAACCGCTCATAAGACAAATACCCCGCTGCGTTTTAGGAAACGCAATTACATCACGTATTGACTGCTGTTCAAGCATTATCATTAATATTCTATCAAGACCAAAAGCAATTCCGCCATGAGGCGGTGTACCGTATTTTAACGCCGTAAGGAGAAAACCAAACTTATTTTCTGCAGTTAATTCATCAATTCCTAATACTGAGAATACTTTTTTTTGTACTTCCGGTGTGCTTATCCTCACGCTACCGCCGCCTAACTCAGAACCATTAAGAACAAAATCATATGCCTGTGAACGTATTTTCAGAACATCCTTGTCAAATTCGTGTACATCTTCGATGAGCGGCATGGTAAAAGGATGATGCACAGAATTGTAACGTTTTTCCTTTTCATCGTATTCGAAAAGCGGAAAGTCATATACCCAAAGGAATTTTAATTCTTTTTCCTTAGTCATACCCAGTTTTTTTGCGAGTAACAGCCTCAGGTTTCCGAGTGATGGATATACAATGCCTGCTTTATCCGCTACGAAAAAAATTATATTTCCAGGCAGGGCCTGCATAACTGAGATTATATCTTTTTGACATGCATCAGAAAAAAACTTCACTATGTTGGATTCAAGTCCGGATTCAGTCATTCTCATCCAGGCAAGGCCCTTTGCACCGAATGTTTTAACATATTCTGTTGCATCATCAATATCCTTGCGTGATAATTTATCTCCTTCCGGTACACAAACTGCACGTATTATTCCGCCATTTTCTTTTATTTTTTTAAATACCTGAAATTCACTTTGCATACATGCATTTTCAGGGTTTTTTATTTTCATATCAAAACGAAGATCCGGTTTGTCGGAACCATAATTTTCAATTGCTTCTTTGTATGTCATTCGGGGAACTGCAGACTCCGGAAAAGTAAACTTATTGCTGAAAATATTTTTACACGCATTCATTATTACATTTTCAGCTAAACTCATAATTTCATTTTGAGTCATAAAACTCATTTCTAAATCGATTTGAGTGAATTCCGGTTGTCTGTCCGCACGCAAGTCTTCGTCCCGGAAACATTTAACAATCTGGTAGTATCTTTCCAATCCGCCGATTTGCAGAATTTGTTTAAAAATTTGTGGTGATTGCGGTAATGCATAACACATATTTTTATTCAGCCGTGAAGGTACAATAAAGTCTCTTGCCCCTTCGGGTGTGGTTTTATTGAGTATTGGTGTTTCTATTTCTAAAAAGTTTTCATTATTGAGTAATGCCCGTATTTGCTGCATATACCGGTGTCTAAAAATTAAATTTGTTTTTAACCGCTGCCGGCGCATATCAAGGTAACGGTATTTGAGACGGATTTCTTCATGAACCTCTATTTCTTCTTTTTCATCAAGACTAAAAACCGGAGTTTCACTTTTAGACAACAGTTCAAGACTAAGCGCTTCTACTTCTAATTCACCGTTAATCATGTTCGGATTAATATTTTCTTCTGTACGCAGAATTACCTTTCCTTTTATCATTACGACAAATTCATTGCGCAGTAAATCTGCCCTTCCATGTTCTTCGGATGAAATCTCACTCCTGAATACAACCTGACAATAACCGGATCTGTCACGTAAATCTATGAAGATTACACCTCCATGATCCCGTCTGCGATGCACCCAGCCGCAAAGTGTGACTTCTTTATTAAGAAAGTTATTTATTTCAATTGTGTTACAAGTACGATAATGGCTCATTGTTCCTCTGTGTATATATTATCATTTTTTTCTTATTTGATTAAGTCCCCGGTTCAAATTTGACAATACTGCAGTATTTCATGAATTTGTGCATCTATTATCATATCCGCCTTTTTTTTATTTTCAATATTCTGAACTGCCGCATGTACTGCCGACAGTGTTTTACCGCCGAGCATAAAACTTATCTCTTTTAATGAAATATCAGTATATGTTTTTAACATGTACATTAATAATTGCCGGTAATATGAAATTTGTTTATTTTTTTTTTTTGATTTGATTTCTTCACGTGTGATATTACTGTATTTCTCCAGAGAGGTAATTATATCCTCAGGAACGAGATTATGGCTTTTTTCGGTATTCTTTAAATTTTTTATTTTTTCCCGGCAGAATTGTTCAGTAATAGTTTCATTATATATTTCTTTGAATATAACCAGGCTTTTAACAGTACCAATGATTTTTCTTATATCCGGTTCAATGTTTTCACCCAAATAGTTTATAGTAGCTTCAGATATACCGTCAAAAATTTTATATTGTTTCAGATAATGGATTATCAGATGTTTTCGTGATTCTTTACATGGAGGCTCAAGCTCAACAATTACACTGGAGTCCAATCTGCTTTTCAGCCTTTCATGAATATTATGAAGCTCGGAAGGTATTCTATCGCTCGCAAAAATAATTTGTTTATTATTTGATACTATTTCATTGAAAATATGAAAAAATTCTATTGCGCTTTGTTCTTTTCCGGCCAGAAACTGAATATCATCTATGATGAATACATCCAGAGTTCTGTATATAATCCGGAATTGTCTGTCAGTTTTTGCGGATAACGAGTTCCGGTATTCATCAACAAAATCATTAGGATTAATATATTTTATTTTTAAGAAAGCGAATTTTTCGTGGTAATAATTGCCGATAGCCTGAATAAGATGCGTTTTTCCAGTTCCAATTCCGCCGAAAATATATAGTGGATTACATAATCCAAGATGTAAAAGCGCTTTTTGGGCTGCTTTATAAGCTGTTTTATTATCTTTTGTAATGACAAATCCATCAAAAGTAAATGTGTTATTTAACCCGGTGTTATCCTTATTTAATCCGGTGTTTTCCCCGGTACATTGCATCCCCGCAATGTTTTCCCGCGTTTCAGGGCTTATATTTGCTTTGATACTTTCATTTTCATCATATGTTTTTTCTTCAACTACTACATTCAGATTTTTCCCATATAATGAAAAAATTACTTCATCCAGTACACTTTTATACTGATAAATAATCCTTTCTCTGATAAAATTACCTTTTGTATTAAAATAAATGGCTGTTTCAGTTATTCTGCCTAAGCGAAAATCAGAAAACCATATATTGAATTCATCAACAGAAATTTTTTTTTTTATTTCGTCAATAATATTAAAAAATTCAGGTTTTTCACGCATCCCCCCCTCCCATTCGGAACTAATTCAGCCACTATTTTTTCTATAATTTGATTAGTGTTCCATAAAGTAAAGTCAGTGAATTTTCTCTTGAAATTTGCATAATATTTAAGTAAATGTGCATTCCCTAAATAAAAAAAATATTCACGAGGGTGTACCATCGGCATATTTTTACTTTTCAGTCTTTCACTTTTCAGATTATATCGGTAAATTTTAAATTGCGCAAATTTATTTTAACTTTTTGATTAAAGAAAAAAAATTTGACTCAATACGTAAATAATATTATAATTTCTTTGATGTAAAAAAGGCTGGTATTTATCCTTACTGTCCTCGTTACTATCTGCGCATTTTACGCCTTATTTTTTTGGGGGTCACCAAATGAAACGTACATATCAGCCAAGTACAATAAAACGAGCCAGAAAGTGTGGTTTTCGTAAAAGAATGAAAAGTCATTCCGGCCGTTTAATAATCAATGCACGACGCCGCAGGGGCCGCAACCGATTATCGGCCTCTGATGAAAAAAAGTAAACTGCCTGCATCAGATTATACACAGTTAGTTCAAAACGGGACGAAAATTTATTGTAACTCGCATCTTATTTTTTTTAAACCGTCTGCACACATAATAATTAAAGCGGCGGCAAAAAAATCTTTCGGCAATGCAGTCGAAAGAAATAAAGAAAAACGGCAATTACGGGAAATACTGCATTCTTTTACATATAAAAGGCCGTATTTTTTCCTTATAATTGCCTTACGTAATACAGATAAAACTTTTGAAGCAAAAAAAAAATTACTTTATACTCACTTATCGCCTGTTTTGCAGTAACATTATTTCAGTCCTGATATTTCTAATCCGGTTTTATCAGAATAATATCTCCACACTGCGGGGGCCTCAATGCAAATTTATCCCTACCTGCTCGGAATACACAATCCTTTCATTAAAAAAACACGGATTACTTTTAGGAAGTATAAAATCAATCCATCGATTACTTCGCTGTAATCCTTTTACCACACAACAAATAAATTATGAATAACAACAAAGAACCTTTACCCGATAAAACACGTCTTTTTCTCGCAATTATTCTTTCCGTAGGTGTTATGGCCGTCTGGATATTCTATCAAAACCGCCAGGTCAAAACCGCCAGAATCCCCCCCCCGGTGCAGCTATCAAAACCATCCGAAGAATTCACTCAAAAAGGCATTCCGGCTCCACCTAATACAAATACGATTAATCTTCAAATGACGCGCCAATCTACACAGATTTCTGCTCCACAGTCTTTACACCCGGAGCACATCAAATCTACACTTATTTTTCTTGAAAATGAAAACCTTAAAATTGTTATAAGCACTAAAAATGCCTGCATTGTTACTAACATAATAAAAACAAATCTATATAACAACATTCCTGATGTAGATCTGGAAAAACATTCCTATCCCGAATACACTTCCGGGCGTATTTTATTCTATGAAATAAATACGCTTTCTGAAAATAATGTATACTACAATATTATTTCTTCAAATAATTCTTCGGTTACACTTTTATCCTGTAACGAGCAATATCCGGCCGTACCTGTCAGTAAATTCTATTATCTTTCAAACTATACCCTCTTTCTTACTGTACACTTTCCCGGGCTGGAAAACCAGATAAAATATATATTGCTTAACGGTTCGGGCATGGGTAAAAAGTTAACTCTTGAACCGGATAAAACCGACGTTACTTATGTTTCCTATACCACAAAAGAAAAAAATCACTATAAAAACGGTCTTTTTTCCCAATCACTTTTCTCAAAAAACAAAAATTTATTAATCCACTCTGAACAAACGGATTGGCTCGCGCACGACAACCGCTATTTCGTTAAAATACTGCACCCCTTACGTCCTGCAGAAGCAGCGCATTTTTACCGCCATACTGCAGCTGATTCCGCCTTCCTTTTATCCGGATATCAATACACCGCACAAAATAACACGCAGTATCAATTTAAATTTTCTTTTTTACCCAAAAGCCGGCGCCTCTTCAGTGAATTCTGGACAGCTGAAAAAGTGCAGTATTTTTTAATTTTCCGGCAGAGTTCTTTATTCCACTGGCTTGCCAACACTATGTATACCATTATCATGTTTTTCAATAAATACATGAGTATGGGAATTTCCATCATTTTAATGACGTTTTTAATTAAACTCATTACTTTTCCTTTACATCAATCCAGTATGTCCTCAATGAAAAAAATGCAGGCTCTTGCGCCCAAAATAGAAGAAATAAAAATCAAACATAAAAATGATCCGAAAAAATTAAACGAAGAAACTATGGGACTATATAAAAAACATAAGATAAATCCTCTTGGCGGATGTTTGCCTATGCTTTTGCCCATTCCTATTTTTTTTGCGCTATATTCATTATTTCAAAACATGATCGAACTTAACGGAAAATCCTATTTATGGATTGCTGATCTTGCTTTACCCGATACCATTGCGACATTACCTTTTTCAGTTCCTATTCTTGGCAATGATCTCAATATACTTCCTATAATCATGACACTTGCCACTATTCTGCAATCAATGTTTACCCCACAGGGTACAACCGCGCAGAATTCACAGCAGGCTGTCATGATGAAGTATTTGTTCCCGATTATGTTTTTATTCATTTGCTGGAACATGCCCAGCGGCCTTGTTCTCTATTGGACAGCGCAAGCATTTTTTACTTTTGTTCACTCTTTTATAATGGTGAAAATCAAAAAATAAGGTTTATAAAAATTTATAGGAAAATTTAAGGAGAAATATATGCTGTATGTAGATTTTGAAGCTGACTCAGAAAAAGACGCAATCCAGCTTGCCCTTGATTCTCTTGGCTTAACTCTTGATGATGTAACCATCGAATCATTAAGCAAAGAAAAAAAAGGTATTTTCGGAATTGGTAAAAAGGAAAAGGCAAAAATCAGAGTTTTTTATAAGGAAAAACACAAAATTAACGACATTATTCAGACTATAAAAGATTTTATTTTACTCCTTGACCATACTGCGAAGTTTGAAATTCACAGTACAGAAGATAACAAATATATTGTTTCTGTAGAAAACCTTGATTCATCCCACCTGATAGGCAGAAATGGAAAAACAATGCAGGCCATCCAGAATATTGTTAATGGAATTCTTTCTAAAAATGATGATAAATTAAGTGTGCTTATTGATGTTGATAACTATCGGGAAAGACACCATAATTCAGTAATACAAGATGCGGTACAAAATGCGAAAAAAGTTCTGAAATTCAAAAAACCTTTATATCTGAAACCCTTAAACCCGTACGAACGAAGGCTGGTACACATAGAATTAAAAAAATTCCCCGGTATTGTCACCGAAAGTGAAGGTGAAGGAAAATTTAAAAAAATTAAAATATTTTTATCCTGATTTTTAATATATCGATTTTCTCTTTTTTTTTGTATTTGCATTCAGAATATGCATTCTGAATATCCAGACACTATAATTCAACTCGCCACCCCGAGATTTCCTTCGGCGATTCATATTATCCGTATATCCGGAAATCAATCTTATCCATTTATTACACAACATACAAAATTAATTTCCTTAAAACCCCGCCGGGCGTCTCTTACACTTTTTTTTTCACATACCGAAATTATAGATCAAATTCTTTGTATTTTTTTTTCGAAAAACCACTCATATACCGGAGAAAAAACAGTAGAGATATATTGTCATGGTTCATTATTGATCGTTGATGAAATATTAAAAGCCGGTTTACTGTTTGGACTTCGACTGGCAAAACCCGGTGAATTTACTTACCGGGCATATCTGAACGGTAAACTTACACTGGAACAGGCAGAATCTGTACACACATTAATCAAAAGTGAATCTGCAATTAATAAAAATTCTGCGTTATCTATACTCACACGACGCAGATCACTTTGTTTCACCGAATATAAAGAACGTATTAACTCTTTGCAAATGGTTTTAGAAAAAGTTATTTCCTTTCCGGATGAAAAATCAAATAAAAATAAAAACAGGCATTTCAATAGTAAATCCGATAATAAATTTTTTTCCTCAGCTTTAAAAACTTTGCGGTTTATACACACTCAATTAAAAAACAATCTGGAAAGTTTTAAAATCTTCAAAGATATTGAAAACGGAATAAAGGTGCATATTTTTGGCCCGCCTAATACTGGTAAATCCACATTGTTTAACCTGCTTATTCAAAAAGACAGAGCGCTTACTTCTCCTACTCCTGGTACTACACGTGATTATGTTAATGAAAAAATTTTTCTTAATTCTTTTCCTGTAATATTGTATGATACTGCCGGATTACACGATACCACACATACAATAGAAGCAGCCGGCATCCAAAAATCCATTGCCCTGCTGCAGGAAAGTGATATATCGTTAATACTGCTTGATTCGGTTAAATCCTTTACACTTTTTAAAAAATATCTTATATTGTTCAAAAATAAAAACGTTTTATTTTATATTACCAAATCCGATTTGCTTACAACCCCCAAAAAAAAATATATTCTTTCATACTTAAAGAATCATCATATTTCACCGCATAATTTTATTACCTGTACTCAACCGAATACTATTCAAAAAATTTCCAGAGATATTACCCGATTAATAAATAAAAAATTACAGTTCAATTCCCGTGATCCAAGTCTTCTTTCAGACCGCCAGTTTCTTATTGTACAGGATATAATCACTCTTTTACAAAGCAGTATTGATATGATACAGTCTAATCAGGAAATGATAATTCTTATTCAGACCCTTGATACAATCAGAAAATTGTTTTCGGATCTGACATGCGATAATAAGGATATTGATATTCTTGATGAAATATTCAGTTCGTTTTGTATTGGTAAATGACAACCTACTCCTGTGATTGTGTAATTATCGGCGCAGGTCATGCCGGCTGTGAAGCCGCGCTCGCCGCAGCAAACCTCGGATTATATACAATAATTCTCAATTTAAATTCAGAATTAATCGCGTCCATTTCATGCAATCCTTCTGTCGGAGGAATAGGAAAAAGCCATATTGTGAAAGAAATTGACGCATTAGGTGGATTCCAGGCACAAGTTACGGATATGTCTGCAATACAATATAAAGTATTGAATTATTCAAAAGGACCGGCAGTATGGGCTCTTCGTGCGCAAATAGATAAATATCTCTATAGCATGCAGTATAAAAAAATACTACAGTCAAATAAAAATATTTCTATTTTTCATGACTGTGCGCATGATTTAATTATTAAAAAAAATAAAATCCAAGCAATCATTACCGAACGCGGCAATATCATCAAATGTCAGAGCGCAGTAATCTGCACAGGTACTTTTTTAAACGGTAAAATTCATATTGGAAAATTTACATCAAATGATGGAAGACTTGGAGAAAAAAATTCTCCACATCTTTCGGGTATACTGAAAGCTTATGGACTGACACGTATCCGTCTGAAAACCGGCACCCCTGCACGTATAGATAAAAATTCAATAGATTTCTCCAAACTTGCAGCTGTTTCCGGAGATTCTCCGGATATGTTCTTTTCATGGAATACAAATACTGCGGTCAATAATTCTGTACCCTGCCATATCGCCTATACTACAAATAAAACAAAAAATATTATTATTAAACATAAAGCGGATTCACCTCTCTACAACGGCAGTATTTCCGGAATTGGTCCGCGGTATTGTCCCTCCATAGATGACAAAATCTTCAGGTTTGCGGATAAAGAACGGCACCAGCTTTTTCTTGAACCGGAAAGTCTTAATACAAATGAAATCTATGTAAACGGATTTTCTACCAGTATGCCGGAAAATGTTCAGCTTAAATTACTTCATAGCGTATCAGGTCTGGAAGATGCTGTTATTATCCGTCCCGCCTACGCAGTCGAATATGACTGTTTTAACCCTATTCAACTACACCATACGTTAGAATCCAAACTGATTAACAAACTCTTTTTTGCCGGTCAGATCAATGGGACGTCCGGATATGAAGAAGCTGCTGGTCAGGGAATTATCGCGGGAATAAACATGTACCGTGCAATACATAAAAAAGTTCCGTTCATTTTATCTCCTCAAGACAGCTATATCGGACTGATGATACATGATCTGACAACAAAGGGCATTACTGAACCATATAGAATGTTTACTGCCCGGGCAGAAAACCGTCTATATCTCAGAATGGATAATGCAGACGACCGGCTCTTTACATATAATTCCGGTCTGTATAGTAAAGCGCATATGAAACATCTTCGACAAAAATGTAAACAGGTTTCACAGCTTAATAAATTATTTTTTTCTTCCGATCTGGACAGGCACATACTCGCGGCTCTGAAAATAAATTCATTTAGTAACCGGAAAGTATCGTATATTTGCACCCGTACAGAGCTCAATATTAGCCAGTTACTTAAAGAATTACAGAAAATATTTTCGTACTCAAAAGCAGCCATTGCAACAACGGTTTTTAATTTCCGTTATGCAGGTTATATTAAAAAACAAAATCAATACACCAAATCTATTCATCTTAATCTTGATAATAAAATACCGGATGATATCAATTACTCTCTGATAGCGGGTTTAAAAAAAGAAGCCATTCAGGTGCTTGAAAAAAATAAAACACAAACCGGAACTATTAAAGATTTGTTTTTACTAAAAGGAGTTTCTTCATCTGATATAGAATTCATTTTTTATTATCTTAAACATGTTTACCGAAAATAACTATTCCCTCCTTCAAAAAGGATTTAGAAAACTCGCTCTTTCATACACTGATGAGCTTCTCGATAAAATTCAGTTATACTATACTTTTCTATACGAAGAAAACATCAAGTATAATATTACCGGCAAATTAAATCCTGAAATATTTATTATTAATCATCTTTTTGACTGCTGCAGCGGGATACATCATTTTCCACCCGGCAAAAAAATAATTGATCTCGGTTCCGGAGGCGGATTTCCCGGAATAATACTGGGTTTGTTTCGTTCTAATCCAATCACCTTAATTGACTCCAATAAAAAAAAAACCTCTTTTCTTCTCAACTTAATACAGAAACTTAATTTGCCTCATATCTCGATAGTTACTAAAAATATTAATGAATATTCCACGCCTCATGACATTATCACCTGTCGGGCATTTGGAGATATACAAAAAATTAAACGTATTTCCAGACGCTGCGCTCATAATAACTGTAAATATATATTATACAAGGGCCGTAAATTCAGGATACTGCCTGAATTGAACCAGGCAAAAATAGTAACGTATGATATAATTCCTTTATCAATTCCTTTTTTATCAGGTGAGAGAAATCTGGTAGTTTTTTAAATTTCTTTTTATTTATATGAATAAAGTTATTGTAATTGCAAACCAAAAAGGCGGTGTAGGTAAAACCACAACTGTTATTAATCTTACCCATGCATTGGCTTTAAAAGAGAAAAAAATTCTTATCATCGATATGGATCCGCAGGGTAATGCCGGCGTATGCTTTAATATTGATATACGTTCCTGTAAAACAATATACGATGCGCTGATTAATGAATTATCATTATCGGAAATTATTCTTCATACAGATTTTTCCAATATTGATTTCGTTCCCTCAAACGATGCACTCTCCGGAGCGCAAATAGAACTTGTTAACGTAATAGCCCGTGAGCAGGTTTTAAAAAACATTTTACAGCCATACATTGAAAAATACGATTACATTTTTATTGATACTCCGCCATCTCTCTGTTTACTTACTATCAATGCCTTTACCGCAGCTCACTCAATCCTCATTCCCATACAGTGTGAATATTTAGCACTCGAAGGAATTGCACAATTATTAAAAACAATTAAACTCGTAAAACATTCATTAAATCCGGACCTTTCAATCGAAGGCGTCTGTCTGACGATGTATGATACCCGTACTAATTTATCCAAAGAAGTAATGGAAAATGTAGTGGGTCACTTCAAAGAAAAAACATATAAAACAATAATACCGCGTAATATTAAATTAAGCGAAGCCCCCTCATTCGGAAAACCCATTACTACATATTCTCCGGAAAGTCCCGGAGCAGTTGCATATAAAAAATTAGCAGAAGAGTTCATAATAAAAAATATAACTGTTCAGCAATAAAAATTAGTATATGAAAAATACAAAACGATTAGGAAAAGGGCTTTCTGCATTACTAGGAGAAAACCAGGATTTTTCCCAAAGCAATAAAAACAGTATCGAATCAATACATATAGATTCCATTTTTCCAAACCCCAAACAGCCGCGTAATATCTTTGACAAAGAAAAATTAAATGAACTAGCCCAGTCAATAAAACAAGTTGGCATTATTGAACCGGTCCTTGTGTATAAAGACAATAATAAATATATTTTAATTGCCGGAGAAAGAAGATGGCGGGCAGCAAAAATTTCCGGTTATTCACACATACCTGCCATTGTCAAATCGGTTGATTCTATTGAAAATAATGTATTTGAATTAATGCTGATTGAAAATATTCAAAGAGAAGATTTAACTCCGATTGAAGAAGCTGTTTGTTTATCTCAAATTCTGGAAACTAAAAAATTAACCCATGAGCAGCTCGCACAGATTATCGGAAAAAGCAGATCTCACGTTACCAATTCACTGCGTATTTTAAAACTTCCTGCGGAAATTCAAAATGCAATTAACAATAAAACAATAAGCACCGGTCATGCCAAAATACTGGCCGGCTTGGATAGTACGGAACAAATGTCCGCTTTTAAAAAACTTCTGAATGAAAAATCTTCTGTACATGCCTTTCACGCGGATAATAAAGCCGCTTCTGATGTTCCACGTGGAACATTAAAAAACCCGGACATAGCCGGCAATTCAAAAAAGTCATCAATTATTAAAATAAAAGAAAATATACTTGAATTGGAAAACGCATTACAGGAAAAATTCAAAACCAAGGTACTTATTAAGGTGTCCAATAAATATTCCGGCGTAGTACAGTTTTCAGTATATAATGCTCAGGATTTAGACATCTTATACCACAAATTAATAAGGTAAAGTTTAGATTCTTTATCATTGACATCTACGCTAAAAACGTAGATAAATTTGTGTAATAAAGTTTTTTTTTTTTATTAGTCTCTGGCTTCTGTGCGCTGTCTTCTGGTGTCTACCGACGAAGACAGGCGACCGCTCCGGTTTTGCCGGCACAGGAGAAGTCTTTTTATAAATCTATAACAACTTGAATATGAGGAGTTTTCCCTAAAGAAGATAAAATTATTTTCTTCGTTGTTTTTGTAATTTCTTTTACCAGTTTTTCGCAGGAAATTTTTTGATTGTTATTATGACCTGCTGTTTTATTATTAATATGATTGTTAATATAGTTAATAATATTTTTTTTAACTGGTTCCATTGATTTTACTTCACTAATTCCATAGTCTAATATTGAGATATTTTTCATATGTCCAGAAAGATGCACGATATGAATTGTGCATACGCCATGCGCTGAAAGAAGTTTCCGTTCTGAAATAACATTATTAGTGAGATAATTATTTTTTTTATTTTCTATTAACACATCAGATAAATTCAATTTTTGACTTATATACACAGAATTTTCTTTTACTTCAAGTATAGATCCATTTTCAAGAAGCATACATTGATTAGGAGGAATATTATTTCGTATAGCGATATTTTTATTAGCAATCATCATACTAATATCTCCATGAACAGGGAGATAATATTTTGGTTTTAATAGAGAAAGAAAATATTTAATCTCTTCTTTTTGTGCATGCCCTGTCGCATGAATGGAAAGATCATTATTAGTATAGACAGAAACTTTGGTTTTTTTTAATTTATTTATTACACTGTGTACCAGTTGTTCATTGCCGGGAATAACAGATGACGAAAATAGTATAGTGTCAGTATCTTTAATAGAAATTTTTGGGTGTGTTTTATTTGCAAGTTTAGTTATACCTGCTGCTTCTTCTCCCTGAGTACCGGTAGTAATAATAATAAGTTTATTATCTTCATAATTTTTAATTGATGAAAACGGAATAAAAATATCTGTATTTTTCTCGATTACGTCTAATTCCTGGCTGTATTCAATATTTTTTACTAAAGATCGGCCCAATAATACTACTTTTTTTTTTAATATTACCGCTATCTGCAGTATTAATTTAACTCGATTAATTTGCGAAGCAAAGGTTGTGATTATTATTCTGCCGTTTGCCTGAATAAAAATATTTTGTATATTTTCAATTATGTTGCTTTCAGAAAGGGAATTTCCATTAGAAGCAGCATTTGTAGAATCACCAAAAAGCATGAAAACTCCCTGTTTACCGAGAGTTTTAAAAGTTTTGAGGTCAATACTGGATTCAAATAAAGGTTTAGAATCTATTTTATAATCTCCGGAGAAAACCAGATGTTTATTATAGATTTTAATATGAAACGCCACAGAATCAATAATACTGTGATTGACATATACGGGAGTACAAAAAAAATCACCGAGTTGGAATAATTTTAATGGTTCAATAAGTGTAATATTTGGAGAAATGGCATACTGAGAACAAATGTCAAAAATTAATTTTGCAGTAAAAGCAGTGCAGAAAATCGGTACAGATAATTGTTGTAAAAGAAAAGGAATGCCTCCGATATGATCAAGATGGCCATGGGTGATTAATAAAGAAATTTTTTTGGAAGCTTTCTGAATTAGATAAGAAAAGTCATTTATGGTAAAATCTATTCCATAGTTAGTAACAGAAGAAAATTTTAAACCGCAATCAATAATCAAAATATCGTTTGTAGTCTCAATAAAAAGACAATTTTTGCCAAATTCTTCAAAACCACCTAAGGGAATAATTTTAAAAGTTTTAGTAGCTTTAGACATGTAAGTATTATAACATATTAAAGAAAAGACGTTATATTTATTATTACTATTATAAAAAAAAAATTCAAAAAATGCAAAAATAGTACGAATGAAACGTAGTATTTGTGAAAAATAAAAATGGAAAAAAATCATTGAGGGAAAAAAATGAGTGCAAAACACTGGGCGGAATATACTGCAGAAATAATAATAAAAAAAAATCCTGAAAAAGCGGAATATGTGCTTGCTGCTGGAATTACACCATCCGGTACAGTGCATATTGGAAATTTCAGAGAATTAATTACCGTGGAAATGGTGGGAAGGGCGTTAAAAAAATTGGGAAAAAAGGTAAAAATAATTTTTTCCTGGGATGATTATGATGTATTCAGAAAAGTACCTGCGGACAAACCTAAAGTAAAAGAATTAACAGAAGAACTGGGAAAGCCAATAAGTGAAGTTTTTGATCCACATGATAAAACGAATTCGTATGCAAGATATAATGAAAGTGTTTTCGAAGAAGAAATAAAATACTTAAAAATAACACCGGAAATAAAATATCAGAGTGAAAATTATAAAAACCTGAAATATAATAAATATATAAAACTAGTATTAGAAAAAAGACAGGAAATAACTGCAATATTAAATAAACATCGTAAAGAAAAATTGCCGGAGAATTGGCTGCCTTTTTGTATATACTGCAGTAAATGTAGAAAAAGTTATAATGAAATGACTTTTTTGCATAAGAATGAAAATGTATTAAAATATGAATGCAATAACTGCGGAAATAGTGAGGAAATTAATGTTGATAACAGTCCGAATATTAAATTATTGTGGAGAATAGACTGGCCAATGCGATGGACATATGAAAAAGTAGATTTTGAACCTGGTGGTAAGGATCATTCCAGTGATGGCGGATCATATGATACCGCAAAAGAAATAGCTGAAAAAATATTCAATTATTCATCGCCCGTATATCTGATGTATGATTTTATTTCAATAAAAGGTAAAGGAGGTAAAATATCCTCTTCATCCGGAAATGTAATCGCATTAAATGAAGTATTAGAAATTTATGAACCGGAAGTAATAAAATTTTTATTTGCATTGCATAAAAATAATACAGAATTTGCAATTAGTTTTGATCTGGATATGATTAAAATATACGAAGATTACGACAGAATAGAACGTCAGTATTACGGGAAAGAAGAATGCGGTGAAAAAAAAAAAGCAATGCATGCATGGATTTATGAACTAAGCAGTATTACTGAAAATGTACCTTCTGTAATGGTTATGCAGCCGGCAATGCGGCATTTATGTAACATTAATCAAATATATGATTACAACGAAAATAAAGTAAAAAAGTATTATGGATATGCAAAACTCGATGAATTAAGTAAAGCCAGATTGGAAAGAAGAATGGTGTGTGCAGTAAATTGGCTTAAAAAATATGCTCCGGAAGAATTTGTTTTTAAAATAAATGAAAAAAATAAAAAAATCAATATGGAACAAAATTATGCGCAGGCTGTAGATGAACTAAAAGAATTTTTTAAAAATGAAAAAAATATAAAGGACATGACAGAAAATAAAATAACAGAAAAATTATATGCGTTGATCGGGCAACATCAATTAGACAGTAAAACTTTTTATGCTTTATTATATCAAAAGTTGATTAATAAAGATCATGGTCCTAAATTAGCAGGTTTTCTATTGCATATTCCTGTAGAAAACCTGTTAATGCTGCTTAATAACTGAAGAGGGGAACGTAGATTGAAAAGTGGATTAACCAAAAAAAAAAAAAATGTAATAATCATTTACGCTCTATAAGTGCGGTTAATAAATGTATTATTTCAGATTTGGTTTTTAGCTGCATAAGTTCTGTACGATGAACTGAAACATTGGGAAAGCCGGAAATATATGATGATAAAAATTTTCTGAAACTATATACTGCTTTTGTTTCAGAAATATTTTGAATATGCAAAATAAAATGTTCCAAAGCACATGCGGCTTTTTCAGAAAGACTGATTGTTGAAAAAGGGAGATTGGATAGAAAGCATTTAATTTCCTGAAACAGCCAGGGATTACCTATGGCGCCGCGCGCAATCATTAATCCATCTGCCGGAGTGTTACGTATGACATTTTTTGCATCCTGAATAGAAAGAATACCGCCATTTATAATAATAGGAACAAAAATACCCGCAGACTTAATTTTTTCTATCCATTGCCATTGAGGAGTTCCGGCCATTTTTTGACTACGTGTCCGGCAATGAACGGTGATTGCCTGAACGCCGCAATCCTGAAGAATTTTTGAAACTTCTATTATGTTTATATTATTTTCATCCCAACCCAGACGTGTTTTGACTGTGACAGGAACAGATACCGATCGGCAAATAGAAGAAACAATTTCCTGAAAATGTTGTATATTGCGAAGTAAACCGGCACCTGCGCCGCGGTGAGAAATTTTCTTGACCCAGCAACCTGCATTGATGTCAATCAGATCCGGATTATAAGATGCGGCAATTTTTGCCGCCTCAGTCATAGAATGTAAATCCTGACCATAGATTTGAATACCAAATGGTCTTTCATGTGCATAGAAAATAAGCTTGGAATATGCTTTTTTACAATTTCTGATTAATGCATCAGAATTAATAAATTCAGAATATACGACATCGGCTCCGAATTTTCTCGAAATATTCCGGCATGCATAATTGGTTATTTCTTCCATTGGGGCGAGAAAAAGCGGAACTTTACGTGGAATATCTGCTGTTTGAGAAAAAATTTCAGGTAAAACAGATTGCAAAATAAAATTAAAGTATACCTTTAGTGGAGGGGAGATAATCACAATGAATTCGGATAGCCTGTTGCAGCGCTTTAGCAACACATTTAAACGCGCTTTCAATCATGTGATGATTATTTCGGCCTTTAATTTCAAGAAATAAATTAATTCCGGCGGAAAAGCATAAACTTTGAAAAAAGTGCTGTACTAATTCAGTAGGTAAATCGCCGACTTTTTCACGGTCAAAATGAGCAGAAAAAATTAATTCCGGCCGACCGCTGAAATCAAGTGCACAACGGCTGATACTTTCATCCATCGGGAGAAAGAAGCCAAAGCGCTGTATGCCTGATTTATTTCCCAGAGCTTGTTTAAATGCTTCGCCGAGTACTATGGCGCAGTCTTCAACAGTATGATGTTCGTCAATATGAAGATCTCCCTTAACGGTTATGTGACAGTCAACACCGGAGTGTTTGATTAATTGTTCAAGCATGTGGTCAAAAAACGATAAACCTGTCCTGACTAAGGCTTTCCCGACACCCTCAAGGGTTAAAGAAACACTGACTGAAGTTTCATTAGAGGTACGATGTACTACAGCAGATCTTTTAGGAAAAAGGATTTCAGCAGCCGCAGTTTTCCAGTTTGTCAGGTGAGAGGATAAAGTAATGGTTTTAAAATTACAGAGAGATGCGCTTTTTAGTAAATTAACCTGGCGGGTGATAATAAATGAACATGTATTATTATGAGTAATTTCTTTGATGGTAAAAAATTTGTTATAAGATGTTATTTTAAGAGATGGTAAATCGAGAAATAAAAAAGATAAATTTTCATTTTTTATAATCTGAAAAATAAAACGGGAATCTTTTGAATCTGAAAAAGTAAGGGTTTTAAGAAAAACACAAAAAAACCAGGATATATTGCATAATTGTGTAATAGGAAAGATGCTATGCGGTTTAAAAAAATATTGTGAATTATTCTGATAAAACAAATCGTCAAAAGTGGTAAAAATGAAATTAGATGATGATACGTTTTGAAAGAATTTAAGTGAAGAAAGCGTAGTGCCGGGTTTCATTATTTATGTGTAATTAAAAGGCAAAATTAGTTAAAATAAACATGTTTTGACAGAAATCAAATGTCATAATAATCTTACATATGAGTAAATTCAATTGTAACATAAAAGCGGATAAAATAAAATGGAAAAAATAACTGATACCATACTATTACCTGAGACGCTCAAAGTATCTGAGATACAACAGATATTAGAAGAAGTAAAAACAAAAATACCAATTAAAGAAAATATAAAAATAGATTTTCAACAATTACAGAATTTTGATGCATCCGGAATGCAATTGATATTATTACTTAAAAAAATGAAAGACAAAAAAATTAAAATAGAATTTATAAATTTTAGCGAAAACATACACAAAAAATTATTATTTTATGGATATGAAAATTAATATACAAAAAAGAGATTTAAAAAATTATAACAAATAAAGGTATTCAAATGGCAGATAGTTTTTCTCAGTTTTTAAAAATATTTCAGACAGAAGCCGCGGAAAATGTAATACTTCTGGAAGAAAATATACTACTTCTGGAAGAAAATCCGAATGATTATGAAATTATGAATATAATATTCCGTGCAGCACATACAATAAAAGGAAGCGCCGGGTTAGTAGGACAAAAAGATATTCAGGAATTTATGCATGCAGTAGAAGATTTACTGGATAAACTGCGGAATAAAGAATTAGCCGTATCAGATGCAATAATCGATACAATATTAAAATCAATTGATATTGTAAAAAAAATGCTGCAAAATCTAAAAAATAACCTTTCCGCAACTGACAATGTAGATTATTCCAACATATACGATACATTAAAAAAGCATGTATCAAATGAAATTACACAGATTATATCGGAAGAAACACGGACATTATCTGTCGTAAATACACATATCGCAGCGGAACACATTTATATTATTCAGTGTAAATTTATTCCGAATATTCTCGAACAGGGGATTGACCCTTTGATGTTTTTGAGGGATTTGTCAGAAATGGGCAAATTTATTAAAATTCATATTAATTGTAATGACATTCCTGAAATTGAAAAATATGAAAATGATAAAATATATTTATCCTGGAATGTTCTTTTTTTGTCAGCCAAAACACTTGCTGAAATCAGGGATGTGTTTTTATTTGTAATGGATGAAAATAAAATACTAATTCAGGATATAACTGAATTTATAAAGCATAATGACGGAGAAAAATTATCGGAGTTTTCATTCGGTGGGCTGGATATACTTCTTATTATGGATGAATATACTGAAAAAACTAAAACTGATATTAATATAAATAAAAAAAATTACAAAAAAGAAAACTCCGGTAATAATAATATACAAGTAAAAATAGACCAGGAAAAAAATCAGATTAATAATGCAGGATCTGCTGAAGAAAAAAGTTCACATGTATCTCAAATAGCCGAAGAAACATTTGTAAAAGTTCCTACACAAAAATTGGATTTATTATTAAATACCGTAAGTGAATTAGTAATTTCTCAATCACAAATTACTCAAACCGTTGAACAAATGTCCGGTAGGCATGTTGATCGTTTAAGAGAACTCGCCTCTTTGATTGATAAACATTCAAGAAGTCTGCAGGAACAAACCATGAGCCTGCGGATGATTAACCTTGGTCCTACATTTCAACAGTTTCGAAGAATGATACGGGATACCGCGCAGGCAAACAATAAAAAGGTACGGCTCGTTATCAGCGGAGAAGAAACTGAACTGGATAAAAATATTATTACACGGATAAATGATCCATTAAAACACATGATACGTAATTCCATTGATCATGGAATTGAATTGCCTGAAATCCGAAGAAAAGCCGGAAAAGACGAAACAGGGGTTATCAGTTTAGATGCATATTACGAAGAAGGCAGTGTGGTCATTGTGGTAAAAGATGATGGAGCTGGGTTAAACCGGGAAAAAATAGAACAAAAAATTATAGAAAAACAATTGGCAGAAAATACAAAAGATTTAAGTGATTCAGAAATATTTAAATTTATTTTTATGCCTGGTTTTTCCACTGCAGACAAAGTGACTGCAATTTCAGGACGTGGTGTCGGCATGGATGTGGTGCTGACTAATATTAAAGAATTAAACGGAGTAGTGGATATTCAAAGTAAACTTTATGAAGGTTCAACATTTTTTTTGAAACTACCGTTAACTCTTGCCATAATAGACGGAATGCTTCTCACTGTTAAAGAACATGTTTTCATTTTACCGCTTTTATCAATAGAAGAATCCTTTAAACCTGCGGGGAATTTAATTCAATATGTACAGGGTAATATGTGTGTATTTTTCAGAGGGGAATATATCAGAATAATCGTTCTGGCTGAGCTTTTTGGAATTTCAGGAGCACACACGGATCCTTCAAAAGGACTTCTGGTTGTGGTTAAAACGGCGGGAATACAGTACGCGATACTTGTTGATAATCTACTGGCGCATCAGCAAATTGTTTTAAAACCTTTAAAAGTAAATATTAAAGGTATCTCAAGTGCGACTATTCTCGGTGATGGCAAAGTTGCATTAGATTTAGATCTTAATGGTATATACAATTATACCTGAAAGTTCCAGTACGCTATGGAAAATTATCGTTTAACGGATCAGGAATTCGGTAATATAAAAAAAATTGTATATGAATATGCGGGTATAAATCTTACTGACGTCAAAAGACAGCTTGTTATCACCAGATTATCAAAACGGCTGAGAGAATTACAATTGTCCTCTTTTACTGAATATCTTAATTATATAAATTTTAAAGATCCGCAAAAAATTGAATTTACAGAAATGATAAACAGAATATCAACAAATCTCACATATTTTTTTCGTGAGGAAATTCATTTTGAGTTTTGTCATCAGTACGTTTTCCCGGATATAAAAGATAAAATAAAAATTTGGTGCGCCGCCGCATCAACAGGAGAAGAACCTTATTCAATTAGTATCAGCGTATTGGAATATAATAAAAAAAATAAAAAAAAATTAAATGCGGAAATATTAGCATCTGACATTTCAACGTCTGTTCTTCAAACTGCGCAAAAAGGCATTTATACAGAAGAAGCCATATCAAAAATTTCTTCAGAAATCAAAAAAACATATTTTTTAAAAGGGTATGATACAAACGAGGGATTGGTGGCGGTTAAACCTGTGGTAAAGACAAATATTAATTTTAAAAATATAAATGTGCTACACAGCGTGAATAATTCAGAAAAATTTGATTTGATTTTTCTTCGGAATATTTTAATTTATTTTGATCAGAAAACCAAAAAAGATGTAATAAATAATATGCAAAATGTATTGAAAAAAGGAGGCTATTTAATAATGGGCGTCACTGATTCTGTAATGAGTTTGACCAATGAAATGAAAAATTGCGGAAACAGTATTTATAAGAATATTTAATATTGAATATTAAAATTATTGTTTTTGCTTTTATTCTCGTATTAATATTACGGGCTTTTATTTTTACCACCTATAAAATCAGTTCACGATCCATGTATCCGGTACTGCAGGCTGAAGATCAGATTATTGCGGTTAATAAAAATTTTGTTTTTTTTAACAATGCATTAAGTAATATTATTTTGTTCAATAATCCATACGATAATAAGCAAGTGTTAATAAAAAGGGTCGTACAAATAGTTAAAAAAACATCCCATGATCAAAAAGAGGAAATATTTTTTGAAATGAGAGGAGATAATACCTCTCATAGTATAGATTCAACATCTTACGGTCTGATAAGTGAAAAACAATGTATTGGAAAAGCAATATTTATTTTTTATCCTTTCGCCCGGTTTGGGCCAGTTAAATGAATACGATTCGTCGTTCAAGCGTAGAAATAGTATTAAAATTTTTATTTCTGATCGGGTTAATCCGTTTAGGATATCTTACCCTGTATTATACATCACCGTTTCCCGGAGGGATTCCCCCCCCGCCGGCCAGAGGAATAATTCAAAGTTTTGACAATGTAGTTTTGGCTGAATCTCAGACTGCCTGGAATGTATATTTAAATACCAGGAAAATAATTTCAAGTAACGTTATAAATGAGTTGAAAATAATCTTAAATATTTCACCGGAAATTCTGAATACTTTACAGGATAAACCCGGAGTTCATTTACTAAAAAGATATATTGATAATAAAACAGCAGAAAAATTGCGAAACTTAAATGTAAAATCAATATTACTTGAAGCGGTAAATGAACGTATTTACAATGAGGGCAGTACACTCGCGCATGTTATCGGATTTACCGGAACTGATGGAAACGGGCTTACCGGTCTGGAATTAAATTTAAATTCATTACTTGCATCTCATCATGAAGAAAGTAATAAAATAAATGTAGTGTTGACAATTAACTTAAAAATTCAAAAAGAAACAGAAAAAGAATTATCAAATGCAGTCAGAGAAAATAATGCGCAATCCGGAATAGTAATTGTGCAAAAAACTCATTCTTCTGAAATAATTACATTTGCAGTATATCCTTCATATAATCCGGCGCAGTATGAAAAATTACACCCCGTACAATTAATTAACCCTGCAGTATCGCATCTTTTCGAGCCTGGCTCCATTTTTAAAGCATTCATTTCTGCTTTACTGCTTGAAAGAGGGTTGATAAAAATTAACAAACCGTATTATAACTGCACCGGCAGTATAATCCTCACGAATGGAGAAGTGATAAGATGCGCAAAGGCGCATGGGAGAGTCAGCCTGGCTGATATAATAAAATTTTCATGTAATTCCGGAATGATTCAAGCGGCAGAAAAACTTGCTGCACAGGATATATATGATTTTTTAGTAAATTTAAATTTTGGAGAGAAAACAGGGATTATTTTACCAGGAGAAGAAAAGGGAATACTGCGTAAACCTGCGGATTGGGGAGTGCGCACAAAGGCAGTTATAACTATCGGACATGGTGTGGCGGTAACACCTGTTCAGTTAATCACCGCTTTCAGTGCGCTGATGAATGGCGGTGTATATATAAACCCTTCAATGGTTCATCACATAATGAAATGTGATCAAACTGCAGGCCGGACAAACTTTATAAAACAAAATTTTGTCAGGAAAGTTATTGAAAAAAATACTTCAGAGAGTCTACGGACTTTATTGACTTACGGTACTGTACAGGGAAGTACAGGGTACAGAGCACGCGAAACCGGTTTTGTCAGTGCCGGAAAAACAAGTACCGCACAAAAACCAAATCTGGAAATCGGCGGATATTATACAAACAGATTTAATGCGATGTTCATTGGTGTTTTTCCGCCGGAAGATCCCGAATTTACCATACTGGTGATATTAACAAGCCCACAGGAAAATTACTATGGCGGAACATCTGCCGCCCCTGTATATGCTTCACTTTTACCAATAATTGCAAAGGAATTTAATCTGGTACATTCCCCGAAAACCATATATCTCAAAAATGAAATAATGAAGAGTTATTTTTCCGGGAAAGAAAAAACTGTAGAAAAAAATATTATCCCTGATTTTACAGGATTATCACTTCGGGATGCGTTAAAAAAATATTCACAATTTAAAAAAATTAATAATCTGGAAAAACATACGTATCCGGTAAAAATTGCAGGTAATGGCTATGTTTTTTCTCAGGAGCCGCAAGCCGGTGAAATAATGAAAAACGAAACTGAAATTAAATTAATATTAAAAATGCCGTAAAAACGGCAAATAAATCAACGGTATGAATGAGGAGAATTGTTATAAGTCTGGTTATGATATTGTTGTTGATAAGACAGAAGACGGAGAATTTCTTTTATTTTTAACAACAGGAAACGAAAGAACATGCTTATCCAGTAAATATTCCCCGTCAAAGGAAGCGGATCGAATTCTTGAAGAATATAAAAATACAGAGTCTGATGTAGTAATAATTTTCGGATGCGGAAATTGTGCCTTGATTGAAAAAGGATATGTTTTTTTCAAAAAAAAAAAAATTATCATTATTGAAAAAGAAAAAGAAATTATAGAATGCGTTAAAAATTATTTAAGTGAAAAAGTAGTTCAAACAGTTTATTTTTTTGATGAAAAAAATTATTATTACGAATTAAAAAAGCTATTTGAAAAATGTGTAACATCAAAAATTACTTTAATTCCAAATCGGACAGAGGTTCATTTATTTGAAGATTTTTTTAAACAGGTTAAGACGGATATTATCAGTCTGCACGACAGAAAATCTATTAACATTTCCACATTTTCCAGATTTGAAAAATTGTGGCTGAGGAATATTTATAACAATACTATTTCAATAATCAGCGCATTTCCTATCCGGCTGTTCAAAGATGCGGGGAACGGTAAGACTGCTGTTCTCGTTGCTGCCGGACCTTCACTCGCTACACATCTGCCTTTGTTAAAAAGTAATCAGGATAAAATATTTATTATCGCCGCTGATACCGTATACAAAGTTCTCTTAAAAAATCAGATCATTCCTGATATTGTATGTGTAGTAGACCCTCAAAAAGTAAATTCCAGGTACGTAGAAAATGTAGATCACTCCATCGTATCGCGTACCTGGTTTTTATGTGAACCTGCGGTTTGTCCTGCGAGCCTTCGGGATAAAAACAACCGTGTGTTGATGTTTAATACCATTTTTCCGTATTTTGCATTCTTAGCCGCTTTTTTCGGTGACAAGGGAGATTTGGATATGGGCGGTTCTGTGGTGACGACGTTGTTTGAATGCGCCCGTGAACTGAATTTTACCAAATCTGCTTTTTTAGGATTGGATTTATCATTCTCTGATGATGCGTATCATTTGCCCGGAACAATGTATGAAGAGTGGTGGTTTTCATCGGTAAAAAGATTCAAATCTTTTGAAATGATGACGTATAAACTGTTTGATTATGCACATTTATGGAATGAAAAAGATATAAATGGTAAGATGGTGTATATGGATTCACGTTTTTTATTATTCAGACAATGGTTCGAAAATAAATTGAATAATGAAAAACTTATGCCGCATTTTTGCAATGCAAGTGAAGCCGGTGTGGGTATAAAAGGCCTGAGTACTGTGACATTCAGACAATTCCTGGATGATTCTGAGCACGCGGGACAAAATTATACTGCTGATGAAAAACAACAATTACATCAAAGTTTTGCAGCCATATCCGTTGAATATGAAGTTAAAAACCAGGTTAACTTTTATGAAAAAAAGAGCGCATGCATTGCCCATGCAGAAGAGATTAAATTAAAAATTCAGGATTATTACCGATGTTGTGAGCAAGCCGAAAAGACTGCAAGTCACGCGCTTCAGTATTTTGTTGAAAAAAAAGATATTAATAAATTATTATTAAAACTTAATTCATACGATAATGAATTATCAAAAGATTTTGTCGGTAAAGAATTTATTAATTATGCGTTACAAAAAATAATAAATGCGGTACAAGCAGGGAAGTCAGTGGATTTCGGCAGACCTGTAGAGGAAAAAAATAAACCGCTTGAAACATCCATTGCGCTGTATCGGGAAATGAAAAAAACCGCAGTCTTAAATTTAAGATATTTAACATTTGCCATAGAAAATATGATAAATTTAAAAGCAAACGAAGGAAAACAGAAATGAAAAACCGGTTATTTATTTTTACAATTACAGTATTTTATGCATATATTTCATTTAATTATGCATACTCTGAATTTGAAAAAAAAAATGCCGCGATTTTGGAATTTTCGGTACGCAATACTTCCGGGGATAATGCATCATTCATTAGGGATGATTTTTCCGCTTCTCTCGTCAAAGCCGGAATTTTTACGATAATTGAAAGACAGATGATGCAGGAAATACTTACCGAACAGGCATTTCAGCAGACGGGATGTACAGATAGTGACTGCGCAGTTCAAATCGGGCGTTTAGTAAATGCGCAATTTATAATTCTCGGTAATTTATCACTTGTTGAAAATGAATATATATATTTTATTTCAATCGTTAATGTGGAGACCGGTAAAATTGAATATACGGATAAACAAACCGCCGTAACAATCACGGCCCTTTCGCAGCGTATTAAATTTACAATTTCGGCACTGCAAAACCAGTATGTCAGGAGTGACAATAATGCAGAAGAAATTGTTTACAGAAACACTGTTGTTATATCGGAAAAAGATACCAAAAACAGATCTGCGGCGGTAAATAAACTAAAAGTCTCTGCGCGCAATGGAAATGTTTCCGGAAAATGGGTTCCTATTCAAATCGGTATTTTTGGTCCGACGGTACAGTTATTTCTTGAAAATTTTTCCGTGTATGGATATTCTTTCACTATAATTTCCGTAAGAAATATATCAGTGAAAGGAGGACAGTTCGGTCTTTATAATTCAGTAATCGGCACAATATACGGCGGACAATTCGGTATTTTCAATACAGCCGGGCATACGAGCGGCGCGCAATTCGGAGTGGTAAATGTTGTAAAAACTGCAACTGGAGCGCAATTCGGAGTCTTCAATAGAAGCGGTATTCTGATTGGTGCTCAGTTTGGCGTAATCAATATATGCGACTATTTATTGGGTATGCAATTCGGCGTAATAAATATAAACAGAGGAAAGTCTGGTCCGGGATTTATGCCGTTAATTAATGCCGGCTTTTAATCAGACCTGATTTTCCGAAATACGTAAAATCTGTCAGCGGGACGCACTTTTTCCGGAACGAGAATAGTAATTCTGGAACCGCGTGAGGCTTCTGTAACCGGCGTATTGTTTATCCGCATTTCCGTGGGAATAAATTTCAAAATACCTGTTGTCGGTCCTGTAATGATAACTTCTTCATGGAGAAATAGTTTTCCCGCTTCGATTAAGACTTCTGCGGCGCCGGCTTTGCTGTAGAAGTGAAGCAGTTTGCCAAAATAAATTTTTCTGTGTGTTGCCTGCGAACCATAACGTTTTGACCATAACTCTTTTTTCTTTCCCAGATAATACCCGCCGGAGTAACCGCGGTTATATACGTGATGAATAGAATCCATCAGAGATTTTATTAATTTCGGGGTAAAAGAATTACTATTAATTGCATCTAACGCTTTCCGGTATGCAGATGTCACCGTGAGCACATACTCAGGCGAGCGTGCGCGGCCTTCGATCTTCAGACTACGTACACCGGTTGAGCAAATCCGGTCAAGAAAAGGGAGTACGGAAAGATCACGGGGACTCATTATATATTTATTGGAAACCTGAAGCGAATCGCCTGTTTCTATATCGGTGACGAGGTATCCTCTGCGGCATGGCTGCAGGCAATTTCCGCGGTTTGCCGAGGTGTTGTATTGATGTAAAGACATCCAGCATCTGCCGGAAACTGCGGTGCATAGCGCGCCGTGAATAAAAACTTCAATTTCCACAAGGTTTCCGGAAGGTCCGTTAATACAGTGTTTTTTTATCAGGGTAATGATTTTTTTAATAGATTTTAAATCGAGTTCCCGCGCGAGAACGATTCTATCAGAAAATTTCGCGTAGAAACGAACAGCGTCAATATTTGAAACTGAAAGTTGGGTTGAAATATGGACGGGTAGTGATATTGAACCGGCAAAATTTATTACAGAGATATCAGAAGCAATGACCGCGTCGACATTGCATTTTTTAAGATTATATACTGCTGACTGCATTCTGGATAATTCATTAGTGTAAATAATTGTGTTAAGCGCTCCGTATATTCTGATATTATTGGTGTGACATATCGCCGTGATTTTTTTAATATCATCAATAAAAAATGCAAATGAATTTGCGTTTCGCATATTGAAATTTTCAACACCGAAATATACTGCATTACAGCCGCCTTTAACCGCTGCATGTAAGGATTCTAAAGTTCCTGCGGGTGCGAGTAATTCCGGTAAAATCATTTCGTGGGTTTAGTGGGGAAAATTATTCAAATGTTCTGATAGTGCGATGAGTGGTAGATGAAATATTGATATGGATTCGGATATGTTCAGCGTAAATAATTGTGCAATGATTTGGATAATTATGCAATACAGGGCAAACGCAAACTTTAAGTTTCTGGGGTATTTCTCGTTTTTTTTGCTTGAGTGCATATTCTACTAAATATGACGAATTTAGAAAAACTGCATTTTTGAAATCGAACATTATTTCTGTACAGATTTTCATCTGCAATGAGGTGATTATAAAATTTTAAATTTTTATTGACATTATTGGGAACGTGTATTACAATTTAACGGTATGTCGATTATAGAAAGTAATATTCGTATTTGACTTATCATATTTTCGATTTGATCGGAAAATAAGCTAATTGAAAAAAATTTAAGAAGAGGGAACGGGAAATATGGGGATGGCTAAGGGTCTAATGGATTGTCACGAACTTTCAGATGGGAATCTAAATTTCTCAAGAAAGATAGTTTAAGGCAATTAGTATGAATAAAACAATAGTTTTATTCATGGTAGAAGTATCATTTATACCTTTTTTCTATTCTTGTTATACAGTATCTACATCAGTTATGCCAGAAGCATTAAATAAAAAAGAAATAGCAATTAGGCACAGTCTTGGTACAGCAGTTAATTATTATACACCAAAGATGCCTGTATTTGAATATGATCCAATTATCGATAAAGAAAAATATGAAATTGATTTGATGGTAAATTACTTTTTTTTATTAAGAATAGGACTTCCGGAAAAATTTGAATTTACATATAAATTGAATTATCAAACAGCGATACCTTTTTATTTTTTTGGAAATTACGCATCTCACTTTTTACTTTTAAAATATCAATTTTTAAATAAAAGAATGAAAGCTTCTATATTTGGAGGTTTGAACATTGAAGATATTTCAAAAATGGCTATCTGTGACTATTCATTAATATCTGGAATTTCACTTGGGAGTGGTAACATATACTCTGGAATACAGTATGAATTTGGAGGCAATGCTGCTCCGCATAATACTGCAATGATGTCTACAATGATATATTGTGGCTGGCGTATTCCGTTTCCAAAAAAAAAATTTTTGGAGATTATACCTGAAGTTGGTGTTGGTTATACGTCTTATATTTTTAATATCATTAATGATGCCCAAAATATTTCTTTCCCAACATGTTATTTCAATGTCGGGATTCAAAAAATGAGAAAAATCGGTAAACACTAATATTCCTTCCTTCGATGTGATTTTTAATTTATTAAAATGACAGTGTGGTTGATCTAATAATTCTTTTTTCTCGGCGGAGTCGAGATTATTGGGGCTGGGATGAATTCAGTGTGCCGAAATATTTATCATGAACATAAAAAAAAATTTTCAAGAGAAGTTGATCCTTCAGGATGGTATGAATAACAAAATCAATAAATCATTTCTACTAAAAATTTTAGCATTAGTCTTTTTTCTAACGGTTCCAACTAGTGCAATACAATCTGTAAATGTATATATTGAAAAATCGTTAAAACTTTGTGAAAATTCGCCTTATCATTTTGCGAGAAAATCAATTTTAGGTCTAAATCATTTTCAGTATGGCTTACTGCAAATTAATGAGAAAGCAACATTGGCATATATAATACCCGGTTCCTTATGCTTAGTGGGTGGGACATATGCGACGATCTTTATAATGCAAAATTCTTTTTTTCTTTTTGATGGGTTAATTAGTACAACGTTTGCAGTCTCCGGTTTTTTTTTCCTTATATTTAATATGTCAAAATATACAAATGTATATGACAAACTTAAACGTCAGCAGATATTTATAAATTCTGATGAATTACTCTATTCTGAAAGTTATTTAGAAAGAATTTCAAAATGCAATACATTAAATATTGTAAGAATACCAACATATATCAAGGAATCACAAATATCTATTGAAAATTTCAAAAGAAAGAGAAAAGCTTTCATTCCTCCATTATTAATTTCTTCCCTAATCTATACAATATGTTTCCCATCTTATTTTTATTTGGCAAATAATTATGACTATCAATTTAATTATCTGATACCAGTTGCGACGGCATATGCAATTAGTCCTCTTTTAATTTTTTCGTCAGTGAGTACAGGTGTGTTGACATTTAAAATTCTAAATTTTAAAAAAAAGATTTTTGTGTGTAAATCATATTTATCGAAATATAAAAATTAATGATAGTGCTAAAATTCACTCCCCCTCACCCTCTTTTCTTAAGAAAAATAAAAAATATCTTATATAGCAACGGTACTCTTTTTTTTCGTTTAAATCGGGAGCAACAATTAATTATTCAATTAAAGAAAAATGGCAAAGAATCCGGAATGGCAAGTGCTGTTTTAGATTGTAGTGCAGTATCGACGGGGAAAAATAATTTCACTAGACGAATAGAGCCGTCTAGTTGGGAAATACTCGATCAATAAAATGATAAAAAATATAATAGGAATCGTTATGATCGGACTGATGTTATCATCTTGTTATACAATAACATCATCAGTTTCTCCTGATATATTAAAAAAAAAGGAAATATCGAATAACCTTGGTACAGGCCTATATGACAATATATATATTAGAGAAAATCAGATTCCTGAAAAAGATTTAATTTTTAATTTCAGAAATTTAAAAATTGACTTTTTACCTTCCTTCTTTTTTATGCAACGGTTTGGAATAAATTCAAAAATCGAATTTTCTTATAAAGCTAATTTTATTTTAGTTATACCGGGAGCATATCCTGATGATACATGGCCAGGTATTTATTCTACATATTTAACGATACTAAAATACAAATTAGAATCAAAAAAAAATATTAAAACTATATTCTGGGGTACAAGTCTAGAGAGATGCTTTATTGCAATAAATGATGTTTCTTTTTTATTCGGCTATTCTACTGGTACAACAAAAGGATTTGCAACTACTCAATTGGAGATTGGTAGAAGTTTTGGTCTTATTCATGGATGGTTGTTTTCAGGGATGTTCAATATAGGTCATTATCGTCCAAAGACAAGAGCAGGAATTAAATTTATCCCAGAATTGGGAATCGGTTATACTCTTTATATAGACAATCATTCATTTATAACATACAAATACGGAATGCCTACTATACATTTAGGATTAGGCTACCAAAGAGTTAAAAACAGATAATCCGTAATATATGTGCATGTTTTTTAACTTTCTCTAATATTGAATGCCATAAAGCAATATTTACTATTTTAGTTTTTTCAACAATTTATGCCGAACACTTTCCAAATACCTATATTGAAAAATCATTACATTTATGTGAAAAATCGCCAGGCTTTAGAAAAATTAAAAAGAGTTTGTTCTTGGTGGATTACACCACCTCTTTTATCGGGAAGCGGCTTGAGATATAGATTTTTCTCTGTTACGGGCAAGTTGGCTTGCCGAGGTTAACGGGCTACAGGTTGAATATTAGGATAAACGCAATGTGGAAGTGGATCTTATATTTTTCTTCGCTCATCGTGGTCACGGCCATGCCTGCCGCTGAGCTGGCTGAATTAACTCGAGACCAGGGTGTATTTTCCAGCAACTATGCACTGCCGCCTGTTCAGTCCAAAAATCTAGTCTTTGCACCCAGAGCCCAAAAAAGAATGAAGTTTACTTTGGGAGCGGATGTCTCTTTTAATTATGGACGACACGGAAAACATACTGAGTCTAGAGCTATTTCCAACGCCGCCTGCCAAAGTCTATCCATGGTAAATATGGATACCAGTACAACAATCGCAGTGTTTGTGGCTTCTGGTATCTGGGCCCTCTCCTGATGGGTGCGTCAAAATGGGACTATACGAGCGACGGTGACGCAATTCTGGAATCATCTTTGCAGGAAGGACGTAAGAATTCCTCTTATACTTTCTCACCGGTTCCGTATCGCGCCAGGTTGGTTAATATCGAATTTTTAGCGGGACGGCACTTTGTCGGTTTAAGGAGTCGACTAGCTTAAGGCAATATCTACTTTCTCTATCGCTGGTATATGGGCACCTGGAAGTTTACTCGTTCTTTCCGAATGGTGAATAACGGTCTCACCTTGTCGAGTGACTCCTTGAGAGTCCACTGGTTCCAATATGAGAGTTATGGGGGCGGAATCGCTAAGCGTTTTGTTTTACCTTTAGGGGGGCCCATTTAGCCTTACACTGCCGCTTAAAGCTAACTTCGTGTTTATCCCGCTAGAAAAACTGTATTATCAGCCTGTTAAAAACAAGGATTTTCAAGTCCTTGTCCAAAACCATGAACACACCTTCTATGGTCTAACTCTCGAAGGCGGGCTAGGGTTGCTTCTTAACGTTAAAGCAGGTTTAACCTTAGACTTTTTATTTCGGTACGATACTTTTCGTCTACGCTATATTTATGAGTATGATTGCTTGGGGAATATGTATTTCAATGATAATTTTACCGATTACTACCTCGGCTTTCAGGGTGGTATGGCTTTAGACCTAGCAAATATTCTAGGGAGATGAATTTCTCAATTATTTTCCTCAGAAAGGCTAATATTGCCCTGTAATTTGCCAGCACGAGACGCTCAGTAGATAATGTCAATTGTTTTTCGCACAATCAATGAACCCGTACTAGGGAAATATTATATCCGCTCCCGAATATTACAATAAATCGGTATAATTTGTAATAGTCGAATTACTGACTTTTTACTCTCTCCTATAAATTACTACAACAATCACGACATTTACATCAGTGGACGAAAAAAGCCTAAGTACCGCAGTGATAACAGAGCGAGGAGTGGAGCGTATAACGTCTATTGTCGGCAGTTACAGAGCATATTAAACCGACCAATCTTCAAGCTTTAATTTATTTACTCTTTTAAATTCCTTAATATTATTTGAAACGAGAATCATTTCATTCTCTATAGCTATTGCCGAAATTAATAAATCATAAGGCCCAATTATCACGCCTAACATTTCTAAATCTGCTCTTATTTTGGCACAGATAATTGCAGTACTTTTTGTAAATGCTAAATCATAAAAATTGATAAAAACTCATTTAATTTTAAAAGTGTTTCTTCTTTTCGATTACTTTTTTCTACTCCATAAAATAATTCATATCTTACGATTGACGGAATAAAAACATCATTATTCTCAATCGATTTACATTTTTGAATAATTGATCTGGATATACCTTTTAGAATTGCTATGCAAATATTGGTATCAAGAATATATTTCATATTTTTTCACGAATGTCATGTTTATATTGATTTGTTCTTTCGGGGAAATCGATAATTGTGCCAAAAAAAGAAGATAATTTGTTTTTATTGATATAATTTTCTTCTTCAATATTTATAATTATTATTTCCGTATTTTTGTGCCTAAAATCAAGTGGAATTTCAATTTCAGAAGGAGTATCATTGTAAATTTTTCGTACAATATTCATAATATTATCCTCGTCTATAATATTATAACATAATTTTTAGCTTTTACGATTTTTTCCAGGTTTATTTAATATATCAAATTATAAAAGAAGTAGCATATCCCTGTTCTTGGTAAATTACATCACCACTATTATCGGCAGCTTGAAATATAATTGATTCGCTTGCAACGATTCAAAACTCAGTGTATTATAAAGGGAACAAAATGTCGGTAAGTAAGAGACATCTACCGACAATTTGTCCTGGTAACAATTATGACAAATATTGAAAATGCTATAAAAATATTTAAAACTAATCAAGGCATAATGCGAATGTCCATGGCTATTGAATCAGGTATTTCTAGAAAAACCCTCTATAAAATGCTTGAGCAGGAAATCATCATCAAACTTGAAAGAGGACTGTATTCCCTTGCAAACGGTCCTCATCTTGGAAATCCTGATATTATTACGGTTTCAATAAAAATACCGAACGGGATAATATGCCTAGTATCTGCACTTTCAATTCATAACCTTACTACTCAAATACCGCATGCCATTGATGTGGGTATATATTTTAAATCAAGAATATCAAAAATAGTGTCTCCGCCGGTAAGGATATTCAGATTTTCCGGAAAGGCTTTTATAGACGGTATTGATACAAAAAAAATGGATGGGAAGAAAATAAATATTTTCAATAAGGAAAAAACCATATGTGATTGTTTCAAGTTCAGAGATCGTATAGGTGTCGACATCGCCAAAGAAGCGCTAAAAACCTACATTGAGACTGGTAAATATTCAGTAGAGAAACTACTTATGTACGCAGAAATTTGTAAAGTAAGTACAATTGTTAAATCATATCTTGAGGCACTTCTATGACTTTATCAAATGTTTCACACTCAGTACATACCAAACTGCTATAGAAAAAAACGACCATTGCTGAAAAAATTGAAGCAATGATTAAGCTGGGAAGAATGAATAGCAGAATCAAAGACTTTTTTGACGTTTGGTTTTTGAGCCATCAGTTTAATTTTAATGGTGTATCTTTATCAAAAGCAATCGCAAAAACTGCAGCAAAAAGAGAGACGGAACTTCCACCGTCATTTAAGAACTAAAAAAAATTTTGGCAGATGATCCTAACAAAAAAAACAATGGATATCTTTCAGAAATAAAAAGAAGATATTTAGTATTGAGCCTTAATAATTTCCTTAATTTGAGAAAGGTGGTAATGGACGATGAGCTTATTGAACAATGGATCAACCAATTGACATCTTTCCTATCTGATTTTGAAAAGAAAAATATTGGTGTGTTGGGAAGTGGCAGAAAAAAGCTCAAAGGCAAAATCGATATTGCGATGATTCAAACCTTATCTAAAAAAGATGCACTGGATGAAATTACCCAGTTGTATGATTTTATAATCATCGATGAATGTCACCATGTTCCGGCAATTTCATTTGAGGCTGTAATAAATTCTTTTTCAGCGCATTATTTCCTTGGATTAACTGCTACACCCCAAAGGAAGGACGGTGATCAAGCTATCATTCACATGCAATGTGGTCCAATAAGATATGAAGTTCCGGATGTCGCAGCTGAAGAACAGGATAGATTGGTTATTTTTCGAGAAACACCCGGGAATGAAACAATTCAGAATAATAAACTTGAGATCAATCAGGTATGGGAAGAAATTTGTAACGATGAACGCAGGAACAATTTTATTTCAGATGATGTACTATCAGCACTAAAAGAAAGTCGAATACCTTTAATATTATCTGACCGCAAGACACATATTGAAAAGCTGCAGGAAATTTTGGAAAACAGAATTTCAACGAGTATACAGATTTATACACTGACCGGAGATTTAGGAAAAAAAGCCCGAAGAGAATCTATTCAAAACTTAAAAGAAAGCATACAAAAAAAAGAATCATTTTGTATACTTGCCACCGGCTCCCTTATTGGAGAAGGTTTTGATATACCTGAACTCAATACATTATTTTTAACAATGCCAATTTCATTCAGAGGCAGACTAATACAATTTGCTGGCCGGCTTCATCGCAGAAGTGAAAATGGAAAGGAGATTCGGATTTACGATTATGTTGATTCAACATCCGGGTTGACTATTTCAATGTTTAAAAAACGAATAGCGACTTATAAGAAAATGAGTTATAATTTTGATTGCAATTCTGCCAGACTTGGAAGGTGGCTTAAGTAAGCGAGGAGCGGAGGGCATAGCAGCTGTCAGAAAAATTTAGAAACAGTCTGTTCTCGGTGGATTACCCCACCACTATTAACGGGAGTCGGCTGGAGTAATATTTTTACCAATGCTTCCCGGCTGAAATGCGGTATTCCGCCCTCGTGGCGGAGCATTTCAGTTTGGGGCTTCCTGCTCCCCGGCTGAAATACTGTATTCCGCCCTCGTGGCGGAGCATTTCAGTTTGAAGCTTCCTGCTCCCCGACCTGGATTCGAACCAGGGACCAAGTGATTAACAGTCACCTACTCTACCGCTGAGCTATCGAGGAATATAAAGTATTGTAGTATAATCCTTTGATTTTGTCAATTAAAATAACTGACTTATAAATCCTGACAGAATTTTGAATAGGCTTAGTGAAATGGGGACACAACTGTTAATTCAAACCAACGCCTGTCACCCGGATCATAGAGGACGGCGAAAAATATTAGCTCAGCGTCTTCGTGCCGCGGGGGGATAGAACTACGGAATCTATCGCGTTTTAAGTGATTGGTTAAATTTCACTTATAAATCAGAAAAATGTATAGTAGCAAAGTGAAGGGGTGATCGCAAAGGGTATTCAGAGCGGCGTCAAAAATAAAAAACCGGCAGGAGGCCGAAGGTTTTTTATTTTTGCCGAGTGCAGACAGCGGTCAGGATGCCGCTGTCAAACGTCCGTCTGAATACCCTTTGCGATCACCCCTTCACGGGCTGGAAGAAAATTATATGATTTATAAGGAAATTTAATAGACTACTTTGTCCCGTCCCTGAGATTTTGCGGAATACATTTTTTGATCGGCGGCATGAATAATTTTATCAGATGTTTGTCCGGAAAATTCTGCGGCGCCGATACTCGCGCTTACGGAAATATTCTGCGGCTGGATATTAATTGCATGCAACTGTGTGCGGATACGTTCTGCGATCATAACAGCTTTTTCAAGCCCCGTGTTGGGCAGAAGTACTAAAAACTCTTCACCGCCGTAACGGCCGACTACGTCCATGCTTCTGAGAGAGACGCGTATTGCCTGAGCAGCAGAAGTAAGCACAGTATCGCCGATCGCATGCCCGAAAGTATCATTAATTACTTTGAAATGATCCAGGTCAAGCATAAGAATAGAAAAGGGCATTACGGTACGGCGGGCGCGTTCCATTTCTACCGAAAGACATTTTTCGATCTGACGGCGGTTATTCACACCGGTGAGGACATCAGTGCTTGCCAGAAAAGAAAGTTTTTCATTCAGAACCTGTATTTGGTTTGCCCATTCAGAAAGTTTTTTCCGCATATCATTAAATGCACCCATCACTATTCCGACTTCATCGTGTGCACGTATAGGAATTTCCATATGTGTAGCATAATTACCGTGCATATTTTCAATGTGTGATTTTAAAAGGTGCAGTGGTCGAAACAAAAATGATAAAAAAAACCATATCATCAGTACAAAAAATACTCCGAAAAAAGCAGAAAATAGATTAAAGTAAAAAAGCATATGATTAATTGGTTGTTGAATAGCTTCCATCGGAAAATTCGCGGTTAAAATCCATCCCGTAGAATGCAGTTTTGTAGTGGCTGCATAGAAATGAATTCCGCGGGAATTTATTGTTTCCATAGTGCCATCAAATCCATTGATTGCCGCATCAAAAATTTTATTAACTCCGGGCGGTACATCCTTTTTAAGAATTCGGTTTGAGTCCGGATGCAGAATGATCATACGGTTGGTGTGATATGCATACATATATGCGCCGCTTGCATCGGGAATTTCCATAAGCTGGTGAATAATCGGGTTTTTTGTTAATGTAACGGCGCCGATAAGAATATATTTAATTTCATGCGGTGCGTTAAAAACAGGGGATGCAAAAATTATAATGGGGTCATTATTTATACGTGTACCCGGAAAAGGCTCAGAGATGTACGGAAGACGTGTGCGGATTACTTCAGTAAAAAAATCTTTCGTAGATAAATCTGCATGCAACGCTTTTGTTTTTTCCGGATATTCGGCAATTAATTTTCCTTCCCGCGAAACAAGCAATAAGCCCCTGTCAAAAAAAAGATTGGCGTAGACACGTTCGGCGCAGAAATTGGAAAAATAGTGCTGAATTGCGGAGGGATTAGCAGACATAAACCGAATATCGAGCATACGGGCGACCTTTGTAAGGTAGTCCATATTTTTTAAGAATTCATGATCAAAACGGAGCGCGCTTGCCCGCACATTAAAATATTGCCGGTCGCCGATGCTTTTTTTCATCTGTCGGCAACCAAAGTAACGGACACCGGAGCTGATAATTATTATCAGAGTAATAAGAAACACAGAAGTAACCGCAGCAAGCCGTGTTTTCATACTTAATGAAAACCAGCGTGAGGTGATGGAATTGACCATGAAGTATTTTTTTGATATGCCGATTTAGACTAAAAAAATTTTATTTCTTCAAAGTGTTACATGAAAACCTACAAAGTATACCATGCAAATAATATACCAGGCAATATTTTGAAAAAAACCGGTCATGATACTAAACTTGTAGATGACTGACTTGTCAAATAAATATTTAATAAGGAAATGTAGTGGACAAAACAAGTTTTCGTAAAAAAATTCTTCCGGCCGCTACTGCCTTAATGTCGCTTGCGGTATTTGCGGTATCGGCAAATATTCTTCCTGCAATATTGCTTCGCGCTGCGCGTGATATGGGAGTAAATCCTGCTGTTTTCATTAATCTGAGCGCGTGGCAGTTTATGGGATTTATTCCCGCTTCTTTTCTTGGCGGTACCGCGTCTGACAGGTTCGGGAAAAAATATATTTTTTTAACCGGTGCGTTGTGTACTTTTGGAGGCGCTTTCGGATGGGCAAATGTACAATCGGTTTCCACCGCGGCCCTTTGTGCAGTAATTATGGGAATCGGCGGCGGGGTTATCGAAAGCATCGGCTCGGCTGTACTCACTGATCTGTTTCCGGATAAAAGAAGATTTTATCTTTCAATGTCGCAGGTTTTTTACTGTATTGGAGCTGCCGCTGCTCCGCTTGTAATTGGTCGTCTGATGCCGGTACTGGGTTCATGGAGAATTTTTTTTATAATGCTTGGAAGCGCCTCCGGTGTACTGGTGCTTTTAGCGATGTGTTGGGAAAACCGGAAAGAAACGCAGACCAGGCTTTTTTTTCATGGCTTAAATAAAATTGCGTTAAGTCCACGTTTTTTTATTCCCTGTATTGTGCTGTTTTGCTATGTGTTTTCAGAAACAATGGTTGTTATTTACAGTAATTACTATCTTAGAGTAATCAAAGGTGCACCAGAAGCCTGGGCAATTTATGCAAATGTATTTTTTTGGGGGGCAATGGGAGTGGGAAGAATTTGTATTGCTTTTGTCCCGGAGAGAGTTGAATATGAGAAAATGACTATAGTACTTTTATTCGGAAGTGCGGTTTCTTTTTTACTGCACCTTTTTAATTTCAATACCGGAGGTAATTTATGGAAATTTCCGATATTACTTTTTGCGTTGACAGGTTTTTTTTATTCTGCAATATGGGCCCAAATCGTCGCAATGGCCGCAGCGCGGTTTCCGGATGATAATGGCGCCGCGGTCGGTTCGGTAATAGGCTGCGGCGCGTGCGGCTGTGTTGCGGCCTCGCCTTTTGTAGCCTTTCTTGTGAGAACAAATTCAATAACCGCTTTTTTTATAAGCGGGGCTGTTTTTTTATTTATTTCAGGAGCTATTCTCATGAGCGAACAAACCGTAACTTCTTTTTTTAAAAAGAAAAAATACCATTGAAAAAAGTTTTATTAATTGGAAATAAACTTCTGGGCGACAGCATTCAAAGCATGCCCGCGGTAATGTACCTGAGAAAAATATATCCCGATACGGCATTTTCTTTTCTTGGTTTCAGGTATTCTGCTGATGTATACCGGTCGGGACTGCGGTTTGAAAAGGAATTCTTTTTTGATGAATATCCTGTATACCGCGGCGGGTACGCGCTATTGTCCCTTCATCTCCGGCGCGAACTATATAATGCAGCAGTTATTTTTCCAGGAGGTTTTTTTGCTGCGGCGGTTAGTGCCGCTGCGGGAATACCGCTGCGCATTGGTCATAACACCGATAATCGCGGTTTTTTACTTTGTTCACAGTGCAAAAAATTAATTCTTCACCGGGATCAACCGAACTGGAAAAACTTTTTTAACATTGCTTTATGCTTTGAAAAAGAAATGAAAAGAAATTCCGGCTATTTTGGAAAATCAGAAGAAAAAGAAGAAAAAGAACGGGAACGGGGAAAAAATGAACTCCAAAAAAATACGTGTGAATTATTTAATATAGATGATCTTTTACTAAATTCCTCAAACCAAATTGAAAAAAATGCCGCAGAAATAATTGCTGCAAATATGCAAAAAGAAGGTTTTAAAAAATATGCAGTGTATTCTGTGAAGGCAAGTGAATCGTATAAAGAATGGCCTGTGAATCGCTACAGTCAGCTCGCCGCCCATCTTCGTGAAACAAAGGGTTTTTTCCCGGTATTTCCCGGTCTGCCCGGAGATGCGGAATTATTGAAAAAAGCTGCAGAAAGCTGCGGTGGACTGAATTTGTGCGGACACTTTTATTTTCATGATCTTATTCGGATAATGCGGCAAAGCGCATTTTTTGCGGGGAATAACTCCGGTCTTGCGCATTGCGCGGCAATGACGGGTATTCCTGTTCTTATGCTCAGCGGCGCAGCAAATCATATTCTTACACAACCATGGGGAAAAAACGTAAAAGTTATTTATAAATCGTATACACTGTCTTCCGGAGAAATTATTCCGTTTTGGGAGCGCGCGCTGCCGAAATACCGGAAAACAATAAAAATGTCTGATATTACATATGATGAAGTTCTTTGCGCTGCGAAGAATTTGACTAAATAAGCATATTTGGTTATATTGTTTGTAGGATAAATAAGCCAGGTGACAGGGTTTCGGCACCGGTAATTCAGAGCAATGCTTTGACTTTTTCTACGAGGCTTCGTGGAAGAGTTACAACAAAAGTTGTTAAGGCGGAGTTTAGTAACGCTTTTTTTTCTATAGGTGACGTGGAAGGGTTTCGCAACCAGTAACTCATTCGGACGTTTGCCACTGCCATCCTGGCAGCGGCTGCACTCGGAAAGAATGAAAAAATCATGGCATCCTGCCATTTTTTCATTCTTTACGCCTCATGAATTACTGTTTACGGAACCCTGTCACTTGACTGTATAAAATAATACAGCTACTACAAGTCAACTGCTCCGAACTACTTTTGTTGTAACTCTTTCACTTGTTGAAAAAAAAATAGACAAAACTGGCGCTGCGCTGAATTACCGGTGCCGAAACCCTGTCGCCTGGCTATGAAAATTAACACTACAAAAATATAACCGGTTAAATAAAAGGAAGTAATGAAAAAAATAAAAATTGCGGTAGTGTGTACGTACCCTCCTCGGGAGTGCGGAATTGGTACTTTTTCTAAAAACCTCATTAATGCATTACAAAAACAGCATGAATGTGCGATGGAAATATTTGTGGTGGCAATGCAGTCTCCCAAAGATGAATATGAGTTTCCTGAAATTGTACAGTACGTTATCCGACAGGAACATCAGCGTGATTATATAAACGCGGCCGAATATATTAATTTTTCCGGAGCAGATATCTGCCTTATTCAGCACGAATACGGTATTTACGGCGGCGAAAGCGGCGTATTTCTTCTCTCTCTCATTCATGAACTGAGCATTCCCTTTTATGCAACTCTGCACACTATTCTGGAAACACCGTCATTTAACGAAAAATCAATTATCAAAAATGTCGCATCCAAAGCAGTACAGCTTATTGTCATGAGCGAGAAAGCGGTTTCTTTTTTGACTAACTGTTATGGAGTTGCCGCAGAAAAAATAACACTTATTCAGCACGGGGTTCCGGATTTTAATATAAAGTACAGAGAAAGTTCAAAAACAGAATTGAATCTTCAAAATAAAAAAGTTTTGCTTACATTCGGATTATTAAACCGGAATAAAGGAATTGAGACGGTGATAAAAGCTTTACCTGATGTGGTCAGGAAGCATAATGACGTTATTTATGTTATTATGGGTAAGACACACCCGATGGTTAAAATGCTTTCCGGCGAGGAATACCGGAATTATCTCCTGCGTCTCATAGAAAAAGCAAATATCGAAAAATACATTCATTTTTACGATAAATTTGTAACTGAATCAGAATTAATTAAATATCTTTCAGCCGCTGATGTATATGTTACACCGTATCTGAATAAGAGACAGATCACAAGCGGTACACTTTCATACGCAGTCGGGGCAGGGGCCGCAGTGCTCTCCACTCCCTATTGGCATGCCGAAGAAATGTTAGCCCAGGAGAGAGGGTTTCTGTTTGATTTCGGAAATTATTCGCAATTGTCTGAATTATTGTTAAAAGTGCTGGATAATCCGGATCTGCTGAAAAAAACACGTGAACGGGCTTATACCTATGGCCGTAAAATTATCTGGCCGGTTATCGGTTTGGAATATATTAAACTTTTTAACAAACAAAGCAGTAGTTTGACCGTTAATAATGCCGGAGATAAGGAGATATTCCCTATTAATCCTGCACATATGCCGGTGTTCAGTCTTGACCATATTAAAAGGCTTACCGATAATACAGGGATAATTCAGCATGCACGCTATAGTATACCAAATCTCAAAGAAGGTTATTGTACAGACGATAATGCGCGCGCGCTCATTCTCTCATTAATCGCATACCGTCAGAAGGCAGACAATGAATCGTTCCGGTTAATGGAAATTTATTTGAAATTTCTCATGTATATGCAGAATGACGATGGTACCTTCCGTAATTTTCTCAGTTTCGATAAAAAATTCCTTGATGAAAAAGGCACGGATGATTCCTTCGGCCGCGCGATATGGGCGCTGGGGTACCTCGTGCATTATTCCTCCCGTGAGGCTACATTCAGTATCGGTCTGGAGATGTTTAATAAATCATTGCCGCAGGTAGAATCAATACGCAGTATCCGTGCAATTGCTTTTTGTGCGATCGGATTATCGTATTTTTTATACCGGTTTCCTGATAATGAGTTCTGCAGTCAGCTTTTAAGTAAAAAAATAAAGTGTATTATCGATGCATATGATGCGGAATCCGGAATGGACTGGAAATGGTTTGAGCCTGTAATAGCCTATGCGAACGGAATAATTCCTCTTGCGCTGCTGCACGCGTACAATGTCCTTCGTGTTGACCGGTATAAACTTATTGCGTTTGAATCAATAGCTTTTCTTGAAAAAATAAAATTTTCTTCTGAATATTTACGCGTTATCGGAAACGAAGGCTGGTATCCCCGCGGCGGGAAACCAGCGCTTTATGCACAGCAGCCGGTTAATGCGATGGCAATGGTTTTGTTGTTCCATAAAGCCTACTCTGTAACAAAAGATAAAGCCTGGCTGGTAAAAATGTTTAAGGCGTATAAGTGGTTTCTCGGAGATAATTTTCTGCATATGCCGTTATACGATTTTGAAACAAAAGGATGTAATGACGGACTTGAAAAAGACAGAGTAAGCCGCAACCAGGGCGCGGAGAGTACTATCGCGTACTGGATATCGCATATTGATGTATTAATAGCGCATGAAGAAATGCTCTATAATCATTCCCGAAAAGAATAAATACAGTACTCTGATAAAGAACGAGCGGCTTTATCCTCACAAAGCACTGCAGTGTAGTTATTAATGAATTTCACTTCTGTTGCATCGTTTCGAAAACTTCGTATTGCCGTATTAGCTCCCGTTGCGTGGCGCTGTCCGCCCCGGCATTATGGCCCCTGGGAACAAATTGCATGGAGTACTGCAGAAGGACTGTACGAGGCAGGGCATGAGGTTACTCTTTTTGCGACAGGCGACTCAATTACACAGGCGAAATTAGATGCGGTCTGTCCGAAGAGCTGGGAAGAAGATAAATCCATTGATCCGAAAGTAGCTGAATGCCTGCATATTTCAAATCTGATGAGTAAGGCCAACCAATTCGACATCATACATAATCACTTCGATTTTCTCCCTTTAACATATGCGAGGCTTATACGTACACCCATGGTTACTACCATACATGGTTTTTCTTCGCCCAAGATAGTCACTGTATATGAAAACTGCGCCTCTTTTTCGCATTACATTTCCATCAGTAATTCAAACCGGCATCCCACGCTGCCCTATATGGCTACTGTATATAATGGAATAGAAGTGTGTAATTTTCCCTTTTTCGGAAATCCGGATTCGTATGCATTGTTTTTCGGCCGTATCCATCCCGAAAAAGGACTTCTTGAAGCAATTAAAATTTGTGAAATTGCGAAAATACCTCTGAATGCGGCGGGTATAATTCAGGATACCGGATATTTTGAAAATAAAATTAAACCCTATATTACCAGGGGAAGTGTCAGGTATCTCGGGCATATCGGCCCTGATACGAAAGCAGCCTTACTCGGCAATGCATATTGTCTGCTGCACCCAATCAGTTTCGATGAGCCCTTTGGTTTAAGTGTGGCAGAGGCTATGTGCTGCGGAACACCGGTTATTGCATTTAACCGGGGTTCAATGCCTGAATTAATTGTAAATGGTGAAATAGGTTTTCTGGTGCACACCGTGTCTGAGGCAGCCAACGCGGTCAAAAAAATTCATGTAATTAACCGAATCGAATGTAGAAACCATGTTTTGTGTAATTTCAGCAGAGAACGGATGATTAAGGGGTATCTTGAAGTATACCAGCGGATATTAAAAAACAAATACCCCGCATAGAAATATTATTTCTTGCCTTTTCTGCCTTTTCTCTTTATTTTCTGCTCGTCTTTTTGCGTTATATCAGGATCTTCAGCTCTTCCTTTCCAAAGGTTTTTTCCGGTATCTTTATCCCTCAGTTTGAGAGTAGTTTCTCCGGTTACAATTTCTGCAGCATAAATATTTGCTTTTTCATCTTTTTCAAATTCAGAGCCCGTAACTACTATTTCTGCGCCATTTTCAAAAGTGATTTTTTCTTTTTCTGCATACCATTTAGGGCACACATGAATGATGTATTCATTACCATCTGTAATAAGCGTCAGATGAAGTCCTTCTTCATTCATTGCATGATTCATAACAATGTCGCTGTTTTTTACTGTACCTTTTACAGTTAAAACTGTTTCTTTTTTATAGTCAGCCATTTTACTTCCCTTTTTTTGTGTACCTTCATTTTTGGCATACATTAGAGAAATGCATAAAAATAAAGCAGCGCAAAATTTTAGAAATCTTTTTTTCATTGTGCAACTCCTAGTTTAAATATAAAGAAACGTATCATACATTTTTCATAATAACAAGTCTTTTTTTAAAACTCCCTCCGGAATTATTTATACCAACTCATCCAACAGGGGATTTAGCGGTATTACTGCAAAACTGGAGCAATAATCCGAAAGTGCGTACGGTAAAACGATCGAATCTCCGTGAAGCATCCCCCCGCAGGAATAAACGACATTAGGTACATAACCTTCACGTTCTTCTTCATTAGGTATCATAAGCGGTTCTTTTAATCTGCCGATGAGTTTTGCGGGATTTTTCAGATCAAGAAGCACCGCGCCAAGACAATATTGCCGCATCGGACCGACTCCATGGGTAAGAACAAGCCAGCCTTTCCGCGTTTCTATGGGTGAACCGCAGTTGCCGACCTGAATAAATTCCCATGGATATACGGGAGAATGCACCATGACGGCTTTTTCCGGCCATACATGAATATCATTTGACATCATCAAATAATTATTTCTTCCGTCTATCCGTGCGAGCATGGCATACCGGCCGTTTATCAGACGGGGAAACAGCGCCATACCTTTATTTTGTACCGTAAGACCGTGGAGAGGAGAAATTGCAAAACGGTAAAAATCCTCGGTTTCAATAATTTTCGGAAGAATTGCGGTACCGTCATACGCTGTATATGTACCATAAAATTTTATATTTCCGTCATTATCTGAAAATCTGACAAACCGGACATCTTCAATGCCCTTTTGTTCGCGGTAGGAAACAGGAAAAATTACGCGTTCAGAAACCGGAGAATCCATTGAGAAAGAAAGTTCATAGTGAGATTTTGCGAGCCACATTACCTGAGAAATGGATTCTTTATCAATCGCAGAGTTATCGGTAACGGCAGCGCACTGTTCCAGATGTTTCCGCAGCTCTCCGTAATTGAATTTTTCAGGAAGTGCATCGGATATTAAAGAATTAATTCTTTCAGAGAGTTTCATTTCCTTCATTTTCTGAATAAACTTATCTTTTTCATATACAAATCGCTGTATGGTATCAGGCAAATCGACGATATTATTCCGCGGCGGCATCAGTGTGAGCTGATTATTTTTATCGATAATACCTTCTCTGAATACAAGCGACGAGATGTGACCTTCTCCGACGGCGCGGAAACTGATGATTACTTTTTTTTCACCTTCCATAACACCGTACTGGTCGGGATTTTCGACTATTGACGGATTAAAAAAAGCCGCAGACTCAATAGAGTATTCCATGGTGAAAAAAGCCCCGATAAGGAGTTTTTGTTCCTGCGAAAGTGTAAGGGCGGGAGAGAATTCAGTATCCTGAAATATTTTTTCACAATGTGAATTAAGCAGTTTGGTAATGCTTCGATGACGGCCGGAAAAACGGGTCAGTACATGCTGAAGATATCTTTTATTTTCTTCCGGCGGCAGTTCCAGAATATTATTAATTATTAATACGGCCCTTTCTTTGCCTCCCGGCACGAAATAACGCGCCACTACGCGTTTGGAATCAGGAGTCATACGGATATTGCTGCGTTGAATGTTGATCATAAATTTCCTTTTTTTAACTTTACGTAATTGTATCATCTTTCTCATGATAAAATGAAATGTAGGATATGGAGAACAGCAATGAAGAAAAAGATTAAAGTCGGAATTGCCGGTCAGGGACGCAGCGGATATCATATTCATGCCGCCTATTTTAAACAGGCAGCAGATCTCTTTGAGATTACCGCTGTTGCAGACGAATATGCCGGTCTTCGTAAAAAAGCCGAAAATGAATTCGGTGCGAAAACATATAAGAATTATAAAGAAATGCTAGAAGCCGGCGGCTTTGAGCTCTTTATTAACGCGACACCTTCTCCTTTCCATGTCGAGGCATCTGTTCAGGCTATGGAAGCAGGTTATCATGTGTTGTGTGAAAAACCTATGGCCCGGACAGTAAAAGAATTTGATGCAATGGCAGCAGTGTCTGAACGTACAGGGCGCATTCTCGCGCCGTTTCAAAATAACCGTTTTCAACCCTTTTTTATTGAAATGCAGAATATTATACGTTCCGGTATACTCGGTGATATCATACATATCCGGAGCACCTGGGGCAGTTTCAGCCGCCGCTGGGATTGGCAGACGTTTCAATGTAATCTCGGAGGCTGTTTATTCAATACAGGTCCGCATGCGGTAGATCAGGCGCTGCAATTTTTTCCTCCCGATGCGCCGTTAAAAGTTGAAAGCTGCCTTGAATGCCGTAATGAGCTCGGCGGCGACGCCGACGATTATTGCTGGCTCGCCCTTTCCGCGCCGAAGTGTCCAAGGGTAGAAATTCTCATCAGTCAATATATGGCTTATCCTCAGGGAGATATTTACAACATTTCCGGTACACGCGGAGGTCTGGCCGGTAATTCTGAATCGCTGAAATGGCGGTATTACTCATGGGCAGATGCGCCGGAACAGAAAATATGGTCGCCATGGTCAGTGAATCAAGGATACCCTTCAGAAAAACTGCCCTGGAAAGAAGATGCATGGAAAATAGATGAAGATTTAACTAAAGTATCTTCAGGTTATACACTTCGTTCATATCAGTACGGCGTTAAAATAATTTATGAAGCTTTACATAAAGCAATTTGTACCGGCAGCACACTTGCGGTTACTCTTCCTGAGGTTCGCCGCCAAATAATGGTAATGGAAGAATGTCATCGTCAGAACCCGCTTCCTAAAAAACGCACGGTATGGCCCTGATTCCAGAAAAAAAAACAATTACCGAAGAAAAGTGGCGTGCTTTAAGGGTCTTAATCGAAGGCACACTGCAGCGGAGTGATTCGTCACGGTTAATGTATGCAACTGACGGCTCTGCATATAAGGAAATTCCTTCAGCAGTTGTGCTTCCAAAGAATGAAGAAGATATAAAAAAGCTTATCCTCTTTGCCAGTGAGAATGCCATCGGAATTATTCCACGGACCGCGGGTACTTCGCTTGCCGGACAGGTAGTCGGCGGCGGAATTATCGCGGATGTCTCGCGGCATTTTACACAAATTATCGAAGTTAATAAAGATGAGCATTGGGTTAAAGTTCAGCCCGGAGTTATTCTCGATGAACTGAACATGTATTTAAAACCGTATGGACTTTTTTTCGGGCCGGAAACATCTACTGCGAACCGGTGTATGATCGGCGGTATGGCGGGAAATAATGCATGCGGTTCTCATTCAATTATTTACGGCAGCACCCGGGATCATATTCTTGAAATAAAAGGATATTTAAGCGACGGTACAATGGTGCATTTCAAAGCGCTGTCTGCTGAAGAGGTACATCAAAAGTGTAATGCAGCTAATAGTCTCGAAACACGGATATATAATTTTCTGTTTGAAACATTATCCAAACCGGAAGTACAGGAGGAAATAATCAATGAGTATCCGCAAAAAGAAATTACCCGGCGCAATAACGGATATGCGCTTGATATGCTGCTCGATACCGCAGTATTTTCACGTTCCGGTAAACCGTTTAATCTCTGTGGTCTGATTGCGGGCTCTGAGGGAACACTTTGTTTTATTACCGAGCTGAAGCTTAATCTTGTTCCGCTCCCTCCTCCGGTTACAGGACTTGTATGTGTACATATGCGCACGCTCGAAGAAGCGCTTCACGGCAACCTTATCGCGCTTAAATATAAACCTGATGCGGTTGAACTCATAGATGATATTATTCTTGAATGTACAAAAAGCAATATTGAACAGAATAAAAACAGATTTTTTCTTGAAGGAGCTCCCGGCGCTGTCCTGGCGGTTGAATTTTCCAGACATACGCGTGAAGAAATCATTGCGATCAAAACAGATATGGAAAGTGAAATGCGTAAAGCCGGGATGGGCTACGCGTTTCCGCTGCTTTTCGGGTCTGATGTCGGCAAAGTCTGGGCTCTCCGTAAAGCCGGGCTTGGGCTGCTCTCAAATATTCCCGGTGACGCCAAGCCGGTTGCCGTTATAGAAGATACCGCCGTGCTTCCTTCAGACCTACCCGCGTTTATTTCAGAATTTAAAAATATTCTTGCGGGGAAAAAACTCTCCAGCGTGTATTATGCGCACATCGCCACGGGCGAAATACATATGCGTCCAATTCTCAATCTTAAAGACCCTGCAGATGTCCGTCGTTTTCGTGAAGTTGCCGAAGAAACCGCACGGCTTGTAAAAAAGTACCGCGGATCACTCAGTGGGGAACATGGCGACGGAAGGCTGCGGGGCGAATTTATTCCGGTAATAATCGGAAAGAAAAATTATGAAATATGCCGCGCGGTCAAAACACTCTTCGATCCGTACGGGATTTTTAATCCTGGTAAGATCACTGATACTCCGCCAATGGACAGCTCACTCCGCTTCATTCCCGGTCGCACTGAACCTGAAGAAAAAACATATTTCGATTTCACATCAACCCAGGGCATGCTTCGTCTTATCGAAAAATGTAATGGCTCCGGCGATTGCAGAAAAACAGAGAAAAGCGGCGGCACCATGTGTCCGAGTTATATGGCTACACGGGATGAACAGTGTACCACCCGCGCGCGCGCAAATATTTTAAGAGAATATATCACCGGATTTAAGCAACCCGGGTATCCGGGGGGAAAAAACAAAAAATCTGCCGCTGATTATTTTAAAAAGAGAAAAAATTTATTCGATCACCGGGCTATTTATGAAATACTCGATCTCTGCCTGGCGTGCAAGGGTTGTAAATCTGAATGTCCATCCGGCGTGGATATGGCAAAACTTAAAAGTGAATTTCTGCAGCACTGGTATGATGCGCATCATGCGCCGCTCAGGAGTATTTTAATAGCCAATATTACGATTATGAACCGGCTCGGAATGCTTATGCCGCGTGTGTTTAACTATACAGTCAATCATAAGCTAATTGGGTCATTGATTAAATTTTTTCTTGGTTTTGCGCAAAAAAGAACTATTCCCGAACTCGCGCCATACACTTTCAGAAAATTTATAAATAAAAAAAACAAAATCAATTATGATGCATCAGCGCCGATCCGCGGAACGGTGCATTTATTCATTGATGAATTTACTGATTTTAACGATGTTGAAACGGGAATAGCGGTGTATACTCTGCTCACCAGACTGGGCTATCGTGTCGTGCTTCCAAAACATGGCGTATCTGCACGTACTTATATTTCAAAAGGATTTTTAAAAACGGCTGCACGAATCGCTATGCGTAATGTGGAAACCCTGTATCCGATCATTACCGACAATAGTCCTTTAGTCGGTATTGAATCTTCCGCTATACTGGGGTTCAGAGACGAATATCCTGATTTGCTCCGCGGGGCACAAAAAGAGAAAGCGCTCTCGCTCGCAAAAAATGCACTATTACTCGAAGAGTTTATCGCGCGGGAAATGGAAAAGGGAAATATTACTGCAGAGCAGTTCACTGAAAAAGCCGCTCTCATTAAACTGCATGGCCATTGTCAGCAGAAAGCAGTTACAGGAACCGCTATTCTTAAAAAAGTTCTTTCACTCCCTAAAAATTACTTTGTTGAAGAAATCCCTTCAGGATGCTGCGGTATGGCCGGGTCTTTCGGTTATGAAAAAGAACATTATGAATTATCCATGAAAGTAGGAGAGCTTGTACTTTTCCCTGCGGTACGCAGTGCCCCCGCCGAAGCAATAATCTGCGCCCCGGGGACATCCTGCCGTCATCACATTAAAGACGGTACCGGTAGAACAGCTCTTCATCCCGCAGAGATATTACTCAAGGCGCTGAATTAGCTCATTTATACCAAGCCGACGGCGTCAGTCTCGTTACTGTTCGCCCTGGGCAGAAAATCACTATAGAAAATTTTTTTCTTGACTTTTCCTGCTTTCATGTTAATATTAAGAACTATTATTAATATGAAAAAAATCCGGAAGAAAAGCAAACAGCGGGAACTCATTTATACGCTAGTTAAGGAAAGCAAAGCACATCCGTCAGCGATAATGATTTATGATACACTTCGAAAAAAAATGCCGACTGCAAGCATGGGCAATACCTATAGAAACTTAAAAATATTGGTTGAAGAAAAACGGTTAAATTGCCGTGAGTATGAGGATGGAATCGAACACTACGATGCAATCACTGCGCCTCATTACCATTTCATTTGCACACAATGTAATTCAATCCACGATTTTGATATTCCTGAACAAAATCAAATTATTAAAATTGCGCAAAAAAAAACCAAAAACACTATCACAGACCACACAATTCAGTTTTATGGTGTCTGTGAAATATGTAAAAACAAATAAATAGAGGAGTCATAATGAGCAAAGAAAGTAAATGCCCGGTAACCGGGAAAACCAGTAAAAGCACAGGAAGGGGAACATCAAACCGATTCTGGTGGCCTAATCAATTGAATCTCAGTGTTCTGCACCAGCACCAAAGCGTTTCTAATCCGATGGGGCACAGTTATTACTACGCAGATGAATTTAATAAACTCGATTTTGCTACGCTCAAAAAAGACCTTATCACACTCATGACCGATTCAAAAGACTGGTGGCCCGCAGATTGGGGACATTATGGCGGGTTGATGATCAGAATGGCCTGGCACAGCGCCGGTACTTACCGGACTTCTGACGGTCGTGGCGGCGGCGGTACCGGTAACCAGCGCCTGGCACCTGTCAACAGCTGGCCTGATAATGGTAACCTTGACAAAGCCCGGCGTCTTTTGTGGCCGATTAAACAAAAATACGGAAAGAAAATATCATGGGCTGATTTAATGATTCTCGCGGGTAATTGTGCGCTTGAATCAATGGGATTTAAAACATTTGGCTTTGCCGGCGGACGCGAAGATATCTGGGCTCCGGAGGAAGACATTTACTGGGGCAAGGAAAAATCCTGGGTCGGCAGTAAGGATTATAGTGATGCGAGGTATAGCGCAGACAAAGGTGCCGAAGCGCTTGAGAACCCGCTTGCTGCCGTACAAATGGGACTGATTTATGTTAACCCTGAAGGGCCAATGGGTAATCCTGATCCGGTCGCATCCGGAAAAGATGTACGGGTAACCTTTGAGCGCATGGGAATGAATGATGAAGAAACTGTGGCTCTCGTTGCCGGCGGTCATACCTTCGGCAAGGCTCATGGCGCAGGAGATCCAAAGCTGGTAGGACCCGAACCGGAGGCGGCACCGATTGAAGTACAGGGATTCGGCTGGATTAATAAATTCGGTTCCGGCAAAGGAGAACATACCACTACCAGCGGTATCGAAGGGGCATGGAAGTCTAATCCAACCAGGTGGGATATGGGTTATTTCGATATGCTTTTCGGCTATGAATGGGAGCTTGTAAAGAGTCCTGCCGGAGCACAGCAATGGCTGGCAAAGGATGTAAAAAAAGAACATATGATTCCCGATGCACACAATCCTTCAAAAAAACACCGACCTATGATGACCACCGCGGATCTCTCGCTCAGGTTTGACCCAATCTACGAACCGATTTCCCGTAGATTCCATAACGATCCTGAAGCATTTGCAAATGCTTTCGCGCGTGCATGGTTTAAACTGACGCACCGCGATATGGGACCCAAAACCCGCTATCTTGGTCCCGAAATCCCGGCAGAAGATCTGATCTGGCAGGATCCGGTACCGGCGGTGAATCATAAACTAATTGACGGAAAAGACATTGCTGATCTGAAAGTAAAAATTCTTGCGGCCGGTCTCTCCGTCTCTGAACTGGTTCAAACTGCCTGGGCTTCAGCCGCAACATTCCGCGGATCTGACAAACGGGGCGGAGCAAATGGCGCGCGTATTCGTCTGGCCCCGCAAAAAGACTGGGAAGTAAATCAACCCACACAACTCAGGAAGGTACTTACCGCGCTTGAAAAAGTTCAGGGTGAGTTCAATCAATCTCAATCGGATGGGAAAAAAGTATCACTGGCTGATCTTATTGTACTTGGGGGATGCACTGCGATAGAGAAGGCTGCCAGTGACGGCGGGTTTAATGTCACTGTACCATTTACCCCCGGCCGGACAGATGCATCCCAGGATCAAACAGACGCCAATTCCTTTGCAGTACTTGAACCCGAAGCTGATGGATTTCGAAACTACAGCAAAACCAGGTACACCATTACTGCAGAGGAAATGCTGGTCGACCGCGCCCAGTTGCTGACCCTCTCAGCTCCGGAAATGACGGTCCTTGTCGGCGGTCTGCGTGTATTGGGGGCAAATTATAAAAATACTCAACACGGTGTATTTACCAGGCAGTCGGGCGTGCTGACAAATGACTTTTTTGTTAATCTGCTGGATATGCGCACGTCATGGAAACCGATCGATAACGATGCAGACATTTTTGAGGGACGTGACCGTTCCACTAATGAACTTAAATGGACCGGAACCAGGGTGGACCTTATTTTTGGATCAAATTCACAACTCCGGGCATTGGCAGAAGTATATGCCTGTGAAGATTCTAAAGATAAATTTGTCAATGACTTTATCAGTGCGTGGGATAAAGTAATGAATGCTGATCGCTTTGACCTGAAAAAGCACCGAACCACAAAAATATAAAAAAATAAGGAGACTGTATTTTGAAAAAATATATTTGTACAATTTGCGGTTACGTCTATGATGAGGTGCTCGGCGATCCTGACGGAGGAATTGTTCCGGGTACAAAATGGGAAGATATTCCTGTGAACTGGTCTTGTCCGACATGCGGAGCGGCTAAATCAGACTTTGAAGAAAATAAAGAAAAAACTTCGTCTGGAACAGCATCGCGTTCTGCAGTAGAAGATGATGACGATAAAATGCGAGAGTTATCATTTGGAGAGCTGAGTGCGCTATGCGCTAATCTTTCAAAAGGTTGTGAAAAGCAGTATCGGCCTCATGAGGCAGAGTTATTTAATCAATTAGCTGAATTTTATTATAAAAAAAGAGAATCTGTTAATGAAAAAAAATTAAACGATTTACTTTTATTAATAGAACAGGATTTAAGCACTCATTATCCACGGGCCAATGAAGCTGCCGCTTCCTTCAGTGACAGAGGGGGGCTCCGTGCACTTGTCTGGGGAGAAAAAGTATCAAAGATACTCAAATCTCTTCTTAGCAGATGTGAAAAGCAATCAGATACACTACTTAAAGGATCTGGGATCTATGTGTGCGGGATTTGCGGTTTTGTATACATAGGAAATGAACTCCCTATTGTGTGTCCGGTATGTAAAGTGACAAATAAAAAAATTTCCGAGATTACAAGGGAGGGAAAATAAATGCACGCAGTAAGAAATACCGCTTTATGTACGAAAGATTGTTTATGTTTATATGTGTGTCCAACCGGGGCAACAGATACAGAAACAGGACAAATTGATCAGCTAAAGTGTCTGAATGGATGCAGATTATGCGTAGATGCCTGTCCGTCGCACGCGATTTCTCTTATTCCGGAGAATTATCCCCCGCAACAGAAAAAATCCAACAAGGTTAAGAAGGCATTACTGGTGTTAGCCGCAAGTAAAGCAAAGCAGGAAAAGATCGCATCTGATATTGCTGCAGCCACTGAAAATCCTTCCTTGTGTCTGCTGGTGAAGGCAATAAGCGTATCTAACAGGCTTATGACAGAAGATATCCTGCGTGAATCAGGTTATATGCTTCCCCAAAGTTTAAATGTACAGGAGCTGCTGCAATCATTATTGGAAAAGAATCAACCGGAAGGATTTCCCAAAGAAACTGTTGCAGCGTTGTTGAGAATCTTAAAAAAAAATAATACATCTAAGGAGATTAATAAAATGAGTGAGGACAAAACCATGGAAAATTTGATGGCGTCTTTTGCCGGAGAATCACAAGCGAACAGAAAGTATACGGCCTTTTCAAAAAAGGCTGAAAAAGACGGCCACAAAAAGGCAGCGAAGTTATTCAAAGTAACCGCAGATGCGGAAACAATTCATGCGTTGAAGGAATTTGAGCTGGCTGGTCACGTAGGTTCTACCGCGGATAATTTAAAAGCGGCAATCGGCGGGGAGACCCATGAGTACAAGGAAATGTATCCAGAGTTTATAGAATTAGCGAATGCGGACGGAAATAAGGCTGCAGCGCTGGCATTTACTTTTGCCATGAAAGCGGAAGAAGTACATGCACGCCTTTACAAGGAAATTTTGGATAACATCGATGATACGCAGGAGGTTACCTATTATCTCTGTCCGGTATGCGGAAATATTGAAAAAGTACGCCCCGGCAAGTGCAGTATCTGCAACGTCCCTGGAGAAAAATTTATACAGTATTAAAAGGCATTTTACACTTTTACCACAGCCGAATGATAGTGAGTAAAGTCTGTTAATACAGGTGGCACTGTTTAGCAGCAGTGTTTTTTTTCTTGCTAAGTGGGAGGGGTTTCGTAAGCAGTAATTCATGAGGCGTAAAGAATGAAAAAATAGCAGGATGCCACAAGTTTTTCATTCTTTCCGAGTGCAGCCGCTGCCCAGATGGTTGCGGGAGCCGCAGGCTGGGTCCCGCAACTAGCGAACGCGTAAGGAGCGAAAGTTCCGACGCCAGGAAGGCAGCGGCAAACGTTCGAATGAGTTACTGCTTACGAAACCCTTCCACGGTGCCTATTGAGAAAAAATCACCGTCTAACGTCGACTTGAATCGCCGGTTGCGAAACCCTTTCACACCGCCTATTCGGAAAAGAACGTGAATTCCTATTACTGTGGCGCTATATCCGGAATGGTGATATAATTTACTCATGGACAGAAAAAAAAAAATTACTTCCCCGAGTTTTTTTATCGGGAATTTCAATGACGATATCATATCTTTCGGTTCCGGCCAGCCGGATTTGCCTCCACCCAAAGAAGTCTATGACATTCTTGCCGATTATGCTGGTTTTAGATATGGATATATAAAAGGCCAGGAGAATCTCAGAAACGCGCTTTCTAAAAATTATCCAAATGCGCATGAGGATAATTTTATTATTACCAATGGTGCAAGCGAAGCACTCGATTTAACTATGCGGTATTTAAGCCGAAAAGGCTTCACCCGGATTGCCTTGCCCAGACCATATTACTATTCGTACCCTTTTGTTGCGGAATACGCCGGTATGCAAATCGAATATTATGAGCTTGTTAATGGAAAAATAAATACTGAAACATTTTTTAACACTGTGTCCAATTGTCATTGCATTCTTATAAACTCACCATCTAATCCTACAGGAGTGGTGCAGGATCTGGATGTACTTGAAAAAATCGAAACATTCGCCGCAGAAAAGGGTATATGGATTATTTCCGATGAAGTCTATAAAGACCTCATTTACGGCAGATCCAACTATCTTATTCAGGGCAAAAGAGTTATTACCATAAATTCATTTTCAAAAACATACGCGATGTGCGGTTTCAGGGTCGGCTATATTTATTGTCCTGATGAAGATTTAATTTTCGGTATTACCGAAATTAAAAACCATACTTCCATGAACACCAATATTCTCGGGCAGGAAATGGCCTTTGAAGCAACAAAGGTTGACCGTGAAATAATTACCCAGCAGGTTAAGGTCTGGAAAGAGCGTCGTGATACGATTTATGAAGGAATGATCAGTCTGGGCCTCGAACTCCAGAAACCTGAAGGCGCATTTTATGTGCTGCCCAAAATTTCCAATTCGGCCGAAGCGGTGAATGAATTGTTTTATGATTATAAATTAATTGCGTATGACGGTGGGTGGTTTGGTGCGCCCGGGCACGTGCGCTTCAGTTATGCGCTGGATACACAAAAGATTTTACAAGGTCTTGAGCGCCTTAAACAGTTTCTTTCCAGACGCAGCGCATAAACAGTATTATGCCGAGTGAGGGCATGTGTTCTGTTTTCCAGCTGAGAGATCTGTACTGATGAATCCTTTCAGTAAAACATTATTGCTCATACCTGTTTTTTGTTTATGCGGATACACATACGCGGAAAACGGAGTGTCATTTGAAAGATACCGGACTAACCGGTTTTCCCGTCCGCTGCCGGGAAGAGTATTTCTTACAAATAATGAATTACTTACATATAAAATTACATGGGCTGGTATAACCGGAGGATATGCATCTCTTTCTTCGCAGACTGTTTCACATGCAGACTCTAACAGTAATTTTGTTCCATTAGGCAAAAATATTTCTAAGGAGTGTGTAATTTTCCGGATTACCGGACAAACTACCCCATTTGTTTCTCTGTTCTATAATCTTGAAATGGAATTACTTTCGATTGGTGAGCCAGGGACATATCACGCGTGGTTTTACCGGGAAAACCGATTAGAAAGAGGTAACAGGTTTTTTCATACTCTGGATTTTACACATTACACAAATGCATATATTTTTCGGGATATTAAAAATAATAAAACAAACCTTAAACCAATTCCGGCCGAAAAGACATCTCTTGATGTTGTCTCAAGTTTGTATGCGGCGCGTTCGATTGATCTTGAACCGGAAACCATTACAGAGATGCAGGTGTACTACCGTGAGAAACTATATGATATACAAATTATAACCATCGGGAAAGAGATTATTAATACACAATGGGGAAAAAAAACAGCTATTTTAATTATCCCCCGGATGGAATTTAAGGGTGTTTTTATGAATAAAAGCGATATTATTATTTATTTATCTGATGATGAACATAAAATTCCTCTTGCAATGCAAAGCAAATTATCCGTGGGTACATTCCGCGCAACTTTGATTGAAGGATATTACTGAAAAAGCCGATATTATATAAGCGGATACCCCTGAAACTCCGGTTTACCATTACTTTTGGAAAAGTCAGGAATCCTGTTGAAATTTTGCGGCAATAATGGTAAAATTCACTCAATTTTGTAGGATTGCAATAAAAATAATCAAATTTATTGCAAAAAAAAGTTTGACCAGAATAAAAGAACTATTGCACATGCTTTCCGAAATGGGGAGAAAAAAGGTTACCATCATGGTAATTCCCCACTCTGAACAAAGTATACGTAATTTTCACTTATCAAATTTTCACCTTTTTGCAGGTTTTGCCTTTCTTTCTATTCTGTGCATTGTTTCTATTTTTCTCCTGGCTAGTATTACAGTTAAGTCAAAAGAACTTCTGTATTTAGAGCGGTGTGTGCCGGGAAATGAAAAAAATGCGCACATATTTAAAACTGAAGTTACCGCTTTTTCACACATATTCAATGAATTTCAAAATGAAATGACAAATTATCGTTATCCGTTGTTTCGGCAGACAACAGACGAAACGGCTATAGGCGGGAACGAAATTGTTATTGATCGGGTACCGTCTGCAATGAAAGCATTATTGAATTCCGGACAATCAACACCGAAGGATATACATAAACAAACCTTAAATGACAGTAAAGATTTTTTCAGGTATTCATCCGGAATATACAAACAATTAAACTTTTTCGTGCAATCACGCAGAAAGTTTCTGTATGCCTGGCCAAATCTCCGGCCAATTCAAAATGGTTATAACGGTAAAGTTATTCAGGATAGATCTGGTAAAAGATTATTGCGGATACGGACTTTTTCCGGAATGCCGGTTATCGCAGCCGGTTCAGGCACCATTGAAAAAGCTGAGCGCAAAAAAAATGGTTTGTATAGCGTAAAAATTATACATGATTACGGTATTTCTACCGAATACGAAGGTATACTCAATACGCATATTAAACCAGGACAAAAAGTACAGAAGGGTGATAAAATCGGTGCGGCATCCCGTGTAATCGGATATTCAACTAAAATTGCATCGGAATACCTAAATCCACTGCAATCTACACACAGCCGTTTCTAATAATCCCCGGCTGATTTTTTCCTATGACAATAGACAAAAGACTCCTCACCGAAAGAAAGAAGATTGATGCCATTGATGCTGAAATTGCGCAGCTCATAGGCAAAAGAGTGCAATCTGTAAAAAAAATCGGTGAAATAAAAAAGTCAGGTTCACATGCAATATACCGGCCTGAGCGTGAATCGCAGATTTTCAGGCGAATGCTAAACCTGAATAAGAACAGCGGATTTCCGGATAAGGTATTCCTGCTTATTTTCCGGGAAATAATTTCGGCATGCCGGTCAGTAGAATCTCCTCTTACGGTAGCGTATCTTGGGCCTGATACTACATTTACGAGTAAGGCCGCGGTCATGCAATTCGGCAGATCTTCAGTATTTAAACCGTATAGTACCATTGCCGACGTATTCAGCGAAGTCGGATCAGAAAATGTTAACTTTGGTGTTGTTCCGATAGAAAACAGTACCGAGGGGATAGTTAATCACACCCTCGATTTGCTGATGGATCACGATTTATATATAATAAGCGAAATTTTTTTATCCATACATCAAAACCTGATGAGCCGAGAAACAAAACTTGAAAATATAAAAAAAGTTGCCAGTCATATACAGTGTTTCGGGCAATGCAGGAACTGGCTGCGGAATTATTTACCGAATGCAAAACTTATTGAATTTTCTTCTACTTCAGAAGCAGCCGGGTATGTGAAAAACCGGAAAGGAATGGCTGCCATTGCATCAAAAGAAGCAGCCGGGAAGTACGGACTTACTATAATCCATAAACACATAGAAGACAATCCGGATAATCATACGCGGTTTGCAGTTCTTTCCAAAAATCAAAAACCCGCTCGTTCAGGCAATGACAAAACGAGTATATTGTTTACGGTGCCGCATAAACCGGGATCGCTTCATGCGGTTCTCGATAGTATATCAAAATACAAACTTAACATGTCAAAAATCGTATCCCGCCCGTCGAAACAAAAAAGCTTTGAATACTCTTTTTTTATTGATCTGGAAGGGCATATCGATGATACACCCGTGCACAATTGTATTGATTTAATCCGGGCAAAAACATTAGCTTTAAAAATTCTTGGATCATATCCGAGAGGAATGATGAACAGATAGCACCCGGAAGTGGAGATGATGGGGATCGAACCCACGGCCTCCACAATGCCATTGTGGCGCTCTCCCGACTGAGCTACATCCCCGGTGTGTTAATTATAACATGCCATTGCGGTAATTTTACAGCCTGAACAGCTTCACCGCATTTTCATGCGCAATTTTATTCCATTTGTCCGCTGATATTTTTTTTTCGTTTAATACCGCGTATATAAATTCCGCGTTCGGCGATTTGTGTTCGCTCCGCACACAGCAGTCAGTCCCGAACATAAGTTTTTCATGAAATTGATCGAGAAACTCTATTCCAAATGCCGGATCGCGGGTAAGTGCGTTATATCCGCTTCCGGCAGAGAGATCCGCCCACAGGTTAGGGTACGTGGCCATCAGACGTGATACTGCGCCGCCTGGCTTGACCGGACCTTTGGGATACCCCAGACGCTCTTGCTGCGCAGGGTTGCCGCTTATCTCCGACCAGAATGTGGGACCATGACCAATTAATATGGTATCGGGGCATGCCTTAAGAGCTGATTCAAGCCGCGGAAGTCCGACATCATCGCGCAGGCCGTAATAGTGTACGTTATCGTTCATATCAAAAATTATAGGCATGCGGGACTTTCCCGCTTGACGAAAAAGATTAAGACAGCGCGGATCATCAAAATCCATTTTCGGCAGCATTTCTCCCATACCTCTGCAGCCGCGTGCAGCGTACTCCTCAAGGAGATAAGTAAAATCCATTTCATGGTGATTCTTCCCGAACCGCGGATCGATGAGGCAGAAAGGAAATAGCCGATCGGGGAAATGAGAGCACTCGCGTATCACATCTTCAGTGTCTGATTCTAAATACTCTGCTTCAGGTGTTTCACTGAGCGCGAGCACACACGCTTTTTGAATATTCCAAACATCCATTTTCTCAATAAGCGACGAAGCGTCGAGCATTTCTTTCCGGTCGGGCAGTATCCTGCCGATATGGGCGTGAACGTCAATAAGCATGATAATTTCCTTTAAAGTCCTAATGATAACAATGTAAATATATTAAATCCAGTTTTCTAAATTTAATTCTTCTATTCGCTTAAAGTGATTAGTATTATTAGTTACAAGAGTAAGTTGAAATCGAGCAGCAATGCCGGCAATCATTAAGTCTAATTCATCGAGAATTTTTCCCTCTGTTTTAAGCCGAGCTTTAAATTTCACGTATAAGATTTGTGATGGTTCATCAAAAGATAAAAAACACAATGTTTCAGACATCTCATGAATTACTTGAAGGTTTTCTCGGACTCGTTTTGAGTTATATGCGCCGAAATACAACTCAGCCCGGGATATGTCTGAGATAGCAATATTTGACAGACCGGCTTTTGCGACTTTATTTACTGTATTTTCATTATTATTCAGCCAGAAAATAACAGTATCGGTGTCAAGTAAATATTTCATAATTTTGGTTCTAAACGATTATAATTTCGCGAACTGTAAATATCTTTTGCAATTTCGGCAGCTGAACGAGAGTCTTGCCATCTCCCTGCGAATGGATCTTTTTTAATATCAGGTCTTATAGGTGTAATCTCAACCAGCATTCCTTCTTTCAGCTCAGGATGTGCAGAGTCAAGCACAATAGTATTGCCTTTAACATGTCCAGTAAGTGTCATAGGTAACTCCTGACATAATAATATGCCGAATATTCAAAAAAGTCAATATTAATTGTTAACTTTTCCCGATGCAGCCGCTTATTTTATACTCGGAGTTCAGCATCGCGGTAATACTTTTTGTATGATATTGCCTGTACAGCAGTTTTGGAGCAGTGTCGGTATGACGAACGGTCATGAGCCGTTCATAGGGCGGTTTGATTTTCGGAAGAGTATATGTGCCGTTTCCCCGCGCTTTCCGGAGGGCTTTTTCGGCTCCGTGACGGATCATTTCACGCGCCTTGACCGGATGTATATGCATGGCGGTAAGATTAAATTTTCTGTATTGTTCCTGACTGCACTCAGTACCGGTTTTCGGGTTAAGACCCTTTTTTACCGGCACAGTTTCTATTCCCTTGACTAATTTTTTTGCTTCAAGGGTAAATGCATAATCTCCTGAGCCGAATATTGGTTTTACCCCCAGTTCTTGCGCAAGCAGGGCAAACCCGCCGAACTCTCCGACGGAAATACCGTTGATAGTATTTTCTAATACGCTGAAAGTACCGGTATGCGCGAGGTGCGCATACACGCTTCCGGCTTTCGCGTGCTGTCCGACCCAGGCGATATAATCAAATGTACGGTCCAGACCGAAAGGCCACACCGGAGGCGACCATCCCATAATGAGTTCAAGCCGCGGGTCAAGCAGATTTATGCTCAAGCCCCCGTGTCCATGTCCATCAGCAACAACAATTCTTTTTGCGCCGGCAGCAAAAAATCCTTCGGCAGCTGCATTTACTTCTTTTGTGAGGAATTCTTTTCCTAATTCGTAGTAGCGTGAAGAGGGCTCGCACCAGTGTTCAGAATTCTGTACACCGGCGGCACCTTCCATGTCAGTCATGATGAATATGTTCATTAATACTCCTATCCGAAAATTATAAGCGAGAAATTAAAGGTAAGTCCTACAAAAAATGTATGCCGTACTTCTTTTGAAAAATGGTACGAACTGGTCAGACACTGTTCATGTTCAAGAAATGAGACCGAGTATTTAATCCAGGGAGATACGTGCTTTAGATTAAAATCTGCACGGAGAGTACCGCGGAGACCATAACCGTAGATTATTGCGGGAAGCACCGGAGGAGTAGTATCCGTAACCCGCTCCAGTCTTCCTGATGCGTAGCCGCCGGCTCCAAGTGAAAGTCGTATCTTTTGAATAATAGTGCTGAGACCGAAGTCAATTTCTGTTCCGAGACTGAAACCCTGAAGAGATGCGGTTCCTTTTACCGGGGGGTATTTTCCTCCCTGCAGTATATACCCGTACACGGGAATAAACCAGGTATTGAACAGGGTTGATGATATTTCAGGAATGTAGTGAAACTCAGCAGGAAACCCTCCACGCTGCCAGTATTCAAGACCGGGCACGAGTGTATATCTTGATTCTTTATCCATCATAAAATGGACGATATGCCGGCTGTACTCCTGATTTCTCAAAAACATCTGCTCCTGAAAATAGGAAATGTCGACATGTTCAAGACTGCGCGAAGTATGAGTAATTTCGTAGGTGCTGCACAGCGAGTACAGCCGCCGGTCTGCTTTTTCAATTCCGCCGGGTATGCGCGGGTACACAAGTAACTCACGTGAAAAAAAAGTATAATATCCAAACGAGCTATAGTCGTAAAATGTATCGCCCTTTTGCGCGCCTGTGCTTCGTGACTGCGCGGCAAGCGGGATACCCACCGCAGCGGGAAAGAGCAATGTGTATTTCAAAATTAAAATACAAGCTTTGTTTTTAAGGATATACATATGTTATGTCCTGGATCAGGTCTTGAGAGAGAGCCGAGTTCATATCCGTAGTAGCCCGCTTCAAATTCGTATCTGAAAAGACTGAGGAATAAACCGATTTTGGATCCGGCCCATACGATAAGGTTGCGCCGGTAAAAATCAAGCAGGTGATTTTGAGATAAACTGCGCGGAAAAAATACCGGGGAAAAAGAACGGCGGGGAAAAAAAAGTTTAAGAAACGGAACTTTACGTAAAAAGGTTATATCAAACGGAAGTATGCCGGAAACGGAAAGATAGCCTTCGTGTATGCCCGCGCGGACTTTCATCATATCGATGAGGGTGGTGCATTCAATCCCGTAATGAAGCCGTTTATAAACGGGCACATCGTACCGGTTGAAGACATCGGAAAGAGAAAATGAAAACACAGGATCTTTTATCAGCTCGAGGACGTTTGCCGATAACCGGTAACTCACCCCCGCATCAAAACTCGTAGGCACCTTTGCATAGGTGCCGCCGAATTCAATAAAGCCGGTATAAAGATCATTAATCATCAGTCCGAGAAAAAGATTATGCACCGGTGTAAATAAAAAACCGGTATCGAGACCGGCGCCGTTTCCAAGGCGAGCATAGGAGCTTGCGCTGTCAAGATCGGCGCTGCCAAGTATAAGGTCTGCAGGAGAACTCTGCATAAGTCCGGTGAATACCTCCGGAGACCCGATAGCGCGGATCATATCCTGATCTTCATCAAGCTCAACGGCAAGTTTATTATATGCTTTTACGGTTACACCGAAGGCAAGTGAAGGCAGTCTTTTAAGACGGGTGCCGAAGGCACTGTAAAACAGAAAATCATTATACACGAACACCTGCGGGATGGGAATTCCGAACATCACAGAATTTTCTACAGGTGTCTGGTATCTGAATTCGTTCATTAGATCAAGACCTGTGCCGAAGTTCGGCCGGGTAAACTGAATGATGCCGACAGATGTTTTCAGCTCCATATATATGTCTGAAACACGGTGAACGAGCATTAGAAAATTGGATGCGTATTCATGATTGGTGAGAAAATGGTTAAAATTAAAATTTTCCTCGTCCTGAAATTCCAGCAGACTGCCTACGGGTGTTACGCTGATGATTGTGCTCACATAGGCGGGCATGTTAAGTGTTTTCGGTCCGATTATGTTGAAGTAATCCAGCAGCAGCTTAAGGTCGTCAATTTTTTCATCTTCTATTACCGAAGAAGCGATCTCAGTCTGCAGCAGGCTGATTTGATTTTGTTCGGCGCTCCTTTTTTTTTTTTTGGTTCTCCGCGCCCGCGGAGTGTCATAGTCTCCGAAAAATGTATTATCAGTCTCACCAAAGAGCATGGGCGCGTCGCTTTCTTCATCGGATGAATGAGTACTTTTTGCAGACAGTTCTTCTTTTTTAATAAAGGCATATCCGGCCGGATTATAATACGCCATAAGGCTGTGGCCGTAGAGCGCGGTATAGGCTCCGCCCATTGTGTAGTAGCGGAGATCTTTTTTGCGGGGTGCGCGGATGTAATTGTCAACAGCAGCATTAGCGGGCAAAATGAGAAGTAGTACGATCAGAATAACACCCGGCACACAATGTTTTTTAAAGAAAGTCATATATGTACTCTGCATTACAACGCGGGAAAAATGTTAAGATTGGTCAGATAAAATAAAACGGACGGTGCTAATATATTGCTGTAATAGTTAAGATAATCAAGGCCGGATTTGTTGGTGAGTACATAATAGTTAGTGAGCACAATTTTCAGCCGTTCCTGGGCGCTCCGGGTATGTGCGGCAGTTTCAGTATACAAATTCAGCCAGGCAGTACCGCCGGAAGGATAAGAATAAAGGTCTGTGGGAAAGGCGTCATGACCGGCAAGATTGTAATGAACCTGGTTCATATAACTGCCGTCAATATGTTTTTTTACCGTACCGAGATACTGGTGCATCAGATTAGTCGCGCTCACCGCGTATGAAGATACTAGACCTGTCGGATCGATTGCGGAAAGACGGACCGCACAGCCCGCGAGGAAATCAATTTCACCGTATACATCAAATGTTTTCAGCGCATTTACAAATGCTTCAATAAGGGAATGAAAAGTTTTGAGCGAAGTATCGGACGCGGTAATAGAGTTGGTGTAGTTATATGCAGGGTTGGTGAGCAATATCGCCGAAGAAGTTACCAGATTGCTTGCTGCTGCAGTAAGAGCAGCGGTCATACCCGCCTGATCAAGATTAGGCGCGACGGTATTATTGGTAACAATAATAAGATCGCCGCCTGCGATAATGGGGCGGGTATCGTTGTAGAGTTTATCACCGCTGGAGTCAAATACTTTGCCCGGAAAGGCCAGGCCGGTCACGAGCATGAGGTTAAGATTGACTCCCATGCTGTTCGGTGAAACTACGCCGTCGCATTCACCGTTAATGAGGCTTTTCCCGCCGGGCATATCAAGAATAGGCCGCACCAGAAAAAGACTTGAGCTGTCGCTGGTATAAAGCGCAGTAGAGTTTAATATAGAAGCCAGTCCGGTAAACGGATTAGCCGCCTGAGTGAGTTTGCCCATAAGCGCGATAACCGCAAGTTCGTCGCGTAAAAGAAGGGCCCGGGTAGCGGCAAGACGCGCGAGAGAGTTTTTTGGTTCCAGTTCAATTATTCTCGCGTAATAGAAATACGCCGCGCTGTAGGAACCCGCGCTGAGGAGTGCATCGCCGTTTTCCATTAACGCGGCTGTATCGGTTTCGGTAATTTTTTCTGTGGAGGTGACTTCTGCCGGATTAATTATTTCGGGTTCAACCAGCCGGGTGTAAATATTAGTGCAGCGTATAAAAAAAATCAGAAAAAAAGCAAATAGAGCAACCCATGAAAGTATGTGCGCTTTCCGGATATTCGCGCTATCTGTTCTTTTGATGAATTTTTTCCAGTTTATTGCCTTCATATATGAGATATTAATACCCTGAAACTTGTAAAAAGTGAAATTTATTTTTTGACATTTCTGACTGATTAAGTTCGGGTGCCGGTTGAAACACTTTTACTTATTTTCATTGCGCAGAAATCAGACCCGCACATACTGCAGAAACCGTTGTCTTCCGAACCGCTGCCGAGGGATTCTTTGCGTAATTGTCTTGCTCTTTCAGGATCGAGACTTAGATTGAACTGGTCATTCCAGCGGAAATCGTACCGCGCTTTTGAAAGGGCCGCATCCCGCGCGGAAGCTCCGGGAAGCCCCTTCGCAATATCCGCGGCATGCGCTGCGAGTTTATAGACGATAATGGCTTCACGCACATCATCGCGGTCGGGTAGACCAAGATGTTCTTTTGCGGTGACATAACAGAGCATCGCGGTGCCGAGCATGCCAATGAGCGCGCCGCCGATAGCGCCGGTTATGTGATCATACCCTGGCGCAATATCAGTCACAAGCGGGCCAAGCGTGTAAAAAGGCGCGCCATGGCAAAGAGCAATCTGGCGATCCATATTTTCTTTTATAAGGTGCAGAGGGACATGGCCCGGCCCTTCAATCATGACCTGTACACCGTACTCCCAGGCAGTATTGGTAAGACTGCCCAGCGTTTCAAGCTCACGGAACTGCGCGGCATCGTTTGCGTCTGCGATAGAACCCGGGCGCAGACCGTCTCCGAGACTGAACGCGATATCGTAGGCTTGCATAATCCGGCAGATATCGGTAAAGTGGGTATATATGAAGCTTTCACGGTTATGCGCCTGACACCATCGCGACATAATAGAACCGCCGCGGGAGACTATTCCCGTAAGCCGCTTCAGAGCGAGGGGTACATTTTCAAGCCGCACACCGGCATGGATAGTAAAATAATCAACGCCCTGTTCGGCCTGCTCAATAAGGGTTTCCTGAAATACCGGCCAGGACAAATCTTCGATTTTGCCGTTGACTTTTTTCAGCGCCTGATAAATGGGCACCGTGCCTACAGGGACCGGTGAGTTTTTTATTATTGCATCTCTTGTGGTGTGAATAGATTCACCGGTAGAGAGATCCATAACCGTATCGCTCCCGCATCTGACGGCCCAGACCATTTTCTCAATTTCTTCTTCTGTACCGGAACGGAGCGGGGAGTTACCAATATTGGCATTGACCTTACATTGAAAGTTCCGTCCGATAATCATTGGTTCAAGTTCGGTATGCCGGATATTTGCGGGAATTATGGCGCGTCCGGCGGCTACTTCGGACTGGACAAATTCAGATTCGACGCCTTCGCGGATTGCGACAAACTCCATTTCCTGGGTGATGACGCCATTTTTAGCCAGGGACATCTGTGTGGTGTTGGGTTGCCGCTCTTTAACCCATGTTTCGCGGATTTTTGGAATACGTATATCATTGCTATGTCCTTTCTCATGCAAGGATTGACTATACGGACCGCTTGTGTCGTATATCAGAATTGGAGGATTATCCGTGGATTGAATAATACCGGCGCTATCGGTGTATTGCGAAGGTGATTGTGAAACCTCAAGGAAGGGAACGCGTACGTCGGGAAATAGTGAACCCTGGATGTAAATTTTTTTACAATTTTTGTTGTATGCGCATGCAGCAGTGCCGTGGAGTAGTTTCTTATCTGCTTTTAATCGTTTTTTAATATCTTTCATGCGTATTTTATATGTAACATTTTACCATGACAGGCTTTTTCAAAAGTAATGGTGTGCTATGCACATACGCAAGTTTTTTGTGATAGTAAAAAGTATGTGTTTCCCCCTTAAATAAAGCGGAGGAAACACGATTACCGCGTTGTTGAAAGATTATAATGAAGCCGATTTTACCGGCCAGGTTTTCTACTGGCCGTCAAAAAGAAATGTACCGTCTTTAAATTGTTGAATGATAAGACTTTTTACCTGATCTTTAAATGCTTCAATATCAGTCTCGCTCATTGAAGAGTTAACCGCAGGCGCATTTAATATCGAATACCCATCATCTGAAAGTGTATCGGTTGATGTACCAAGTTTGTAAGTATAACTATGCGCTCTGACAAACGATAATTTTTTTAAAAGATCGCTTATCGTACTTGCCGCTGAGGTATTGTCAGCAGCGGTCCAGTACTCTGTAGAGTTATATTTCAGGCTTCCTGAGAAAGTAACGACGTGAGTGGAACCTTCATTAACGCTTTGGTATTCAGTAGAATAACTGGTTGAAACAGCTCCGAGATCAGTATAATTTGCTGAGTCAACAGTAACACTGAATGAGGCAGTCCACCCCGTTCCAAAATCTGCTACCCGTTGGTTTAAAGATTTTGTATCATCCGAAGTAAAGCGTAGTTTGGGAGAGCACGAAACTGCGAGTGCGGCAATAGCGCAGATACTAATTATTTTTTTCATATGATGAATCCTGTTTGTTTAATCTTCGAATAATGATGGGATATCGATCATTGTTCGATGCTATATCATACTATCAATTGTATGATGTGTCAAAAATCTACGATTATTGAAACCACTCCATTTCCTTTTGCGTAACCTTTCCACGAACGCCGTAGAAAAAAACAAACCTCCGTCTGAAATGCCGGTTGCGGAACCCCTTCCATGTTGACTCGAGAAAAATCTGCCAGGTAACCTCGCCGCTATGAAATGCCGTATTTAAAACTCTTTTACAAAGCCTAATTAAAAATTTGCACGTCATTAAAAAGGATTACCGCATCGTTGAACGAAGTCCAAAAATATGTTATTATAAGTCTCCCTTTAAACAGCAGTTTACTTTCGTCAATAAAAAACGGATAATAATCACTAATTAAAAATCAGACAGCAGCGGCAATTCCAGTCCAGTGATCCTCATAAACAACATAATTCCAGGATTTCTGCTTTGACAGACAGCGTAAAGCCCATTCCGGATCATTCCGGTTCTTTTTTCAAGGGAAGGTTTCTAATCGTAGGTTTCTCTGAACGCACCGGCCTGAGCGCTGCGCTGTTTTTTGCGAAGCGGGGAATACGTTTCTGTATTTCGGATAACCGCACAGAAAATGAAATCATGCCCGCTCTGAAAAAACTTCGCGAGGAATATCCTGACCTGAACATTCCGGTATTCTGCGGCGAACAAACACCGGCTCAGCTCAGCGGAATTGATTATATTCTTCTTTCTCCCGGCGTGCCCCGGAAAATACCGATTATTGCCGCGGCCAATGGCGCACGTATTCCGGTGTATAATGATGTCGATCTGGTATGCGCCTTCCTTCCGGGAAAAAAAATTATCGGCGTTACCGGAACAGATGGGAAAACTACCGTTGTTACATTATTAGAGGCGCTCATCGGCAGCGAAAAAAAATGTATTGCATGCGGAAATAACGGAAAACCTGTTTTTGAATGGTTTTCTTATTTATCTTCGAGCGACATTATTATAATGGAGTTATCTTCGTATATGCTCGAAGACATCCATTTCCTCAGACCCTGTATTGGTATTATAACTAATGTCGCGGAAGATCATCTTGACAGATACAATTCATTTGAGGAATATTACCGGACGAAATACAATATTTTAAAGCATTGCGGTCCGGGCGATTTCTTTATCCGTAATATTGACAGACCTTTACCGCATTTCACTCTTCCCGTCGGCGTTAAAGCAGTTGAAGTGAGCACATCCGGTAAAGCGGCTGTATTCAGTGCAGATTCAGAACGAATACATGGGCCTGATGTATCCCTATCATGGAAAGATATCCCTTTACAGGGTATTCATAACAGAGAGAACACTCTGTTAGCGTCTGCGGCGGCGCACACATGCGGCATATCCGCCGCGGCCATTTCCCGCACACTTTGTTCCTTTATGCCGCTTGCCCACCGCATGGAACCGGTACCTGTTAAAAGAGACATCACAGTATATAATGACTCAAAAGCGACTACCATTCAGGCGGTACTTTCGGCTTTACAAAGCGCGGGAGATAAAATAACACTTATCGCAGGCGGAAGGGGAAAACAAATTTCTTTTTTACCACTGTGTGATTATCTGCCGTATATTCATTGCTGCATTGCTTACGGCGAAGAAGGGAAACACATTCTTGACACACTCGGACTTGACCATACAACTTATTATTACAATTTTTCTGACGCAGTGCGCGCGGCATGGCGGAATTGTCTGCCCGGCGGTACTCTGTTACTTTCACCGGGCTGCACCAGCTGGGATCAATTCAGCGATTATCAGGAACGCGGAAATGTGTTTAAAAAAATTATTTCGGAATTAGATGCACTACAGTGTCATGAGCAAAATTAGTATGTCCCCCGCTATACGACACTCCTCTCCCCGCAGCAGTAAGCCGGACCTTGTACTGATTGCCGCTGTCGGCGGATTAATTTTTATAGGAATTCTTTTTATATATTCATCTTCCGGTCTGATCGGGGAAAAACTCACCGGCGATCAGCTTTTTTTTTTTAAAAAACATGTTATATCGATTCTGTTAGGGATTCTTGTTTTTTTATGCGCAATAAAAATTCCAGTGGATTTTTATTATCGCCATTATATTTTAATTTTAGTTGTTTCGGTTTTTCTGCTGATTGCAGTTTTTATCCCCGGTATCGGAAAAACTGTCTCGGGCTCAACGAGGTGGATACGCGCAGGATTTATACGGTTCCAGCCGTCAGAAATTCTTAAATTCAGCATACTTATTTACCTGTCGCATATTCTTTATGTAAAACAGGACAGAATACAGAATTTTTCACGCGGTGTGCTGCCGCCGGTCACAATAGTCGGTTTTATCTGTTTGTTAATATTACTTCAACCTGATGTTTCAACTGCGGTAATTTTTATTATGCTTATGGGCATTATGCTTTTTATCTCCGGAGTGCCGGTTCTGTTTCTGGTTTCTTTGTGCATCCCTGCCATTCCTGCAGCAGTATTCCTTCTGGAAACTAATCCGTATCTGGTACGGCGGTTTGCTTTTCTTAATCCCTACTCAGATCCTTTCGGAAAAGGATATCACCTCATCCGGTCATTCAGTTCGTTTCAAAACGGAGGCCTGACAGGCGTCGGTCCGGGAAACGCCCAGCCGTTTTTAAAAAAACTGCCGGAAGCACATACCGACTTTATTTTTTCAGTCATAGGAGAAGAAATCGGCCTTGTCGGCGGTGCGGCAGTAATATGCATCTATCTGTTACTTGCATCCAGAGGCTTTAAAATTGCGCACATACAGAACACATTAAGAAATTATTTACTGGCATTCGGCATTACCGCGCTGATAATTCTCGAAACAATAATACACTTTTTTGTTACGCTGGGACTAATACCCACAACCGGTCTTCCGCTGCCGTTTATCAGCTACGGAAGAACCTCTCTTCTTCTGCATTGTTTCTTTATCGGCATTTTGCTGCAGTTATCCCGGAATAAAGGTCAACATTCCGGATAAGACCAGGACCACGGGATAACCATGTTACAATTTGTTACGGAAGAATAATGATTGCTAATAAAATCACAGGAATGAGAAATATCCATTTCGTCGGTATCGGCGGTATCGGTATGTCCGGAATCGCACGGATATTAAAAAACATGGGCTTCTCCGTCAGCGGAAGCGACCTGAAAAAATCCGATGTAACAGATGAATTAATTGCACTTGGAATACCAGTGTACATCGGACATACCGCTGATAATATAAAAGATTCAGGGGTAATGGTCACGTCGAGTGCCATTTCTCCCGGCAACAGTGAATTAATTGCCGCAAAAGAAAAAAAAGTCACTATAATTCACCGCGGTGAAATGCTCGCTGAGCTCATGCGTCTGAAATATGGTATTGCTGTTGCAGGAACTCACGGGAAAACCACCACTACCGCGATGGTAACTGCGGTGTGTATTGCAGGAGGATTGGGCCCTACCTCCATCATCGGTGGAAAATGGGTCGGTATAAATTCCAATGCTGAACTTGGAAAAAGTGAATATCTCATATGTGAGGCCGATGAAAGTGACGGTTCGTTTCTCAGATTATCTCCGATAATTAATATCGTAACAAATATTGATATTGACCATATGGATTACTATAAAACCGAAGAGAATTTAATCAGTCATTTCGCAGACTTCATCAATAAAGTGCCTTTTTTCGGGAAAAGTGTAGTGTGCGGAGATGATAATCGTATCAAAGCTCTTATCACCAGGATCAGGAAACCGTACATCACTTACGGTCTTAATGCGGGATCTGACCTGCGGATATACGATATCGGAATGGAAAAAGACCTTATGGTGTTCCATGCGGCTATCCATGGGCGCGATCTCGGCATTTTCCGGCTTGGTATTGCCGGCGCGCATAATGTGCTTAATTCGGCGGCCGCAATCGCAGTTGGTTTGGAACTTGAAATACCTCTGGAAACAATAAAAAAATCTCTCGGGAAATTTGTCGGTGTAAACCGGCGTATGACAAAACTGGGGAACTGGGAAGGATTTGCAGTATATGACGATTACGGGCATCATCCGACCGAAATCAAAGCAACGCTCGAAGCCTTCAGATATAAAACAGACAATTTAATTGTACTGTTTCAGCCGCACCGGTACACCCGGACGCTCGATCACTATGAAGCATTTTCACATTCCTTCGGGGCCGCTTCATCGGTGTACATCAGCGGAATATATCCGGCGGGTGAAAAGCCTGTTGAAGGGGTCAGCTCAAAACTGATTGCAGATAAAATGAAAGGAAGACAGAACGTGTATTATGATGAAGATCCGGACAGACTTCTCGCATTGATTAAAAAAAATCATGTGACGCAAAAGGGTATTATACTCACAATCGGCGCCGGTGATATTTATAAATACGGTCAAATGTTAACTGCAAACGGAGAATTGTGACATGGAAATTATTCAGGAGGCATATAACCGTATTAAAACATGCAGAATTGGTGTGCTCTGCGGGGGATATGGGCCGGAGCGTGAGGTATCATTACGGTCCGGAGATAACGTATTTAAAATTCTGACGGAAACAGGAATCAACACCAGAAAAATTAATGTGGGAAATGATCTGCTCAGTGTGCTCAAAGAGCAGCAGACTGATGCAGTGTATAATGCATTGCATGGTGAGTTCGGCGAAGATGGACAAATCCAGCCTATTCTTCGTTTTTTAAAGCTTCCCTTTACCGGAGAGGATTTGCTCACTTCCGCAGTGTGTTATCATAAACTCCGGTGTAAGGAGGTTTTTTCGGCTAATTACCTCAAAACACCGCGGTATTTTTCCTTTCAAAAATATGCTGATTATCCGGTACATGATGTAATTGACAGAATCGGGTTACTGGAGTTCGGATACCCTGTAATTCTAAAACCAGTATCCGGCGGAAGTTCAATAGGTGTGGAATTAATCAAAAATCAGGCGGATCTGGTCGGTGCAATACACCGCCTTAGCAAAGAAAATTTACTCAACAAGTATTTTCTTGAAGAATATATACAAGGCAAAGAAATGACTGTCGGAGTTTTCGATTATTTCGGTACGGTTACGGTACTTCCCATTCTTGGACTTAAACCGAAAAAAGAGTTTTATGATTACGAAGCTAAATATACGCATGGAATGACTGACATGGAAATTCCCGCGGTAATTCCTAAAAACATCGAATGGGATATAAAAGCCATTGCGCAGACCCTGTTTCAGGTTTTTGAATGCAGATGCTGCATACGCATTGATATCATTCTTTCGGGCAATATCCCGTACCTTCTTGAAATAAATACCTCGCCCGGCCTCACCCAAACCAGCGATATTCCCGCGATGCTTAAAAGCGCGGGTATCAGTAATAAAGATTTTATCGTCAGCGGTTTATATGCAGCAGTGGAAGGGTGTCGCAGGTAATTCAGGCGGACGTTAGCCGGCAGTCTTTTCTCAATAGGCATCGTGGAAGGAGTTTAGCAAGCGGCAATTCAGGCGGAGGCTGGTCGATGTTCTTTCACTACAGGTGCCGTGGAAGGGTTTCGTAACCAGTAACTCATTCGGACGTTTGCCACTGCCATCCTGGCGTCGGAGCTTTCGCTCCTTACGCGTTCGCTAGTTGCGGGACCCAGCCTGCGGCTCCCGCAACCATCTGGGCAGCGGCTGCACTCGGAAAGAATGAAAAAAATGTGGCATCCTGCCATTTTTTCATTCTTTACGCCTCATGAATTACTGTTTACGAAACCCTTCCACTTGTCTTTCAGAACACGCTGCAACTACTAAACATTCGCCTGAATTACCGGTTGCACTACCTTCATCAGATAGTCAAGAGTCGGAACTTTTCAAATTGTACCTGGCGGATTTTAGCCGGTATTAAAATTGGAAGGAATCAATAAAGTATGTTATGATAAATCTGAATAGGGCATGCACTGATTAAATTAATTAACGCAATACCAGGAGAGATTCCGGAGCGGCTGAACGGGACGGTCTCGAAAACCGTTGCCGCCGCAAGGCGGCCGAGGGTTCGAATCCCTCTCTCTCCGCATAACATTACGGTTATATACTGCCTCTGTGCGAATCTCTCCGGCGGACTACAGCTATTTTTGCTCCAATAGTCATGTGGATAGTGAGCAGAAGAATAACACGCTTATGATGAATACCGAGGAGGACAAAAACTGTCTTGAAGACAGAATATAATTTATAATCTGGCCTGTCTTGGATGTTCGCCGTCCTTGGCTCGCAATAAAATAATGAGTGAAATGCTAAATGAATGTTACATTAGAGATATTATGGAAAGAAACAGGGTTTACCCCAAATCCTGAACAAGAGAAAGCAATCAAATATATAGATGGACCTCTGCTTCTGACTGCAGGTCCAGGCTCCGGAAAAACTCGAGTCTTATTATGGCGGACTCTGAATTTGCTCGTATTCCACAAAGTTGCGCCAGAAAAAATATTTCTATCAACATTTACTGAAAAAGCTGCCAGGCAGTTAAAAGACGGATTGGGGAGTTTGCTGGGCCTGGTGACAAATAAAACCGGAGTTCCTTTCGATATATCTGCCATGTCAATAGGAACAGTACACTCCCTTTGTCAGAAAATATTATCAGACAGGCGTTTTAACGAAGGTAAGAAAAACAAACCCCCTCTTCTGATGGATGAACTTTCTCAATATTTTTTAATCTATAAACGAAGATTCTGGAAAGAAATAATTTTTGCAGGCGGTTTTGATGAGGAAGAGACTGCCCAAAGAGATATCAATTCTTTTTTCGGGAACAATAGTGAATACAATTATGGCAGACATGAAGCAGCACAAAATATAATCAGATTGTTTAACCGCCTATCAGAGGAAAATATCAATCCAGCTGAGATAAAGACATCTGACAAAACAGTTCAGAGAATGCTTAAAATGTACAGCACATACCTGAATAATCTTTCTGAAAATAAAAAGTCTGATTTTTCTCTAATTCAACAATTTGCATACAGAACACTTTTAAATAGCTCAGATTCACAAAACGTTTTTGAACATGTCATCATCGATGAATACCAGGACACCAATGCAATTCAGGAAAAAATCATTTTTGAATTGGCTAAAGGTTCTAAAAATATTTGTGTCGTTGGTGATGACGACCAGGCATTATACAGGTTCAGAGGAGCTACTGTAGAAAACCTGGTTGATTTTGAATCCCGATGCGAATCATACCTTAACACTAAACCTGAACGGATTGACCTTTCTATCAATTACCGTTCGAAGAAAAATATCGTGTCATTTTACTCAGATTTCATGGAACAAGGTGACTGGGTAAAAGAGGACGGGAAAGGTTTTTATCGAATTGCTGATAAAGGCATTACTGCATTCAATCAAGAAGATTTACCTTCTGTAGCGGTAAGTGAGAAAGACTCTCCTGAAATAGTTTGTGAAGAGATCGCTTTAAAAATTAAAGAATTGAAACAGACTGGGAAGATTGAAGATTATAATCAAGTGGCATTTCTATTCCCGGCCGTAAAAGGAAACGCCAGGGTCAATCACTTTAAAAATGCGTTTGATAAAGTTCGAATACCAGTCTATGCTCCGAGAGCCGGAAAGTTTCTTGAAGTCGACGAAGCAATGGAAATCTATGGACTTCTCTTTAAAATATTAGGCAGGCCGAGTCATCAAGGGAAAGCCGGTCGGGGTATCAAGCAGTTCCGGGAATGGACACTCTCCTGCATCAATATTGCAGAGGAGCTGATTAAAAATGATTTCTTGCTGGCTAAATATATTAAAAACAGAATTGATGAACTTGCTGTACTTGAAGAGGACTATGAAAAGCTTCTGACTTTTATCCAGAGAAATAAATTATCCATAGACGCACCTCTAGATGGAGAACTTCTCTTAAAGATTTCAAAACTTGGCATTTCTGAAAAAGCAAAAAAGACCCTTACCAGAAAACATTTTTTCAATCTTGTGACAGAGCGTTTTAAGGAAGGCGATCCGCTTTCACTCAAGTATGCAATCAGCAGAGCAACCTCCGTTGACTGGACCTTGCTTGATTTATTTTATCAGCTCCTATCATTCAGGCATTTTACTGACAAAATTGACCTTGCGGAAAAAGGTATTGATGAAGGACCGATTTGTAACCTTTCAATGATTTCCGGATACCTGGCCCGATATATGGAAGATAACCGAACAGTGATTTCAGCGTCTTTTATAAGAGAAAAAGTGTTCATTCATTCATTTTTCTCTTCATATACGTATGCCATTTACCGTCTTGGTGAAACCGAGTTTGAAGATGAAGAAAACCCCTTTCCAAAAGGCAGAATCAGTTTTTTAACCATCCACCAATCAAAAGGGCTTGAGTTTCCGGTGGTTGTACTTGGAAGTCTTTACCGGGGTGAACGTGATGCGGATGTGACAGAAAAACTGGCACGAGAATTAACCGGAAAGACCGGGGAGCCAATTGACAAGATAAGTTATTTTGATAATTTGCGGATGTTTTATGTCGCTTTATCAAGGGCAAAAAACTTGCTGATATTACCAGATTTTTGCGGCAGAGGACAAAGAACTTCGGAGTATTTTAAACCCTGGCTGGAAGATAAAAAGTTTCCAAAATTAAAAGAAATTGATATTAAAAATGATGTGCCTGCAGCAACGATAAGTGAAGATGAGGTTGGTAAAAATTACTCATACACTGCTGATTATATTTACTACCATCAGTGCCCACGAAAATATATGGTTTTCAGAAAATATGGCTTTGCTCCTTCTACGGTTCAAACGATATCTTTTGGTTCTCTGGTTCACAATACAATCGAAGACCTTCATCACATGCTGATAAATCAGCGTATGGAGAGTGTACATGCCAAATAACAATAATCCAAATAATGTATCCATAAATAAAATCAGCAAAGACTTCGGGTTAAGTGATGAGTTTGTTTCTAAACTGCGGGATCTGTTTGAAGAGAACTATGAACGTCTTCTTGCTGATGGGGAAGGAAGGTTGACGGAATACGCAAAGGAACTGGCCTTTCAGCAGGTGCTATACTATTACAAAAAATCCAAAGAAATTGCAGAGAATGTATCTGATACAGAAGTCAGATTAACACTTCCCGGATGCACTACTCCAAAAGGAAGAAGATTTACGATTGAGGGTGTTGTTGATATCGTAAAAGAAGAAGGCGGAACCTGGATGTACGACATTAAAACTCACGACCTTGAATATGTACACGCCCACAAAGAAATGTATGTGGGTCAACTGAATATCTATGCACATATCTGGCAGCAACTTAGGCAACAAGTTCTTGATAATGCCGCAATTATTTCGACTACTCTGCCTACCAGACTCAGACAGGGGATAAAGTTTAGAAATGAAAAACTGATAGAGGCAGAATATCAAAAATGGGAACCTCTCGTGCCGATAGAATTTTCCCAGGAAATGCTGCAGCAGACAATCGATGGTTTTGGGAAGACTGTTGATCAGATTGAAGAACGGAAGTTTATCCCTCCGGGAGTTAAAGAGTTATCTGAAAAACTGGAAGGAACCCGGCACAGGTTTGCAAAAATCATCTGTGCCAGTTGTGACGCAAAATATTCATGCAGGTCTTATCGTGAGTATATTATCGAAAGCAAAAGCGGCAAACAGGAAGCTTTTATTCAATACATTGAAGATGATATTTCAAGTGATGAGAAAGATGAACTCATTCATGCCTGCTTACAGGCTGGTGACGATGACCGGGAAATGCTTGATTTGGAACCGGCTGTTGATGAGGATCAAGAAGAATGAATGTTTAAAAACGAAAGAAAAAACGTGGACAGGATTAACAGGATGATCTTTTCCTGTAAATTCTGTTATCCTGTCAGATATAAAATATTATGGATTTGATGAGGTTCCGGAAGAATGAATGTTTAAAAACGAAAGAAAAATAGCAGACAGGATTAACAGGATGATCTTTTCCTGTAAATCCTGTTATCATGTCAGAAATAAAATATTATGGATTAGATGAAGTTCCGGAAGAATGAATGTTTAAAAACGAAAGAAAAAACGTGGACAGGATAAACAGGATTAACAGGATAAACAGGATGATCTTTTCCTGTAAATCCTGTTATCCTGTCAGAAAAAAATACTTGTTTCTTACGGAGGTTTGAAATGGAATATGGCGATTTATCAGAAAAAATAATCGCGTGTGCATATAAAGTATATAACACAATGGGATTTGGATTTTTAGAATCAGTGTACGAAAAGTGTATGCTAATTGAATTAAAGAAGGCAAAATTAAATGCTGAAAGTCAAAAACCAATAAAAATACATTATGAAGGGGAAATTGTAGGAAATTTTATTGCTGATATTATAGTTAATGATACAATTATTTTAGAGTTGAAGTCTGTCAGGAATATTATTAAAGAACATGAAATTCAATTAGTAAACTATTTGGTTGCTACTGATAAACCGGTTGGATTAGTAATTAATTTTGGAGAGAAACGAGTTGAAGTTAAACGAAAAATTAAAAATTTAGCTGATTGACAGGTGCGTTTTTGATTAACAGGATGATCTTTTCCTGTAAATCCTGTTATCCTGTCAGAAATAAAATATTATGGATTAGATGAAGTTCCGGAAGAATGAAAGTCTAAAAAGGAAAGAAAAAAACGTGGACAGGATTAACAGGATCAACAGGATGGTCTTTTCCTGTAAATCCTGTTATCCTGTCAGAAATAAAATATTATGGATTTGATGAAGTTCCGGAAGAATGAAAGTCTAAAAACGAAAGAAAAAAC
>Ga0180008_1000121_pt1 | contig 80455 bp, 63 predicted proteins | sample MM_PW_MetaG_FD_121121 | JGI IMG/M metagenome (GOLD analysis project Ga0180008, IMG submission 121121) | Groundwater microbial communities from the Aspo Hard Rock Laboratory (HRL) deep subsurface site, Sweden - MM_PW_MetaG | ecosystem: Environmental > Aquatic > Deep subsurface > Groundwater... | reverse complement strand
CCTTGCGCGAAACGCCATAGCCGTTGCACAATGGAGCGATGCGAAGAAGCGCGTCGCACTACCTCAAGTCGCTCACGCAGCGGATCCTGTTCTCGCTCGAGCAGTTCTCGAGGCACGAGATGGCTAACCACGCGGCGGCCGGCGCCTACTCGTTCCTGCTGTCGGCCATACCCGCCGTGCTCGTCATACTCTTCATCTCCTCCAGGGCGGTCGCCTCGTTCGACGCGGAGGGCATCATCAGGTTGCTCTCTCCCTTCCTGCAGGCGTTCGGCGGGCGCGACGCGCTCAGGTCGTTCCTCTCGACGCCGCTAGCCGGCTTCGCGGGCGCGTTCGGCTTCATAAACCTGGTATGGGCCGCCAGGCTGTTCATCGTGTCGATCCAGCGCGGCATCAGGGTCGTCTATTCGGACGCGGCCAAGGCCAACCCGATACGGGAGAACGCGCTTACCTTCGTGGTCGAGCTCGTGGTCATAGTGGCCGTCGTCCTCATCATCTCCGCCAGCCAGGTCGCGAGGGCCGCGATCGCGGCCATGGATTGGGCGCCGGCGGCGGCTTTCTTCGGACTGGCCGTGAAGACGGCGTTCCACGCGCTCCCCATGGCGTCGCTCTGGCTATTCGTGTTCCTGACCTACGAGAACATCCCGCCGCTCAAGCCGCGGGTCAGGCACGCCGCGCTGAGCTCGGCGCTGTGCGTCGCGTCCTACACGGTCCTGGGCGGCCTGCTCGGCCTGACGCTCGACACGGCCCGCTACGGCCTCCTCTACGGGATACTCGGCAACCTCATCGTCGGCCTCATCAAGGTGTACTTCTTCTTCTGGCTATATTTCTTCTTCGCCGAGATGTGCTACGCGATAGAGTACTTCGACTCCCTCCTTTTCGCCCGATTCCATAGGATATCGTCGTCCGACAAGCCCGCGGGCAGGATAGAGAGGACGCTCTTCGCGGAGCCCGACAGGCTCTTCAAGCGATACGCGAGGGAGTACGCGGCGGGCCGGACTATCTTCTCCAAGGGGGACGCCGACAGGAGCGCGCTCTACCTCTACCGCGGCTCTGTCGAGATTTACCTATCGCCGCCCGGGGACGCCGGCGCTACGCTCGTATCCACGGTCGAGGAAGGCGAGTTCTTCGGGGAGATGGCGTGGATACTAGAGGAATCCCGATCGGCGTACGCCGTGGCTAAGGACGCCTGCACCGTCTTCGTGCTGCCCCCGGAGCTGTTCGAGCGATTCCTGGCCCAGGACGCGGGCGCGTCGAGGCGGCTTGTCGAGCTCCTGGCTGCGCGGCTCAAGGCTAACAACGATCTTCTTTCCAAGGCCGAAATACGATGAGGATACTCGTCGTCTCGGATACCCACGGCGATTACAGGAGCCTCGCCGCCGCCCTTAAGCTCCTCGGAAGGTCGGTACAGGCCCTCCTCCACCTCGGCGACGGCTCCGGGGACGTACGGTCGGCCGCGCGCTCCGGCTCGCCCATGCCGCCGGCCTACGGCGTCAGGGGCAACGTAGACTCGGACTCGTCCATGCCGCTCCTCCGGCGGTTCGACGCTGACGGCAGGCTCGTCATGATCGCCCACGGCCACCGATACCCCCTGGGCGAGGGCACGTCCTGCCTCTCGCACGCCGCACGCGAGGCCGGCGCCAGGGCCTTCTTCTTCGGCCACACCCACGTGCCCCACTACGAGGAGCGCGGCGGCGTCGCCATACTCAATCCCGGAAGCCTGTCGCGGCCGCGAGGCCCCTGGGGACCGAGCCTGGCCATAGTCGAGGCCCCTCCGTCCTCCAGCTGCCTCGACGTGAAGCTCTACGAGCTCGTGGGCACCTCGTCGTCGCCGCGGCTCAGGGCAATCCGCTTCTAGCCGCCGCGGCTCTGGGCCCTTGCGCGCCGGGCCTAAAGACGTAATAGTACGAAAACATGGAAGCGAAGATATCGAAGCGTCCTCTGAGGCGCGCCTGGCTCGCGGGCGGGCTGTCAGTAGCCGTCGCGCTCGTCGCGGCCGGCGTATATATAGGCGTGACGCTACGCAGGGGCCCCGACCCCGCCGCCGTAGAGACGTCGTTCCGCGGTTACGTCGAGAGTCTCGCCGTAGCCGGCAAGATCGTGCTCGTCGAGGCTAAGGAGCGCGTCTTCATCAGGCAGACCACTCCCGGCTTCCTATTCGGCGATACGGCGATAGGGAGGCTCCTAGGCGTCCGCTCGGACGCGACTATAGAGGCGTCCGCCTGGGCGGACGTATCCTTCGCCATAGACCTGTACTCGACCGAGGCCTGGTCGGCGCGCTACGACCCCGCGGACGGCGGATCGCTCTCGGTGGCCGCGCCGCCCCTCGCGATGCTGACGCCCGCGATCCACACCGACACGATAGAGATTCGGACCGTCGACCGGTCCATCTTCCTCGACGAGGCCAGGCTCGAGACCTCGGCCCTGCGCGACCTGACCGCCCGCTTCGTAGAGGCGGCCTCCAGGATGATAGACGATCCGGCGCTGCGGGAGAAGGCCGCGGCCGCCGTTGAGGCGACGGTCAGGATGTTCGCGGCCGGAGCCGGATTCCCGCTGGAACGAGTCGACGTCTCCTTCGCGCCGGCCGAGGATTAACGAGGCCGAATACGGCCGTAAACCGCTACAGTCGCTCCCGAGGAGGCATGCATGGAACGAAGGACGAGCCTAAACGCGCTTTTCGCATGGGCTATAGCCGGAGCGGCGGCGCTCACGGCGCTGATCGCCGTGACGGCGCCGGCTCTCTCCCGCTTCTATCCGCTCCTGCCGGACAAGGGTCCGTCATGGTATTTCTGGCAGCTCCCGGAACCGCGGGCGGCGGCGCGGGCCTCGGCGTGGATACTCTACGCCCTCCATCAGGCCTCGCTGTGGTACCTCGCGTACCGGTTCCGCAAGGAAGCCGACCATCCCGACAGGGCGAGCCGGCTCAACGCCGCCGCCCTCGCGCTTAACGGCCTGTTCGTCCTCCTCCATATCGCCCAGACCCAGCTCTTCTACGACGGCCTGGCCCAGGACGTGCCGGTGTGGACCAGCCAAGGCTCGGTCATCGTGATGCTGGTGATAATGCTCTATACCCTCTCGCCCCGGCGGGGGCTGATACTGGGCCTCAAGCCGCCGTTCAGGGCCCGCGCGCTCGCCTGGGTGCGGTCATGGCACGGGTTCTATATCTCGTGGGCGATATGCTACACGTTCTGGTTCCACCCGACCGAGGGGGACTACGGCCTCCTGACCGGGTTCTTCTATATGTTCCTGCTATTCATCCAGTTCTCGTTCGCGAGGACCCGCCTGCACGTCGCCATAGGCTGGCTTACCGTGCTGGAGACGGCCGTCGCCCTGCACGGACCGGCGATAGCCATACAGAAGGCCCGCTCGGGTAACGAGGGAGACGTGACGGGACCGGGGATATGGATCATGTTCGCGACCGGATTCCTGTTCATGCTCGCCTTCACCGGCCAGTACGGCTTCAAGCTCAAGCCGCTCGCCAGGGCGGCCGTCTTCGCCTCCTACGCGGCCCTCGTCGCCGGACTCTTCGCGTGGCGCGGGTTCGACAGGATATTCGAGATAACGTTCATTCCCGTCGCGCTGTACGGCGGCGCTATCGCCATGGCCCTCGTCGCGGGGCTCTGGGCCAGGATCTTCCCGGGCCGGGCCGATACGCTCATCCGACCCGGCGAGAGCCTGTGATACTGATACTCTCGGGGCGGAGCGGCTCCGGCAAGACCAGCGCCTGCGCTATACTCGAGGGCCTCGCGCGCGCGTCGGGGGCGGCGGTCGGCGGGACGCTATGCCGAGCCGTCTTCGAGGGCGGGCGCAAGACAGGCATAGACGCGCGGGACCTGTCGCGCGGGCCGGAAGCCGCATCGAGGCCTCTCGCGAGGGCGAGGCCGTCCTCGGAGCCTTCGCCCGACGAGGGCCGCCCGAGGGTTCCCGCCTACGACGACTCCGATCCTCTAGTCCTCCGCTACGGCATGTGGGAGTTCGACAAGCCGGCTCTCTCCGCGGCGGACGCGTCGAGCGCGGCTTTCATAACCGACGCCTCGCGCGGCGCCGGCGGGCAGCGCTCCCTCGCCATCATCGACGAGATTGGGCCGCTCGAGCTGGACAAGCGCGCGGGCATGGTCTCGACGCTCGACGCGCTCGACGCGCTCCGCCGATTTGCGGGCGGCGGCGGCGGACTCGGCTGCGTCGTCGTCGCCAGGCCCGATATCGCGGACAGGCTCGCGGCGCGGTGGGCCGGTTCGGCCAGGATCGATATGGAAGGGTCAACGTTCGCGGGCGCCGCCGAGACGGCTATGGCGACGCTTGGGCTATGAGCCGGTAGCCGCGGACTTATCACGACGCGGACTTATCGCGACGCGGACTTATCGCGACGCGGTTATCGTAAGCGAAGAGACGGGCCGGCCGTCCTTGCCGTAGAGGAGGCGCTGATTTAAAGGATCCGCGACGCGCTCTCCGCGGTAGACGAAGACGTAGTAGTGCTCGCCGGGAGGCAGGTCCAGCCGTAGCTCGTAACGGCCAGGCGACGTTTCCTCCAGCTCGTGGATGAAAGGATCCCAGCCGTTGAAGGAACCGGCGACGGTGACGCGCTGGCCCGGCGCGCCCTCGAAATAGAACGAGGCGCCGCCCTCTCCCGCGGGATCCCATACGCCGAGCACCGTCCTCGGCCTATCGGGCAGGGTCGCGAGCGACATGGCCGCTCCGGTGGAAGGATCCCTCTCTATCATGGGGTTGGAGGGGTCGGCGGCCCATAGCCCGTCTAGCACGAGCCTATAACGCGCCGTCGCCGACTCGCCGTAGGGAATCGGCACCGCGAGCACGAAGACTCCGTATCGGTTAATCTCGAACGAGTGGACGGTGCGCCAGCCTTCGTACGAGAACGCGGCGCCGACGTAACGGTACGGCCCGGACGCGCTCAGGACTAGGTACTCCTCGACGACGACGGGAGCGCGGGCGGCCTTGAGCCCGGACAGGTAGAGGTGCAGGTTTACCGACGTGACGTCGAAGGCGGATGCGCCGCGGACCGTAACGAGGCAGAGGGCGCATGCGACCGCGAGTATCGACCGTATTTTCATCGAGGCTCCAGTATAGGGATACGTTCCTAGTATCGGCGCGCCGGGCACGGGCCTTGACGGGCTATATGCGGCCGGGACCTTTTCATCCTATACATATTCGAATTTATTCCGTTAATATAAGCGTTAGCCATGCCAAAACTACAGGACATCGAGCAGTTCAAGGCCTCGCTCAAGAGTCTCGGGGACGAACCCGAGACCTTGGCCCGTTGGGGCGAGTCCTGGCATGACATGGAGCCCCCTCCCCAGGGCGTGCCGGACGATCTAGCGGCCCTGCTGGAATCGGGGGATGAACTCCCCGGGGAGGATTTCTCGGGAGACGAACCGCCGGGCGAGGAACCCGCGGGCTACGACCTTCCCGCCGACGCCCTCGAGGCGCCTCCTATCGGGGACGACTTCGCGGCCTTCCTCGACAGCGTCTCGCTGGACGAGGAAAGCCCTCCCGATTCCGAGCCGCCGCCCGAGGAAGGTTCCGTCGCCGGTTCCCAGGACGACGGATTCGAATTGCCCGAAGGCTTCGAAGACGCCCTTCCTGGGTCCGAGCCGGAAACCGCGGCTCCGCCCGAGGACGATTTCTCGGTACCCGAGTCGTTGCTGGCCGACTTCAGCTCTCTAGGCGAGGCGGACGAGCCTCCTTCGGAAGAACCCGGGATCGAGGACTTCTCCGTGCCCGAATCCCTGCTCGAGGGCCTCGACGAGCCGCTCGAGCCTGAAGCCCTAGAGCCTGAAGCCCTAGAGCCTGAAGCCCTAGAGCCTGAAGCCCTAGAGCCGGAACCGGCGGAACCCGCGCCGGACGAGCTTGAGACGTTCGGATTAGACGATCTAGAATCCCTCTCGGGGGAAACCCCGCCCTCAGACTCGGTCGCGGGCGACGAGTTCTCGATACCGGGCTTCGACGACGCGTTCCCGACGGACGCGCCTGCCGACGCGCCCCTTCCTGACGACGATTTCTCCGTTCCCGAGGAACTGGAGGCCGAGGCTCTCGAGCCGTCGCCCGCGGAGGACGTTCCCGAGGCCGAGGCCGAGGCGCCCGAGGCGATACCCGACATGGGCTCGAGCTTCGACCTAGGCTCGGAATCGATGGAAGGCGACTCGTTCGACCAGTTCGACCTCGGCGGCCTCGCCCAGGACGTCGCGGTCCCGGATCTAGGCATCGACGATTTCGGCGGGGGGGGCGCCGCGCCCGACGATATCGACGGCCAGCTAGCCGCCCTCGACGGCGACGCGCCGACCTCCGATAACTTCTCTCTCGACTCGGGTTGGGGCGGGGACTTCACCATTCCCGGATTCGAGATGGGCGGGGAGGAGAAGCCGGCGCCGAAGCCCTCTAAGGCGGCCTCCGGCGCCTCGCTCGCGGGCGCCTTCGGGGCCGCGGGAGCCGGAGCTCAGCCCGAGAAGAAGGCTCGGGAAGTAAGCCTTTCCGACGCCCAGGTCGACGCGCTCCAGGATACCCTCCTCTCCTACCCTCTCAACCTCAGGCTAGCGATCGAGGACATCGTCGCCAACGGCAAGGGCGCGGAGGCCCAACAGGCCGACCTCGTCTGGATGCTCGTCGAGGGAGCCCAGGCGAAGGACGCGGCCAAGCTGGCGAGCAAGGTGCTCAAGCGCTACATCGAGGTCCCGGCGAGCTTCGCCAAGCGTACCGGGGCCGCGTTCGAGGCCGAGAAGGGAAGCTTCCGCTATCTCTTCATGCACTCGATCCTGCCGGTGCTGCAGGTGCTCCTCCTCGTCGCGGCCGGCGCGGGCGCCCTATTCTACCTCGGCTACACGTTCGCCTATCGCCCCCTGAAGGCCAACTCGCTGTATTCGGAGGGGCACAGGCAGATAGGGCTAGCCAAGTACGGAGAGTCCCTGGAGTTCTTCGACCGGGCCGACAAGGAATGGTCGATGAAGGGCTGGCATTATAGGTACGCCGAGGCCTACGCGGAAGGCGCCCAATACCCGAGGGCGGAGGCGATGTACGACAGGCTCCTGGGGAAGTGGCCCAAGGAGACGAAGGCCGCGCTGGATTACGCGAGGATGGAGTCGGAGATCCTGGCGTTCCCGAAGACGGAATCGGTGCTCCAGGCGTATATCCTGAACCGCGACTACTTCAACAAGCAGGCGCTCCTGGCGTCGGCCGAGAATTACCTAGCCTGGGCCGATTTCGACGAGCAGGACTACGACGGGCCCGACGCGAAGGCTGTAGAGAGGCTGTACGAGAAGGCCCGCCTCCAGCTAGCGACCCTGATGGAGCGCCACGGCAGGTCGGACGCCTACCTCGAGCTGATGCTCACGTACTTCATGAGGACGGAGCGGGCGGGCGGGCCCGATATGATTCGGGAAGTGCTGCCGCTGTCCAAGTATTTCGTGGATAACTCAAGGAGCTCGTGGTCGGCCGCTACCCTCGCGGAGCTCGCCGACTACCTACTGGACAGGGACGAGACCGATAACGTCAACGCGATCCTGCTCTCGGCGGTGGACCGGGACGGTACCGTACCCGAGGCGCACGCCGCGATGGCGCGGTGGAACCGCCGCTCCGGGTTCCCGGACGACGAGCTGAAAGCGCTCGAGTACGCCGCGAGGTTCTACGCCGAGGCCGACGCGAGGACCGGCCTCGCGCCCAAGCGGGTCAAGGGCTACGTCTCAGCGATGATGCGGCTCTCCGAGATGCGCAGGGCGGCGGGCCGGAGCCTCGACGCCGAGGACGCCCTCAACGTAGCCATAGACCGCTACGAGCGGGCCGTAGCCTCCAGGCAGCTGAGGCCGGAGGCGCGCTTCGGAAGGGCGTACAGCCTGCTCGCCGACATCTACTACTCGGAGCGCATCGACTTCCCCGGGGCGCTCGCCCTCTACGACCAGGCGGAGCGAAACGGCTACACCAGCCCGGAGACCGACTACGCACGGGGCTATATGCACTTCATGTCACCCGCCGACGACGGCTCGGCCGCCCTCCGATTCTTCTACAGGGCGGGGCTCGACAGGGCCGCTTCGCCCTACCTGCAATGGGCCACGGCCAACACGCTCTTCCAGCGGAAGGACTTCTTCGCGGCCCAGGGCTACTATTCCACGCTCGCGAAGCGGCTTCAGTTCGAGCTGGACACGATATCGCTGCCGAGCCCGCAGAAGAAGCCCTCGCATAACGAGATCGTCGAGCTCCTGATGATGACTAGGAACAACCTCGGAGCCGCGCTGTACCGCGTGGCGGAGCGCATGGGCGACGCCAGGAAAAGGGCCGACGCCATGGTCGAATTCACCGAGTCCGCCAGGCTGTTCGACGCGCTTACCCGGGACCAGGCGAGCATGCTGCGCCCGGAGACCAAGAACCTCGGCTTCCTGAACCTGGATTTCGTGCTCCACCCCATGAGAGGCATCGATCTAGGGATCTACAAGGCGCTCCCGACGGATATGGCCTATCCGAGGCGCTAGGGAATGATACGACGCGATCGCCTTATCTTCGTCACTTTCGGGCTCAGCGTCGTCACCCTCTTCATCGAGAGGATGGACGCCGGCGCGGCCGTGGGGCTCGTGCTGCACGTGTTCGATACGGCCATCCTGGCGCTCATCCTATTCGAGACGGCGCTCGCCGTCAGGGACTCGTCGTACCGGTGGAACTACGTCAGGACCCACCTGCCGAACCTCATGTTCGTCGCGGGCTTCACCGGCCTGTTTTTCTATTCCAAGTACATGGCATTCTTCGGGAGCGGGGAGGGATCGCTCGGCCCCCTCTCGTCCATGCTCAGGAACGGCTTCCTCGTCGTCAAGGTGCTAGGCCGGATGAAGCGGCTGTACGAGCTGGCCGAGCGCCTCGCCAGGCACCCAGCGCAGACGGTCATAGCGTCGTTCATACTCGTGATACTCGCCGGCGCCTTCGTCCTGATGCTGCCCCTCTCGACGACCGACGGCAAGGGGCTTCCCTTCCTCGACGCGGCGTTCACGGCGACGTCGGCCGTCTGCGTCACCGGCCTCGTGGTCGTCGATACGGCGACCGTCCTGACGCGGACCGGCCAGGCCGCGGTCCTCGTCCTCATCCAGATAGGCGGGCTGGGCATAATGGCCTTCTCGTTCTTCGCCATGTTCTCGTTCCGGCGCAAGCTATCGGTACAGGACAAGCTGACGGTCTCCTTCATGCTAGGCGAGGACGACATGTCCAACCTGTCCCGGGGCCTGCGGGTCATAGTGCTTACAACCCTCGGCATAGAGGCCGCCGGGGCGGCGCTCCTGTTCGCCCGGCTATCGTTCCTCGAGGGCCCGGGGCTCGATACGGCCTTCCGCGCGATCTTCCACTCGGTATCGGCGTTCTGCAACGCCGGCTTCGCCCTCTACTCGGATAGCCTGGAATCGTTCCGCGGCGACGCCGTCGTCATGGCGGGCGTGGCCGCCCTCATCGTGCTGGGCGGCATAAGCTTCGGCGTGATGAACGACTCCAAGGCGTGGATAAGCGCCGCGTTCAGGCGCATAGCGCGGAAAGGCGCCGCTCCGAGGCCAATAGCGAGCGTCAATTCCAAGGCCGTGCTGACGATCACCGCCGTCCTGCTCGCCGCCGGGTTCTGCGGCTTCTACCTGCTCGAGCACGAGGGCGTCATGGCCGGGTACCGCCTCGGGGAGCAATACCTGGCGGCGGCGTTCCAATCGGTGACCCTGCGCACCGCGGGCTTCAACTCGGTGCCCTTCGGCGCCCTCCGAGACCCGACTCTCCTTTTCATGATCGTCTTCATGTTCATAGGCGGCGCCTCGGGGAGCACCGCCGGCGGCGTGAAGGTGAACAGCCTCGCCGCTATCGGAGCGTATTTCAACGCCTTCCTGCGCCAGGAACGCACGCCGCGCATAGGCGCCAGCGCGATCGCGCCGGAGAAGGTCGGCAAGGCGTTCCTGATACTGCTCTTCGGGCTAGGGGCGGTACTGGCCGGCGCGTTCTCCCTGAGCCTGACGGAGGACGCCCCGTTCCTGAGCCTGCTCTTCGAGGCCGTCTCGGCCTTCGGCACGGTAGGGCTATCGACCGGGGTGACCGCGGGGCTCACGGGCTCCGGGAAGGTCACCATCATCGTCCTGATGTTCCTGGGCAGGCTCGGCCCGCTGACTATCCTGTCGGCCGCGAGCAGGGAATCCGACAAGGGCCGGGCGGACTATCCTCTCGGGGACCTCGCTATAGGATAGGCGTTGCCGCTCCGCGCGGGACTACGCTCGCGGGGGCCTTCGCCCAAGGCTAAGGAGAAAGCATGCCACAGACACGTACGTTCGCGGTGATAGGGCTCGGTTCGTTCGGCTCGCGCGTCTGCGAGGTCCTGTCCGAGAAGGGAGCCTCGGTCGTAGCCATCGACGCCGATCCCGCGGCCCTCGAGCGGGTCAAGGGAATAGTCTCGGCCGCCGTCCTCGTCGACACGACCGACGAGGGGGCCCTCCTCAAGGCGCCGCTCGACGGCGTAGACGTCGCGATAGTGGCCATAGGCGACAACCTCGAGGCCAGCATACTGACGACGGCCCTCCTCAAGCAGCGCGGCGTGCCGTACGTGGCCGCCAGGGCCATTACCTCCATCCACGAGACGGTGCTCCGCAGGGTCGGGGCCAACGAGGTGGCGAACATAGAGGTAGAGGCCGGCACGCGGCTCGCCCGCAGGCTCGTGGCCCCGGACGTCCTGGACTCCGTGCCCATGAGCGCCGACGTATCGCTGACCGAGGTCTACCTGCCCCCGTATTTCGTCGACAAGACGCCGGGCGAGCTCGATATCGAGAAGAAGCTGCGGCTCAAGGTCGTGGCCTTGCTTAGGCCGCAGGTGGACCTCGACGATACGGGCAACCCCGTCCGGAGGGACGAGCTGATATTCATCGCGCCCGACACGACGTTCAAGGAAGGCGACCGCCTGTTCCTGCTGGGCCGCAACGCCGACCTCGACGAATTCAGGAACCTATAAAGGAGCGCGGCATGATACTGGTACGCGCATGGACCCTGGCGCTCGCGCTCGCGCTCGCCGTAGCCTCTACCGTAGGCTCGGCGATATGGGCGTACTCGCTCGGCGTAAGCGGCGCGAAGGGCGATTCGGAGACGATACTCTTCTACGGCATCCTGGCCGGGGCCGCGGAGACGATCCTCGGGGCGGCGCTCTTCTCCGGGGCCCGGAAGAAGCGGAGGGAGCTCGACTCGCTCGTCGACATCGCCCGGTTCAGCGGAGCCGTCCCGGACGAGCGCTTCAGGCGCTTCGGCCCCTTCGGCGAGCGGATCAAGGCGATACAGCAGGAGCTCGCCATGGCGTCGGAGCGCAAGGGCGCGAGGATCGCGTCCCTGACCGGGCTCCTCAGGGCCTCGCTCGAGCTCGTGGATAAGCCCGTGCTCGTAGCGTCGCTCGACGGTCGCGTAGTAGAGGCTAGCAAGGGCGCCAAGGAGGACCCTAGGCTCCGCGACCTGGAGATCGGTTCGACGCCGCTCTCGGACGTGTTCCCGGGCATAGAGCCGCGGGCGATCCTCCAGGAGGCCGACCAGACCCACCGCTCGGTCGAGCGGGAGGGGCAGGCCGTCTTCCATCCGATCTACTCGGTACGCGGCGAGATCACCCACTTCATGGTCGACTTGTCCCGCAACCGGGCCCTCGACTTCCTCGACAGGATCATGAGGCAGAAGGAAAACGGCGAGGAAGGCCCCAGGCGAGCCAAGGCCGGGGCGGACTCGGCGGGCGGAGGGCTCCTCGGCTTCCTCCGCAGGAGGATCGCGAAGAAGACTCCGTGAAGAGGCGCCGGGGAGGCGGGGCCCGGCCCCGTCTCCCCGATGCCGTAGGCACGGCGCTACGCGTCGAACCAGCGCGCCCGGTTGAGCCTCAGGCGGCATTCCGTGCCGGCCGCCAGGGAGCCCGCGCGCCGCGGCTTCTGTATCCTCACCCGGTGCTCGCCTATCGACGCCAGGTAATCGACCATGTCGCCGAGGTAGGTCATGCGCTCTATGCGGGCCTTGACGCCCTCGGCCGCTCCGGCCGGCAGGAGGTCTATCTCGCTGGGCCTGCACGCGAGCCTGCGCTCGCCCTCCGCTCCCTCCGGCGCGGCGTGCAGGGGCCCGGCCGAGGCCGCGCCCTTGGCGAAGGCCTCTCCGCCGCGGATGTCGACGGGCACGAAATTGGACAGGCCTATGAAGCTGAACACGAAGTCGTTGACGGGATTCTCGTAGATTCCCAGCGGCGAGTCGACCTGCTGGACTACCCCGTCCCTCATCACGAGCATGCGGTCGGACAGGGCCATTGCCTCCGACTGGTCGTGCGTCACGAAGATTATTGTCAGGTCGAATTTCCTCTGGAGGTCCTTAATCTCGAAGCGCATCTCCTCGCGGAGCTTAGGGTCGAGGTTCGAGAGCGGCTCGTCCAGGAGCATGACCTTGGGATTAATGGCGATGGCCCTCGCCAGGGCGATGCGCTGCTGCTCGCCGCCGGAGAGCTGCTTGGGGAACACGTGCTCCTTGCTCGACAGGCCGGTATACGACAGGGCGCGCGTCACGCGCTCGTGTATCTCCCGCTTGGGCAGCTTCCGTATCTCCAGGGGGAAGGATACGTTGCGATAGACGTTCAGGTGAGGCCAGACGGCGAAGGCCTGGAACACCATGCCGAAGTCCCTGTCCTCCGGCGGCAGGTAGTATCTCGTATAGCTCGACGAGAACACCTTGCCCTCCACCGAGAGCTCGCCCTCGTCCAGGTCCTCGAAGCCCGCGATCATGCGCAGGGTCGTCGTCTTGCCGCAGCCGGAAGGGCCGAGGAAGGAGAAGCACTCCCCCTTCTCTACCTCCAGGTTGATCCTATTTACGGCGACTACGTCGCCGAATCTCTTGGTTACGTCCTTGAGCGCCAGTTGGGCCATGGGCTACTCCTGCCTCTGAAGGCGGTTCAAGACCTTGCGAATAGTGGTCTCGCCTATGAAAATTATTAGGAGGGCTATCGTGGCCAGGGCCGCGGCCATCACCGTCTCGCCGTCCTCGTTGAGCGCGTATATCGCGACTCCGAGCGTCCGCGACTTCGGCCCGTACAGGAGCACCGAGGTCGTCAGCTCCCGGAGGGCCGGCAGGAATATGAGGAAGAACGCGCTGATCATGCCGGGCCGGACGAGCGGCAGCACTATATTCTTGAGCGTCTGGAAATGGGTGGCGCCGCACGCGCGGGAAGCCTCCTCGAGCGAGTCGGACACCTGCTCGAGGGCGGCCGAGTTAGACTTGATGGAGAACGCCATATAGCGGGCTATGTAGGCGACGAAGATGATCCACGCCGAGTTATAGAGGTTCACGCCGAACCTGCCGCTCCACGTGAGTATGCATCCCAGCGCTATGACCGTGCCCGGCAGGGAGAACGGCAGCACCCCCAGGAACTGGAGCAGGAATTTGCCGGGTACCTTCATCTTGACGATCACGTAGGATATCATCGTGCCCGCGAGCATCGTGACGAAGGCCGCGCTCACCGACAGCCATAGCGAGTTCCAGATGGCGTCGGTCGTCAGCTTCATCCTGAAGAGCTGTACGTAGTTATCGAGGCTCAGGTTCTTGAGCGCCAGGGGCAGGCCGTAGGTCTTGAGCCCGCCTACCAGCATGATCGTGACGGTCGGCATCACCACGGTCACCGCGAGGTAGACTATGCAGACGACGAGCATCGGGACCTTGAGCCCCCTGAGCTTGAGCACCGTGGGCCTCATGCTCTTGCCGGCGATGATCTGGAACTGCCCCTTCTTCAGCACGACGTCCTGGAGCTTCAGGATTATGGCGGCCGTGACGACCAGGATGGTCGAGAGGATGGTCCCGACCTTGATGCCGGCCATCGACCCTCCCGACGAGTGTATTCGCTCGTATATCTTAGTCGGGATATTGTATATGCCCTTCTCGGCCCCGAGTATGGCGGGCACGCCGAAGTGGGCCAGCGAATAGAGCGCCACGAGCAGGGCGCCCGCCAGGATGGACGGCATGACGAGCGGCAGCGTGATCTTGCGGGTTATGGTCATGAGCCGGGCGCCCGATATGCGGGCGGATTCCTCCAGCGTCGGATCCATACGCTCCAGCGCGCCGGCGACCTGCAGGAACACGAAGGGGAACAGGTACATGGACTCGACCATGATGATGCCCCCTATCGACATGATATCGATGGGGCACTTCTCGAGCCCGAACATGCCCATGAGCAGCTTGCTTATATAGCCCGCCCGCGGGGACAGGAGTATCTTCCACGCCAGGGCGCCGATGAACGAGGGCAGCATGAAGGGCACTAGGAACAGGGCCTTCATGGTCCTCTTGAAGGGCAGGTCGGTCCTGGCGACGAGCCACGCGAAGAAGACTCCGATAGCGGTAGAGACTATGGTCGTCCCCGTCGCTATCTTGACGGAGTTCCAGAGGGCCATGTAGGTGTCGGGGTCGCCGAGGACCTTGGCGATGGCCGCCAGGTTGAGCCGGCCCTCCTCGAAGAAGGCCGTCCCGATGATGAGCAGCACCGGCACGGCGACTATCACCACCAGCACGAGCACCGAGAACGTCAGCAAGAGCTCGGCCGTGCCGAATTTCCGCTTATTGCGTAGGGTTTCCATCAGGCTTCCTCCCCGGCCGGCGCCTCTGGCGCGAACCATTTCGCGTCGAAGAAATCGAGGACGCACCCGGCGCCCTCGGGAATGAGCAGGTCCCGGGCGACAGCCTCCTCCGTCTGGACCTGGCAGCGTACCGAGTGCTTCCCGACCCTGGCGAGGTAATCGACTATGGGGCCGAGCAGGGACATGCGCTCGACCGTGGCGTTGGCGGGCCTCCGCCCGGTAGGCCTGGAGATACCGATATCCATCGGCCTGAACGCAGCGGAGACCCGCTCCGCGCCCTCGAGTCCGGGCGCCTGGCAGGCGCCGAGCGATACCCCGGTACCCTCGACGAGGTATTCGCCGCCGGCCCGGACGGCCGGTAGGAAGGACGATACGCCTAGGAACCGGCACACGAACGGATCGGCCGGATGCTCGTAGACCTCGGCGGGCGCGCCGACCTGCCTGATAGAGCCGCTTTCGTCCATCACGGCGATCCGATCCGCGATGGCCAGGGCGACCTCGTGGTCGTGGGTAACGTAGAGAATCGTCATGCCGGAGGTCCGCTGAAGGTCCTTGATCTCGAAGCGCATCTCCTCGCGCAAGTTGGCGTCGAGGTTCGTCAGGGGCTCGTCCAGGAGCATCACCTCGGGCGCCGCGACCAGGGCGCGGGCCAGCGCGACGCGCTGCTGCTGCCCGCCGGAGAGCTGGCTGGGATAGCGCCCCTCGTAGCCTCCCAGGTTTACCTGGTCGATCGCCGCCGCCGCTCGCGTCTTAGCGCTATCCTTGCCGACCTTCTGCATCTGCAACGGATAGACTACGTTCTCCGCCACGGTCTTGTGGGGCCACACGGCGTAATCCTGGAACACGACGCCGATTCGGCGCTCCTCCGGGGCTACCGAGGCCTTGCCGCTCGCGACGATCCGGTCGCCGATCGCGATCTCGCCGCGATCGGGCTTCTCGAAGCCGGCTATGAGCCTGAGGGCCACGGTCTTGCCGCAGCCGGACGGTCCGACGAGCACGAAGCACTCGCCCGACCGGATATGAAGGTCTAGCCCGTCGAGCACGACCTTATCGCCGTACGCCTTGCGCACGGACTTGAAGCGAATATCGGACATGTATGGGGTCTCCTAGTCGAGAGCAGGGGAAGGCGCCGCGCCGCCGCCCCGCCAGGGGCGGCGGCGGGCCGCTACTTCGTCATGATATTGGCGAAGCGCTCGATGGACGCCTCTTTCTCGGCGCCCAGCTTCGCGTAATCGACCTTCAGCGCCCTACCGACGGCGACGTCCGCCGAGACGAGTCCTATCCCCGCCTTGACGGCGACGTCGGCCCTGGCGGGTATGGTATTGGCCCCGGCGATGATGGACTGCCCCTCCGCGGATAGGAGGAAATCGACGAATTTCCTGGCCGCGGACTGGTTCTTAGTCCCTTTCAGGATCGCGACCGGGCTCGGTATGACCAGCATCTCCTGCGGATACGCGAAACCGAGGGTCGCGCCCTTCTCTACCTTATCCAGGGTGATGTAGTCGACCCCGATACAGCCGGAGAGATCCCCCGAGGCGGTGTCGTCTATGACCTGGCCGGAGCCCTTGCCCATCATGGCGCCGTTGGCGCGGAGCTTCTCGACGAATTCCCAGCCGAAATTCTCCACCAGCATGCCTATGGAGACGAACGCGGTCCCGGATAGGGCCGGGTTAGCGATCGCGAAGGCGCCCTTGAATTCCGGCTTGAGGAGATCGTTCCACGAAGTCGGAGGAGTCTTTACCTTATCGGTATTGTAAACTATGCCCAGCGTCCCGAGGCGGGCCGCCGTATAGTAGCCTTCCGCGTCTTCCACGGGACTGACGATGTGGGCGGCCTCGGGGGATATGTACGGCTCGAGCAGCCCCTCCTTCTTCATGGAGAAGAAGTCCGGCACCTCGCTCGTCCAGATGATATCGGCTACTATCTGCCCCGACTGGCGCTCGGCGGCCATCTTGGCCATGACCTTGCCCGCGCCGGCCGAGTAGTAATCGACGGTCACGTTAGGATGCTTCTTCACGAACGCGTCCTTTATCTGGCCGATAAGTACTTCCTTCATGGAAGTATAGATCATGAGCGTCTCGGGAGCCGCCGGGGCTTCCGCGGCCTTCTCCTTGCCGCCCCCGCACGAGGCCAGCGCCAGGCAGGCTAGCGCGATCGATACGATCCTCTGTATCATATGGTCCCTCCGAAAAATGTGGTATTGACGATTATTAGAGAAAGCGAGGAACCGGATACCCGCAATCGGTACGTTGGTACCGCCGGGAGAACCGACGACTATGGGTACGAAGGTACCTACTCCGCCGCGGGCTCGCTACGCGTCCGCACGGCTAGCAGGGCGGAGACTCTATCGTGCACGCCTATTTTGCCGTAGAGCCGGCCCATGCAGTTCTTCACAGTCTGTTCCTTGAGGCCCAGATCGAAGGCGATCTCCTTATTGCTCATGCCGCGGACGAGCCGCTCCAGTATCTCTCGCTCCCTCCCGGTCAGGCCCGGGACGCCCGGGGGCAGGCTATAGGCGACCCCGGGCCGGCCGGCGCCCGCCATGGATCCGGAGACGGGGGCGGACGCGCGGCGCGCCCGAGCAGAGACTATAGCGACCGCGGCCAGCATGGCGGCGCTCGCGAAGGAGCAGAATTCGACTACGGCTCGCAGGGCGGCGTGACGTAGCGGCAGGACGGTCAATAGGAAGAAGCCGAATCGCGGCTCCCGGGTGTACACTACCGAGGCCATCGTCGACGTAGAACCGATCCCGAGCCTCCCGGAGTCGCGTCCAGAGCCGATCGCCTCCGATAACGCCCGGCTTTCGCCGATGGCGGCGGAAACGGGCGAGCCGACCAGTCCAGCGTCGCCGGCCGCCAATATCACGCCTGTCCGGGATACGACGAACGAGCGCATATCGCCGGCGTCCACCGATATGCTGGGCCCGACGGTCTCGGCGACGCTCGCGACGTCCCGGCTATCCAGGAGGGCGACGAACACGCCTATCGGTTCGCCCGTAGCTACGCGCTTGATGAGGCGGGCGGAAACGATATGAGGGCGCCCCCATATCAAGAGAGGAACGTCTAGCCATACGCACGCTCCGTCCGCCGAGACGGCGGGTTCCCGGGTCGCGGAGGCGATTAGGGCGTAATCGGTCCTGGCCAGGTTCTCCGTCATCATGAGGGGGGTACGCTTGACATCGTCGAAATCGAAGAACACGGCCTCGGACAGCAGGCTACGAACGGGCGCCTGGCTCTCTATGAGGCCAGAGAACCTCATGTCGAAGAGGGCCGAGCCGTATTGATCCGGGTTCTCGCCGTATTGCCACAGGATTTCATTCATTTCCTTATTGGCGATGAGCTGATACGACAAGGATTCGACGACCGAGAAATCGTTCGAGACGTGCCGCGCCACCTGCTCCTGCAGGCTCAAGCCGACCGAGGCCTTATCCGGGGCGATCAACAGGAACGCGGAGATCGAAACGGCGCCGACGATGCAGCCGATCAGAGTGAGGATAAGTATATTACGGCTACGGCGTTCCATAGGGTGCGCTTCCATGCGTTCTAGCTAAATTTAATCGTTAAGTATACCGGCAAACGCGCGCTTGGCAAGCCGCATTCAGGAGGACATCGCGATTAGGCAGTAATCGGAATTGAATCGCCGGGATACCGAGGCGGTATCGTCCAATACGACTCGGGGCGGTATTCGCGTAGCGGCGCTAGCCTATCCGATAGGTCGCAGGAATGAAGGCCGTCGCCTCAAGCGCGACCTCCAATAGAATTGGCGTTTTTAGTGGGCGATACTGGGATTGAACCAGTGACTTCTACCGTGTGAAGGTAGCACTCTCCCGCTGAGTTAATCGCCCACTAAAAACGCCATATGTAGGGAGGGTTGCGCTTGACGCGCGCTATCCCGCCTCTTTTGATCGCCGAAGCGATTTATCGCGATATTAGCTTCGGAAGGAAGAGCGTGTCAACATCAGGAAGCGGCCAGCGTGAGTAGTCTAAATAATTAGATTTACTCGCATCGAAGTATGATAAATAATACAGTAACTGGTTTCGCTCATTTTATATAAATAATTATAAACGTGTATATCCCTCTTAAATCGACATTTACCACAATCTACAGCCAACCCTTATTTATTGGCCCGGTATTTGCATATAAACAGCAAGTATCATAAAGAGGAAGTAAATGTCCGATGTGATTAGAACTGCAGGTTCGATAAGCGTATCCCGTCCGTGGTCAGCGGAACTCAGAACCGAGATCGTCCGGAAGAGCATACACTTATTAATCGGGTTAGTCCCTACGCTCGCCAACTGGAACTTCGGTTTTACCGTCGTCCTGCTGGCGTCCGGCGTCCTCGTATATTCCTATAGCGAGCTTATGCGAATCCGCGGCTACGAGATCGCGGTGGTCAGCAAGATAACCGCGCTGGCCGCGAGGCGGCGCGACGCCGGTCATTTCGTGTTCGGCCCCGTCACGCTCGGCATCGGCGCCCTACTGGCCCTCGTCCTATACCCGGAACCCGCCGCGTCGATAGCGATCTACGCCCTGGCCTTCGGCGACGGCCTTTCCAGCCTCGTCGGCAAGGCTATCGGCTCGATAAAGATACCCTTCACGGGAGGCAAATCCGTAGAGGGGAGCCTAACCTGCTTCATCGCCGTCCTGTGCTCGGCGTACGCGGTATCGGGAAACGCGCCCCGCTCGGCGGCCATAGCCGCGATAGCCACGGTTACCGAAGCGCTCCCGACGAAGGACGCGGACAACCTGCTCCTGCCGACGATAGTCGGGCTAGCGGCCGTAGCCATTTTCGGCGGGGCCCGAGCCTAGGAGCAAGGCCGATCGCGCGGCCTCGATCCATGATTGGCTTTGCGCTAGAGGCGGACTAGCGCCACAGGTAGTAGTCGTGCAGGCTTTTTATATAGATCCAGGTGCCGAGGCCGAGCGCCGGAACCGCGACGGCGACGAGCCACGGAGCCGAAGCCCCGCGCAGCGCCATAGTCGACGCGACGCATACCACCAAGCCCGCGCCGGCCAGGGAATAGGCCTTATCCCGTCCCGACCACCACGCTATCCCGTAGTTGACGACGGCCATCAGGATCACCGCGGACTCGAAAGCCCTGGCCAGCGGCTCCACGCCCCTCGCGACCAGGAAATCGACACCCGGGCCGACGGAATTAAGCGGATGGATGGACGCGAAGAGGAGCCCGGCCATCAGCGTCGCGCCTAGGAGCGGCTCCCCGCGCTCCTGCTTGAGCCCCACCGAGAACAGGCTGCCCGCGAAGACCGCTATCGTCCCGCCGTAGCGGCCGAAGAGCGCCGCCCTCGTCAGGAGCTCGAAGACTACCGACCCCGAGTTAACCGACACGAGCGCGACCGCCGCTACGCGCGTAAGCTCGAACGACTGGCAGAAGGCCCAAAGCGAGAAGAAGAATATCTCGACCGAGACGGTCTTCCCGCTCCTGAAGGCTATCAGCCCGGAAACTATCGTCCCGTATACGCCGCAGGCCCCCGCCGCCGCCAGCCCCGTATAGAACGCCGCTAACTCGGGCCGGCCGAACCCGGAGGCGCGGACGCGCTCCAGGCCGAGGGGGCCTAGCCACCACACGAGAGCTACCGCCGCCGCGGAAGCCGCGACGGAGACGACGAATAGACCCCGGAACACCCGTTCCCTCAGTTTAATGGTCATACGCTACCGTACTACCAGGAGGATTTTCTCTCAAGGGCGCGGGCCCGTAGCCGATACTAATAGCGGGGGCGGCCGTCCGCAAAGCCGCCCAGGGGGAGCATATCGATGAAGAGAATGATAGCTATCGTCGCGCTCGCGCTCGCGTTCTGTTCGACGGCTTTCGCGGGCGACGTGGCGACCCTCGTCAACCTCGGCTTCTCTCCCGATTCGGCCTACTTCATGTTCGGCTTCTACGGCCTCGACGCCGCTAACGGGAAGCCGTACGCCGAGGTTTACCTGGTCGACACCAAGAAGAACGACTTCGCGCCCGGCGGCGCTTTCAAGGGAATGTACGGCACCGAGATCCAGCCGGGCTGGGACCCGGCGGGCGGCTTCTACAAGCTATTCTCCGACGCGGCCCCGCTGGCCAGAAAGCATAAGATCGACCACCTAGCCCAGGGAAGGCTCGTCTACCTCCTGATCAACGGAGTCGAGGGGCCGGACGCCTTATCGTTCACCGACTTCGACTCGGGGGACCAATGGAGCGTGGCGCTCAAGGAAACGGTCGAGGATAAGGCGGGGGCGATAAGCTCGTCGTTCGGGCTCGAGGTGTCCGTGATGGCGAAGGACGGTAAGAAGGTCAGCCTCAAGGCGGGTAATCCCAAGATAAAGCGCAAGGGCGTGACCGACTACACGATCCGGGAGATCGTGGTGGCCCCGGACGGGAAGACCGTCGTCGCCCTCATAGAGCGCGTGCAGAAGGACGCCTACGGCTCCTCCGTGCATTACATGGTCGAGGCGTTCAGGCTACCGTAGGCTCCGCCTCCGGCAGCCTCCGGCCGCCTCCGTTGAACAGGCGGCTATAGATCGTATACTATCGCGTAAGCGCCGAGAGGCGCCGGCCCCGAAGGTCGGCGCCTCGTCGTCTTTACGCGGCGCCGATCCCGCGCGCGGCCTTTTAAGGCCGCGAAGCCCCCGTAAGAGGTATCCGTATGGCCGAAAAGATCACCCCCCGGAGCGTCGACTACTCGCAGTGGTACATCGACATAGTCCTTAACGCGAAGCTGGCCGACTACTCGCCGGTAAAGGGGTGCATGGTCATCAGGCCGCGGGGCTACGCGATCTGGGAGAGGCTCCGCGACGAGCTCGATCGCCGCTTCAAGGAAACCGGGCACCAGAACGCCTACTTCCCCATGTTCATACCCATGAGCTTCCTCAAGAAGGAGGCCGAGCACATCGAGGGCTTCAGCCCCGAGCTGGCCGTCGTCACGCACGCCGGCGGCGAGGAGCTCGAGGAGCCCCTCGTAGTCAGGCCCACGAGCGAGACGATCATATGGAGCAAGTACCGCGATTGGATCCAGTCGTGGCGGGACCTGCCCCTGCTCTATAACCAGTGGGCCAACGTGGTCCGCTGGGAGAAGCGCACGCGCCTCTTCCTCCGCACCACCGAGTTCCTCTGGCAGGAAGGCCACACGGCCCACGAGACGAAGGAGCAGGCGGTCCAGGAGACGGAGACCATGCTCGAGGTATACCGCGCGTTCGCCGAGGAATACCTCTGCCTGCCGGTGATCGCCGGCCGCAAGAGCGAGGCCGAGAAGTTCGCCGGCGCCGTCGCAACCTACTCCATCGAGGCGATGATGCAGGATAAGAAGGCCCTGCAGGCCGGCACCAGCCACTTCCTCGGGCAGAATTTCGCCAAGGCCTTCGACGTGCAGTTCCAGACCCGCGAAGGCGGCCTGGACCACGTCTGGGCGACGAGCTGGGGCGTCTCCACCCGCCTCGTCGGAGCTATCATCATGACCCACTCGGACGACAAGGGCCTCGTGCTGCCGCCTTCGCTGGCGCAGGAGGAGATAGTCGTCGTACCCATATTCAAGAGCGACAACAAGGCAACCGTACTGGAATACGCCGGCAAGGTCGTGGCCGCCCTCAAGGCGGACGGCAGGCGGGTCGCGTTCGACGACGACGACTCCTCCAGCCCCGGCTGGAAGTTCGCCGAGTGGGAGATGCGCGGCGTTCCTATCCGCGTCGAGGCCGGCCCCAAGGACGCGGCCTCGGGGAACGTCGTGATGGTCCGCCGGGATACCGGCGAGAAGACCTTCGTCAAGGTAGAGGAAGCCGCCGCCAAGGCCCGCGAGATACTCGCGGCGATGCAGAAGGACCTCCTGGAGAAGGCCAGGGCCTTCCGCGACGCCAATACGAGGGACGTAGCCTCGCTCGACGATATCCGCGCCTTCTACGGCAAGGAGAAGAAGGCGAAGAAGCAGTCGGAGGTCGACGGCGAATCCCACGAGGGCACCGCCGAGGCCGCCGGCGGCTACGCGCGCGGCCTATGGTGCGGCGGGCGCGAGTGCGAGGCCGCGCTCAAGGCGGAGCTCAAGGTGACTATACGCAACATGCCCTTCGACCAGCAGGCGGACTGCGAAGGCTCGTGCTGCCTCTGCGGGGCGCCGGCCAAGCACCGGGCCATCTTCGCCAAGTCGTATTGACCTGAGCGGGGGTAGCGCCCAGCGCCGTCCCCCATGGCCATCGAAGCCGCCGCCCTTAAGGGCCGGCGGCTTTTTTTTTCGTCTTCCTGCATCATCGATCTCCTGCTAGACTCGACGCATGGCTCGAACGGTATACAGCGAAACGGCGGCGAATGGACGAGGGCGCGCGATAGCCGGCGCGACCGCTCTGGCGCTGGCTATGGCCTTGGCGACGACGGCCTCCTGCGGCAAGGAGGCGACGCCCCTCCCCCCGGAGCCTCCCAGGCCCGGCTTCGCCGTGCCCCCGGGCGGAGCCCTCGCGCTCGTCATCGGCGACGACGGCGCGTTCTCCGTACTAGGGCCCGGCGCCCCTACAGACATCCCGCGGGGCGTCCCGCTTCCGTTCCCGGTGGCCGTCGTCGCGTCGTCGATACAGCCGATGGGCGACGGCGCCGTGCTGGCCGTCAACAGGACGGGGCTCAGGCGCCTCCGCGTGGCGCGCTACGGACGCGACGGCGGCCCCGCCGAGGCCAGGCTTATAGTCGAGCCTATCCCGGGGGCGGAGGCGGAATTCCCCGGCAGGACGGTCGCGCCGTCGTGGGCCAGGGGGAACGAGGCTCTCTTCCTGCTCTATAGGCACCCCATCTTCGAGTCCCGGAGCCCGCGCTCCCCCGCCTCGGTCGTCGTGAGGGCGACGCTCGACGGGGCCGCGGTCATGGAGCCGGGAATCGGGGACGACGCGTACGCCGTATTCCCGGTCTCCCCGGACGCGTGGCTAGCCCAGTACAGGACCGAGTCAGGCGACCGCGTGCGGGCCGGCTACGCCAGGCTCTCCGCTTCCGGGACCGCGGCCGAGCCCCTCTCCAGGGCCGCCTTCGAGAGGCTGGCCTCCCCGGTACCCCTCGACGAGGCGCCCGAGCCGCTACGGGCCGCGGCGGCCGCGGTGCCGGGCCCCCTGCTCCTCGAGGCGAGGCTCCCGGACGGCTCCAGGCGGGCCTTCGTCAGGGGAGACCCCGGAGTCGCCGCTCCCGGCTACGCTCAGGTGCTCCGGGACGGCGCGCCCGCGCCCGGCGGGATCGCGGCCTGCATAGTCACCGACGACTGGCGCGTCTCTATAGCTCGTCGGGCGGATGGCGGGTTCGCGGCGGGATCGCTCTATCCCGGCTCGCCGCTCCCCGGCGCTATAGTCAGGGACGCCGCGCTCGTGGACGGCATGCTCGTCGCCCTCTGGGAGGAGGACCTCTTTCCAAATACCGGCGCTAGCGGGCTTCTCGTCCTAGACCCGGGCCCCTGAGGCGGGGCCGACGGACCGGCCTATGAAAGCGGGCCCCGGCGCGCTATAGTAGGAAGTACGATGAAGAGAATCATTCTCGCGGCGGCGCTAGGCGCGGCCGCCTTCGTTTCCCCCGGCGCGTTGGACGTCGAGGCGGCCTCGGGCCGCTTCGGGGTCGCCATAATATATAACGGCTCCGGGCTAGGGGCCGCTAGCCCCGTCGTCAACACGCTCGGCGGATCCCTGGCCGTCTCGTTCGCCAAGGGATTCTTCCTGAGCCTCCAGCCCGCCCTCGACCTCTACTGGACCAACTACGAATGGACCGGCGAGCGAGCGGTTCCGACCGAGACGGAGCGAGGCGAAGGCAATAACGCCTTCATACTCGGCTTCATCCTTGACCTCCCGGTGACCGCGACCCTGCGCTTCTCGGACAGAATAGGCATGGCCGCCTCGCTTGGGCCCGCGTTCGTGATGCGCGCGGCCTTCGCCAACGACTCGACGGCCGAGTACGCGGACGAGATGGCGGCCAACCTCGCGGCGATCTCGTCGTACTTCTGGGCCTCCGGCAGGTGGTTCTATCCGTCGGCCGCGCTCAGGCTCGACGTCTACCTGCAGCAGAATTTCACCTTCGCCTTCGGGGTCAGGGGACTCTTGCCGGTATACAACGCGTGGACGGGAAACGCCGATTTCCTCGACGAGGGGATACTGCACATAACCATGTCTATGTTAGTCGGGCTGGAATGAGCGCTGACGAGAGCGAATGGAGCGACGTGGACGACGCGCTCAGGCTGTCTACTGAGGCCGCCCGCATAGTCCTCGAGTCGGGAGGCGAGACGTACCGCGCGGAGGACGTGATGGCCGCGGTGGCCTCGTCGCTCGGCGGGCTATCGCCCGACTCCTTCGCGACGCCGACGGGCTTCATGGCCTCCTGCGACGACGCGAGAGGCCGGAGCCGGTCAGTGGTCAAGCGCATCCGCAAGCGCCACATGAACCTGGAGAAGATAGCCAGGGTCAGCTCGCTCGCCCGCGACGCCGCCTCCGGCCGGCTGGACCAGGACGGGGTAGAGCGCGAGCTATGCGCCATCGACTCGCTAGGCTCCTATCCCGCCCCCCTGCCTTCGCTCGGGGCGGCCTTCGTAACGGGTTTCTTCTGCCTGTTCTTCGGGGGCGCCTGGAACGACGCGCTGGTCGCGGCGGCCATAGGCGTCGTCATAGGCATGATCATGTCGTGGCTAGGCTCCATGAGGCTATCGGAATTCTTCTCCAACATAGTGGGAGGGGCCATAGCGGCGGCGATAGCCCTAGGAGCCCATGCCCTGGGCCTCGCCGGGAACACGGACGCCATGATCATTGGCGCCATCATGCTGCTCGTCCCGGGCGTCATGATAGTCAACGCCATAAGGGATATAATCGCTGGCGACCTCGTCGCGGGGATAGCCAGGGCGGCCGACGCGTTCATCTCCGCCGCGGGCATATCGATAGGCGTCGGGTTCGCCCTGCAATCCGCGCGCGTCCTAGCGGGCGTCGCCCTATGAGCGGGGCCTATCTCCAGCTCTTGTGGGCCTTGCTCGCGACGCTCGGATTCGGCGTGCTCTTCAGGGCCCCCGTAAGGGACCTCCCCTTCGCGGCCCTAGGCGGGGCGCTGGCCTGGGGCGCATACCTGGCCGCCGCGGCCGCCACGGGCTCCGATTCCCTCTCGTTCTTCGCGGCCAGCTTCGCCGTGGGGCTCTACGCCGAAGCCGCCGCCGCGTTGCTCAAGCGTCCCGCGACCCTCTTCATCATCTCCGCCATCATACCGCTCGTGCCGGGAGCGGGCATGTACAGGACTATGTTCGAGGCGGTCGCCGGAAACGCCTCGGCCGCGGCGGCCACCGGCTTCCAGACCTTGATCATGGCGGGCGCCATCGCGGGCGGGCTCGCGGTGGCGTCGTCGGTCTCGCGTATTTTCTGGCTCAAGAAGCCTACGACGCCCCGTTTCCTCAGGCGCAGGCGCAGGCGCAAGCTGGAGCGGGACGATAAGGCCGAGCCCGCCTAGCGAGATTAAGCGGGCAGCAGCGCCAGCGCCGCGAAGAAGTGCAGGGTGACCCCGGCCCCGACGAACAGGTGCCATACGGGGTGGGACCAGGCCCTTCCTTTCAGCAGGTAGAACGCCGCGCCCAACGTGTAGGCGACGCCTCCGGCTATAAGGAAACCTATGGACCTGGAATCCACGGCGGCCGTGAGCGGCTTCCACGCGAATACGATTATCCAGCCCATGGCGACGTAGGCTATTGTCGACAGCAGCTTGGCCTTGCCGGCCAGGAACGGCTTCAACGAAATACCTATGACGGCGGCGCCCCAGACTATCCCGAAGACCGTCCAGCCGACCGTCGGGCGCAGCGCCGTCAGCGCGAAGGGCGTATAGGTCCCGGCTATGAGCGCGTATATCGACGAATGGTCCATGACCTTGAGGACGCGCTTCGCCCGCGGGGCGCTGATAGCGTGATAGAGCGTCGACATCGTGAACAGGAGCACCGAGCTGGTCCCGAATATCGCGAACGAGACGACGTACCAGGCGTCGCCTCGGCTCGCGGCCGATACTACCAGGATGACGAGCCCCGCTATCGACAAGAGTGACCAGACGCCGTGGGTGACGGCGTTGGCTATCTCCTCTCCGATAGGATACCGGGCCGGTGATACGCCGAGAGACGCGGTTGGTTGATCTGACATGTAACTACCTTCTATGCTTCGCGACGACCCATGGCCGGCGAACCATGCACTATTCGACCGCGGGAGGGTTCGCCGGTTGCGCGAATGGGGCCGCATGCGCGGAAGTTTAAAAAAAGAGCGGAACGTCGGCCCTGACGCTCCGCTATAATCGATAAGCGATTCTTTACATCGGTCCCATTTTTTTTACTGCGGACTTTTTATAATATACTTTTTAAAATACACATTTTATTACCTGCTGGGACACAAGCACCCGCATATAATAATGCAATAGCCGTGCCAACAAACTACAAACCATAATCTTTCTAATATGTATATACAATAAATAAAGTTAAGGTCACTATAGCACCGACGCTCCGGTAGGATACCTTGTTTAAATTTCCTATCCAGTACCGGCGCCCATCAAGTATTCTTTATGCTATATTCATTTGTTGTATATATTTATATCGATTTGTCATTAGCGTACCGGATGTGCAAATCCGCACACCCGATCAGGCATCCTCTTCGTCCCTAAGCTTGAGGCGCCGATTCAAGGCCGTACGCGACAAGCCTAACAGCCCCGCGGCCACGCCCTGATTACCGCCTGACCGCGCGAGCGCCTCCTCTATCAAGGAGTCCGCGGCCTCCCGGAGCGTAGGCAACGACGGCAGGGACTTGAAAAGGCCGCTCGCGAACGGAAGGGACGCGGCGGAACGGGAATCCGGCTTGAAAACCCTCGACTTGAACGAATCGAGCGACAGCGTCCTGCCCTGGGCCCGGCCGACGGCGTCGTGCACCATAGACTCGAGCTCGCGGACGTTGCCGGGAAAATCATACGCGCCCAGCAGCTCGTATAGCTCGGGAGGGACCGCCGGCGCGGGCTTGCCGAAGCGCTCCGCGGCCCTTGCTACGAACAGCTCGACGAGCAGGGGCAGGTCGCCCTGCCTGTCCCGGAGCGGAGGAAGCCTGACGAGGTGCGTCTCGAGCCTGAAGTACAGGTCCTGCCTGAACGTCCCGGCCGCGCAGGCCTTTCCCAGGTCCTTGTTCGTCGCCGCTACGATGAGCGCGTCGGAAGAGCGCGTCAGGTCGGCCCCAAGGGGGTAATAGCGGCGCTGCTCTATGAGGCGAAGGAGCTTGACCTGGCTCTGCTGGGGCAGGTCGCCTATCTCGTCGAGGAACAGCGTGCCGCCCTTGGCGCGCTCTATCAGCCCGGGCCTGTCGGCCTCGGCCCCCGTGAAGGCCCCCCGCTTATGCCCGAACAGCGTGTCGCTGAACATCGCGTCGTCGAGCCCGGCAATGTTGACCGTCACGAGCTCCCCCGAGCGCCCCGAGGCGGCATGGGCCGCCGCCGCGAACAGCTCCTTGCCGGTACCGGACTCGCCCGTTATGAGGATAGGCTTATCGCTCCTGGCGATGGCGGCGATATACCGGAAAATATCGGTCATCTTGCGGTCGCGCGTGACTATCGCCTCGAAGAAGCGAATGTCGCGCCCGTCGCCGGAGAGCAGGGTATCCCGCAGCGCCTTATTGTCGTCGAGGAGCCTGCCTATCATGGCGGCGTGCTCCAGGCTAGCGACGAGGCGCGCCGACTCCGCCGACTTGGGGACGTAGTCGAAGGCGCCCGCCTTCATGCACCTGACTACGGCGTCGAGGTCGTCTATGGCCGTAGCCACGATCACGGGCACGTCGGGCCGCTCCGCGTGCATCCGCTCGAGCATCGCGTAGCCGTCGACGCCGGGCATCATCAGGTCCAGGACCATAGCGACCGGCCTCGATGACTCGAGGACGGACCACGCGTCGTCGGCCCGCTCGCACAGCGCCACGTCGGCATAGCCCTCGAAGCGCAGCAGCCTCTCGAGCCGCTTGAGCACGCCGACGTCGTCGTCGACCACGATTACCGTGCCTCTAGCATCTTCCATCGTCACCATCCTCGTCCCGGCCGGACGCCGGGATGCGTATCGTCGCCGTCGTTCCGGCGCCCGGCGCGGAGCGCAATTCTATCGAGCCGCCGAGGTCCTGGACTATACCCGAGGCGACCGGGAGGCCGAGCCCGGACCCGCCGCGATCGCGCTTCGTCGTGAAGAACGGGTCGAACGCCGAGGCCAGCGTCTCGGGCGGCATGCCGACGCCCTCGTCCGTCACCCGCACCGCGACCCAGGCGGAGCCGTCGCCTTCGTCCCGCGAGGAGCTTTCCACCCTCACCCCGCGGCTCGGATCGGGCAGCGACTGGAGGGCGTTCTCGAGCACGTTGACGATGACCTGGGTCAGCTTCAGCCTGTCGGCGCGGACGCGCGGCAATCCTTCCGCCAGCGCGGTCTCGAAGCGGGACGTCGAGACGACTATAGAGTGCTTTAGCAGGCGAGCGGAATACCGGACGGCGTCGTTCACGTCGACGAGGCCGTACGACTTCGAGTCAGAGGGCGAGCGCGCGTAGTCCTTCAACCCCTCGACTATCTTCTTTATGTCCTGCGCGCCCATGTACAGGTCGTTGAGGATATCGGGGATCTCCCGCCTGAGGTCATCGTAGCCGAAGCCCCGGACGCTGAAGCCGCCTTCCTCGCGGTTCAGCCGCTCGACCACGGTCTCCAGGGCCGACCATATCTCCTTGAGCATGGGGACGTTCCTGAGCACCGCGTTGTTGGGCGTATTGATCTCGTGGGCTACCCCCGCGGACAGCATGGCGAGCGTCCGGTACTTATCGAATTCCGCCATCCTGGCGGCCTGCTCGAGCTCCCTCTTGACGCTGGCGGCCAGCTCGACGTGGGTCTTGACCCTGACTGCCAGCTCGAGCCCGGACGCGGGACGCGCGATATAGTCGCTGGCCCCGGAACGGAACGCGAGCTCTATCTCGTCGGGCCTCCCCGACTCGATGAGCACGATCAGCGGCACGGATTCGCCTAGCCTCGAGGCCCTGACCGACTCGCAGAACTTGAACCCGCTCATCTCGGGCATGACGGAGTCGACTATGGCGATATCGTAGGGATCCTCGCCCAGGAGGCGTTCCAGGGCCTCGTTCGCCGATACCGTGGCGTAGACGAGCCAGCCCGACGACTCGAGCCGTCGCTTCATGGACAACAGGGCCACCGGCTCGTTTCCGGCGACGAGTATCCTCCCCGCGGCGCGGGCGGGACTCGGGGACGGGGATGCGCCCAGGTCCACCGAGGCCCGTATGCCCCGGGCTAGGGGTCCGGCGATGGGTCGGGAGGACGGACGGGCGGGAGGCCGCGCGCCGCGCTCGGCGGGGCCGGCCTCGCCGTCGGCGGGGCTCGTCCTCGGCAGCTCGATGACGTACGCGCCGCGGTCGCCCTCGACGCGCCTGTAGAAAGCCCCTCCGAGCTGGGACGCCAGCCTGGACATCACGGCCAGGTCCATGTCCAAGGCCGGCTCGACGCCGGGAAGCGCCCCCGCGCCCGGATCGACGTAGGAGGCTCCGTCGTACTCGACAGTCAACGTCGCTCCGCGCTCGCCTGACGAGGCCCGGACGCGCACGGTCGTCGTCCCCTCGTTCCCCGCGGCCCGGCTCATGGCGGTGTAGAGCAGGCGGTGGGATACGCCTATATCGCTGCGCAGCTCTAGTATGGGCAGGTCGACGTCGATGCGCACGCCCCTGCCCGATATAGCGACGCGGAGTAGCCCGGCGGCGGACCTGGCTACCGACGACAAGTCGAAATCCTCTATAGAAAGGCGCGCCGGGCCGATGCCGGAATAGCTGAGGATGTTGGAGACGAGCGTGTCGAGCCTGGAGGCCTCCGCCCGGGCGAGCGCCAGGTCCGACGTCGCGGGGCCCGGAATGGCCGGGCATTCGGCCAGTATAGCGTCGAGATCCTCCAGCGTGGCGACCAGGCCGTTTAGCGGGGCGCGTAGCGCGGCGGCCGTCGCCGTCATGAAATCGCGACCGCCCTTCATCTCCGATTCGAGCTTGACCGTCAGCCGGGCAGCCTCCTCCATCCCGGCGAGCGCCCTCCCAGAATAGGCCGCGGCGGCGAGCGCCCCCCTTAGGCCGACGAGGCAGGCCAGCCCGACCGGCAACGCGTAGGAGGCGAGGGGCGACGCCGTCGAAACGGCGGAGACGAGGAGCGTAGTAGCGAAGGCGAGCCTGGGAACGATTACGCGCGCTACGACGGCCTGGCCGGCTCGCCCGCGGCCTCGAGCCTGGACGAGCGCCATCGCGGCCTCGAGGGAGATCGCGGCCAGGCCTAACGCGACGGACGCGGCGTATCGGGGCAGCCCGGCGCCGCTCGTAAGCGCCGAGACGCCGCCGCCCCCGGCCCCGAGCGCGACGGCGAGGAAAGCCGTCGACGAGAACGCCAGGCCGAGGGCGGATGAATACCTAGGACGGGCGGAGGCGGGCCCGGGCCTCGAGGAGACGAACGCGAAGGCCGCGCAGGCCGCCAGCGCGAAGCCCGCGAGCAGGCCCTGGACCCTGACCAGCTTCTCGACGCGGGCCTCGATCGCCTCCGCGGGCCAGAGGTTCAGCCCGGCGCCGAAGGCGGCTCCCTCGAGGCGGACGTACACCGCGCGGCGCTCGCCGGAAGGCAGGCCGAGCCCGTAGGCGACCACGTCTTCCAGGCCCGAGCTCAGGCGCAGCCGTTCCAGGGAGTCTCCCGCGAAGCGCTCCGAGGCTCCGCGCTCGTCCACGACGACCAACGCCGAGGGGTTGAACCCGGCGCCGTCGCCTACGAGGAACCAGCGCTCCCCGCTCGTGGCGTTCTCGACGGAGAAGGCCAGCCAGACGGCGTACCCGGAGAGCGCCTCGTCGCGCAGGGCCGTCCCGACGCCGCCGTACGGGGGGACGGGCAGGCGGGAGAAGAACGCGCGGTCTGGAACGGGGCCGAAGACGGACGAGGAGGCTCCGTACGGCCCCTCGACGTGGACCCTGAGCGCGCCGGCCAGCGACGCGGGCCCGCCATGCAGCGTTACGGTCTCGAGGCCCGCGCCTCCCTCCGCCGCCGCGCCGGCCGCCGTAGCTCCGGCCGCGCCGCCTGGGCCGGCCGCTCCGACGGAAGCGGCCAACACGGTCGTGATCGCGGCGAGAAGGAGCGGGGCTAGCGCGCGGCTCATGGCGAGAACGTCGGGCGGACGCGGCCGGCCTCCAGTGCGTCCCGGAGCGCGTCGAGGTCGACCGATCCGCCCGCGTCCCAGCCTTCGGGCAGTTCCAGCCCGAAGGGGCGCCTCCCGACGTGCTCGGGATAGTGCGCGTCCGACCCGGTGATGACGGTATGCCCTCGGGAGGCGCTCGGCGAGACGGGCCTGACGGCCTCGACGGCAGCGAAGGGCCCCTCCGGGAGGAAGCCCAGCTGAGAGATGGCGCCGAACATGGGCCTATCGATATGCGCGGGCACCACGAGGGCGCCGCGCCCGCTAGCCGCGGTGCACAGCTCGTCGAAGCCGAGCTCGAGGGCCGCGCCGAAGTATAGCTCGGGAAGGTCGAGCACGTTCTCGTCGGCGTCGACGACGACCTGGTCGCCCAGCTTGGCCGGGTCGTAGGGAAGCCTCGGGAGCCGGGCCGCCAGGAATCGGCCGAAATCCAAGGCGACGTCGAGCGCCGAGAATAGGCACAGGACGTGCACCTCCTCGGCGCTCGTCGCCTCCATGCCGAACATCGCCACGATACCCTCCCGCCTCGCGCACTCGGCGAACGCCGGCGCGTTGAGGGCGGTATTATGGTCCGTCAGGGCCACCAAGCCCAAGCCGCGCTCCCTGGCCAGGCGCGCCAGGACGGCGGGCGATTGTTCCAGGCTACCGCACGGCGAGAGGCACGAGTGATTATGGAGATCGCAGGCGACGAGCATGCCGGAAGCCGAGGCCCCCTAGCCTCGGGGCCCTGTAGCCCTGAGCTCTCCGTAGAGTAGCCCGGAAACCTCGAACTGCGTCTTCGGCGTCCTGAAGATAGATACGGCCTCGGCCTTGGCGGCCTCGATCATATCGTCGGGGACGGGCCGTTCGTTGCATATGACGACGGCGCGGATGCCTACGAGCGACGCCACGGCTATCGTGTTCTTGTGGGCCTGGATGGTGACCAGGGCGGAATCGTCGGCCGCCTTGGCCATCACGTCGGACAGCAGGTCCGAGGCGTACCCGTCGACCAAGGCCGCGTCCCCGTCGGCCTGATAGATAGCCTCGAACCCGAATTTACCGGAAAGCTCTGAAACCTTCATGTCTTCTCCTGATATCGTACTAAGGCGCGCACGGTCGTGCCGACGCCGATCTTCGAAGAAATATCGAATTCGTCCGACGATCGCTTGGCGTTCGGAAGGCCGAGCCCGGCGCCGAACCCGAGGGACCTGACCCACTCGTTGGCGGTGGAGAAGCCCTCGGTCAGGGCCGCCTCGAGGTCCGCGATGCCGGGCCCGTCGTCCTTCGCGACTATGCTCACGGCGCCGTCGGCGGCGGAGAACTCCATGGTCCCCCCATCGGAATGGATGACTTGGTTCATCTCCAGCTCGTAGCTGACGATGGCCGCGCGCCGTATGGACGCGGGGTCGGCCCCGAGCGCCTTGAGGGCCTTCTTAAGCTCCCCGGACGCCTTGCCCGCGTTCTCGAAGTCGAAGCGGCGGCAGGCGAAGCTCATCACGAGCGGGGCGGCCGCGCCCGAGCCGGGAGAGGCGGCGCCAGCGGCGCTCGCGGCCCTGCGCTTGGCCAGGCCCTCCTCTAGCCGCTCCACCTCGCGGTTCATCTCGATGAGCAGCGCCCTGAGGACGTCGGCCGCGGTGATGATGCCCGCGAGGGAGGCGTCCTTATCGAGCACGGGGAAGCGCCTGTACCCGTAGCGGTTGAAGTAGGTGATAGCGAACGAGAGCGGCATGTCGTCCTCGAGGACGATGAGCGAGTCGCTCATCCTGGAACCCGCCGACTCCCCTATCCACCCGCCGTCGAGGGCCTCGATGATGTCGCCGATGGAGACGATGCCGACGAGGCGGTCCGCCTCGACGATGGGAACGCCGGTGATGCCTCGCTCGCGCATCATGGCCTGAACCTCGCGGAGGCTCGCCGTCGGCGAGGCCGTCACGACCGCGGACGTCATGACGTCCTTTACCTTAAGCCTGTAGATCAGCTCGAGCACTACCTGCGGACCGCCGTCGGTATCGATGGGGAAGGAATCCATGATCGCTCGATTCTCGCACGAAACGCGCGCGGCCACAAGATCGGCGCCAGTAGCGGCGCCCGTGCAGGCGCCCGGATAAACCGGGGAGGAAAACACCGGGAATAGGGTTTTTCTTGACACCCCGCCCGAATGGTGTCTTAACTATAGTCGAAGTCGATTCCTTTTTACCACGCTCGCCCGGTTCATACGATCCGGGTTTTTATTTTCATGCCCATGCCGCGAAAGGTGACTATCGATGGTCTACGAATTCCGGTACCTAGCCCCGAGGACGGCGACCGAGCTCGCCACGGTCCTGGACGACATCAAGGCCGACGGCAGGATACTGGCCGGCGGCACCGACCTCATCCCGAATATCAGGAACGGCGTATTCAAGCCGCGCATAGTCGTCGACGTCAAGAAATTCCAGGGCGCCGACAGGATGGCGTTCGGCTCCGAGGGCCTGTCCATGGGACCGGCCGTCACGATAAACGACGTGCTGCGCTCCAAGGACGCCAGGGAACGCTACCCGTCGCTCTGCGCCTGCGCCCACGAGCTCGCCAGCCACCAGGTGCGCAATCGCGCCACGGTCGCGGGCAACGTCGTCAACGCGTCGCCCTGCTCCGACATGGCGCCCGCCCTGCTATGCCTGGGCGCCCGCGCGGTGATCCGCTCGGCGACGGGCGAACGGGTAGTGCCGTTCGCCAACTTCTTCGCCGGCGTAAAGAAGACCGTCCTGGTTCCGGGGGAATTCCTGGCTACCATAATCATACCCGCCGAGTCGGCCGGCGCCGCGGGCCGGTACCTGAAGCTCAAGCGCATAGCCGGGCACGACCTGGGCATAGTGGGCGTGCTCATGACGAGGAAGGACGGCGAGCTACGCTTCGGAGTCAGCTCGGCCGCCCCTACCCCCGTGCTCGTCGACACGGTCGGGGCGAAGGACGACCCGGACGAGGCCGCGCGCAAGGTCCTGGCCTCCGTCTCCCCGATCAGCGACGTACGGGGCACCAAGGAGTATCGCGAGCATATGATAGGCGTCTACGTACGGCGCCTCCTCTCGGAGGTCGAGTGATATGAGGATCAAGCTAACGGTTAACGGACTGGCATACGAGCGCGAGTGCGCGGAGCACGTGACGCTCCTCCGCTTCCTCCGCGAGGGCCTGGGGCTCACCGGCACCAAGGAAGGCTGCGGCATGGGCGAATGCGGCGCCTGCACCGTCATACTGAACGGGCGAGCCGTCAATTCATGCATGGTACTCGCGGTAGAAGCCGACGGGGCCGTCATCAGCACCATCGAGGGCGAGGCCCAGGGGCCGTCGCTGTCCGACATCCAGAAAGCCTTCGAGAAGCATCACGCCGTGCAGTGCGGCTTCTGCACGCCGGGCATGGTGATGTCCGTCAAGGAACTGCTGGCCGACAACGGGAAGCCCGGCGTCGACGAGGTCAAGGAAGCGATAGAAGGCAACTTCTGCCGCTGCACCGGCTACGTCCAGATAGTCGAGGCGGTGATGGACCTCACCGGGCGGCCCGGCGGGAAGGGAGAGCTCGAGCATGTTTGACGATATCAAGACCGCCGACATGACGTACGTCGGCAAGAAGGCCGGCCGGCCGGACATGGTCGAGAAGCTCACCGGCGAGGCCGTGTTCGTCAGCGACATGGAGCTGCCCGGCATGCTCCACGCCCAGCTCAAGAAGAGCCCGCACGCCCGCGCGCGCATCAAGCGCATCGACGCGTCCAAGGCCGCCGCTATGCCCGGCGTCAGGGCCGTCGTCACCGGCGAGGAGCTCGACTACCACATCGGGCTCTATATAGTCGATAAATTCATCCTGGCCAAGGGCGAGGTCCGCCACTACGGCGAGGCCGTCGCCGCGGTCGCCGCCGAGACCCTGGAGCAGGCGCGCGCGGCCGTCGAGGCTATAGAGGTCGAGTACGAGCCGCTACCGCCGGTGCTCCACCACATGGACGCCCTCAAGCCGGACGCGCCGCTCGTGCATCCCGAGCTCGGCACGTACTCCTATATAGAGGCGGTCTTCACTCCCAAGCCGGGCACCAATATCGCCAACCATACCAAGCTCCGCAAGGGAGACGTGGACAAGGGCTTCGAGGCCTCCGAGTACATCGTCGAGCGCGAGTATTCCTGCCCGTCCGTCCAGCACGTCCCCATGGAGACGCACGTGGCGATAGTGCAGTGGGCCAGGGGGGACAGGGTGAGCATCTGGACGAGCGCCCAGTCGCCCTTCACCGTCCGCAACCTGTTCTGCCACGCCTTCGGCCTGCCCCACATCAACGTGCGGGTCCAGATACCCTACGTGGGCGGCGGCTTCGGCGGCAAGGCGGGCATCGGCATAGAGCCCCTGTGCGCCGTGCTCTCCCGCAAGGCAGGGGGCAAGCCGGTCAAGTTCCAGGCCAGCCGCGAGGAGGAATTCAGCCTCCTCCCTTGCCGCTCGGCCCTGACCTACCGCATCAAGACGGGCGTCTCCGCGGACGGCAGGATCCAGGCCCAGCACATGACGATGTACTGGGATTCGGGCGCGTACGCCGACTACGCCGTCAACGTGACCCGCGCCTCCGGCTTCTCCGCCTCGGGCCCCTACGAGATCCCCAACGCCTGGGTCGACGCCTACACCATCTACACTAACAAGCCCTACGGCACGGCCTACCGCGGCTTCGGCCACGTGGAATTCCATTGGGCCGTGGAGCGGCACATGGAGCTCATTGCGCAGGCCATAGGCATGGACCCCCTCGAGTTCAGGCTCAGGAACGCGCTCAGGCCCGGGTCCAAGACGATGACGGGGGAGACGATACTCCCGAGCACCGGCAACGTCGTCAAGTGCATAGAGGAAGCCGCCCGCATGATCGGGTACGGGTCCCTGAGCGCGGACGAGCTACGGAGGCAGGAGAAGACGGGCTGGAAGATAGGCAAGGGCGTGGCCGCCCTGCAGAAGGCGCCCGCGATGCCGTCGTTCACCGCCACGGCGGTCGTCCTCAAGATGAACGAGGACGGCTCGGTGCTGGTGAACCTTGCCTTGACGGACTACGGCCAGGGAACCTACGCCTCGATCCGGCAGATAGTCGCCGAGCGCCTCGGCTTCCCCATCGAGAAGGTAAAAGTCGCCTTCGAGAACGACACCGACCGCGACCCCTACGACTGGCAGACCGTCGCGTCCAAGGGGCTCCTCCTCTCGGGCAACGCCGCCATACTCGCCGCGGAGGACATGCTCAGGAACGCCTACGCGGTCGCCGCCGAGGCCCTGCGCGCCAATCCGAGGGACCTCGGCCACGACGGCGACAGAGTCTTCGTCAAGCACCATCCGGCCAGCTCGGTAGCCTTCTCCGCCATGGCCGTCGGCCTCGCGATGCCTAACGGCAACGGCATCGGCGGCCCCATCATAGGCGTGGGCCGGTACATCGCGCAGGGCCTGTCCAACCTGGATAAGAACACGGGCGAGGGCAGCCCGGCCATAGACTGGACCTACGGCGCCCACGGCATGATAGTCGAGGTTAACGAGGCCACGGGCGAGTATCGCGTCCTCAAGGTGGCCAGCGTCTACGACGTGGGCAGGGCCATCAACCCGGACATCGTGCGGGGGCAGGCCATAGGTGGCATGATCCAGGGCCTGGGGACGGCCGTCTGCGAGGGGTACATCTACGACCAGCAGGGCCGGCTCCTCAACCCGTCCTTCACCGACAACAAGATACCTACGGCCAAGGACCTGCCCATGGAGATCGAGTGCGCCGTCGTGGAGACGCCTCAGATAGACGGCCCGTACGGCGCCCGCGGCGTAGGCGAGCATTCGATGATCTCGGTGGCGCCGGCCCTAGGCAACGCCATCCAGAAGGCGACGGGCGCCGAGATCATGCACATGCCCATGCGCTTCGAGGACGTCTGGAGGGCCCTGACCAAGAAGGAGCCTATAGACAACTGGATCACGAAATCGCCGATCGGCTCATGCCGATCCGCTCCCGAGGCCAGGAACAGGGGCTGAGGGAGAACGACGCAGGTACCGCTCGGCCCGCGCTAGGGGCCGTTCGCGGAGCGCCCCGACCCGCGGCCGTCGGCCGCTGGGGCGACTACCGCCTTGTATGCGCTTCGAGGCCCCCGTATCGGGGTCGCGTCGCGAAAGGAGCAGGCCGTGGAGAAGGAAAAAGATCTGACCGGCAAGAACGTCGTAATGGGACTCCAGCACACGTTCGTCATGTTCGGTGCGACGGTGCTGGTGCCCATCATCACCGGGCTCGACGTGGGAGTTACCCTGTTCGCCGCGGGCGTCGGGACCTGGTTGTTCCACATCATCACCAAATTCAAGGTGCCGGTCTTCCTCGGAAGCTCCTTCGCCTTCATACCCGGCATCGTGGCGGTAGGCGCCAGCCAGGGCCTGCCCTACGCCCTCGGCGGCATAGTCGTGGCCGGCATCCTGTACGTCGTGGTGGCCATCATCTTCAAGTTCGTCTCGTACGAGAACCTGCATAAGATCCTGCCGCCCCACGTGACCGGGCCTATGATTATCCTGATAGGATTGATACTGGCGCCGGTCGCCATCCAGAACGCCAGCGGCGCGTTCTCCAAGCCCATCGTCGATGCGATCGGCGTCAACGGAGCCTGGGGCATCGCGCTGTTCACGTTCGCCGTGGGCATCTTCGTCAAGGTGGGCTTCCCGAAATTCGGCTGGAAGTTCATGTCCAACCTGCCCGTCCTCATCGCGCTCGTGGCCGGCTATATCTTCGCCATAATCCTCGGCCAGGTAGACTTCTCCAGCGTGCAGAAGGCCGCGTGGATCGGTTTCCCCAAGTTCAGCCTGCCTAAATTCTCCCTGGAAGCCATCACCATCATGGTCCCGATAGCCATCGTCACGATGGTCGAGCATTTCGGCGACGTGCTGGCGATCGGCAACGTGGTCGGCCAGGATTTCATCAAGGATCCGGGCATCCACCGCACGCTCATCGGCGACGGCTTGGCGACGAGCCTCTCCGCGTTCATCGGCGGACCGGCCAATACCACCTATTCCGAGAACACGGGCGCCGTGGCGCTGACCGGGGCCAAGAACCCCATCATCATGCGCATCGCGGCGATCTTCGCCATCATGCTGTCGCTTATCCCTAAATTCACGGCCCTCATCGGCACTATTCCCGGCCCCGTAATCGGCGGCATCTCCATCCTGCTGTTCGGCATGATCTCCTCGATAGGCATCAAGAACATGGTCGACGCCAAGCTCAACATGAGCAACCCCAAGATCCTCATCATCACCGCGACGATGCTGGTGCTGGGCCTCGGCGGCGCCGCCTTCAAGTTCGGCAACATCAACCTTTCGGGCCTCGGCCTCGCGGCCATATTCGGCATAGTGCTCAACCTGATACTCCGGCCGAAGGACATAACGTCGGCCGAGTGCGACTGAAGCAGGGACTAGGGACGACGATGGAGGCCGCCCCGACGGGGCGGCCTCTTTATTCTCGGAGGGGGCCATCGTGCGCGTATCGACAATCGGCTTCCTCGTCCCTCCGCCGCCGTGGACCGCGCGGGTGATCGGCGCGACCGCGAAGGCCGTCACGCTCCTCCACGGCGACGGGGCCGCCGTCTCGGTAGTGGGCCTTCCCGATAACATGGACGCCAGGGCCTTCGTCGTAGAGGAGGGCTTCGACGAGTTCTCCCGGACGGCCGGGCTCGCGCTCCGGGCCGACGGCGGGTTTGCCCGGGCCTCCTACGACCGCGAGGGGCTCGGGATAGCGGGAGGCGCGGCGACCTCGGCCGTAGCGGCCGAGGCGATCGTCGCCGGGGCGTTCCCGTGGGATCCCAGGCCGGCGCTCCTCGAGGCGTCGGCCCGCTTACGGGCTAGGCCCCCGGCGGCGCGAGGGGCGGCGGGCGACGATAACGACCCGGAGCGCGCATCGGCTCCAAGCGGGCTCAGCGACGCGGCGCGGATACTCGCCGACGAGCTCGCGTCGGCGCGCGGGCCAGTCAGGTCGCCCGACGGCATCCACGGCGCGGGGCCGTTCGGGGACGCGTTCCGCCGGCTCCGGGCCGGGCCGGGCTTCCCGGCCGATCTCGTGGGCTTCGGCCCCGGCTCCACGCCGGCGGGCGACGACTGGATCGCGGGCTACCTGACGGGCCGGGACCTGCTCGAGGGCGGCCCGCGATCGTCCGAGCCGGAGCTCCGATCGGCGCTGGAGGCCGCGCTGCCGCGGACGACCCCGGCGGGCAGGGCGCTCCTGGCCGGCGCGATCGCCGGCGCGCCGCCCGCCTACCTCGTCGAGCTGGCGATAGCCGCGGCCGCCGCGAAAGCGGACGAGCGCCGATTGCGCGAGGCCGCGAGGGCGGCCCTCGGGCACGGCGCGAGCTCGGGAGAGGACGCGATGGCGGGATTCCTGGACGCGACGGGCTATCGCGGACAGCGGCCCGATGCGCTATGATTAGCTACGGAAGGATTCGGTGATGCGATGAAACGAATTTCTGTGAAAAAGGGCTCCTACTACGACTCGGTATTCCTGATGCTCGCCACGAGGGGCCTCAAGGGGCTGCCGGGGGTATCGGACGCCATAGTGGCGATGGCCACGCCTATGAACCTGGATATGCTCGGGGATATGGGCTTCGCGGCGGCCGACCTCGAGGGCCTCGGCCCCAACGACCTCGTCGCCGCGGTAGACGCCCGCGACGAGGCGACCGCGGCCGCGGCTATAGCCGAGGCCTTCGACTCGCTCACCCGCAAGAAGACCGAGGCCGCGGGCTCCGGAGCGTCAAAGGTAGGCTCGTTCAGGGCGGCGTTAGCCCTCGAGCCGGCGGCCAACGTCGCCGTCGTATCCGTGCCCGGCGCCTTCGCCGCCCGAGAGGCGCGGAAGGCGCTGGAGGCGGGCCTCCATGCGATGGTCTTCTCCGACAACGTATCGCTGGAAGACGAGATAGCGTTGAAGCGCCTGGCGACGTCCAAGGGGCTACTCCTCATGGGCCCGGATTGCGGCACGGCCATCCTGAACGGCAAGCCCCTGTGCTTCGCCAACGTCGTCAGGCGCGGGCCGATAGGCGTCGTCGCGGCGTCGGGCACGGGCCTGCAGGAAACGACCTGCCTGATCGACCGCTACGGCTCGGGCGTAAGCCAGGCCATAGGCACCGGCGGCCGGGACATGAAGAACGCGGCCGTCGGCGGCATGACCAGCCTCCTCGCCATCGAGGCGCTCGCCGCCGATCCGGCGACCAAGGTGATACTCGTCGTCTCGAAGCCGCCCGCGGCCGAGGTAGCGGCCAAGGTCGTCGCGGCGCTGCGCGCTAGCGGAAAGCCGTCGGTCGCGCACTTCCTAGGCGCCGAACCGGGAGCCGACGAGGCCCGCCTCGCCTACGCGTCCGACTTGGAGGAAGCCGCCCTGCTGGCCACCCTATTCGCCGAGGGCGCCGCGGACGCCACGTCGGCGAAGGGACGCTTGCGCGAGGATTCTGGCAACGATCGCTACAACCGGCCCAGCAAGATAGCGATAGAGACGCTGGCCGCGGCGGAGGCGAGGAGGCTCGCCCCGGAGCAGCGCTATCTCAGGGGCCTCTATACCGGCGGCACGCTCGCGGACGAGGCCCTGTTCATAGCCCACGCGATGCTCGGCGGCGTCCGGTCGAACAACCAGACGGACCCCGCGTGGACCATGGCGGATCCCCTCCGCTCCGAGGGCCACGTCGTCATCGACCTCGGCGACGACTTCTTCACCGCAGGCAAGCCCCATCCCATGATAGACCCCGCGGCCAGGGCCGAGCGCCTGGCCGCCGAGGGCCGCGACCCCGGGACCGCCGTCGTCCTCGTCGACGTGGTGCTCGGCTACGGCTCGCACGCCGACCCCGCCGGGGCCTGCGTCGGGGCGATACGCGCCGCCAGGGCCGCCGCCGCGGCCAGGGGCGGATACCTTCCCGTGATAGCGTCGGTCACCGGAACGCCTGGCGACCCCCAGGGATACGGGGCCCAGGTCGCCGCCCTGGAGGCGGAGGGCGTCGTCGTGATGCCCTCGAACTACCGCGCGGCGCTCGTCGCCGTAGAGATAGCCAGGCTCGCCTCGAAAGGAGCGGCGCTATGAACGTACAGCCGATTCTAGACCTCTTCGGGGCGGAGCTCGTCGCCGTCAACCTCGGGCTCGAATCCTTCGCGGCCAACCTCGCCAGCGAGGGCGCCCGCGCCGTCCACGTGGATTGGCGGCCGCCGGCCGGAGGCGACGGGAAGGCCATAGCGGCCCTGGACGCCATCGCGGCGGGGACGACCGTGGACGTGGAGAAGGCCAACGCGGAGGCCGTAAGGCGCATCCTGGCGGCCGAGCCGACGGTCGTGGGCATAGGCGTCGCGAAGGACGTCGTCCCCGGCATGGCCCGGGACCTGATACTGCACGCTGGCCCTCCCGTGACCTGGGAGAGGATGTGCGGGCCGCTGCGGGGCGCCGTCATAGGGGGCCTCATATACGAGGGCCTCGCCAAGGACGCCGCCGAGGCCGAGGCGATGGCCGCCTCCGGCAAGGTCCGCTTCGAGCCCTGCCATCACCACGACTCGGTCGGCCCCATGGCCGGCGTGATGACGGCCAGCATGCCCGTCTGGATAGTCGAGAACAAGGCGTTCGGCAACCGCGCCTACTGCACCCTCAACGAGGGCCTAGGCAAGGTCCTGCGCTACGGAGCCTACTCGGCGGAGGTCATCGACCGCCTGCGCTGGATGAGGGACGAGCTGGCTCCTATCCTCTCGGAGGCCCTGGCGCTCCACGGGCCCGTCGACATGAGGAGCCTCATCGCCCAGGTGCTCCAGATGGGCGACGAGGGCCACAACCGCAACCGCGCCGGCACCTCCATCGTCATCCGCGAGCTGGCCCCGCATATCGTCACGCTGGACTACCCCAAGGAGAAGCTCGCCAAGGCGCTCGCGTTCCTAAACTCCAACGACCACTTCTTCCTCAACCTGACCATGCCCAGCGCGAAGTGCTCGGTAGACGCCGCGGCGGGGATAGAGGGCAGCACCATCATCACGACGATGGCGCGCAACGGCACCGAATTCGGCATCAAGCTGTCGGGCCTTCCCGGCAGGTGGTTCACCGGCCCCGCCGGCGTCATCGACGGCCTCTACCTGCCCGGCTACGGCCCCGCGGACGCCTCGCGCGATATAGGCGACTCGGTGATCACCGAGACCTCGGGCATAGGCGGCTTCGCGATGGCGGCGGCGCCCGCGATAGTCAAATTCGTCGGGGGCTCGCCTAAGGACGCCGTCGACGTGACGATGCGCATGTACGAGATAACGGACGCAGAGAGCGAATCGTACCGCATCCCCGTCCTGGACTTCCGCGGCACCCCTACCGGCATCGACGTCCGCAAGGTCGTGGAGACGGGCATCCTGCCCGCCATCAACACCGGCATAGCCCACAAGGACCCGGGCGTCGGCATGGTAGGCGCGGGCCTCGTCAAACCGCCAGAGAACGCGTTCAGGGACGCCCTCGTAGCATTCGCGGAGAAGTACGCGATATGACGCGAGCAATGCGCAGCGTCATAGGGGTGAGAACGGCGTAGCCGCCGTTCGAGGGGGTATCCCCCTTGACGACAAAGCCGGAGAGAAGGCAGGCGGAGCGAGCCGGAACGTCATGGACAACGGAGCGAGAGGGAGACTTTCCCCCCTTAAACCGTGCCTCCGTGGTTAACTTCGTCTTTTATATTTTTTTGTCGACACTAGGAGGTTCTTATGAAGATGATCGACTTGACTATCCCGCTGGGAATCGGCACGCCGCCCTGGCCCACCTACGAGCCGCTGGAGATGAAGTACTTCAAGCGGCTGGCGCCCAACGGCGCCAACGGCCAGCTGCTTACGCATTCCAACCACATCGGCACGCACCTGGACGGCGAGATACACTTCTATACGCCCGGCAAGGACATAGCGTCCCTGGACATGGACTTCCTCGTGCACGAGGGCGCCGTCGTCGACCTGTCCGATATCGCCGGCGACTACGACGTCTATACCTCGAAGATGGTCGAGGACCGCGTCGAGGTCAAGGATGGCGATATCCTGATAATCCACACCGGCTTCCACCATTACGGCTGGGACCAGCCGACGGGCGACGAGATACGCTACATGATCAAGCACCCCGGTCCCGACCGCGAGTTCGCCGAGTGGGCCAAGAAGAAGAAGCTGCGCTGGATAGGCGTGGACTGCGGCTCGGCCGACCACCCGATGAACACCAAGATCCGCGACTGGATGCCCAAGCAGGCCGCCGAGTGCGACAGGCACTTCAAGTCGAAGTACGGCAAGGGCCTGGACGGGGTATTCAGCGAGGACAAGTACCAGCTAATGCACATAGAGATGTTCAACGTCGGCATCATCCACGCCGAGTGCCTGGGCGGGGACATAGACCTGCTCCTCAACCAGCGCGCCACCATAGGCTGCTTCCCCTGGCGCCTGGTGGACGGCGAGTCGAGCGTGGCCCGCATAGTCGCCATGGTCGAGGACGATCGCTACGAGAAGCTGCAGGCGAAGAAGGCCAAGTGCGAGCTGACCAAGTTCGGCGACATCGCCGGCGCCAAGGCCGCCTGGCTCCACGAGGAAGCCAAGAAGCGTTAATATAATATTAGTGCAGAGACACGGAGAAGAGAAGACGGATTAGGAATCCAACTTGGGATTTGATTATGATGAAGAAGTCGGGGATTTCATGATTCCTTCATCATTCCCTTTAGTTCCATTCTCTTTTCCGACCTCATCTTCTCCGTGTCTCTGCGCCTATTCTCTTAGAGGGAGCCAAGTATGCCAAAGCCGCTGGAGGGCGTGCGCGTCCTCGACCTCACCCGCGTGCTCGCGGGGCCGTTCTGCACCATGATGCTCTCGGACCTCGGGGCCGAGATAATAAAGGTCGAGGCGCCCGGCACGGGCGACGACTCGCGCGCGTTCGGGCCGTTCCGTAACGGCCAGAGCCTCTACTTCGTGAACGTCAACCGCGGCAAGAAGAGCATCGCGATAGACCTGAAGTCCGAGGAGGGCAAGCGCGTGCTGGTAGGCCTGGCGAAGGAGTGCGACGTCGTGGTCGAGAACTTCAGGCCGGGGACCATGGAGAAGCTGGGACTGGGCTGGGACGTCCTCAAGGCGGCCAACCCGAGGCTGATATACGCGGCGGTCTCCGGCTTCGGCCACACGGGCCCGGATTCCGGCCGGCCGGCCTACGACATACTGGTGCAGGCGATGGGCGGCGTGATGAGCATCACGGGATGGCCCGACTCGCCGCCGACCCGCGTCGGACTGTCCATGGGCGACATCACGGCGGCGGTCTTCTGCTCCACGGGCATCACGACGGCGCTCTACCAGCGCGAGAAGACGGGCCTCGGGCAGAAGATAGACGTGTCGATGCTCGATTGCCAGCTTTCCATTCTGGAGAACGCCCTAGTGCGCTTCCAGGTCGACGGCCGACCCCCGGCCCCGCTGGGTACGCGCCACCCGACCATTACTCCGTTCCAGGCCTTCCGCGCGGCCGACGCCTGGTTCGTGGTGGCCGTGGGCAACGACGGCCTGTGGAAGAAGTTCTGCGAGGCGATGAAGCGGCCCGACCTCCTGGCCGACGCCCGCTTCGCCACCAACGGCGACAGGACCAGGCACTACGCGGAGCTGTTGCCGGAGCTGGAGAGGCTGTTCGAGCCCAGGGACCGCGCCGAGTGGCTGGAAATCCTCAACGGGGCGGGAGTCCCGAGCGCCCCGGTCAACACGGTGGAGGACGTGATGCGCGACCGCCAGCTGGCCGCGCGCAATATGTTCGTGACCGTGGACGACGCGGCGGCCGGGCGCGTGACCATACCGGGCAACCCGATCAAGATGGAGAGCGTGCCGGAGAGCGCGACCAGGCCGGCCGCCCCCGCCATAGGAGAGCACACGGACGAGGTGCTCAGGTCGACGCTCGGCCTCGACGAGGCCGCCATAGCCGCCTTGCGCGCCCAGGGCGCCGTCGTATGAGCGGCGCTCCCGAAGGCGCGCGCGCGAGCGACGCCGCGGCGAGGCCCGCCGCCGTCGCCCCCAGGCCCCTCGCCCCGCTGGCCGAGGGGCTCCGCTCAGGCTCCGTCCCCCTCCTCGAGTACGTGGGCAGGGCCCTGGACCGGGTAGACGAGTTCGACGGCGAGATCCACGCGCTGCTCCCCGAGCCGGGACGGCGCGCGCGGCTGCTCGCGGAGGCCGGTTCCCTCCTATCGCGCTACCCCGACCCCGCCGCGAGGCCCGCCCTGTTCGGAGTCCTCGTGGGCGTCAAGGACATCTTCGCGGCCGACGGCTTCGAGACCAGGGCGGGCTCCGCGCTACCCTCCGAGCTGTTCGCGATGCCGCAGGGCCCGGTCGTCGCCGCGCTCAAGGCGGCGGGCGCCTTGGTATTGGGCAAGACCGTAACGACGGAGTTCGCCTATTTCGCTCCGGGCCCGACGGCCAACCCCTGGAACCCGGGAAGGACGCCCGGAGGCTCGAGCTCGGGATCGGCCGCGGCCGTCGCGGCCGGCTACTGCTCGCTGGCCCTGGGCACGCAGACCATAGGATCGATCTCCAGGCCGGCCGCGTTCTGCGGCATAGCCGGCTGGAAGCCCAGCTACGAGCGGACGAGCAGAGAGGGCGTCGTGCCCTTCAGCCCGGCCCTCGACCACGTAGGCCTCCTCGCGCCCGACGCGGCCGGCATAGCCCTGGCGGCGCCCGTGGTCGCCCTCGATTGGAACGGCGCGGCGTACGACGAGGCCGCGGCCCGATACCTGAAGAGGCGGCCCATCCTGGCCGTCCCCGACGGGCCGTTCCTGGCCCAGGCCGACGCCGCCGCGATCGCCGCCTTCGAGTCGACCGTGGCCAGGTTGCGCGGCGCGGGATTCTCGGTCGTCCGCGTCCCGGCGTTCGCCGACATAGACGAGATCAACGCCCGCCATCGCCGCATAGCGGCCGCGGAGATGGAGCGGACGCACCGGGCCTGGTTCCCCGGCCGCGCCGATCTATACGCCGAGGCGACGCGCGAGCTTATAGCCAAGGGCGCCGCTATCGACGACAACGAGCTGGAGCTGGACAAGTCGGGCCGCGGAGCCTTGCGCAAGGAGCTGGAGAGCCTCCTGGAGGAGAACGGCGCCGACTACTGGATTAGCCCGGCGGCCCCCGGCATAGCGCCCGAGGGCCTGGACGCCACGGGGAGCCCCGTGATGAACCTTCCCTGGACCAACGCCGGCCTACCGACCCTGGCCCTGCCGTCGCGCATGTCCGTGCTCGGGATGCCGCTGGGGGTACAGCTCGCCGCGCCGTTCGGCTCCGACGAGGCGCTCCTGGCATTGGGAAAAGTGATGGAAACGTTCCTAAGCGCGCCGAGATAGGGAGGGTATCGTCATGCCGCACTTCAAGATCAGGTACGTCGCCGAGGAGCTGGCGCTCGCTCGCTCGGGACGGCTGACGGCGCGCCTCGCCGAGGCCATAGGCTGCGACGCCGAGTGGCTCAAGCTCGAGCTGGAGCCGACGAGGCGGGTCCGGGACGGCGGCTTCGTCGCCTCCGAGCCCTACGTCGAGGTCCACTGGTTCGAGCGGCCGGAGCCGGTCAAGAGGGCCGTAGCCGCTATCCTGGCCGAGGAACTGAAAGGCGACGCGGATTACCTGGCCGTGGAATTCGTGGCGATACCGGCCGACGGCTACTACGAGAACGGGGAGCGGTTCGGCTAGGAGCCCCGCCTACCCGCCGAGGCGTTCTCCTGGGCGCGCGGGCGCCTCGGCGTCGGGAGAAGAGAGTACCCGCTCCTCCTCCCATGGCGCCGAGAGCCGCTCCGGCCTGGCCGCTCGACCCTTCCGAGGCTCACCGCTGGAATCGCGGACGACGAGCCTCGACTCCACGTCGACGACGCGGGCCGGGCTTCCGGGATTATTGATTTTCCTGAACAGCTCCTGCGCGGCGACGCGGCCGATCGTCCTTACGTCCTGGCGCACGGTAGTGAGCGGCACGGGCAGGTGCGCAGACCAGGGCAGGTCGTCGAAGCCGGTCACGGAATAGTCGCCGGGGATCCGTATGCCCCGTTCCATGGCGATGGTTACGAGGAGCTGCGCCAGGCTATCGTTCACGGCCGCTATGGCGGTTGGCCGTTCCGGCTCGGGTATCGTCTCCAGCAGATCGTAGAGATAGGCTATGGCTCTCCGGGGCTCTTCCTCTCCGGGGCGGTAGTCCGCTGGCATGCGCGCGAGATCGTGCTGATCGTAGAGGTGCTTTCCCATGAGCGGGACGCCCCGGTCGATATGCGCCTTGCAGAAGCCGCGGTAGCGTTCCAGCTCCGAGGAAATGCCGTATACCGAGCTTCCTACCATGACGACGCGCCTATGCCCTAGCTCCAGCAGGTGACCGGTGATCTCCGAGAAGCCGTTCCTGTTATCCGCCCACACGAGGGACGTATCGAGGCCAGGCAGCTTGTGGTCGATCATGACGAAGGGATAGGTGTCTATCATGAGGCCGCTATAGAGGTCCAGGTTATTATCAGTCATCGCGGGGTAGATGATGAGCCCGTGGGACCCCCGGGAGATGACGTCCTCGACGATCTGGCGCTCGGCCGTCTCGCTTTGGGACGAGTTATGGAAGGTGACGAAATAGTCGTGCTCCTTAGCCACGTCCTCTATGCCCTTGAATATGTCGAAGGACACCTCGGCTTCGAAGGGAAGCACCAGCGAGATTATGGAGAGGCGGCCGTCGCGCACCCCGGAGTCGGGCTCCGGCGAGGCCCGGCCTTCGCCGACGTAGCTACCGCTCCCTCGGATCCTGACTATGAGCTTATGCAGCTCGAGCTCCTTTAAGGCCCTCGTCGCTGTAATCCTGCTCACCCCGTATTCCGCGGCCAGCTCCATCTCGCCGGGAAGCCTCGCTCCGGGCGGCAACTCGCCCGAGAGAATCCTGCCCTTATAATCGTTGAAGATGACCGCGTATAGAGGAAGGCCGGCGGTCGTCATCGCCTGCCCTCTGAAATAATTATGTTGACAGCAAGCTGTCCGATGCTATACTCGGCTAGAAGTTGATATATCATATCCTTACTATACCATTGATTCCTAGATATATCAAATCATCTCGGGCTTGATGCGCTTCTAGAAATCACGCGCCGGACGAACGCTCCGCCGCCGTCGCCAAACCGCCACTCGAGGACTTAACGATGAGCTTCCGAAAGGAAATATACCTAGTTCCCTACGCGCACCTGGATACTCAGTGGCGCTGGGAGTATCCCACGACGATCAAGAAGTACATCAGGAGGACGCTCGAGGAGAATCTTCGCCTGTTCGAGGAATATCCCGGCCATCGCTTTAACTTCACCGGGACGATACGGTACTCGATGATGAAGGAATACTACCCGGAGCTGTTCGAGCGAGTGAGGAAGCTCGTAGCCGAGGGGCGATGGCACCTCGCCGGTACCTGCATGGACGAGACCGACGCGCTCGTCCCGTCGGTAGAATCCATGATACGCAACGTGCTGTACGGCGACCGCTGGCAGCGGAGAGAATTCGATCGGAGCAGCCGCGACTACATGATACCCGATTGCTTCGGCTTTCCCGCCAACATGCCTACCGTCCTGGCCCATTGCGGCATACTCGGCTTCTCGAGCCAGAAGCTCGCCTGGAATTCCGCCGCGGGCATCCCGTTCGACCTCGGGATCTGGCTGGGGCCGGACGGCAGCGGGCTCGTGAGCGCCCTCAATCCCTGCGACTACGTCTCGCGCGTTAACGCGCCCGTCCAGTCCGACCGCAAGCGCGTCTCGCGCCTCCGGTCCCAGGGCGAGAAGACCGGAATATGGAAGTCGTTCCAGTATTACGGCGTCGGGGACATAGGCGGCGCGCCGACCGAGAAGTCGGTACGTACCGCCCTTGGGAGCATCGGGAAGACCGCCGGGGAAGAGGACGGCGTCATCGTACGCCAGGGTTCGGCCGACGATTTCTTCAGCGGGATCACCGCGGACGAGAAGAAGGCCATGGAGCGCTACGAAGGCGACCTGTTGCTCATAAACCATTCCGCGGGCTCGCTCACCTCGGCGACGATCATGAAGCGCTGGAACCGCAGGAACGAGCAGCTCGCGGCGGCCGCTGAGGCGGCGGCCTTGGCGGCCCTGAAGCACGCAGGCCTTCCGTATCCCGCTCAGAAGATCGAGTCGGCCTGGGCTCGGGTCATCGGCAGCCAGATGCACGACATCCTGCCCGGCACCTGCACGCCTACCGCGTACGAGTATTCCCAGAACGACGAGGTGGTGGCCCTGAAGACCTGGACCGCGGTACTCGAGGATACCGCCGAGGCCATGGCCCCGCTGACGGCGGGCGACGGCGACATCCTCCTGTTCAACCCGCTCGCCGAGCCGCGCGAGGATGCCGTCTCGGTGGCGCTCCGCGGCCGCGACGACGCCGCGACAGGTAGCGTCGTCCTCGTCTCCGCCGACGGAACCGAGTATCCGGGGCAGGCTCGGCTCGAGCGCGACGGCTCCAGCGTCGTCACCTTCGCGCCGAGGCAGGCTCCGTTCGGCTGGTCCCGGTATTCGCTCTCGGCGGCGGGATCCGGGGCTCCGGCACGGGCTCCGGCTTCGGTACTCGTCGCGCGCCGGGACGGAGAATTCACTCTCGAGAACGAGCACCTGAGGGTCATCGTAAGCCCGCGCGGCGCCGTTCGCTCAATAGTCTCCAAGGCCCTGGCTAAGGAAGTACTGGGCAAGCCCCTGGCCTACGAGCTACAGAAGGAAAAACCGGCCCTGTACCCGGCGTGGAACATGGACTGGCGCGACAGGAAGAAGAAGCCGGCCTTCCGGATAGAGGACGGGGGCGAGGTCTCCGTGCTTGAAGAGGGTTCGGAGCGATGCTCCCTGCGGGTGCGTATCCAGCACAACAAGTCGGTCCTCATCAAGGACATCAGCCTGGATAGGAATTCCGATACCGTCGAATTCACCGAGCGTATAGAATGGCGAGAGAGCGGCTGCTCCCTGAAGCTCGCCGTCTCGACGGCCATGGACGATACGACGGTCACCTATAACTGGGAGACCTCCCGTATCGAGCGGGGCCTCAATCATAGTACATGCTTCGAGATGCCTTCCAGGCTCTGGGTGGAGATGCGCGATCCGGAATGGGGCGTCTCCCTCGTCGAGGACTCGAAATACGGTTTCGACCATCCCGCCGCCGACACGCTCCGCATGACGCTTATTTACACTCCGGCTACCCGCGCGCTCAACGGCTTCCGCGACCAGTCCAGCCAAGACTGGGGCCGCCACACGGTCCGCTACGCCATACATGCGCATAGGAACGGCTGGAACGGGACCGACCGCCTCGCCCGGAGGTTCAACCAGCCGACGCGGGCGTTCTGCATCTCGGACGAGGCGCCCGACAGGCCCGCCGGCCGGCTGGCCCCGGGTCAGCCATCGCTCTTCGAGCTCTCCTCCGAGCAGATCGGCGTGCTCGCGGCCAAGAAGGCTGAGGACGGCGACGGCATCCTGGTACGGCTATACGAGCGGCGCGGCGCGGAGGCGGTCGGCGAGCTGACCTTCTGCCGGCCCGTCCGCTCAGTCTGGCTGGCGGACGGGCTCGAGAGGCGGCTCGAGCCCGTCGAGCGCCGCGGCTCCTCGTTTACGGCCAGGGTCGGCGCCAACGCGATTACCGCGTATATCGTCGAGCTCGAGGATCCCGCGGCGACTCCGCGCGCCGGCCGCGACGGGCGGCCCGTCGACCTCGACTACGACCGCCGCCTATCCGGGCTCAATCATGAGCGCGGCGACGCCCGGATCCCTCGCGAGCAGCTCCCCGCGCGAATCCAGAGCGGAAGCGCCGCTTTCGCGCTGGCGCCCGAGGGGGCGGGGAACGACGCGGTCCTAGCGGCCGGGCAGGCCCTCTCCCTTCGGCCGGGGACCCGCAGGCTTTCGCTACTGGTCGCCTCGGAACAGGATCGCGAAGTCACGTTCACCTGGCTGGGCGAGGACGGCGCGCCCATCGGCGAGGATACGCGCACGATTCCGGCGATGACGGGATTCGTGGGGCAGTGGGATACCAGGATCTGGAGACGGCGGCCCCGGCACTTCGTAGGCGAGCATCGCGACTATGCCTGGCTGAACAGCTGCGCCGGCGTAGCGCCCGGCTTCGTGAAGCGCGGACGGCTAGAATGGTACTCGACCCATACCCATGAAGACGGAGAGGACCGGGCGTATAAATTCGGCTACCTGTTCACGCTACGTTTGCGGGCGCCGGCGGGAGCGGCCTCCTGCAGGCTCCCGGCCGACCCCGGCGTCTATATCGTAGCGGCCGACGAATCCAAGCCGCTATGCTCGGTTACGAGCGCCCAGGCCTTGCTAGACGATTTCGATTTTTAACGGAGGAAGGAACCGCCATGCCAAGCTTGCCGAGCGCTACCGTGCCGCTGAAGGAGAGACTGTCGTACGCTACAGCCTTGGGCGGACAGAACCTCATGTATACCTTCGTCAATTTCTTCATACTCATCTTCTATACGGACGTGATGGGCATAACGCCAGCCGCGGCCGGCGCCATGTTCCTAGCCGCCAGGATATGGGACGCGTACAACGACCTGATCATGGGCGTCATCGTCGACCGCACCAGGAGCCGCTGGGGCAAGTGCAGGCCGTTCCTGCTCTACATGGCGCTACCGATAGCGGTAACGACGGCGCTGCTGTTCTACGTGCCGGCGCTATCCGGCCGCGGCCGCCTGGTATACGTCTGGATAACGTACATCCTCTGGGGCATGGTGTACACGTCGGGCGACATTCCCCTGTGGACTCTATCCGGCCGGATCAGCCCCCTCACCGAGGACAGGAACACGCTCATCTCCTGGGCGCGCATAGCCGGCGCCCTAGGCACCGCCGCCGCCGTGCTTCTTACGGTGCCTCTCAAGAACCTCTTCCAAACCGAGCGGGCGAGCGGCTATTTCGGCGTCGCGCTGATATTCTGCGCCATCGGCTTCCTGTCCATAGTGCAGGCCGGGCTCATTACCAGAGAACGGACCATGAGGCAATCCTCGGGGCGGGAACGCAAGGCCGGAGTCAACGACAGCCTGCGAGCCATCTTCTCCAACGGCCCGTTGATGATGGTGCTCCTGTCCTACCTCATCGCGGTGCTGCCCGGGCTCCAGACCATACTGATGATGCATTTCGCGAAGTACAACCTGCGCGACGAGAGCCTCATGACGATGATAGCGGGCATCAGCCTCGTGAGCATGGCCGTCGGGGCGGGCCTCGTCCCGTGGCTGACTAAGCGTATCGAGGGAAAGAAGCTGGTCATCCTGAGCGGCGTAATATTGGCGGCGCTCGGTACGCTCATGTATCTCATAGGCTACGGGAACGTAATAGCGTTCTACGTCTTCGCCGCGGCGTGGGGGCTGTTCAACGGCTTCCCCGACGTCATCCGCACGACCATGATAGCCAATACGGTCGAGTATATGGAGAAGAAGACGGGCAAGCGCAATGAGGGCACCATCTTCTCGACGCTGACCTTCATCGGGAAACTGACGGCAGGCCTCGGCAAATTCCTCGCCGGCATACTGCTGACCGTCGTGGGCTTCAAGGCCAACGCGGCGCAGTCGCCGCAGGCCTTGCAGGGGATATTCATGGCCATGACCCTGATACCGGGCATCGGATCGCTCCTCATGATCATCCCTCTCTTCTTCTATAGGATCGACGACAAGGCCCATCGCCAGCTGGTCTCCGAGCTGGGCCTGATGGACGCGGGCGCGGAACCCTGAGGCGATCATCGCCAGAGGGGCCGCTATCGGGCCGTTGCCGGGGCCGTGCGAGAGGATGATGGTAATAAGGCTGGCGACGACCAGAAACGCGGGCGTATCCCGCGCGGGGCGTCGGGATCAGCCTGATGCTCCTCCGCGCGTCGGAGGCCGAGCTTCTAGACCTGTTCGCGAAGCTCTCGGCAGGCGGTACAGTGATTTCGCCGCCTATAGCGGAGTTCTGGGGGGCCGTCTACGGCGACCTCAATGATGAGTTCGGCTTCCGATGGACGCTTGACCGCGACAAGCCGAAGGCATAGCGCCGGACGCGCCCGCGTAAGGCGGGCTCCCGTCACCGAAGGTCATGAGCCCGCCTTACGCCTGAGCTTATCCCGAATCGCGTCCCCGTACAGGATCGTAACTAGCCCCGCGAGCACCAGGGGCGAGCCTAAGGCGAAGAAGGGCGAGGCCTTCTCGCCGGCCGCCATGCCGAGCGCCACGGCGATCAGCGGATTGACGAGCGAGTAGCTGGAAACCCTGAAGCTCGGTTCCACCGCGAGCAGGTGGTTGTAGGCGACGAGCGCCAGGGCGCCCATGACGGCCAGGTACCCGAGCGAGAAAAGCGACCATGCCGAGGCTCCGCCCAGGGCGGACGCGATATCGACCCCGGAACCGGCTCCCAACGCTAGCGCGACGCCGCCGCCGACGAGCATCTGTATCGAGGTCGAAACGAGCACGTCCTTCGGCTTCGGCATCGATTTCGCGAGGCTCGAGCCGAAGGCCCACGACAGGGCCCCCGCCACCGCGAGCGCGAGACCCGGCCCGAGGGATCCCCCCCGTCCCGCCCCCTGGTACAGCAGCAACCCCACGCCCGCGACGCCCGCGAGCGCGCCAGCCAGCCGGATCCCCGATACCTTCGCGCGATATAGGAGCAGATTGAAGAAGGCCACGTATATAGGCATGCAGGCTATCACGACGCTCGCCGTCCAGCTCGGTATCGTCCTCTCGGCTAAAGTGACGAGCCCGTTGCCGAGGAGGAGGAGGAGTATCCCGAGAACGCCGGCGCCCGCTATTTCCTTGAGGCCGGGGAGCGATCGCAGGCCGCCTCGTAGCCTCGCGACGACGGCTAGCAGGGCGGCCCCGAACAGGAAGCGAAGGCCCACGATGACCGTCGGATGGATAGTCGCCACCGCGGCCTTTATGAAGAAATACGTCGACCCCCAGACGAGATAGACCAAGGCATACGAGACGACGACAAGGAGCGATTCCTTTTTCATGCGATTGCCTCCGCGCGCATACTAGCCTGCGGGCGAGCCTGAATCAACGGTTAGGCCTCTCGACGAGCCGTCGATGACTATGGGCCGCCCCGGAACCTCTCGCCGCGCCGCGCGGCTCCAACGAAAGGCTCCTGTCATCGGGGAAGTCTCGGAAACGCCCCTACGCGGGCCGAGATAGGGAGCCCCCGCGATCAGGCCCGAGGGGAGAGGCCGAGTATCTGGCGGGCCTCGGCGGGGGTAGCGATATCGCAACCGAATTCCTCTATGACGCGCCTGGCCCGGGCGACGAACTGCCTGTTCCCGTCGGCCGGCTGGCCCTTCCTGTACATCACGTTGTCCTCCATGCCGACGCGGACATGGCCTCCCATCGCGACGCCCGAGTACAGTATCTCCATCGCGCCAGCTCCGACACCGAAGGCCGACCACGTCGAGCCGGGAGCCACCTCGTCCATGGTATCCTTCATGAAGACCAGGTTCTTGGCGCTGGCCTTGATGCCGCCTGGGACGCCCATGCAGAACTGGAAATGCAGGGGAGCCTTCAGCACGCCCTTCCTCAGGTAGTAGCCGGCGTTGTATATCATGCCGGGGTCGAAGGTCTCGATCTCCGGCTTTACGCCCGAATCCTGCATCATCGCCCCGATTCTCTCCAGGAATAGCGGATGGTTCTCGAATACGGCGGAGTGCTGCCAGTTCATGGAACCGCAGTCGAAGGTGGCCATCTCGGGCCTCAACTCGAAGAATGGGCGGCAGCGATCGTCCTCCTTCAGATTGATTCCGCCAGAGGTAGTCAGGTTGACGATTATATCGCAGTCCTTGCGGGCCCTGATGAGCCGGACGGTCTCCTCGAATTTGCCTAAGTCCATGGTCGGCCTGGAGTCGTCGTCGCGCACGTGTATATGGCAGACGGCGGCCCCCTCCTTCCAGCAGCCATAGACCTCGTCCGCTATCTCAGCGGGCCGCAGCGGTACGTTTGGGTTCTCTTTCTTGGTAGGCCACGCTCCGGTCGGCGCCACGGTAATGATGCGCTTGTTCATAGGATAGCTCCTTATTTAACCTCGCATGCCTTTCAGGATGCTCGCTATAGCCGCTCGAACACGGCCGCGGCGCCCATCCCGCCTCCGACGCACATGGTGACCATGCCGTAACGCCCGCCGGTGCGCTCTAGGTACGCGAGAGCCTTGCAGGCCAGCATGGCGCCCGACGCGCCTAGCGGGTGCCCCAGCGCCATCGCCCCGCCCCATGGATTGACCCTGGCGGGGTCCATGCCCAGGGAACGCATACAGGCCAGGGCCTGGGCGGCGAAGGCCTCGTTGAGCTCGATGATATCCATGTCGTCGATACCGAGCCCGGTCTTCCTCAGGACCTTCGGCACGGCCACGATAGGGCCGATTCCCATTATCTCCGCGGGAACGCCGCCCGTGGAGAAGGCGAGCATTCGGGCGATAGGCCGGAGCCCTTTTTCCTTCGCCTTCGCCCCCGACATCATGACGAGGAAGCCAGCGCCGTCGCTCATCTGCGAGGAGGTGCCGGCGGTAACGAGGCCGCCATCCTTAAAGCACGGGGCCAGGGAGGATAGGCCCCCGGGACTGGCGTCGGGGCGAACCCCCTCGTCGCGTCGCACGACGATACTCTTCCCGTCCGGGCCGACGATCGAGACGGGGACGATCTGCCCATCGAAGTAACCCTTGGCCCATGCCTCGGCGGCTCGCCTATGGCTCTCGGCGGCCATCGCCTCCATGTCCCCTCGGCTGACGGAGTATCGTTCCGCCACGGCCTCGGCGGTGAGCCCGGGCCCCGTATAGGCCCCGGGCCGATTCTCCGCCAGCCAGGGATCGAACGTTACGGGGTCGGGCAGCATCGGGACGAGGCTCATCGACTCGACTCCCCCCGCCACGACGATAGCCTCCTCGCCGCAGCGGATGCTGTTGTTCGCGAGGGCCAACGCCTGCAGGCCGGAGGAGCAGAAACGGTTGACGGTCTGCGACGAGACGCTATCGGGAAACCGGGCCCTCTGAAGAATGAGCTTCGATATGTTCCATCCCTGCACGCCGTAGGGCATGGCGCATCCGACGATGACGTCGTCGATTTCCTCCCTATCGATGGCCGGGACCCTGTCTACCACTCCCGCGAGCGCCTGGGCGGCGAACTCCACCGGATGCGAATCCCTGAACGACCCTTTTCTGGCCTTGGCGCAGGCCGTCCGCCCATAGGCGACGATGACGGTTTCCAGTAGCTCGGACATCAAGACCCCCTTAGCGCGATACGCGGAGCGCGGGCGGCTTGTACCGCCCGCGAGCGCCGTCAAGCCTCTACGGCGAATTCCCGTATGGCGGCCGAGCCTTTATCGGTAATCCTCAGCTTCCGCTTGAAGAGCCCCCCCTCGACGATATAGCCCTGACGGGTAAGATGAGCGGAGATGGACGCCATGTGCAACGACTTGATGGCATTGCGCTTCACGAAATCCGCCTGCTTCTCGGGATGATTCTTGACCAGGTCCAGCAGCTCCATGTATAGCGGCGTTAGTCCTTCCTTCGCCATGGCGGCCTCGGGCCCGGCCAAAGCCGGCAAGGCGGCCATGCCCTTCTCCGTGATGCCGAAGACGTAGAATTTGGATCCTCTCATGCCGGCGCGGACGATATAGCCGCCCTGGTCCAGGTTCTCTATGGCGGCGTTGGACGTCTTCGAGTCCACGCCCAAGGCGTCGGTGAGGTCGGCCATGTACAGGTGCCCGAGGCGTATCATCTGCAGCACCTGCAGGTCGGTTCCGTTCAGCTTTACGTCCTTGCGGTTCGTGGCGCTCGGGACTCGATCCCATCCGGCTTGGCCGTAGTACTTCGACTTGGCGGTCAGCGAAGCGACGACGGCCACTACCAGCGTAATGACGAAGCCGAGCGTCGCCATATAGACGTACCTGTTGATGACGAAGACCTTGAACACGTCGCCGAGGAGGGTAAACGAGACCATCGCGATCATCCCGGCCAAGGCGCCCCACAGCGCTCCGCGGGAATTGAACCTTGGCCAGAACGCGCCCAGGCCAAGGAGGATGGCTGGAGGCACTAGCCAGCAGTTGGCGAACGCGAAGAGGTAGATGGGACCGCCGGGGAACTGGCAGAGCACCCAGGTAAGAAGACCGATGGCGACCATGATGAGCTTGGACGCCTTTAGGCCCTTCTTTACGTCGGCGTCGGGCTTTATGAGGCGCTGATAGATATCACGGGTGGCTACGGCGGTAGCGCCGAGTGCCGCCGTCGAGGCGGTCGAGATAGAGGCGGCCACGGCGCCGATGACGAAGAACGAACCGACGATAGGGGCGAATACCTTGACGATCACGCCGTACGCCGCGGTCTGGAGCAGCTTGCCGCCTCCGGGAATGAAGCTGCCGCCGAAGAAAGCGCCCGCGTAAGCGCCGACGAGGCCGAGCGGGATCATGAAGACGGCAACGAGGATGATGGCGGCTAGGACGAAGGATTTCTTGGCGACCTTCTCGCTACGGCACGACGCTATCTTCATCCAATAGTAGTTATTCCCCCAGACGAGCGCGGCGGCGAAGCATATTACGAAATTAAGTATCGACGGATAGGTTAGCTTTGCGCCGGGAAGGCTCGCTCCTCCGATCCCGGCGGAGAAGAAGTCGCCGCCCGGCCAGGCCGCGTTTACCGCTCCCAGGCCGCCGTACTTCCTGACGAGCAGGGTAAGGAGGAGGGGAACGGCCACGACGCCTATCGTGACCTGGAAGAAATCGGTGATCGTAGCGGCCCACAGCCCCGAGATGAAGGTAAAGCCTATGATGATCGCGAATATCACGGCGATTATGACGGTGGGGTTCCAGCCAGTGAACCCGGTGATGGCGTTGGCGCAGGAGACGATATTGTTAGCCAGGATTCCTGACATGCCGATGACGCTGGTGATGGCGACGACGGAACGCACCGTGCCGTTGAAGCGCATCTCCAGGTACTCGGGCAGAGTCTGCGCGCCGCTACGGCGTATGAACCCCGAGAACAGGACGCCGAACAGCATCAAGCCGCATATGCAATATATTCCGCCCCACATGATCGCGGCCTTAAAGCCCAATAGGACGGAAAAGCCGGGAGCCAACGCTATCGTAGTGCCGGCGAAGCCGATAGCGCATACGCCCATCATGTTGATGACGGTGGATACTTCCCTTCCGGCCAGTATAAAATCGGACGACTCGGAAACCCATCGCTTGGAGTACAGGCCGGCGCCAACTAGGATGGCGGAAAAGACGACAAACATTATCAGGAAAATAACGGTCGATGTCATTTGTCTTTCTCCTTATTCTCTGTTAAGCCTTCGCGTCTTACGCTGGGGAGGATCCTCCGGCGCTTGACTCAATCCATGATCGCCACGGCGCGGCACCATCCGGCGGAAGCCCTCTTGATGCTCACGGGCAGGCAACTTACGGTAAAACCGGTCAGGGGGAGCTTGTCCAGGTTGGTCATCTTCTCGATATGGCAGTACGCCTTGTCCCGGCCAACGCGGTGCGCCTCCCATATAATCGAGGCGTCGCGGGTCCTCGCGAACTCCTCCCCCTCGAAGGGAAGCGGCACGTCCCAGCTCCAGCCGTCGGTACCTACCACCTTGACTCCCTTGTCGAGCAGCCACATGGTAGCTCCGTAGCTCATCCCGGGGCCGGCCACCAGGTAGGCGGGAGTACCCCAGCGGGCATCGGCGCCGGTATGGAGGAGGACGATATCGCCTTCTTTCGGCGTGTAGCCGGCGTTCTCGAAGTACTTCTCCACGTCCCCGGCGCTAATCTTGTAGCCGTCCGGCTTGTCGGAGAAGTCCATCTTGACGCCGTTGCCAATACACCATTCCAGCGGGATCTGATCGATGGTCAAGGCGGGCTCGCCGCCGTCCTGCGTAGGGTAATAATGCCATGGCGCGTCGAGGTGGGTACCGGAGTGCGTGCATAGCTGGAGGAATTCGATCGCCCAGCCGTTGCCTTCCGGCAGGTCCCCGACGGTGACTCCCTTGAAGAAACCGGCCATCTGCTCGGCGGTATCCTTGTGGTTCATGTACTGGATCTTCGGGATTTGCATCGGGGGATCGCTGGGCAGCCCGTCCTCGATAGGGATGGAAAGATCGATGATTCTCATGCGTGTCGACTCCTCGATATGAAAGAATGCGTATTGGCAACGTCCGCCATCGGAGGCCACGCTAGCATGGCTCCGCTCGGCAGGATCCTTCCCAGTCCGCTATCGGCGACGCCGATATCTAGATCTACGCTCTGGATCTTCGCACTGGATCTACGCCGTGAAACGCCCTCGGATCGTCAACCGAATACCTTCCCGACTATCGACGGCTCGTGCCCCGGTATCAGGAACTCCGGCCCCCGCAGCTCGGACTGGATACGGTATACGGACCGGTACCATTCGTAATGGTCGTATACGAGACTGGAGGGGACCGCGGGGCCCCAATGCTCCGGAGCCGGCGTCACCGGCAGATCGCTGCCGTCCATCAGGGTCATCCGAGTCATCCGCGGGAAGGCGATGGGAAGGATGTGCACCGTATCGCCGGCCACGTTATAGACGCCCTGATTCGTAGTCGCAAGGAGGCATTGGCTACCCGCCGTATGCCCCGGCGTAAGGACGAGGCGTATTCCGTCTATTAGATCGACGTCCCCTACTACCCGCTGGCACCGAAGGCCCCGAAGCTCCTCGATGAGGCTCTGGTCGTAATCGCCGCGGATCCTCATCGATGGTAACGGATCGAGCAGCTCCTTCCACTCGGCGTCCTGGAATACATGGAGCGCCTTCGGGAACAGATGGCAGTTGCCGGCATGGTCGTTATGGAGGTGGGTATAGACGACCGTCTCTATCTCCGCCGCTTCCACCCCGACCTCCCGCAAGGATCGGAGCACCCAATCCTCGCCTCCGGTGGCCGGGCTTCCGGCCCAGGCCTTGCCGTCTACGATGTACTTGGCGTTTATCCCGGTGTCGCAGAGCAGCTTGCGCCGTCCGTCGGTCAGGTAGAAGCCGAGATAAGGAACGGTCAACGGCAAGCCCACGTCCAGGCCCGTAGTCAATTGCTCCTTGCGAACCTCGATGGTACCGAATACCAGGGGGCGAATCGTCCATTCGTTCATGGCGGCTGTTCCTTCCTTCAGTCAATACTCGACGTGATCGAGGCCCTTGAGCGACAATATTTTCCGCGCCTCTTCGGGAGTCGCCGCCTCGAGCCCGAGCCTATCCAGGATCTCGCGTATGAGCGTCACCTGTTCGGCGCTGGACTTGGCTAACGCGCCCGGCTTTAAATACAGGTTGTCCTCTAGCCCGACGCGCACGTTCCCGCCTATAGTCGCGGCCAGGGTCGTCAAGGCGAACTGGTTTCGGCCCGCCGCGGCGCACGACCAGACGAAATCCCCCAGAAGCTCCCTGGCGGAACGCACCAGGAACAGTAAATTGTCAGGAGTAGCCGCCATCCCGCCTAGAACGCCCAGGACGAATTGAATGTAGAGCGGAGGCCTGGCGATTCCCTTGTCCAAGAAGTACGCGAGGTTGTTGATCATCCCCGCGTCGTACACCTCGAATTCCGGGCAGGTACCGTTCCCATACATGATCCGCATGTACGATTCCATGCTGCTGAACGTGTTCGAGAAAACGATATCCCGGGTTCCCTGCAGGAACGGGATCTCCCAGGGGTACTTGGGTTCCTTGATCTTTTCCGCGATAGGGGACAGCACAAAGTTCATCGACCCCGCGTTGCACGAGGCCATCTCCGGTTTCAATTCCGATACGGCGCGCAGGCGTTCATCGGTGGTCATGCCGACCCTGCCGCCTGTCGTTATGCCTATCACCGCGTCGCAGCGCTTTTTAATCTGTTCCACGATGGAGCGAATCAAGCCGACGTCAGAGGAAGGACTACCGTCCGCCGAGTTGCGGCCGTGGATATGGACTACCGCCGCTCCCGCCGCATGCGCGAGTACCGCGTCCTCGATTATCTCCTCGGCCGTCCGAGGCAGATACGGGGACATCGAAGGAACATGCACCGCGCCCGTTAGCGCCGCGGTAATGATTACCTTGCCCATACGCCCTAGCCTCCCGTCTCATCCCTGGTATCGTGATTCCTGTAGCAATTACGCTATATTTTCGATGCTAACATGCTTTTATTACGCTGTCTACGTAATTCTACAAGAATTTCGAAAGCGATGTTACACAGATCGATGACTCGGAAAAACACTTCCACGGGGCAGGCATAGCGTATGAGAAATTATTATTGCGCGGGAAAGGAGTATAGAGAGCCGTATACGGTAGGAATGATTAGAAAACGGGCGGCGTAAGAACGAATACTAGTTCGACCGCTTCTTCTCCTATGTTCTTGAAGAAGACGGGAGAATCGGCCGGATAGTAGATGCTATCGCCGGGATTAAGCACATGCGTCTCGCCGTTGATTATCATCTGGTACAGGCCCTTGAGAACGTAGATGAATTTCTCTCCCTGCGGATCGATTATCGGTTCCGGACCCGTCTCGAAGCCTGGCTCGATCTTGACGTACAGCACTTCCAACTTCCGGCTTAAATCCGGCGTCAGAAGCTCATAGAAGCCTGGCCTATCGGGATAGCCGAGCTTCTTGCGATGCCCCGCCCTTACGACATTGACCTTGGTGACGTAGTCGTTCCCCCTGCTCCCTTCGCGCGGATAAAGGACCTGCTGCTGCCGGGACTCTGGGAGATCGTCGATATCGGAGAAGCTGAGAAGGCTGATGCCAAGAGTCTGAGCGATTTTCCTCAATGAGGCCATCGAAGGCTTAGCGACGCCGCGTTCTATCTCGCTTAGGAAGCTTATGGATAGCCCGGTCTTTTGCGCCATTTCCTTCAGCGTTATCCGATAGTGCTTTCGGTGCCGCCGTACCAGTAAACCTATGTTTTCCAAAAATCGCTCCGATATCAGTAATTATTGATGAAAACCATAACGAAAGCAAAAATACTGTACAAGCGTCTCCATGTCCATCGCTTCACCCGACACGGGGGCATATCTCGCGTACCGCGATCGGAGAAGCCGGTTAATACTAGCCTGCGGGCGCCTTCGCTCGCTTCCGCGCGCGTCCTTGCGCGCTCTTCCTCGCTACCGCTCGGCGCTCGCTTCGGTTCGAGTCCTACCCGCTGGTTTTAAAATAAGAGAACCGACCCAGTAGGATCGGTTCTTTTATTTTAGCAGGGGTAGGATCTCTCCCTCCGGCCCTCGCCATCCCGGCTCAGGCCTGCGGGCGCCTTCGCTCGCTTCCACGCGCGTCCCTGCGCGCTCTTCCTCGCTACCGCTCGGCGCTCGCTTCGGTTCGAGTCCTACCCCGCTGGTTTAAAATAAGAGAACCGACCCAGTAGGATCGGTTCTTTTATTTTAGCAGGGGTAGGACTCGAACCTACGACCTCCGGGTTATGAGCCCGACGAGCTGCCAACTGCTCTACCCTGCGTCGATGTTGTAACTAACATACAGAATACGATAAAGAATGTCAATAGATTACAAAGCCTTATGATAAAATCGCCTGCTTTGCGACGAATTTTGCGTCGCGGTACTATTCTATGTCGGCGCTGGCATGCTATATTCCGATTGCATTTAGTATTCCCTCGTCTTATCGGGTTCTTACGGAATTGAGAGGGAACCGTTTCGGTCGATAGCGATTTTCGCGCGCCCGCGACTGTACCCGGCACTCACACCGTCGCGTCCAAGGCAGTAATAGCCCGCGCTCCCGTCGAGTACCGATCATCCTATACGCATACTCCATTCTCTCAGGAACATGTCAATGCAATCGAGGAATTCGTATCAATCGTCATCCCGCCGCGGCTCCTCCGACGAGCGCTCGTCCTACGCGCCCCGGCAGCCATACGCCGGTCAGCGCAGGGACCGCTACTCCCCGCAGGGCTCGGGGTACGGCGGCGGAAGGCCGTCTCCCCGCGGAGGCGCCCGCGCTAAGCAGTTCATCCATCCCTCGCGCTTCATCCAGGCCGCGACCGTCACGGAGAAGGCGGAATACGTACCTGTCCATTCCTTCGCCGACTTCGACGTGCATCGCAAGATTCTGGATAATATAGCCCTCAAGGGCTTCGAGAAGCCCTCGGCGATCCAGGACCAGACCATACCCCTCGTGCTCCAGGGCAAGGACGTCGTCGGCATAGCCAATACCGGCACCGGCAAGACCGCCGCCTTCGCCATCCCCATGATCCACGACCTAATCACGCACATGGATCACCGGGCGATCATAATCGCCCCGACGAGGGAGCTGGCCCAGCAGATCATGGACGAGTGCTTCAGCTTCGGCAAGGGCTGCGGCCTACGGAGCGCCTTGCTCATCGGCGGCTCGTCCATGGGGCTGCAGCGCCGCGACCTGCGCTACAACCCGCGAGTGGTGATCGGCACGCCCGGGCGCATCAAGGACCATATACAGCAAGGCACCCTACCATTGTCGCTGTTCAACTTCGTCGTCCTGGACGAGGTTGACCGCATGCTCGACATGGGCTTCATAAACGACATTACCGGCATACTCTCCAGGGTCTCGCCGCAGAGGCAGTCGCTCTTCTTCTCCGCGACGATGGAGCCCAGGATAGCCAACCTCATCAAGCAGTTCTCCAACGAGCCGACCACGGTCTCCACCAAGGAAGGATCTACCGTCGACAGCGTCAGCCAGGACGTAGTCTACTACTCGGGCGGCAATGACAAGCTCGACAAGCTGCACGACGTCCTGATCGCCGGGGACTGCGGCAAGACCATCATCTTCGACGAGACGAAGCGGTCGGTCGAGCGCCTCGGCAGGGAACTGTCGGCGCGGGGCTTCAAGGTCGACGAGATCCACGGCGACAAGAGCCAGGCCCAGCGCTCGAGGGCGCTCCAGCGGCTCAAGAGCGACGAGATCAACATACTCGTGGCCACCGACGTCGCCGCGCGCGGCATCGACGTCTCCGATATCACCCACGTCATCAACTTCTCCACGCCCAATTCCTACGACGACTACGTGCACCGCATAGGCCGCACGGGCCGCGCAGGCAAGACGGGCATCGCGCTGACCTTCCTGCCGAGGTAGGCGGCGCCGGGGCGCGCCTTAGCCGGCGCGCCCCTTCGGAGCCTCGTTCCCGCGGCGGCTTCGTTCCCCGGCGACGGCCTCGGCACCCTCGCGTCGCGCCGCCCCTCTTTCCTCGCTACACTTTCGATATACCTATTTTATCACCCCGCGTTTCCCCTCCGCATCGTTGACCCGACGGGGCCGGCCGCCGTAGAATCCGCGCAGGTTCCTTGAGGAACCCTACCCCGTAATCCTTGGAGGCGCGTATGAAGGCCGTTGCACGAGACCGATTAGACCGCCTTGGGATTACGCGCTGATCCGGCAGGATCCTAGGAATACCTTCCCGTCAGCCCCGTTTCCCATTCGCGAGCCTACCAGGCAAGGCGTCCGGCCCCAGGCCGGCGCGTATCAGCGGCCCCGAGAGCCTAGCTCCGGGGAGGAGACGCCGCGCCCTCGCCCTTAGCGAGGACGGCGCTCCTTTGAGCACTCAGGGAATAACGGGATGAGATTTCTAGACGATACAGGTACGGCTACAACGGCCGACGGCCGGGACCCGCTCGCGGGCCTGGGCTGGTGCGATTTCTTCGCGGAGGGCCTGGAGGCGGTCGAGCGCGGCGCGCGACGAGGAGCGGCCCTCGAGCCGGCGCGCGTCATCGAGGTACGGCGCGGCTCGTTCGTCGTGGCGGCGCGCGACGGCGCCGGCGGCCTCTCCGAGCGCGAGGCCAGGCCGTCCGGGCGGCTATCGGGCGACTGCCAGTCGGAGGCGGCCTGGCCGGCCACCGGCGACTGGGTAGCGCTACGGGCCGGGCCGGACGGACCGGGCGACGCGGCCGTCGTAGAGGCCGTGCTGCCGCGGCGCTCCGCCTTCTCGCGCAAGGCCGCCGGGGACGCGCGCTACGACAGGGTGGCTGAGCAGGTCGTCGCGGCGAACATCGACGCCGCCTTCATCGTCGCGGCCGCTGGCAACGATTTCAGCCCCAGGCGGATAGAGCGCTACGCTACCCTCGCGATGGAATCGGGGGCGTCGCCAATCATCGTAGTCACCAAGGCGGACCTGACCGGGGACGGCGGCTCAGCGCTCCTCGAGGAGGCGGGGAAGGCCTGCCCCTTCGCGCCCGCGCTCGCCGTATGCGCCCCGGACGGAACAGGCCTCGACGGGCTGCGGCGCTTCCTACGGCCGGGCGCGACCTCGGTCCTGCTCGGCTCCTCCGGCTCCGGGAAATCGACGCTGCTCAACGCCTTGGCAGGGAACGAGCTCAACGCGACCGGGCCGGTCAGGGAGTACGACCAGCGGGGCCGGCACACCACGACGTCGAGGACGCTGTTCTCCCTCCCTTCCGGCGCGATGATCATAGATACGCCGGGGCTCAGGGAGGTCCAGCTATGGCTCGGGGAGGAGAGCGTAGGCGCCGTGTTCTCGGAGATAGAGGAAGCTGCCGCCTCGTGCAGGTTCTCCGACTGCTCCCACTCGGGAGAGCCGGGCTGCGCCGTCCTGGCCGGGCTCGCCGACGGCTCCATCGCCGAGGAACGCTATCGTAGCTGGCAGAGGCTGGCCCGCGAGGCGAGGTTCCTCGAGACGAAGACTAACGTCCTGGCCAGGCGGGAGGAGAAGGATTCCCAAAAAAGGAGGAGCAGGCGAGCCAAGGCCTATAACAAGAACCGCTGACCGGAACGGCCTTGCGCTCGTCTCCGCGTGGCATATACTTGCAGAGTAAAGATGGCAACGTTATGAGCACGCAAGCGAAGGCCCCGTACCGGACGTCAGCTCGTTCTATAGCGCTATTCGCGGCGATAGCGCTAGCCATAATCAGCTCGGGCCTGTGCTATACGATCGTCTACGAGCGAAGGCAGCGGGAGGCCGTGGCCCGCCAGCTCCAGTCCATAGCCGAGCTTAAGATAGACAGCCTGGTCCAATGGAGGAAAGAGCGCCTCGGGGACGGGATTATCTTCAACGCCAACATATGGTTCTCGGAAGCGTTCACGCTTTTCCTCGCCTCCCGCCAGGACGCCGCGGCGAGTACGCGGTTGAGCACCTGGATGCGAAAGGTGAAGGAAAGCTCCGACTACGACAGGCTCCTCCTGTACGACGATTCGGGCGCCATGATCCTAGCCTTCCCTGAGGACGGCATCGACGACCCCGTCATCGCCGCCGCCGTCCCGGCCTTCGCTCCCTCGGCGAAGGCTGATTTCGTCGACCTCTATAGGAACTCCGCCGACGGTAGGATCTATATGAGCATAATGGTCCCGATAGGCGACGGAGACGACAGGGGAGTCCTCGCCCTGAGGATCGATTGCGAGACGTACCTGTACCCCTTCCTCCGGCGCTGGCCGATAGAGAGCGCCTCCGCGGAGACCCTCCTCGTCAGGAAGGAAGGCGCGGACCTCGTCTTCCTGAACGACCTTCGCTTCAATAAGGACGCGGCGCTCGCCCTCCGCAAGCCGCTGGAGGGCGAGACGGAGCTACCCGCGGCCAGGGCCGTGCTCGGGCAGAGGGGCCTGTTCGAGGGCGTGGACTACCGGGGCGTCCCCGTACTGTCGTTCATAGCGCCCGTGACGGGTTCGCCCTGGTTCTTCGTCGCGCGGATGGACATGGCCGAGGTGACGGCGCACGCCTCCGACAGGAGGGGTATCATGGCGCTGCTCGTCGTAGCCCTGATAGGCGCGGAGGGCGCCGGCATCAAGGCGACGAGAGACAGGTGCCGGTTCCGGCTACTCGAGCAGGAGGCGGCCTCGACGGCGGAGATAAGGCTCGGCGAGGAGCGTCTACGCCTCGTGCTCGAGGCGACGGGGCAAGGCATCTTCGACCTGGACCTCCGGACAGGTATCGAGGCCACGATCGACGAGTACGCCCGTTTACTCGGCTACGATCCGGTAAAATTCCCCGAGACCGACTGGACCGAGAACATACATCCGGAAGACCGAGAACGGACGCTCGCGGCCTATAATGACTGCCTTTCCGGCCACGTCTCCGAATACCGCTCGGAATTCAGGCAACGGCTTAAGGACGGCTCGTGGAAATGGTTCCTTTCCCTGGGCAAGGCCGTAGAGCGCGGCCCCGACGGCAGGGCCGAGCGAATACTAGGCATACGAATGGATATCGACGAGCATAAAAGAGCCGAGAGGACCCTGCTCGAACAGAAGTCGGAACTGGAGGACAGGGTCCGGGCGCGTACCGCCGAGCTCAAAGCGTCGAACGATGACTTGCAGTCGTTCGCCTATTCCGTGGCCCACGACCTGCGGGCGCCCCTACGATCGATAGACGGGTTCGCCAGGATCCTTCAGGAAGAGTACGGTCCCGCGCTTAACGACGAGGGACGCCGCATCATCGGCGTCATCCGCGAAAGCGACCAGAGGATGGACGCCCTCATCAGGGACCTCCTGGAATTCACGAGGCTCGGGAAGGCGGATTTAGCCATGGCGGCCGTGGATATGCGCGCCCTCGCCGTCGAATCGTTCGGCTCCTGCGGCGACCCCGCCCTGCTCGGGACGTTCGACTTCTCGGTCGGGGAACTGCCGCAAGCCATCGCCGACGAGCCGATGATGAGGCGGGTCTGGGTCAACCTGCTATCCAACGCGGTCAAGTACTCGGCGAACAAGGATGATCGCCGTATAGAGGTATACGGTTCCTACGCGGGCGACTCGCTCGAGTACTCGGTACGCGACCATGGAGCCGGTTTCGACGGGAAGTACGGCCAGAAGCTCTTCGGGATATTCCAGCGGCTCCACTCCGCGGCGGAATTCCCCGGAACGGGCGTGGGCCTCGCAATAGTCAAGAGAATAATCCAGCGCCACGGCGGGACCGTAAGCGCCGAGGGGCGCGTCGGCGAGGGGGCGACGTTCCGCTTCTCGCTGCCGAAGAAGGAGCTCGCATGAGCAATGCATCGCCCGTCGACATACTGCTCGTCGAAGACGATCCCAATGACGCAGAGCTCGCCGTCAGGGCCTTCGAGAAATACAAGCTGGCCAACAGGATCGTACGCGCAGGCGACGGGGAGGAGGCCCTCGACTACCTCTTCGCCCGAGGGAAGCACGTGGGCCGCGACCCGTCCGCGCGCCCGCGGCTCGTCCTCCTGGACCTGAAGCTGCCCAAGGTGGACGGGCTCGATGTTCTGAAGGCTATCCGGTCGGACGGGAGGACGAGGCTGATCCCCGTCGTCATACTGACGACGTCCAAAGAAGAATCGGACGTCGTACGCGGCTACGAGCTGGGCGCGAACAGCTATATAGTGAAACCGGTGGACTTCGATAAGTTCATCGACGTCGTCAAGGAGCTGGGCTTCTACTGGCTCCTCCTAAACGAGCAGCCGTGAGCGCCGCTGGACGAGGCTCCGCGACGCTGGACGATCGCGCGGTCAAGATACTCTTCGTCGAGGACCTGGTAGCCGACATGGAGCTGGCGGAACGCGCCCTCAGGAAGGCGGGGCTCCGCTTCCAGTCCGCGCGCGTCGATACCGAGCCCGGGCTCCTCGAGGCGATGGAGGGCTTCCGGCCGGACGTCGTCGTATCCGACTACTCCATGCCGTCCTTCGACGGGAGGTCGGCCCTGCGGGCCGCGAGGGAACGCGACCCCCTCATTCCGTTCATAATGCTCACGGGCGCGATGAACGAGGAGATAGCCGTAGAATGCATGAAGGCCGGCGCGAGCGACTACGTCCTCAAGGACCACCTGGACAGGCTCGCGTTCGCCGTGAGGGAAGCCCTCGACAAGCGCAACCTGCTGGTGCTCAACGCCGCCCAGGAAGACTACCTGCGCCTCAGCGAGGAGCGCTACCGCTCGCTCTTCTCCGATAGCAACGCCGTCATGCTCATCATAGATCCAGCCGACCTATCCATAGTCGAGGCCAACAACGCCGCGGCCGGCTTCTACGGCTGGCCGAAGGAAAAGCTCATCAGGATGGGCATGCAGGATATCAACGCGCTCGACAAGGACGTGCTGCGGGAGCAGGCCCGTCGCGCCGTCGCGATGGAGAAGAATAATTTCCGGTTCCGGCACCGGCTCGCCGACGGTACCGTACGCGAGGTGGAGACTCACTCGAGCCCGATCAGGCTCGGGAACGACACCTTCCTCTTCTCGATAATCCACGACGTCACGGAGCGGGAGGAAGCCAAGAGGGCGCGCGACTCCATGTCCCGGAGGCTAGACCATTACCTGCTCATGAGCCCGACCATCACCTATTCGCTACGCTTCGAAGGCGGCATAGCTAGGATGGAGTGGATAAGCGATAACGTCGAGGCCATCCTCGGCTACCCCGTCGCGGAGGCCGTCCTGCCCGAGTGGTGGTTCTCTAACGTCTTCCAGGCCGACAGGGCGGCGGCGCTCGAGGGGATACCGGCCCTGATGGAGAGGAAGAGCCACGCCCACGAGTACAGGTTCGTGAGGAAGGACCGCTCCGTGGTCTGGGTCAGGGACGAGATGAGGCTGATAGGCGGCGGCGCGGGCGACGACGAGATCGTCGGGACGCTGACCGACGTGACGGAGAAGAGGCGCGCCGACGAGAGGCTTGAAGCGTCGCTCCTGGAAAAAGAAGTCCTATTGCGGGAGGTACACCACCGCGTGAAGAATAACATGCAGGTGATCTCCAGCCTCCTTAGCCTAACGGCGAGCAATACGGGCGCCCGCACGGCGCAGGACGTCGTAGGCGAGCTTCAGAGGCGCATCGAGGCGATGGCCATAGTCCACGAGCAATTCTATAAGGCCGGGGACCTCGCCCGCATAGACTTCGGCCTGTTCATCACCCAGCTCGAGGCCTCCCTCGCGGAGCAGCTCGGCTATCCGCCAGGCGGCGCGGCGTTCGCCTGCGACGTCGCGCCGCTGATGCTCGGCCTGGAGGAGGCTATCCCCGCCGGGCTCGCGGTATCGGAGATCCTGGCCGTCGCCCTCCGGCGCTCGGCCGAGCCTCCGACGGGGCCCGAGCCGGCCCTCCTGGTAACGCTCCGCGAATCCGATACCGGCCGCGTCACGGTCGAGGTCGGGGACGCGCGCGGGAGCTCGCCCGCGTGGTCTACGGCCCGCGACGAGGACTCCCTCGGAATTCAGCTTATAGGCGTCCTAGCCGAGCAACTGAACGGGTCGGTACGATTCGAGCCAGGGAGAGCTACCCTGGATTTCCCGGTTAAGCGGGCGAGCATGAAAGGATAGGAACATGGAAACAGGCAAGCGCTACGTGCTACTCGTCGACGACGAACCGAATATCACGAATTCAATACGGAGGGAGCTCGCCGACTGGGCCGAGGAGCGGGACCTGGAGATAGTGACCGCTCAGTCGGGGCCCATAGGCCTGAACATACTGGAGACGAAGGCCTCGTCCACCGTCATCGTCGTCTCCGACCTCAGGATGCCCGAGATGAAGGGCTCCGACTTCCTGCTCGCAGTCAAGGCAAAGTACCCGCATATAGTATCGATACTACTCACGGGATACTCCGAGACGGAGGAGATCATCAAGGCCGTGACCGCCGGCATATTCAGCTTCATGCTCAAGCCCTGGGAAACGGCCTACCTCCTATCGGAGGTCCAGAAGGCCTTCGATCACGGCGAGTCTCTCAGGAAGAACGCGGAATACAGGAAGACCGTGGAGGAGGAGCTCCGCTGGGCGGGGGAGATGCAGAAGGCCCTCCTCAAGCCTAACATCCCCCAATCGGACAAGGTCGAATTCAGGGTGAGCTACCGGCCGGTTCGCGGGCTATACTGCGGCGGCGATTATTACGACGTCATATTCCTCGGCTCCGACCGCTACCTGCTGCTCGTGGGAGACGTCGCCGGCCACGGCGTCAAGGCCGCCTTTATCACCGGCATCCTCAAGGCCGTCATCTTCCCCGAGTACGTGCGCGGCGCCATAGGCAAGGACTTCTCGCCCGGCGCGTTCCTGTCCTGGCTGAACGAGAGGATGAGCTTCGAATTCCGCGGCGCGGCCGGCATGGTGCTCACCTTCTTCGCAGGCGTGCTCGACCTCAGGAATTCCTTCTTCAAATACGCTAACGCCGGCCACGACCACCCCTTCCTCCTGCGCGGAGGCGCGGCGATAGAGCTCCCGGTGTCGGGCACCGGCATAGGCTTCGTCAAATCGGTCCTCTACCCGGAGCAGAGCGTCAGCATCGCCTCGGGCGACCAGCTCCTCCTCTATACCGACGGCCTCGTCGAGATCGATTGCCGGGCGGAGAAAGAGCTCGTCAGGCTGCAGCCGCTCCTAGTCGCGGTCGAGCGGGGCGACGACTATCACCGTCGCCTCCTCGGCGCCGCCCTGGCGGAGGCCGAGGCGAGCGACTTCACCGACGACGTCACCCTCCTGACCGCGTCGGTCGTCTGAGCCATGGACCTGCAAGCCGCCATCAATCGCTTCATACCGGATCGGCGCACCGTCACCGCTATCGGCGCGATGGAGCCCGACGGACCGCGCTTATCGATAGCCGGGTCGATCGACCTGGAGAGCTCCAAGCCGATCCAGGACCTGCTGGTATGGGTGATAGAAAACCAAGAGGGCCGCTCTTGCCTAACCGTCGACATGGAGCGGGTGGAGTATATCTCGTCGACCGGTGTAGGGGCGCTGACCTTGGCGCTCATGGCCGCCCGCAAGCGAGACATGAGGATCAAGTTGAGGAACATACAGCCGCAGGTCGGATCGGTCTTCAGGCTATTAGGGCTGTTGAGCTATTTCGAGACGGAGGAAACCCGTGGATAAGCCGAGGATCGATCCCACGGGCGCCCACATAGAGTCCCGCATGTCGATGCTAGCCTTGACGGCCGAGCTCTGCGGCATATTCGCCCGTGACGAGTCGGAGAACGCCAATATCGCCGCTACAAACTCGATCAAGCGATCGTTCGGCGCGGAGGAGGCGGCCCTCTTCTATATCACCGGGCAGAAGGTCTTCCGCGTCTGCGTGTCCGGTACCGACTTCCCGATAGCCTTGCCGGAGAAACGCTGGCGCGACTGCGTCGAATCCCATATGGGCGGCATGTCGGTCTCCAGGTTCGGCGCCTGGGCTATACCGGCCATCGGCAAGCCGCTGGCGTCGTGGATCTCGGTCTGCCTCTACATGTCGGGCGACGAGGGCGGGTACGTCTTCCTGGGCAGGGACTCCGGCTCGTGGTCCGACCGCGACGAGCAGTCGCTGGACTCTATACGGTCGGCCATAGCGCCTATCGTGCAGGTCAGGCACGAGCGAGGCATCGAGGAGCACAGGCGCAAGGAAGCGGAGACGCTCCTGGCTAAGAACGAGAGCCGCCTGCGGGACCTTTTCGAAGGCTCGCGAGAGATGATCTACACCGCCGACGACCAGGACCTTATAACAGGGGCCAACGCGGCCGCGGTAAAGCTTCTCGGGCTTAGCTCCAAGGCCGCCATCATAGGTCGGCCGTTCGCCGATTTCGCGATGGCCCCGCTCGAGCGGAAGCTATTCCTGGATAAGATAGCGAAGCACGGCTACGTCGACGAGCACGAGATAGTGCTCGTGAGGAAGGGCGGCGAGCCCGTCTTCTGCCTCGAGACCGCCCACGCGCTCAAGGACGAATCAGGCGCCGTCCGCGAGCTACAAGGGATAGTAAAAGACATCTCCGGACGCATCGAGAACGAGAAGAAACTATGGAAGATGAACCTGGAGCTCGCCGAGGCCAACCTCAAGCTGCAGAAATCGCAGGCCCTGATGGTCCAGCAGGAGAAGCTCGCGTCCATAGGGCAGCTCGCGGCGGGCGTGGCGCACGAGATAAACAACCCGCTCGGGTTCCTCATCAGCAACAACGCCATGCTGGAGCGTTACTTCGGCTCGATCAGGGCCGCGATCGCCGAGCTCGCGCCGGACCGGGAACGCTCCGCCCCGAAGGCCTCGGCCAAGCTGGAAAGGACGTTCTCCGAGGCGGAATCGATCTTCGCCGAATCCGGCGAGGGCTTCGGCCGTATAGTGAAGATAGTAGGCGGGCTTAAGAATTTCTCGCGGGTCGACTCCAGCGGGACCTATAGCGAGTACGACCTGAACGCCGGCGTCGAGAGCAGCCTCGTGGTCGCCTGGAACGAGATTAAATTCGTCGCCGAGGTCAGGAGGGACCTGAGGGACATACCCCGCATCCGCGCTAACGGCGGAGAGATCAACCAGGTAGTGCTCAACATACTGGTGAACGCCGCGCAGGCGATAGGCGGGACCGGCAGGGACGGCAAGGGGCTCATAGAGATAGCTACGCGCGCGACTGACGAGACGGTCCTCCTGTCCATCAAGGACGACGGGCCCGGAATTCCCGAGGCGGCGCGGAACAAGATATTCGATCCGTTCTTCACCACCAAGGAACCTGGCAAGGGAACCGGCCTGGGACTCAGCATCTCGTACGATATCGTCGTCGCGAAGCACGGGGGCACGATCTGGGTCGAGTCGGAGCGAGGAGCCGGGACGACGTTCTATATCTCGTTGCCTATAGCGGGGCCGCCGTCGGGGACGGGCGCTTAATCGCCTGAAGCCGCCTGGCCCGAGCGCTCCCTCGAGAGAGCCGCCGCCTTTATCGCCGAGTCAAGGTCCTCCATGACGAAGGGCTTAGCCAGGACGCCGTCGAAGACGTCGCGATCGCCATCCTCGAGCAGCATGCCCGTAACGGCCAGCAGGCACGGCCTATGGCCGTCCTTGGCGTAGGCGTCGACTATGAAGCGGGCGAGCGTCAGGCCGTCCAGGCCGGGCATCATCTGGTCGACGAGTATCAGCTCGTAGCGCGCCTCGGCGCACGACGCGAGGGCGGCCCTGCCGTCTCGGGCGTCGTCGACCCGCCAGCCCAGGCGGACGAGCATGCGCCGCAGCAGCTCGCGGTTCATCGCGTCGTCGTCTACTACGAGCGCCCTCACGACGGCCCCCCCGGGACCTTACCGGCGGCGGCTATCCCCGCTTGCAGCATCCGGCCGATACGCTCTAGCAATCCCGCCAGCACGCTCGTGTCCTCGTCGGCGTAGTGCTCTATGAACAGCCTGACGGTCTCGACGCCGACCTTGCAGGAGAAACGCTGGAACACGGAGGTGAGCGCGGAAGCCTCGGCCCGTATATCGACCCTCGCGTCGCTCGTCCCCGACAAGGCGAGGCTCAAGGCCGAGGTCGCGGATTCCACGTCAAGCTTGATCCTGGCTACCGTGGCCTTGAATCCTAGCCCGGAGGCCAGCTCGCCTAGCGAGACGGTCTCTCTCTCCATCATCGCCTCGTTGAGGGCGGCGGAGAATTTCCTGATGTCGGTAGGCTTGGGGAAGACGCAGGCGAAGAGCGTATCCGCGCCCTCCACGGACCCGGGATCCTGGGCGGTCATGGCGAACAGGGGCATGGACGGGGAGTACCGGGGCCCCGCGTAGGCGCGGATGGCCTTGGCCAGCTCGACGCCGCTATACCCCGGCATCTGTATGTCGAGGAGGGCCGCGTCGACGTATCGCGTCTCCAGGACGCGGAAGGCCTCCTGCGCGCTCTGCGCGGCGTGGACGCGGTAGCCGCAATTCTCCACCAGCGTCCTCATGTACTCTAGGTTCACCTCGTTGTCGTCCACGACGAGGAGGGAATACCTCGCCATGACGGGCCGCGGCTCCTTGACCGGCGCCGCGGCGGGGACTACGACCGTATACGAGGCGCCAGACTCGGCCGATACGTCGCGGCGGATCTCTCCGCCGAGGACCTTGACGATATTATGCGCGAGGGCGAGCCCTATGCCGCGGGAGCCGCCGCGGGACGGGCCGTCGGCCCGTTGGATACCGACGGCGGGACCGCCCTCCGCCCCCTGCCCGACGCCGGCCACGGAGACCACCAGGTGCGGGACGTTGCCGGCCCGCCGCTCTATCGACGCCCTGACCTCGAGCTCGCCTACCCTGGTCGTCCTGACCGCGTCCTCTATCAGGATCTCCACTACGCGCCCCAGCCTATCGGGGTCGGATTCGATTATCTCGCGGTTCTCTACCCTTAGCGAGAACCCGAGGCCCTTCGCCGCCGCGGCTATCTTGAATCGGCCGCAGGCCCTCTCCATGAACGGGCCGACGGGGAAGGCGAGCCGTTGGATAGGCCCCTCGGAGCTCTCAGAACGCACGTAGTCGAGCACCCCGGTCAAGGAGTCGATAAGGAACTGCGCGTTCTCCAGTATGGCCTCCGCGTTTTCCTTCACGCCCTCGGCGCCAGGCGGGAGGAGCTTCGCGGCGGCCACGATGCCGAGTATCGGCTCCCGGAGTTCCTGCGTCATGCCGGACAGGAAACGAGACTTATCCCTGCTCGCGTCCTCGGCGTCCCGCCTGGCGTTGCGCAGGAGCTCTTCCATCGACTTCCTGGCGCTGACGTCCTCGACGATGACGATGGCGTGGGTTATCGCCCCGGACGGCGATCGAACCGGGGCCATGGAGAAGGTCGCCCAGAACTGCCCCCCGGTCGAGCGGGGCACGAGGGCCTCTTCCTTCGCCTCGAACCCGTCCTGCACCCTCTTCGATATCTTATCCACCTTGTCGGGCATGAACGCGAAGAACCTGAAGACGCTGCGCCCGATGACGTCGGGGGGAGCGAAGCCGGTGAGCATGAAGAACGCCGGGTTGACGTACTCCACCTCGAAGGCGTGGTTAAGCACGAACACGCACGAGCCGAGCTGGTCCACGGCCTGGTACAGCTTCCTTAGCATCTCCTCCGACTTGCGCCTGAGCGTGACGTCGCGGATGATGCCCACGGAGCCCTTGAATTCCTTGTCCTCGTCCCTGGCGTACTCTCCGGCCGACGAGACCTCCCCGTAGGAGATGACGCTCCCGATGAGCTCGCGGCTCGCGCCCGAAGCGCCTGGGTTCCTCTTGAGGCGGACCTCGAGGTCGGTAGTGCGCCTCTCTATGCCGCGGCGCTCGTTGAACAGCTTAGGGCTTAGCGCGAGGCCGGTCCTGTATCCTAAGAAGTCGGGTAGCACCCTATCCCTGTCCACGGCCGCCGCGTCGTCGTCATGGAGCAGTACCGAGTAATGCTTGCCGATCAGGTCGGCCGGAGCGTACCCGAGCATCGCGACCGACTCGTTGACGAAGGTGATGACGCCGTCGATGTCCAGCTCGTAGACTATATCGGGCAGGGCCTCCACGAGATCCTCGTAACGGCGGCCGTAGGCCTCCCTCGCGGACTCGTCGGCGCGCGCCTTGGATACGGCGGCGACCGCGCCGGCCGCCCAGGCCGAGGCCTCTGCGAACGGACTCGGCTCGGGCCCCTTAGGCAGGCCCGCGAACCTGGGATCGGGCGGGAGGGCGGCTCCGCCGGCCGCTGGATCGAAGACGACCCCCGCGACGATCGCGTCGTCGGGCTCCGACAGCGCCGAGAGCAGGGTCGCGGAGGCGGGGTCGACCAGGAACGCGTCGGCCCTGCGCGCCGGGTCGAGCGCGATGGCCTCGCGAAGGGCCCGGTCGTCGTCGAGGATCGACGTCATGGCGCCGGGAACCCTCGTCCCGAGCTCCAGGGCCAGGCGCTCCGACGAGCCTCGATCGCGGACGGCAATAGCGACGAGCGGAGGCCTTATAGTATTCGTCTGCTGTGCCATCGTCCCATCCGTTCGTTTCGGTCTAAGCTATAGTTGTTTATCGGCAACAGGCGTACCTCACTCGAGCCTTCCATTCGAGCGAAGCCTCTAATTCCTCTACGGGATAGCCCATTCGCCACGTCCAGTTAAAGGCGTCCACGGTGCCGGGCACGTTCACCCTATCGGCGCGCGGGTCGGCCGACCGGAAATCCTCCGACAGGTCGAGGAGGTCCTGTAGCTGGAGCACGTAGAGCAGCGACGGGGCTCCCGCGAGCGCGCGCAGGACGGCGGAGGCCGCGGCGGTATCGAGCGATGGCGGCGCGGGCGATAGACCGGGGCAATAGGCCGCCGCGAACTCCTCCCGCCCGTCCTCGTAGTCCCACCAGGCGCGCAGCGTCGAGGTATCGTGCACGCTCGGAGTGCAGGCCGAGAGGACAGAATACTCCGAAAGCGGCTTGAAGGGCTGGCCGGGCTCGTCCCAGCGGCGCATCCAACGCGGTACCCGTAATCCCGGTATCCCGAGGCCCTCGAGCACCCTCGGCACGCAGTCGGGCACGGCCCCGAGGTCCTCCGCGCAGGGCAGCATGGAGGAAGCGCCCTTGAGCATCGATAGCAGCGCCCGGCCTTTTTCCTCCCAGCCCCGCTCGGCTTCCTCGCCCTTCCTGGCGAATAGCGAGCCGAGAGCCTCCCTCTCGGCGTCGGAGAGGCTCGCCCAGGCCCTGCTCTCGCGATGCCGCCACGTAGGAGCGTACGAGTCGGCCCCTACGACGAGCAGGGCCCTATCCCGCCACCGCTCCTTGAGGAAATCAGCCGCCGGCCCGGGCAGGCCTAGCCCGGAGATATCGGCCTCGCCCCGGACGCTACGCTTGAAAAGGAATAGGTCCTCGTCGCCTATCCTATCGAGGGCCGCCTCGGCCGCCGCCGGCGAATCCTGGGAGCACGCGGCCCGCAGCTCCGCTAAGCCAATATGGGGCTCGGATAGCCAGCGCAGCCGTTCCGCCGAGAAGCCGGCCGCGCTCAGCTCGTCGGCGCCGACCAGGGCGCCGGGCACGAAGCGACCGAGGCTTCCCGTCTCCTCGCGATCGCCGAGCGCCCATATCCTGAAGAAGCCGAGCACGTGGTCTATCCTGAAGGCCGAGTAATACCTGTCCGCCTCCGCTATCCTGGCTCGCCAGAAGGAGTACCCGGCGCGCTCCATGGCGTCCCAGTCGTAGATGGGGAAGCCCCAATTCTGGCCAGCCTCCGAGTACATGTCCGGAGGCGCGCCGGCCTTCAGCGACGAGTCGAAGAAATCGCGGTCGGACCACGCGTCGGCCGAATCCTCGTTCATCAGTATGGGGATGTCGCCGAGGAGGGCCAGCCCGGCGTCGGCGACGGCCCGGCTGGCCTCCCGGAACTGCTCGCTAGCGCGCATCTGCGTCCAGACGTGGAAGAGCTGCTCGTCGGCGCCGGCCGGGTCGAGCCATAGGGCCTCGATATCCGCTTTCGTAGGATCGCGCCGCTCGGGCCAGCGGGGCCAGGCCCGTTCTCCGTACGAGGACTTAAGCCGCTTGAAGACTGCGTAGGTCTTGACCCAGGGCCTCGACTCGGCGAACGCGGCGAGCGCCGGGTCTGCGGCTATGGCCGACCGGCTGGCGTCGTAGACCGCCCTGAGCGCCGCGAGCTTCGCGGCTAGGCAGTCGGCGTACGGGAAGCGCTCCCCGGGGACGGCCTCGGCGGCGAACGCGTCGAGGGCCGCGACCGCCGAGGGCGCCTCGGCCGCCTCGGGCAGGTCGCGCACCCGGACATAGAGCGGATGCAGGGCGAACGCCGACAGGGCGGAATACGGCGAGCTCTGGCTGCCGGTATCGTTCACGGGCAGTATCTGGACGAGCCCGGCCCCGAGGCCGGAGCATAGCCTGCAGAAAGGGACTAGGTCGGGGTACTCGCCGACCCTCCAGCCGCCTGACGCGCGGATGGATCCTAGGGGGACGGAAATGCCGAAGAGACGACGGCCTGGAGCGGGATAGCGCATGCGATTCCTCCGTATTCGCCTCGCAGTATAGGCTACCGCGGGCCGGGGGGCAATCGCGACGCGCCTAGCCGGAACCCGTAGCGCCGCCGAACAGGGCCCGTACCGTCGCGCCGACGGTAGTCACGCGCTCCCAGGCGTCCGCTCGATCCTGGCCGGCGAGCTCCGGCGAGCCCGACTCGGAGGGGCCTATCACCCGACCGAGGCCCATGGCCTTGGCGGCGCGGACCCTCCCGGCCATACGGCGCACCGGCCTGACCTCGCCGGCCAGCGACAGCTCCCCCGCCAGGGCCGTACCCGCGGGCAGGGCCAGCCCGGTGCGCGCGGAGTACAGGGCGGCCGCCAGGGCCAGGTCGACCCCCGGCTCGGCCAGCCTGATGCCCCCGGACACGTTGACGTATATATCCTGGTCCGATAGCCGCAGGCCCGCGTGCTTCTCCAGCACCGCGGCGACCCGGGCGACCCGGGCGGGCTCGATGCGCTCGGAGTATACGCGCGAGAGGGAAGCCTTGCCAGGGACGGTCAGCGCCTGGATCTCGACCAGTATTGACCGGGTCCCCTCCCAGGTCGCGGCTATCGCGGCGCCCGCTGGTATGGCCCCGTCGCGCCGCACGAGGAACACGGCGGAAGGGTCGGACAGCTCCTCGAGCCCGCGATCGCCCATAGTGAACAGCCCGACCTCGTCGGTGGAGCCGAAGCGGTTCTTGGCCGAGCGGAGGAACCTGACGTCGCTCTCGCTCTGCTCGAACATCAGCACCACGTCCACCGTATGCTCCGCCGCCTTAGGCCCGGCTATGAGCCCGTCCTTGGTGACGTGGGCGACGAGGAAGCAGGCGCCGCCGTGCTCCCGCGCCCAGTCGGACAGCTCGAGCGAGCAGTACTTGACCTGGTTAGCCGTACCCGGGACGGCTCCGGCCTCGGCCGACGCCAGGGTCTGCAGCGAATCGACGACGAAGAGGGCCGGCTTGAGCCTATCGAGGGCCGCTACGGCCTCGGAGAGGTCGCCGGTGCATAGGACCTCGAGGCCCGCTCGCTTGAGGCCCAGCCTATCGGCGCGGAGCCGTATCTGGGCCGCGCTCTCCTCGCCGGAGATGTACAGCACGCGGCCCTGGACCCCGGCCCTGGCCGCGATCTGCAGGAGCAGCGTGCTCTTACCTATGCCGGGCTCGCCGCCTACGAGGACGCTGGAACCCTTCATGATGCCGCCGCCGAGCACGCGGTCCACCTCGGCCGAGCCCGACGGAGAGCGGGCCCCCTCAGCCGGGTCCACCGCGTCGAGGGGCACCGAGAATTTCGCGGCCCGCGCGGCCCGGCCGTCGG
>Ga0180008_1000120_pt1 | contig 80622 bp, 83 predicted proteins | sample MM_PW_MetaG_FD_121121 | JGI IMG/M metagenome (GOLD analysis project Ga0180008, IMG submission 121121) | Groundwater microbial communities from the Aspo Hard Rock Laboratory (HRL) deep subsurface site, Sweden - MM_PW_MetaG | ecosystem: Environmental > Aquatic > Deep subsurface > Groundwater... | reverse complement strand
TAATTGTTTCAAAAACCGATTGATTTTTCTAGCCAGTTTCACTTCTTTTTTCATTCTAATCACCTCAATGATTAGAATATCCCAGGGTAATTAAATTTATCCTGGGACTTTTTCAACAATGCCATTTTTTTAGAAACATATTTAAATAATCTTTAGTTTGTTAATCCATGATTAGTAGAGGTGTTTTAATGGTTTGGTATGGTGTTGGAGGGGGAGCAATAGGAGGATTGGTTTCTCAATGGGAACAAGCAGGAGTTTTTAGTTATTTTTTACCTTTTTTATTAATATTTGCTTTGGTTTTTGGTGTTTTATCCCAGATGAAACTTTTTAAGGAAAATAGGGCGATTAGCGGGGTTATTGCTTTAGCTGTTGGTTTAATGGCTTTACAATTTGATCTTGTTCCTCAATTTTTTTCTGTTATTTTTCCTAGATTAGGTGTTGGATTAGCAATTCTTTTAGTAGCACTTATTTTGTTAGGGATGTTTGTTCCTAGTAAAGCTGGGCCTTGGATTTTATTTGCTGTTGGTGCAGTTGTTTTTATTTCTATTTTAGTTCAGAGTGCTGGAAATTTGGGTTGGAGTTCTGCATATTGGTGGACAGATAATTGGGTTAATTTTATTAGTATGGCAGCTATTTTGGCCCTTGTAATAATTATTATTGCTAGTAGTGGTAGGCCTAAAGACCCTGAAGCTAATGATTCTATTTTATCTAAATTGATAAGATCTTGATTATTTTCTTTTAGAAGTCTTTTTTTTGCTTGTTTTAGATTCAGAATGCATAGTGTGTTTTTTTGTTGCTACTTTTCTAAAAGAGTCTTGCATCATTGACATCTCTTTTTTTATAGAAGAAAGATTTTGTCCATAAGAACCTATTTTTTCAAGTATTGCTATCTGAAGTTTATCTATTATGTTTTCTATTTTTTTAAGGCTTATTTCAAGATGCTGTATTTTTGTTTCTGCGAGTGTTTTGAATTCAGTAAGTTCGTCAAGTTTTTTCTGAGTTTTTTTCATTTTTTCAGAAAAAACTTGTTCTGAGATTTCAATTATAGAATCAGAATAATTTTCTTCTGGTGCATAAGTATCGTAACCTTGTTGAGGTGCTTCTTGTCTATCATAATCTTGTTGATAAGGTTCTTGATTACCATAACCTGGTTGATAATTTTCTTGTTCATATGCTTGGTCATAGTTTTGGTTTTGAGGTGCATATTCTTGATCAGAATATTCTTGAGTGTACGGAGCATAGCTTCTTGGTTTTTGTGATTCTTGGTTTTGAGGATAATATTCTTCAGAAATAGGTTCTGGAGCATTCATTTCTTGGTTGTTTATGGAGGGTTGGTATTCTTCTAAGTTTTCTTGGCCATATACAGCATTTTTTATTTGAGATTGATTAAGAGCATCACTTATTGCTTTTGGAGATACTCCTTGCTCTTGTAGATTATGTATTATATCTTGTTCTGGAATACCTTGGTTTCTCATTTGTGTTACTTGGTCTAAAACACCCATTTTAAAAATAACCTCCTGTTTTTTTCGATTTTCCCTTTTTGTTCATGTGAACTGAATTTTTAATTGCCTCTTACAAATTCAGAGAAGAAAACCTAAAGGTTTTCTATAATTCGGAAACAACCCATTATATTTAATTTTTACTTCCTTTTTAATTTATCTGATTTGTATCTCATGGTTGAAACATTCTTGCTTGTTTTTGCAATATTTCAAGATCTTCTTTTTTAGCAAATTTTGAGAATTCTGTTGAAGCTGTTTCTAAAAATCTTTGAGTTCTGTCCATACCTTGTTTGATTATTTCAAGATCTTTTTTTATTTCTAAAATATTTTCATCTGTTTTTTCTCTGGTTTCAATTAGGTTTTGGCCTATGAGTAAAACACGGTCTTTTAGAATTCTTTGTTTTTCTTCTAGGTCTCTAAGTTTAGAATTTACTTCTGCCCAGTATTGTCCAGAATAATCTACTTGTTCTACAGCCATGATTTATAGAGGTTGTTTGAGTTTATATATGTTTTTTTATTTAATCATACAAAATAATTTAAACTGGTTTGGTGTTATTTTTATATGCAGTTTAAAAGAGATACGCCTTTGTATTCTTACGATATTCAAAGGCAAGGTGGTGAAGATGTTCTTTATATTAACTACTTGGGGGCTCCTTTTGTTCCTGATATAGCTAATTATGCCGAAATAATGGAAAGGGCTGTTGATGTTTTGGTGGAAAATCCAAATATCTCAAGGATGGTTTTTGTTCAGCAAAAAAATTATAATTATGATATTAATGAGGTGGGTATGCTTTTGGAAATAGCTCAACTTTATGTTTATTTTGTTAAGCAAGAAAGAATTTTATCAAGAGATAAGTTAGGGGGGAATGAACAAGTATTTACCCAGAGATATCAGAATCTTTTTTCTTTTTTATTTTTATTGAAAAAAGATCCTATTTCTGCTTATTTTGAACTTAAAAGAATTATTGTTGAAGCAAAAATTTTATTAGATAAATCTTTTCCTCAAGAAAAGTCAGACCAAACTAATCATATTGTTTTTTTAGAGAAGATTTTTAAGTTATTAGAAAAAACAAGATTAATAGAAAATGTTTCTCCTTATCTTAAAGGTTATAAAAAAGGAGATAGGGAAATTTATAATAGAATTTTTAAGCCAGATGTAATTCCTAATTTTACTTTTACAAGGCTTGTTTTTGATTTGCCTGACGATGCTGAAATTGTTGACCAGTATAAGATTTTTTCTAAAGACTTTGATGAATCTCTTGTTACTATCTTAAGAAAAAAAAATGAATCAAAATTAATTTACCATTTAAATCCTCCTGAAAATTCTTTGAGTGAAGACCATAATATGCTTTTAAATTTAGCAAGAGGGGTTTTAGTTGAACATCAACCAAAAGCAGAAGAATTCACAGATACTGAAAGAACCAGGCAGGTTTTTTTTAATATTTCAAGAGATCTTGTTCAGGATTTGGCCCAGAGTAAAGGAATTAGGTTGGGATATGCTGATTTAAATAGGCTTGCTACAATTCTTGTGAGACACACAATTGGGTTTGGATTGATAGAAGTTCTTTTACAAGATAAAAATTTACAAGATATTTTTTTAAATGCACCAATTTCTCAAACAAATATTTTTGTAAGACATCAAGAGTATGATGAGTGTTCTACAAACATTCTTCCTAGTCCAGAAGATGCTGATTCTTGGGCAGCTAAATTTAGGATGATTTCTGGAAGGCCTTTAGATGAAGCTAATCCTATTTTAGATACTCAATTAGAAATAGGAAAAATTAGTGCTAGAATAGCAATTATCCAGGCTCCTTTAAGTCCTAGGGGTTTAGCTTATGCTATTAGAAGGCATAGGGAAGAACCTTGGACTTTGCCTTTGTTTATAAAAAATAAAATGATAAATCCTCTTGCTGCGGGAGTTTTAAGTTTTTTAATTGATGGTTCTAGGACTCTTCTTGTGGCTGGAACAAGAAGTTCTGGTAAAACTTCTTTGCTTGGAAGCTTAATGTTAGAGATTATCCCTAAATATAGGATTATTGTGATAGAAGATTCTTTAGAACTTCCAGTTGATTCTTTGAGAAAACTTAATTATGATATTTTAAGGATGAAAGTAAGGTCTGCTTTATTAAGGACAGGGGCAGAGGTTTCAGCAGATGACGGGATTAGGACTAGTTTAAGATTAGGAGATTCTTGTTTAATTATTGGAGAGGTAAGGAGTGTAGAAGCAAAAGCTCTTTATGAGGCAATGAGGGTGGGAGCTTTAGCTAATGTTGTAGCTGGAACAATTCATGGTGCTTCTCCTTATGGGGTTTTTGATAGGGTGGTGAATGATTTGAATGTTCCTGTAACAAGTTTTAAGGCAACAGATATAATTGCAGTGGCTAATCCAATTAAATCTCCAGATGGATTACATTCTTGGAGGCGTTTAATCCAAATATCAGAAGTACGAAAGCACTGGAAAAAAGATCCTCAAGATGAAAAAGGTTTTGTTGACCTTCTTAAATACAATGTAGAAAAAGATGAATTAGAGGCAAGTAGTGATTTAATTAATGGAGATAGTGAGGTAATCAAACAAATAGCATCTAATGTAAAAGGTTGGGCAGGAGACTGGGATGCTGTTTATGATAATATTTTACTTAGGGCTAAGATAAAAAAAGAAATAGCTGATGTTTCTGAAAAAACAGGAGATAATAATCTTTTAGAAGCTAGTTTTAATATGTTGTCTAATCAGGTTTTCCATAGGATTTCTGACGAAATAGGGCAAGAAGTTGGTTTGCCCACTTCTGAAAGAGTTTTTCCAGAATGGCAGAAGTGGTTAAATAAAGAAATTAAAAAAAGGAAGATTTAATAATTAATTCTTATTCTTATTTCTATAAAAGAGGAAAATGTTACCTAATAGAAATCCTAGAGTTGAAGAAATTCTTAGAAGACATAGTGCTAGAATTGAGAAACAAATGAATTCTTCTATTGTTAAAAATGTTGATTATAGTAGAGAGTATGTTAAATTCAAAAGAGAAATGGCTCCTGATTTAAATAGATTTGAAAAATGGTGTAGAAGTTTAGGAAGTTTAATCAAATTAAATGTGTCTGAAAAAGATAAGGAAAAAGTTCAGAGAGAATTAGATATTGCACATCTTGAACTTGAACCTTGGCAACCTTTGACTTTGGCTGTTGTTTCTTTTGTGGTTGTGTTTTTTTTAGGATTATTTGTTTCTGTTGCTACTGCTTTGATTAAGGGGGGATTTAGTTTTTTTCCTTATTTATTTTTTCTTTTAATGATTGTTTTTTCCTTATTTGTTTTTTATTTTGTTAAGAGTTATCCTAAAAGGTTAGCTAATAAATGGAGGCTTAAGGCAAGTAGCCAGATGGTTCCTGCAATTTTATATGTTGTTGTGTATATGAGGCATACTCCGAATCTTGAAAAAGCAATAGCTTTTACTTCAGAACATTTACAAGAACCTCTTGCGCTAGATTTTAAAAAAGTTTTTTATGATGTTAAAGTTGGAAAATTTTCCACTATTAAAGAGAGTCTTGATAATTATCTCCAGACTTGGAAAGATTATTCTATAGAATTTATTGAAGCTTTTCATTTGATTGAAGGAAGTTTGTTTGAGCCAGATAATAACAGAAGAATCGTTAGTCTAGAAAAAGCTTTGGAGGTTATTCTTGAAGGTGTTTATGATAAGATGTTAAATTTTACCCACAATGTTAGGAGCCCATTGACTAATGTTTATATGTTGGGGGTTGTATTGCCTACTCTTGGTTTGGCTTTATTACCTTTAGCATCTGCAATGATTGGCACTTATTTAAATATTTCCCATGTTTTTATTCTTTTTAATTTAATAGTTCCTTTTTTTGTTTTTTATCTTACAGATAAAATTATGGTTTTAAGGCCTGGAGGATATGGGGAAACAGAGTTGTTAGAAAAAAATACCCTTTATATTAAATATAAAAGTAAAAAGCCTTATGTTAGAGCGTTTTTAATTTGTTGCCCGTTTTTTATACTGGGCTTAATTCCTTTGCTTTTTCAATATACTACTTTTCCAGAAATGTTTCATTTTCAAAAAGATTATACTTTTGCTGATCTTGGCTTAGGATTTTTAGGTGAAAGTGAGAAGTTTTTTGGGTTTACTAGTGAGGGTAAAGGACCTTTTGGAGTTGGTGCATTATTTTTAGGTATGTTTATTCCTCTTGGTCTGGCTTTGTTTTTTTCAATAGCTTATAAAGATAAAACAAAAGAATTAATCAAAGAAAGAAAGAAAACAAGACAGCTTGAAAAAGAATTTAATAATTCTTTATTTCAATTAGGAAATAGGTTAGGAAGTGGAACTCCTCCTGAACTTGTTTTTGGAAAAGTTGCTGAATCTACTAGGGGTTTAATGACAGAGGATTTTTTTAGAAGAGTTAATTACAATATTAGGCAGATGGGTATGAGTGTTGAGAGATCAATTTTTGATTCTAATAGGGGGGCAATAATTTACTATCCTTCTGATCTTATAGCTACAAGCATGAGGATTCTTATTGAGTCTGCAAAAAAAGGACTTAACATAGCAGCTCTTAGCCTTATGAGTATTTCAGAGTATGTTAAGAATATTCAGAAAATTACAAATCGTCTTAAAGATATGTTAGCAGAAATAGCTTCTGATATGAAGAGTAACATGACTTTTTTAGCTCCTTTGCTTTCTGGAATTGTTGTTGGTTTAGCTGCTATGATTACTTCTATTTTAGGGAGATTAGATTTGAATGCTTTGTCTGGAGATTCAACAGGTCTTAGTGGTTTTGGAGATTTTTTAAAGGTTTTTGATTTTGCTTCTATGATTCCTCCTTATTATTTACAAATTGTAATTGGAATTTATCTTATTCAAGTAGTTTTTATTTTAACTTCAACTTTAGTTACTGTTGATTCTGGAGAAGATAAACTTGAAAAAACAAATAAAGTGGGAAGGAATTTGAGAAAAGGAATTTTGCTTTATTTTATTACAGCTTTTTTATCAACTTTTGCGTTATTTATTTTAGCTTCTGTTGTGCTTGGAGGTTTGGTTTAGTTAAGTTTATTAACATCTTTTTATTATAATTAACATGGCCAAGTTAAAGCAGGCACCTGTTGGAGTGAAGATTTTATCTATTTTATATTATGTTGGTGCAGGGATTTTTGTTGTTGCAGGTTTGTTTTTAATATTTTTTGGAATAGTTGCTTTGGCAAGTCCAGGTTTTGTGGCTGCTCCTGAATCAATTCCTTTTCCAGAAGGTTTTCCAGATGTTGTTGGGTCTTTTCCTCTTTTTATTGGTTTAGCTAGTTTAGTGCTTGGAATATTTTTTATTTTAATGGCTGTTTTGGAGTTTTTTATTGCAAGAGGACTTTGGAAAGGTCAAAACTGGGCAAGAATTTTAGTATTAATTTTTACTGCCTTAGGAATTATTTTAGCAATTTCTTCTATTGTCAAAGGAAATTTTATTAATTTTTTAAATTTAATAATTTCTGGATTTATTGGGTGGTATTTGCTATATGTGTCTAAGGTGAAGAAATTTTTTAAGTAAAATGAGTTTTAGAGAGTTTGCAGAAGAGTTAATTTCATGAATAGAATTTAAATAAAGTATTATTGTTATTGCTGGCATTGTTTTAGCTGTTGTTATGAAGAGTTGGAGGTGGTTGATACTATCTGGTATTGGGCTTGGTATGATTATCTTTAATTTGATTGGATATTCTTTGAGAAGATAACTTTATTAATTATCTTTTTCTTTTTTATTTATGAATAAGTTTAGTAAAAGAGGAGATAAAAAAGGTGTGATTTCAGAATATTTACCTTGGATATTAATTGCACTTGCAGTTCTTGCAATTGTTTTTGTGTCTATTTTTTTATTAAAAGACAAAGGATTTTCTTTAATTGATTCAATTAAAGATTTATTTAAAGGGAGATAAAATAGGGTGGGTTAATAGTAAACAAGGATTTATTTAAAGGAAGATAAGATGGCCGAATTAACAATAAACCAGTTAATAAAAATGATCATAGGTATTTTTGTGGTTGTAGTTGTAGTTCTTGGTTTATATTTATTTTTTAGAAATTATCTTTTTGATTTTTTTAAAAATATTTTTGGAGGTAGTAAAACAGAAATTATTTTGAGTTTGATAAAATGAATAATAAAAAAGGTTTTTTATTGGCTGAGGAAACTTTGAAAATAATTCTTGCTGTAATTGTAATGGGTTTTTTAATTTATTTTTTAACTGCTTTATATTTTACAAAAATAAATGATCAGAAAAAAGTTCAGGCTGAACAACTCCTAAAGACATCTGGTGAAAGTATTGAAATGAAAATTAATAATTTAAAAAAGATTAATCCTGCAGAGCGCCAGTTAGTAAATCCAAAGGGATGGTCTTTGTTTGGTTTTGTTAATAATAAAAAACCAAACTCTTGTTTAGGAAAAAATTGTTTGTGTATTTGTGAGGGAGTTATTGATGATCTTGTTTTTGTTAAAGACAGGCAAATAAAAGAGTGTGATAAAGATGGAACTTGTTTGATTGTTGAAAATTTAAAAGAATTTAATTCAATTGAAATAAATAAACAATGGATTAGTTTTGAAGAGAAAGATAATCTTATCTATATTAGAGAAAAATGAATTTAGAAATATTAGTAAAATATTTAATTTGGGTTGTATTTTTTGGAGTAGTTTTAATAGGATTATATTTTGTACTTAAAAAAATAGGAGTTATGTAGATGTTTAGGCAAAAAGCAGAGTTAACAACACAGCAAATAGTAATTTTAGTGATCATCATAGCTAGTTTTGCTGTTATCTTATTTTTATTGTTTAGGCTTAATTTTGGAGGAGAGACAGATAAAGAACTTTGCCATAATTCTGTTGTCATGAGGTCAAATTCTATTGTTCCTACAGATACTATCCCTCTTAAATGCAAGACAAGTTATATTTGTATTAGTGAAGATGGAAGTTGTGAATCAATGACAAGACCTGAAATTAAAAAAGTAAAAACAAAAGAAGAAATTTTTGAAGTTTTAGCTGATGAAATGGCTGATTGCTGGTGGATGTTTGGAGGGGGAAAAGTTGATTATATTGGTGATGATTGGGTGGATTCAGATCTTTATTGTTCTATTTGTTCTCAGATAGCATTTGATAATAGTGTTAAAGAAATAGGGGGCTTGAATTCTGGAAGTTTTAATGAAGAAGAGCTTTATTCTTATCTTGAGGGAACAAAAATTGAAGAAGGGGGTTCTACTTATATAGAGTATTTGCATGAAGGACAAAAAGATAAATATGTTGGAGAGTACAAAGATATTGATTTGAGTAAGCAGCATTATGTGGTGATGGGTATTTGGAGTGAGACCAACCGTCTTGCGGCTGTTGGTACAGGTATTGGTCTTATTGCAGGAGGTCTTGCGGCTGCAAAATTTACTGGAGGGGGGTCTCTTGTGGGGGTTAAAGTAGGTATTGCTCTTATTGCTGGAGCTGCTGTTGGAGGGGCTGTTGTTGGGGGTGCAGGATATTATGTTGGAGCAACATTTTTTGGAGAATCAGGGAATCAATTCTTAAGGCCAACGATTCTCGAGGCGAATTCAGAAGAATTTAATGCTTTAGATTGTTATGAGGTATCGACTTTAGCATAAAATGGTTTTATTTAAAAATAAAAAGGCAAATATTTTAATGGAAAATATTATTTTTATAATTTTGAATTTATTTTTTCTTTCAATTTTAATTTTGTTTATTTTTAAGCAGGGAAGTGGAGCTGTTATGTTAGAAGAATCTTATGCAAAAAATATAGCTCTTTTAATTGATTCTTCAAAACCAGTAATGATTCTTAAATTAAATATGGAAGAAGCTAGAAAATTAGCTGATAAAAATGAAATTGATTTTAAAGAGATTGTTAAAATAAATGGAAATGTTGTTAGTGTTAAGTTAAGTGATAAGAGTGGTTATTCTTATGATTTTTTTAATAATGTTGATGTATCAATATATCCTGATGGGAATTTTCAGGACAATTATATAATTAAAATTAATTCATATAAATAAAATGAATATAAAATTAAATAAAAAAGGAGCAGATAAGATAATTTCTGTTTATTGGTTTGCAATTTTAATTCTTGTAGCTGGAGGGGTTTTTATGATGGTTTCTACTTTTTATAATTCTCCTTATGATGTTAGAGGTTTAGAAGCAGAAATTCTTTCTGATAAGGTTGCAGATTGTATTTCTAATCAAGGACAATTAAATTTTAATTTAATTGAAGAGGATGGAAAGTTTAGTGAAGCTTTTAAAAATAATTTTTTAAATAATTGTAAAATAATTCTTAATGAAAATAAACCTGAATATTATTTTGAAGTAAATTTTTATGGTGTTGATGATACTAGTAATTCTGTTTTTGATATTTCTTATGGAAATCAAAATTGGAAAGCGGGATGTAGTATTCAGGAAGATAAAGAACATGAAAAACTTTCCAAATGTTTAGAAAAAAGATTTTATGCTGTTGGTGAAGATAATGTTCAGTATTTAATTAAAGTTTTATCTATTGTGGGGAAGGCAGAAAAAAATGTTCGTTAATAAAGGTAAAAGTGGACAATTGAGTGATGCAATGACTTGGATTATTGCAACAATTATTATAATTGTAATACTTGTTGTTTTTTTCTATGCTTCTAGTATTTTAGCCAAGGCAAAAGATTTAGAGGTAAATACTAAATTACTATTTGTTGAGGGGGGTGAAAATAATATGGGTTGGTTTTATGAAAAAACTTCTCTTGCATATTCTATTAATTCAAATAATAAATTAAAAATTGAGGCTTGGATAAATGAAGACAAAAAAAGCTGAAGTTTCAATAACTATTTTAGTAATCGGTGTCTTTGTAGTTTGCACTCTTGCTTTGCTTAGTTTTTTCAGTTCAATTAACAAGGTTAGAAATTCTTTTATAGGAGTTGATTTAATAGAAAAAGCTAATTTTGAAATTGAGAAAAATTCTTTAGTAAATTATTTTGATGAAATAAAAGATAAAAGTTTTTGGCCTTGGTCAAAAGAGAAAATTTTGTTTTCAATTAATTATGAAGTTATTTCATGATAAGCAGGGATCTATTCAGTAATAAAAACTTTTATAAACAAAATAATCTTGAAATAAATATGATAAATAAAAGGGGTCAGGGATTGAGTACCAATGCAATTATTTTAATTATTTTGGGTGTTGTTATTTTAGTTGTTTTAATAATTGGTTTTACACTTGGCTGGGAAAGGCTTGCTCCTTGGATTAAACCAAGCAACAATGTTAAAGATATTGTTCAGGCTTGTAGTATAGCTTGTTCTACTGAGAATGTTTATGATTATTGTAGTTTTAAGAGAGAATTAAAAGCAGAAGATTTGCCTGATGATGTTAAGAGTATTGAGGAGACATGTAAGTTTTTTTCTGATACTGCTAATACTGATTATACTAAATATGGTATAAAGGATTGCCCTGGATTGTGTCCTTAATAAGATGGTTGATTACGCTTGTTCTGAAAAAAGAAATAAAAGAAAAAATAAGAAAAAAGAAAAAAAGAAACATCCTTATAAGAAGGGTGGTGGAAAGAGGAGCATGAATCTTAAAGAGAAATAATTACGAGCAATTTATAAATTAGATTTGATTCTTTTTGATTATGTTTGAAATAGTTTTTTTATTTGCCTTAGCATTAGCCTGGCTTTTGTTTGCTAGTATTCAAGATCTTAGAATAAGAGAGATTGCAAATTGGTTGAATTTTTCTTTAATAATTTTTATCTTGGGTTTTAGGTTTTTTTATAGTCTTTTTCTTAATGAATCTTTTTTAGTTTTAAATAATTTTTTTTATCAAGGACTAATTGGTTTTGGAATTTTTTTTATAATAGGCAATATGTTTTATTATGGAAGATTTTTTGCAGGAGGAGATGCAAAACTTATGATGGCTTTGGGAGGGGTATTGGCTTTTTCAAGTAATTTTTGGATTAATATTAAGCTTTTTATTACTTTTTTTATTTTGTTTTTGTTTGTTGGTGCATTTTATGGGTTGGTTTGGAGTGTGTTTTTAGGGTTAAGAAATTTTAAAGATTTTAAAAAAGAGTTCCTTATTCAATTAAAGAAAAATAAAAATAAGATTTATTTAGTAATAGCTGTTGGAATTTGTTTAATGGTTTTAGGGTTTGTTCAGAAATCGTTTTTTATGCTTGGCGTTTTAATTTTTATTTTACCTTATCTTTATTTGTATGCTAAGTCAGTTGATGAAAGGTGTTTGATTAAGAAGCTTAAGGTAAAAGATTTGAGAGAAGGAGATTGGCTTTATAGAGATGTTAAAGTTGGTAAGAAATTAATCAAAGCTAATTGGGATGGTTTGAGTAAAAAAGAAATAGAATTACTCAACAAAAAATCTAAGCTTGTTTTAATAAGGCAGGGAATCCCTTTTTCACCTGTGTTTTTCATTAGTTTTATAATATTAATTTATTTTTGGAAAACAGGGTCATGGGGTTCGTTTTGGTAACCAAGTGTCTTTATCTGTGAGTGTTTTTGGTTTTGTTAATTCTGGAAGTTGTTTTTCTTGTTTTTTTTGAGGTTGTGTTAGGATTTTTTGTATTTCTTCAAGTTCAGGTTGAGAAGCTTGTTGCTTTGAAGAGTTAGGTGTTTCATCTTTGTATATCGGAAGGATATTAAGTATTTCATGGTCAAAAAGTTCAGAAGAATATATTTGAATATCTTTTGGATTAAATTGTTTTTTTATTTGTTGTGCAACTTCTTGGCTTAATTCAAGAATAGTTTTTGAGTTTTTATCTTGGTGGTTTTTTGGGATTACTATTGTGTGTGCTTTTGAAATGGGATTTATTTCTAAAATAGCAATTGCTTTTGAATTTTCAGCTATTTTATAGGAAGATATATTTCCTGAGATTATTTGACAAAAAATACAAGGCTGGTCTTGGTTCATGTTTTTTATTAATTTATTTTGAAGAATAAATTGTTCTAATTGTTTTTGATTCATAGAATTAAGTTGTTGTATTGCCTGGGCTTTTTTATCTTCTGGAAAAGAAGATTCTATTTGTTGAAGAATTTGTTTTTTTATGTTTTCAGATTGTTCTGATGTTAGCATTTTTTATCCAAATGTTCCTTCTCGCACTTGAATGATGTTATTGATACTTTTATTTGTCATCATCCAAATGCTCTTCTCATGTCAATGACTTGGACAGAGCTTATGTTTTCAATTTGTTTTAAAGATTCTTCAATAGGTTCTAATTCATGGTTTTCATCTAAATCAAAAAAAGCTTTTACTGCTTTTAACCCAAATGCAATAGGTTCTTCTTCAAATCGTGTTTTTGTGGCTTTATTTTCTTCAATAATTGATTTAGCTTTGTTTTTTATTTCTTCTAAATCAGCTTCTGGTGAAGAAGGCATGATTTTTAGTGTTATTAATGCTATTCCCATTGTTTATTGTATTTGGGAGGGTTTATAAGTTTTATTGGAAATGAGAGTGTCAAATAATCGTGGCTTGAATTATGCTGTCAAGGGGTGTGGCTTTTTAGATTATTTCTAAAATTTTATTTATTCCCCTTTGCCCTATTATGAGTTTTACAAAGCATTTCACAATTTTTAATATCAGTTGCTCCTCCTTTACTCCAAGCACTTACATGGTCAGCATCCATTTCATCTATATTCCAAATTCTATTTTTATTAGCATCGTGTCCAATAGCACAATGAGAACAATTGGATATTCCTTCTTTTTTTGCTTTAGATGTTTGAGTTGCATAAACAGATTTTTTTACTACCTCATCAAAAACCCTTATCTCAAGAAGTTTCGTATCTTCCTCTCCACCTAAAATATATTCAAAAACACCTTTTTTGTTTCTTACATAGGGGTCTGCATAAAGTTTATGCACCTTTTCAGATACTTTTTTTGGATTATATCCTTTATTATGATATTCTTCATAAAGTCGCCCCCATTCTAATCCCTTCATTTCACTTTCTACATCAATAAAAGTTTTAGAAACCCAATCAATTACAGCATTGAAATAATTTCTTAACTCATTGATATTAGTATCTTTCCTATGTTTACTCATGTAATCTCCAATTTCTCCACGACTTACCCATTCAAGTGCTTTTGCTAAAAAATCTTGTCGGTCAGCACTTCCTTTGATATATGCTTTCCATTTTTGAGTATTAGAATTTTGAGAATTGCTAAACTCTGATTTTGCAAGTGTCACAAATGTTCCAGAATATATTGCATTTAGAAGTTCTTGTTCTTTCAATGGAACTCCTGCGATATTAATGGTCTTAAACCACTCTTTTATTTCGCTTTCCGTTCCCTCACATTCATAAATAGTTAATTTGGTTTGCATTATTTTTTCTTGTTTATCTTTTGAAATTCCACTAAAATATTGTTCCATTCCATTTTCATCTTTGACTGCAAATTTATCAGCGACATATCTTCCAAAACTTGTAATCCTTTGTTGCCCATCTAAAACCTCTAACTTTTCTTTTCCGACTTTATTAAAATAAATTAAACCTATTGGATAACCTTTCAGAATTGAATTTATTACAGCCACATCTTTTTTTCCATCGGCATAAATATAGTTTCTTTGATATTCTGGTTGAATTGTTAAATTACCATTTAATCCAAAAAGTCCTTTTCCTTCTAATTCATTATAAACAAATCCTTCACAAATTTCTTTTATTGTGTATGTTGTTTTTAGTATAGTTTTCATATTATCTCCATTATTTTTTACTTTTTATTCTTTTGTGTTTAATTAAAATTCTTTGATAAACTTTTTCTTGTATGCCCTCATTAGTAATTACCCCGCTTGCATTTAAATCATAAGTCCCTTTTTTGCCAAATTTTTTTATATATGCTTTTTTACATTCGGCTGTTGTATAAATCTTTGTTTTTAAATTATACAAATCTTCATTTTCACACATCCCAATAATCTCAAATTGTTCAGGGTTATATTTATCTAAAAAACTAATTGGGACGCCCATCACACCTTTGTAATCACTCGGAATATTTTTTACTGAAGACACTTCTATTGCATCATAATTATCATACTTCTCAAATTGTTTTTTTGTTGCAAACTTTATAACTTCTGCTTCTGTCATGAGGGGTAGTGGTCTATGACGACGACCATGTTCAAAGTTAGTAAACCAACAAGTATTTCCCATTGTTTGTTTAGTTTTATCTGGTTTGATGTATGTTCTTGCACCACTTATAACCCCCAGCCACATTTTATTTTCTTTAATCAGTGGAAAAACTTCTTTATAGGTAATGGCATTCATGTTACCAAGAATTAAAAACTGCTTTTTTGCTTCTATTATCCATGCTAAAAATTCCTTGAATAAACTAAATGGTGGATTTGTAATAATTATATCTGCTTCATCTCTTAACTTTTTTACTTCCTTACTTCTAAAATCTCCATCTCCTTCCAAATATTGCCAATCCAAATCATCAATATCTATCCTATTATCTCCTGTTTTGTCTTTTGTAAGAGTAAAAATCTTTCCATTTATTCTGGTTTTCTTTTTATCAAAATTCGGACTTCTTTTTTCAAAAAGTGTCGTCTGAAAACCTTCTTTGTAAGTCTTACTCTCAATAGCATAACTTGTAGAAATTAATTTTTTTAATTTAAACTTTTTAAAATTCTGTGCAAAATACTTTGTGAAATTGCTCCATTCTGGGTCATCACAAGGCAAGAGTATTATCTTATCTTTAAAGGCATCTGGATTATACTCAATATAGGAATTTATTTCTTTTTCAATATCATGATACTGGGTATAAAACTCATCGTTCTTTATATTCTTCGCCTGTGTTAAATGAGCATTTACCATTTTAAATTAAATCTTCCTCAAGTATCCTTAAAATTTCTGGAGCAACATAAATTTTATTTCTCTTGTATTTTGTGTATGGTTTTATAATCTCACATTCCATTAAATAGTTTAATCCTCTTTTTGTTTTAGGATAATTCTCTTTTAATTCCTCTTGTAAAAGAGTAATAAAATAATAGGGTCTTTCAAAAAACTTATCTAAAAGTTTAAATGATATTGCAGTAGCGTTAATATCAGTTAATTTTTGTTTATAACCATTATATAAATCTATTAATTTCTTAACTTTTTTAGAAGTATTAATTGCTACCTCTGTAACTCCATCTAAAAAAAATTTTATCCATTTAATATAATTTCCTGTTTCCCTAACTTCCATTAAAAGATTATAATAAACTTCTTTGTATTTTTTTAAATAAGGACTTAAATATAATATTGGTTGTTCTAAAATATTAGATTGAATTAAATAAAGAGTTATTAATGTTCTTCCAACTCTCCCATTTCCATCTTCGTATGGGTGGATTGTTTCAAAAAGATAATGAATTAAAGCAGATTTTATTAATCTCATATATCCATCATTTTTATTTACATAATCAAATAAGTAATTCATTAGTTCTTCAACTTCTTCTTCTGAAGGTGGAACAAAATCAGCATCAAGAATATCTTTAGTTGCTCCTCTGCTTTTAATCCAATTTTGTTGTTTTCTGTATTCTCCTATTAAATGGTAGTGTCCTCTTGTGCCTGTTAATAAAATCCTATGCATTTGATTTATTAATTCCTTACTTATTTTCTCTCCACTTTTTAATTGAGAAATTGTATAATCAATAGCATTAACAAAATTAACAACTTCCTTAACATTCGGATTTGTAAACTCTGGTTTCTTACTTCCAGCTTCGCTTAAAAAAACATCTGTTAATGAAACGATAGTGCCTTCTATCTCTGAACTATCAACAGCTTCTTTTCTTAAATAAGGGTCAACAAATAAATCCAAATTTCCAATATTTTTTGTTAATCCTTGTAATTCTCCTATTGCACGATTTGCTTCATTTGATTTTTCAATGACAGAAAGGTCATTACAAAACTCTTTCATATTAGGTAATTCTTTTGGAAGAAAATAATCAAACTCTATAATCTCCCTCCCAAAAGTAGCAGTTCTTCTAACGAGTTTTCCAGATTTAGAATTAAATTTTTGTAAATTCATATTTTTATTAAAGATTTTCAGTATTTATACTTTTCGGTATTTATGATAATATGGGTTATCTTGTTAAGGGTTGTATAATTTTGTATTAATATGTAAAATAATGTATTACACTTATGTAAGGTATTTTTATCTATATTAACACTAATTTAATATAATATTAATACAATAGAAAGGTTTATATAGTAGTATGTATTAATATAATCAAGGAAAAACAATAATATGGAACAAACAACAGAATACATAAAAAACTTTTCTTCTTGGAGAGAAGAAAGAGCAAAAGCAATTTTAGAGAAAGGAAATCCTGAAAGCATAGATGAGTTTACTTATTTAGTTCCTTCTCAAAATTCAGAGAAAAAATACAAGGTTACTCACATAGACGCTTATTCCTGTGAATGTGAGGACTTTAAGAGAAGATGTCAGGGAAAAAATCTTTACTGCAAACACATTAAGGCGATTTTACTTTTTGAAAAGTTAAAAGCGAAATATGAAATAAAACCCGAAGTGGAAAAAGAAATAAGTTTGATTATTGAAACTCCACAAAAAGATTTATGCCCCGAATGTCAATCTGAAAATATATTTAAGAGAGGAATAAGAAAAAACAAGAACGGAACTAAACAAATTTATTGCTGTAAAGATTGTAAAAAGCGTTTTGTTTTATCTCCAATAAAAAACATCAAAGGAAATGAAAAGTTAGTTTGTCTTGCTATGGATTGTTATTATAGGGGATTAAGTTTCAGAGATATAAGAGAGCAGTTTAAGAACTTCTATGGGCTTAAAATTTCTCACGAAACTATAAGAAATTGGGTATTAAAATTTTCAGAGGTTATGGAAAAATACAGCAAGACAATAAAGCCTAATATTAAAGGAGTTTGGAACGCAGACGAAACTTTGATTTTAACCAAGAGAGGCAAAGACAAGAAAAACCCTAATAAAAATTTTGATTATGTTTGGAATGTTATGGATAACAAAAGTAAATTCCTTTTGGCTTCAATAAATTCTGGTCGTTCAAGAAAATCCAAAGATGCACAAAAAGTTTTCACAGAGGCATATAAACAAAATGGAAAAATACCTTTTCAGATTATAGTGGATGGTTACAAGGGTTATGAAGATGGTTGTAGAAAAACTTTTAGAAATTGGGGCAACGAACGAAAAGTTAAATTTACTTCAATCGTAGGAAAAAGAAAAGTTGTAAATAACAACGCAATAGAAAGCCATCACAAACAACAAAAAGAATTTCATAAAGTAAGACAAGGAGTTAAAGAAGTTCAGAAATATCAGGATGGCTTTAAGATATTCCATAATTTTGTTAGAAAGAATGCAAGACAAGGTTTAACTCCTGCGAATAAAGTTGGAGTTGGAATAAACGGAAATGCTTGGGAAACTATGCTATTGAATGGAATTAAATTACAAAAAGCCACGAGTTTGACAGCGGAGGAAAATATGATGATAAGCCACTAAATCTTGACACTCGCATTGGAAATTCATTATCATAATCCTTAAAAAGACATACAGGTTTTTTACTAAATGTTTCAGGGAAATTATGAAAAAATTCTTGAAAAGATTGCTAAGACATCTGGTTTGGAAAAAGAAGAAATTGAAAGAAGAGTTGAAGCAAAAAGAGCAAAACTTTCTGGGTTGATAAGTCATGAAGGGGCTGCACAAGTTGTTGCTGCTGAGCTTGGAATAAGTTTTGATGATGTTAAACTTAAAATAGAAGAACTATTGCCTGGGATGAGGAAGGTTAATGTTGTTGGAAAAATTATTAATTTATTTCCTGTAAGAACATTCACAACCAAAAAAGGTGATGAAGGAAAAGTATGTAATTTTTTCATGGCCGATGAGACTTCAAATCTTAAAGTTGTTTTATGGGATACAAATCATATAGGTTTAATAGAAAGTAATAAGATTCAAGAAGGTAGTGTAGTTGAAATAGCAAATGCGAGCATGAGGGATAATGAACTTCATTTAGGAAGTTTTTCTGAATTCAAACCTTGTGAAGAAGTTCTTGAGAATGTTAAAACAGAAAAAGTAGTCAAGGAAAAAAATATTGTTGATTTTAGGGTTCAGGATAGTGTAAGTTCAAGAGCTTTTATTGTTCAGACTTTTGAACCAAGGTTTTTTTATGTTTGTTCTGAATGTGGGAAAAAAGTGGTTTCGGGGGATAAAGGGTTTGTGTGTGCAGAACATGGAGAAATAGCAGCTGAAAAAAGAGCTCTTATTAATTTGGTTTTAGATGATGGAACAGAATCTATTAGGGCTGTGTTTTTTCATGAGGCTCTTTCAAAGTTAGGGCTTACTGAATTAGAAGATTCAGAAAGATTATTGAGCCAGAGAGAAGATCTTTTAGGTAAAGAAATGGTGTTCAGTGGAAATGTTAGGATGAATAAATTTTTCAATAATGCTGAGTTTATTGTTGATGGAGTTAAGGTTGTTGATATGGATGAATTGATTGTTGGGTTGGAAAAGAAGGATTGATTATGTGTTTTTTGAGAAAATAGATTTATTAATAGTAAAAGTTTTTCTAAATTATGTTACTTAAAACACATCTTGCAATAACACTTGCATTTATTTTGTTATTTATTAATTCTGTTGAATCCAAGTTGGTTTTTGTTATTGTTGCTTTAATTGCAACTTATATTCCTGATGTGGATTCCAGATATTCTACTCTTGGAAGAAAAAAAATAAATAGGATACTTCAATTATTTACAAAACATAGGGGGATGATTCATAGTTTTAGTTTTCTTTTAACAATTACTTTATTTTTGATTTTGTTTTTTCCTGTTTTGGCTTTTGGATTTTTTCTTGGATATGGGTTGCACTTGTTTGCCGATAGTTTCACTAAAGATGGGATAAGGCCTTTTTATCCTTGGAAAAAAAGAGCTTATGGATTTGTAAAAACAGGTGGAAGAATTGAGGTTATTATTTTAGTGGGTTTTGTTATTGCTGATATTGCGCTGGTTTTTTTAAGAATTTTTTGATGATTATGTTGAATTCTATAAATCCTTATAAATAATAAGGTTTTTGGTGTTTAATGGTTATAAAAAAAGATGAAGAAAAAGTTGAAAAAGAAATAAAAAAAGATATTCCTAAAGAACCAGAGCTTACTGATTTACCTGGAATTGGACCTGCTGTTGCTGCTAAACTAGAAAATGCAGGGGTTTTTGATATGATGAGTTTGGCTGTTATGAGTCCTGCTTCTTTGTCAGATGCTGCTGGAGTCAGTAGTGCTGTAGCAAGAAAAGCTATTCAGGCTGCTAGAAATATGTTGAAACTTGGTTTTACAGATGGTGTAGAATTTGCGCAGAGAAGAGTTAATATTTCTTATATTACAACAGGAAGCAAAAATATTGATGAACTTCTTGGGGGAAAGGGAATTGAAAGCAGGGCCATTACAGAAGCTTTTGGGGCTTATGGAAGTGGAAAAACACAGTTGGGTTTAACTTTAGCAGTTAATACTCAGTTGCCTGTTGAAAAAGGAGGGGCAAATGGTAAAGCAGTATTTATAGATACAGAAGGAACTTTTAGACCCTCAAGAATAAAACAAATTGCAGAACATATTGGTGCTAATCCTGAAAAAATTTTAAAAAATATTTTAGTTGCTCGTGCTTTTAATAGTGATCACCAGATTCTTCTTTTAGAAAAAATAACAGAGATGATTAGATCTGGAGAAAATATTAAATTAGTTATTATTGATTCCTTAACAGCTCATTTTAGAGCAGAGTTTGCTGGAAGAGGACAATTAGCCGATAGGCAACAAAAACTGAATAGGTACATGCATGATTTAATGAAATTATCAGAAACCCATAATCTTGCTGTTTATGTTACCAATCAGGTTATGGCTAATCCTGCTCAGTTATTTGGAGACCCAACAACAGCTATTGGAGGTAATATTGTTGGACATGCTAGTACTTACAGAATGTATCTTCGTAGAGGAAAACAAGGAAGTAGAGTTGCAAAGTTAATTGATTCACCTAACTTGCCTGATAATGAATGTATGTTTTTTGTAACAAGTGATGGGGTTGTTGATAAGGCTTAAGATGGTGAACACTAGGTTTTATGAGGTTAAATATGAAGATAATGAAAATTTAAGTTTTATTAAATATCTTGTTAGGCATGTTTGTGATGCTTCTTCTCCTTTATATTTTAAAATGCTTGCTGTTCATGGAGCAATTGGAAAAAGTGACAGGGCTATTTTCCATGGAGAAGATGCACAATTGTTTCTGATTGCAAACAAGAAGAATCTAGAATAGCAATTGTAGGAGAGATAGAAGATATTCCTAGGGCTAAATCTTTATTAGAAAAGGTAGCTAGGATAAAATTGCTTGAAGATGATTAAAAATATTTTATTATTCTCTAAACTATATATAATAGCTAAACAATCTTTATAAAAGTAAGTTATTTTTAGATTAAATTAAAAGAAAAAATGGAAAGAATAACAATTGATATTAAAATTATTGATGGAAAGGATTATAATCTTATTTGTGAAGAAGACATAATTCAATGGGAGGGTAAACCTGGAAAACTTGAATTAGTTACTTCTACATATTATGATCCTGATGATGGAAGCTATATTGTTTCTGCAGTTATGAGGGAGGGAGAAGAATGTGTAAAAAGATTTTACAGCAATAAAATTTCTGATGTTGGAAAAAATGATTTGAGATTACTTCCAGGACTATCTGGTGTAATCGGTCCAAGTAAAGAAACAACTTTTTTGGGAGATCCTATTATAGATAAAGAAAAAGTGTCTTATGAAGATTTAGATAGGCAGTTAAAGGGAAAGGGGTTATAAAAATGGAAGTTAAGGGTAATGTCTTTTTATTTGGAACCTTTTATGATGCTGGTAAAAGAGATTTTACTAAGAGCAGAGAATCTTATGATATTATTCTTTATAGAGTTATTTCTAGTTTTGAAAGCAGAGCTATTGGTTCTTTAGGGGGTCTGTTTGCTTCTTCTTTTTCAAATAAGGATATTTTTAGAGATAAGTATAATTTGGTTGTTGAGAGAAAGAAAATTAAAGAGTTTGAAAAAATTAATAAAGGTAAATTTCATTTTTTTTATGTTGAAGGTGAAGAATGAAAAAAACATTTATTACATCAGAGTCTGTGACAGAAGGCCATCCTGACAAAGTTTGTGATCAGATTAGTGATGCTATTTTAGATAATCTTATTGTTCAAGATCCTTTTTCAAGAGTTGCTGTTGAATGTTTAACAACAACAGGCACTGTTCATGTTTCTGGAGAAATTACAACAAAGGGTTTTGCAGATATTCAGTCAATTGTTAGAAGAACTTTAAGGGAAATAGGGTATACTGATCCAAGGTTTGGATTAGATTGTGAAGATGCAGGGGTTTGGGTTAGTGTTCATGGTCAGAGTGTTGATATTGCTCAAGGAGTAGATAAAGAAGGAGCAGGAGACCAAGGAATGATGTATGGCTATGCTTGTAATGAAACACCCGAGTTAATGCCTTTACCTATTGTTTTAGCACATAAGTTAACAAGGAGAGTTTCAGAAGCTAGAAGAAATAATGAGATAAGAAATATTGGTCCTGATGGAAAAAGCCAGGTAACTATTGAATATAATAATGGAAAACCAATAAGGATAGATGCAGTTGTTGTTTCTCAACAACATAAAAAAGATATTTCAGAAGACGAATTAAAAAATGAAATATTAGAAAAAGTAATTAAGCCAATTTGTGGAAATTTTATGGATGAAAATACTAAAGTTCATATTAATCCTACTGGAGCTTTTGTTATTGGGGGGCCAGAAGGAGATACTGGTTTAACCGGAAGGAAAATAATCGTAGATACTTATGGTGGAGTTGGAAGACATGGGGGTGGGGCTTTTAGTGGGAAAGACCCAAGTAAAGTAGATAGGAGTGCGACTTATATGGCAAGGTATGTTGCAAAGAACATTGTTGCTGCAGGTTTAGCAGACAAATGTGAAGTAGGTTTGAGTTATGCTATTGGAATTGCAGAACCAACTTCTGTTGATGTTGATTGTTTTGGCACAAATAAAATTGAAGAAGAAAAAATTTCTGAGTTAGTAAAAAAACATTTTAGATTAACTCCAAGAGGAATAATTGAGAGTTTAGATTTAAGACGTCCTATTTATAAACAGACAGCTAGTTATGGGCATTTTGGAAGAAATGAGCCTGGTTTTACATGGGAAAATATAGATAAAGCTGAGATTTTAAAAAGAGAAAGTGGATTGGTTGGGAATTAATTGTTTGGTTTTTTATCTGAGAGGTTTTGCTCCAAAATATTTTTTGGTTGTGTTTATTACTTCTTGGACGTTGTGTTTATTCACTGCTCTAATTTTTGGATTTTTAAGATTAAAGTTAGATCTACAAATATTTGGGGTATACCCTATTGGAGTACAAGAAATGTGAACCAAAGAAAGTACAACTCCTTCTAAATAACCAATTTCTATGAAAGGATGGATTTTTGAAGGTTTTGGGTTTTTGTCCTATATTTCTATCCTTATTTGATCTCCTTTAGAGAGGGGATTATCAAAAGGTACCCTAAAAAATTCATATAGGGTGTTATTAATTTCTACTTGAAAATTATATAAATATTCTTTTTTTATATATTTTCAATAAATTTCTTATTTTTAATGATTGTTATAGTGTACTAAATAATTAAGTAGTAATTAATTTTATTCTTCAAAGCAAATTATATCATGAGCTGTTTTGTAACTGTGCATTTCTTTTTCATTAAACCATAATTTTATTTCTATGTCTGCATTTTTTTTGTCTTTTGATGCATGAATAAGATTTCTTACCATTACATTTTTTGCATTTGCAAAATCTTTTGAAATGTGTGCAAAATCTCCTCTTATTGTTCCAGAAGGAGATTCATTAGGATAGGTTGATCCCACTATTTTTCTTGTGACTTTTATTGCATCTACACCTTCTAATATTATTGCAATTACTGGGCCTTCTTTAATATATTTTACTAATTCGTTTCTTACATTTCTTCCATATTTTTTTTCAACTTCTTTATATCTTTCATCTAGTTCTTCTCTATAATGTTTTTTTGCAAAGTCTTCATCTGCCCAAACCATTTTCATCCCAATTATTTTTAATCCTGCATCTTCAAATCTCATTATTATTTTTCCGACGAGGTTTCTAATTACACCATCTGGTTTTATTAAAATTAATGTTTTTTCTTTTTCCATTTTTTAGTTTTGAATTGATTCTTTATAAACTTTTATAGTTATGTCGGAATAGAAAAACATTTATAAAGTTAAAATATGTATTTAAGATATATAAAAAGGGAAAATGGATAAAAGAAGAGTGTTTTTTTATGGGTCTTTTTTCTTAATAGTATTTTCTATTTGTTTTGTTTTGGGATTAGAGGTTTTTCAGACAAGTGGGGGAACTCACATGAATCCAACAGAAGATGTTTCATATATTTTTAATTTTACTATTAATAATACAGAGGAATTTGGAGATATAGTTAATATTACCCAGGTGAATGTTACTCTTCCTAGTGGATTTACTCTAAATTTAGATGTTTCTAACGGTTCTAGTGCTGCAGGAAATTTTTCTGCTACTTCAAATATTTTGACTTGGTATAATAATTCTGGGGTGCAAGGATTTTTGATTAATGGAAGTAATACTTCAAGATATTTTTGGTTTAATGCTACTGCTGCTAATCCTGGATTATATAATTTAACTATCCAGGTTCTTGTTAATGGCTCTAGCACAAATATGCGAAATATTTCTATTACTGTAAATGATACAACTTCTCCTAATGAAGTTAATTTTACTAGTGATACTTTTGCAAATTATTCAACTGAACTGGTTATGTTTAATGTTTCAGTTATAGATCTGGGAACAATGTCAAGGGTGTATTTTAATGTGACTAATAGTTCTGGAGATCAAAATTATACAGCAACTAATGCTTCTAATCCTTCTAGTTACTATTGGAATGCTAGTATTAATGTTAGTATGCTTGCCGAGGGAAAATATAATGTTACTGTTTGGTCAAATGATACATATGCTAATGAAAATAATACAGGGATTACCCAGTTTACTGTGGATAGGACTATCCCTGTTGTAACTTTAACTCAATCTGAATCTGGGACAGGAAAGCATAATATGTATATTGATATTGCAATTACTGATTCTGGGAGTGGAATAGGACAAGATTGCACTGTTAATGTTGCTAGTGAGGGGGTTACATTTACAGGAGGGTCAGATTCAACCCAAACAATGAATCAAACTGGGTTAAATTGTGGGGCTTCTTATAGTTATATTATAACCTGTATGGATCTTTCAGGAAATTCTGGATCTTCTCTTTCTACAACATACTCTACAGATGCTTGTGGTGATGCGGGGAGTGGTGCAGGTTCTTCTGGAGTGAGTTCAAGTACATGGATAAATACTTATGATTATTCAGATAATGAGTTTTCTAATAAAGATTCTTTAGCTAGGAGTTTTTCTGTTAATAATAGGGTTAGACTAAGAATTGGGGGAGAAAGCCATTATGTTGGAATAAAATCATTAACTTCTTCAACAGCTACAATAGAGGTTTCATCTACACCTCAAACAGTAACAATGAGTGTGGGAGATTTAAAGAAGTTTGATGTTACTGATGATGGTTATTATGATATTTCTGTGAAGCTTAATTCAGTTTTAAATAATAAAGCAGATATAACTCTTTTATCAATTCATGAGATGGTTTCCCCTGCTTTGGCTCCTGAAGAAGAAACAACCTCAGATGTAACAGGAGATAACGAGACAATTATTGAAGAATCTACAGAAAAAAGTGTAACTTGGTTATGGGTCGTAATTGTTTTAGTAGTAATTTTTATTGCATGGATAATTATTTCTAAAAAGAGAAAATAATTTTTCTCAAGTTCAGTAAAAAGAGAAAAAGTTGAGTAAGAATAAATAATTTTTATAGGTGGTTAAAAGAGGTTGTTTTTTAATATTTAGCACTTTGCTATCTTTATTGGTTCTGTAATACAATTATTGCTTTTTAATATCATTGTTTTAAGTTTTAAGTTTTCTTTTTTTAATTCTATAAAATATGTTTGAATTCCTTTTTCAAGGATATCACATTCTTCACAGGTTTTTCCACAAGTATAGATTTGTGTTTCTTCTGTTGTTTTTATTATGAAATCAAGGAAATCTAGTTGTTGAGTTTCACTTCCTTTAAAACTAGTTATTTCTAGTTTACCTGATTCTTCATTATAACAAGATCCTAGGATTTTTAAGGGGAGATTTTTTCCTGATTCAATACAAGGAGTTGTTAGCATGCTTTCTGTTGTCAAACCTTTGAATATGCATGCATCTTCTTGGCATTTGTAGTTTTCAGGGCATGTGTTAAGGATTTTTTCTAAGATTTGTGTTCCTGATTTTTGTGAACAAGAATATTGAAACATTTGTTTTTCATTTATACATATATCAGGATAATTGTATTCTATGTTGTAAAGATTTAATCCTTGAGCATATCCCTTAGCAAATAGGTTGTTGGTTGGATCTGTGTCTGTGCATGTTAAAACTTCTGTTGTTTCTAGAGTAGATTGTTGGGTAAGTTGTCCTACTAAATTTTCACAAACATTATTCTCGTCTATGAACCCATTACAATTATTGTCTAAACCATCACATATTTCAGGTGCAGAAGTAATTTCTCCTACACAGTTTCCCCATTCTTCATTAGCACATGTTTGTAATCCTTGTTCACATTCTCCTAATTCTTCTCCACATGCTTGAACATCTCCATTTATACAATTACAATCCTCGTCAGTATATTCGTCACAGTCATTGTCTAATCCATCGCAGATTTCTGGTTCTGGGGTTGTTTGACCAATACATTCTGTCCATGTTCCTGCAAAACATTGAATTATTCCTTCACTACATTGTCCAATATTTGATCCACATACTTGATATAAAGGGTTTTCATATTGGTTTTCGTCAAATAATCCATCACAGTCATTATCTAGGTTATCACAGATTTCTGGTTCTGGACCTTTTTCCCCTACACAAATTCCTGTCCATGTTCCATCTAAACCACAAGTCTCTTCTCCAGAATTACATTCTCCTATATTTTCCCCGCAGGGTCTTGTTTGTCCCGGGTCACATTCACTACACCAAGTATTACAATCAATATCTCCACAATCCACATTTCCATCACAATCATTGTCTAATCCATCAGAACATTTTAGAAAGCTTGTTTCTATTCCTGGTTCAATAATTCCCTCACAACTACCCCAATCATCATTTATACATGTTCTTGTTCCTGGATCACATATTCCTGTGTCAAGGCCTTCACAGATTTGGATTTGTCCTTCTGTGCACCCACCACATCTTCCATTATTACATGGGAGACTATAAATTTCTTGACAATTTACAGAGGTTGTAGAAGAATATACACTTGATGGAGGTGATGGTACTGATGGAGGAGGGGTTGGTGGTGGAGGGGTTGTATCATCTCCTGTGCTACTATCTCCTGTTGTTGTAGGGGTTGTTATATCTGGAATGGTTGGTACTGAGCCTGGGTTTGTAGGATTAAGTATGGCTTCTCCTGTTCCTACAGGTATATCTTGGATACAATAATAATCATAAGCAGTATCTCCTATACAATAATCTTCATAAATTCCAGATTCTCCTTCTACTTGAACAAATCCTGTTTCTAAAAAATTATTGGGTCCGTCTGAATCAGTACAAAAACCTATTACCTCTTTTCCACTTATTTTACCTAAAAATTCATTAATCCAATTAGCAGAAATAATAGATAATAACACAAAAAATAATATTAACAAGCAAGTTGATATAATTAAACTCTTTTTTATTTTATGTTTACTTTTTTCCATTTGATTTATGTTATTTTAAAATGAAAGTATGGAGTAAATTTTATTTACTCTTTTTCATTATTAAGAATAGGAAACAAGATTTTTAAATATTTTTAGTTTGGGTTTTTGTGGATTTTGGAGGATAACAAGTTTTTTATACTTCTTAATGATTATTTTTGCAGTTTAAAATGAAAAAAGATTTTATTGTTTTGATTGGAGTTTTAGTTTTAGTTTTAAGTCTAACATTTGTGTTGAGCTTAGAAAAACAAGTTCTTAAAGAAAAAAATGTTTATTTACAAGAAAAAGAAATTATTAAAGAAAATTCTTATGTTGAAGAAATTGATTTTAAAGAATTTAAAAATTTTATTGAAAACCAAGTATCTAATAGGGTATGGGTTGATTTATCTTATGCTCGGTTTAATGTTCATATAGACCAAGATTATTATAATTCTAATACACCTGACATTGATAATTTTTTTGATTTGTTTGAAGAAAGATTTGAAGTTTTAGAAATCACTACTGGTTGGAGTGCTGAAAAATTTTATAATAAAAAACTTGATATTTATGTTATTGAAACAACTGGATGTTATGGAGGGGGAGGAGATTTTGGAGATGTTTTACTTAGATTTTCTAACCCTTTATATAAATCTAATTGCTTAAAATCTGGTGGTCTTGGAGGATTAGGAAATAAATGGCCATATATGGGTGTTGCTATGCATGAAACAACTCATGCTATTAATCCTTTTGAAATATCTAACCGGCTTTGGTTAAGAGAGGGGTTTGGAAAATATAATGAGTACAATATTTTAAGTTTATATGGAGATATAAGCCAATCAACAGCAGATTTTTTGATATTTCAGGGAGATAGTGGTTATAATTGGGAGGATTATGTTAATAATGATTATCGTGATACTCATGTGGTTTGGAATGGAACTGATTGGGTTCCTGATTATAAAGAGATCCAGGAGAGTGAAGGATATGATATAACTGCCTGGATGTTTTCAATGTTGAGGGGTGATTATGGTTTAAATTGGCAGAATTTTTATGATTTAATGAGTAATAATTATGAGACTTTACAAAAAGCAGGAGAATTAGGAGACTATTATGTTGATATGTATATTATTGATTTATTTGGTCGTTCGCTTGGATTGAATTTTGGTGATATACAAGAAGTGTTTAGATATGATGGTCCTAGTGGACCTGGTTGGGGTGTTAGGCAGTGGGTGGATTTGGGTTGGTATGCTGATTTAGTTCCTAGTTTGAGTTCTTCAAGCATGGTTCCTTTATCTGATGGAACAGTTGAATTAACTGCTGTTGTTCATAATATTGGAGATGTTGATTTAGAAGATGTTTCTGTTAGGTTTTATAATGGAGAGATTATGATTGAACCAGAATATTTTATTGGTGTTTCTGGTAGAGGGGATTATATTATGGATGTGGCATTTGCTTGTGATAGTGGTTGTAATATAAGAATGGTTGTTGATGAAGATAATCTCAAGATAGAATCAAACAATTTAAACAATGAAGCTTTTTTTATTTCCCCTGTTTGGAATCAAAATAATAATAATAATTTTTGACTAAATTTTTTTACAAGGCTTGTTTTTTACTTCTATTGGGATTTCTTTTAGATTAATCTGAGATAATATTAAATTATCTTTTTTAATTTCAAGTAGTTTTGGTTTTTGAGGTATTGGTATTTTTAGATAAAAGTCTTGCCCAGTTGCATCAAATACCTCACCTGTTATATATTCTTTTCCTGATTCTTGAACATCTGTAAAAATATAGCTTGGATTAAATTTTTCATTTATTTTTTGATTATCTTCTGTGATTATTGTGTAGTCAAAATCTCCTGATCCTAAGCTGCTCATACACCCTTGTTCTATTTTTTTATCTTTTATAATTATTTTTCCATTTTCATATCTTGCATGAATAAGATAATACATTTGTTGTGAACAATCTGTTTCTGTGACAGCACTTCCTGTTATTCCTGAAGTTCTTTCTTGGATTACTTTTTCTATTTTGTCTAGAAAGATTTTAACATTAAAAATACCATATTTCTTTGAGGTAAGAGTTCTCATTATTCCATTTTCTATTGATCTGAAGTAATTTGCTTCAGAACACCCTTGATAACATCCATCTTTTATACCAAATTTATTACAATTGTCTACACAATTTTTTGCATTTTTTGGAAGAGGGGCTGGAACATATTCTTCTGCAAGGTTTACAAAAACATGTCCAAATTCATGGGCTAGGACAGTCAGGGTGTGTTTTGAATTAATACTCATAACATTCATATAAGCTGAACTTCTTATATTTGAGTTTGATTCTTGAATAACAGCTATAAAATCATTAGGGCAAGAAGCAGCTTTTTTAATCATTTCTTTATCATAACAAAGAAGGGCTTTTTCTTGATAAATTTCACATTCAGGAATATAAGAATCTATATAATAGAAATTAAAATTTTTTTGGTGGGTGTTAAATGGATCTATTGTTAATAAGAATTCAGAATATTTTTGTGCATCTGTTTTGTCTGAAAAAAATAAAATATTTACTGCATCATTTCCTTTGTAGTCTAATATTTTACATTCTTCTAATTCCGAAGGGTTAGGACTAGATAAAAAATTTAAAGAGAAATTAGAAAATACTATAAAAGAGACCATTATTATATTTAAAATAATTAGCACTAATATTTTTTTGTCCATTTTTAATTAAAGTTTCTTAAGTTTAAAAGGTTTATTTATATTTAGAAATAAATAAATACTCTTTTGTTTCTAAATTTTTATGATAAATGAAGATTTTATTATTGCTGATTTACATATTCATTCTAGGTTTTCAAGAGCTTGTAGTAAAAATATTACTTTTGAAAATCTTGTTAAATATGCAAGAATAAAAGGTCTTAATTTGCTTGGTACTGGAGATTTTACTCATCCTGAATGGTTTAAAGAAATAAAAGAAAAATTTATTGATAAGAAAAAAGGAATTTATTATTACAATGATTTTCCATTTCTTATCACTGGGGAAATAAGTTTAATGTATACTCAGGGTCATGGTCGTAGAGTTCATTTAGTGGTTTTGGTTCCTAATCTTGAAGTAGCTGAAAAAATTAATTCTTATTTAGATACAAAAGGAAGAAGAGATTATGATGGCAGGCCTATTTTTAAGATAAGTTGTGAAGAGTTTGTTAGAGAGATGAGAAGAATTTCAGAAAATATTGAGATAATTCCAGCTCATATTTGGACTCCTTGGTTTGGAATATTTGGTTCAAGGAGCGGTTTTGATAGTTTAAGGGAAGCATTTGGGGGTCAAGTTGAACATATTCATTCAATTGAGACTGGAATAAGTAGTGATCCTCCTATGAATTGGAAAATAAAAGAATTAGATGGTAAATCTATTGTTAGTTTTAGTGATAGTCATAGTTACTGGCCTTGGAGAATTGGAAGAGAATCAACTATTTTTAAAAAAACAGATTCTTATTCTGAGATAATTAGGCAAATCAGGGAAAATGATTTTATTGCAACTATTGAAACAGATCCTGGTTATGGAATTTATCATTATGATGGGCATAGGAATTGTAATTTTTCTTGTTCTCCATCTAAGACTAAAGAGCTAAATGGAATTTGTCCTGTTTGTAAAAGAAGTTTGACAATTGGAGTAGAATATAGGGTTGAAGAATTGACAGAAAAAAATAGGCAAGAAGATTTTAAACCAGAAGGTGCAAAACCTTATTACAAATTATTGCCTTTACATGAATTGATTTCTTTAGCAATAGGAAAAGGTATTGAGACTTCTGGGGTTTGGCAGATTTATAATCATTTAATTAAGGAATTTGAAAATGAATTTAATGTTTTATTAGATGTTAGTAAAGAAGATATGATGAAGATTGGGATTAATGATGAACTAATTGAATTAATTTTAAAGAATAGGGTTGGCAAAATAAAAGTAAAACCTGGTTATGATGGGCTTTATGGAAAAGCTATAATGGGTGAGAAGCAGGTTAAATTATCTTAGTTTACTTTGTAGAAGCTCAAATCCTTTGTTTGTTAAAATGTCTGTTAGTTCTTTTTGGGGGTTTTGAGCAGGCATGGTTCTTATCTCTACTTTTCTGACATATTTTTCACTACTTCTTCCTGCGTAATTGTAGGGGTGTTTAGCAGTTATAATAATTTCACTTGTAGAATTTTCTGTTGCTAATAAAAATTGAGAAAACTCGTCACTTCCCCAATTGTTAGTTTTAAGGTGTATACAAATCTTGATTAGGTCATTAATAATTCTATCTTCTTTATTATTTTTGTACACCTTTTTTGTTACTCCTGAGTTCATCTCCTCGTAAAAATCAGGCACAAATTTTTTTTGATAGGTTGTTTTATTAATAGCCATAATTTTCCTAGATCAATTTACTTTAAATTAATTATTGTTTTGAGAAACATCTTTTACCTTAACAAATTTATAATGAGCAGATTTTGTTTGTTTTTTGCATTTAGGACAAGTGTCTTTAAGAGTGTAAGTTGAGCAAGAAGGACATTTTTTGAGTTTCATTTTATTAGCCTTAAGCGTAATTTAAAGGAAGATTCATAAAAAAAATCTTGGTGTTTTTTATCACTTTAAATTCATAATATATTCCTTAAGTCTTGGGTGGAAAGAAGTTGTAAAAAGGGTTTCTAATTCTTCAGGGTCTGCCCATTTTAATTCTGTTATGTCTTCTCCTGCTTTTTCTTCTCCTTCAAATACTTCGCATAGGAAAAATACAGTCATTAAATCTTTTTGTTCAGGATAAACTTTAGAGAAGATTGTCCCAAGGTTTTTTATTCCATATCCTGTTTTATTTTTTATACTTTTTTTTAAGACTTTGTCTATATCCTCTCCGTGTAATAGTTTTCCTCCTGGGAAACACCAGGTTACTCCAGGAAGGTAAGAGTCATTGTTCTTTCTTCCTATTAGGATTTTCTTTTTTGCTGGATCAAATATTACACCTGCGTAGAATACTTTGAAATGGGTGTTTTTGTTTTCCATACAATTTAATCTGAAATTGGGTATTTAAAGTTTGTGTGTCATGAAAAAAACAACAAGAAAATTTTTGATTATTTTTTTACCTCTCCTTAATACTAAAAAACATATCTTTTTTTTTGGCTTTCTTTTCAATTTCTTTTAAGATTTCTCTTAATTGATTGTCTGCTTTTTTAGGGTCATTATCCTCTGTTTTTATAGTGTATTTTCCTGCTGAAAGATATTTTATCTTTGCATCTTTTATTTTTCCTAAAATTTCTTTGATTATTTTTAATCCATTTGATTTAGTGCTTGTTAGAGTTATCTCTTTTTTTACTATACATTTTTTTTGTTTTTGAACTAAAAGTATATCTAGTATCTTTTTAGAATTTTCTTTTCCAACTGTTTTTTCTAAGATTTGTGGGGATTCTTTTGCTTTTTCTAAGAAGTCATAAAGAGTTTCCTGTTTTATAATTTTTTCAATTATGGATTCGGCATTTTTTTCCAACACACTTTTTAAAACACTTTTATAACTTTTTTCTGATTTTTCTTGTTCTTTTATTTGTTTTTGTTCTTTTTGAGTAACTCTTCTTAGTGAAAGATCTATTCGGTCTCCTGAGATTCTTAAGACTTTACAAATTATTCTTTTTTTTGGAACAACATAATCTCTGAGATTACGTATTCTTCCAGGAGCAACCTCACTTAAAATTATACTTCCTTCTAAATCTTTTCCTGGTTGATGTATTTTGACAAATACAACTGTTCCAGCTATTCTTTCAACAGTGCATAAAACTATTGCTCCTACTTCTAATTCAGGTGTCATAAAATATCTAGAAATAATGAGGTTTTAAAGGTTACTTAAATCTAGAGGCTCTCTTTGGTTCCTGTTTTTAGCTATTTCTAAAGCTTTTTTTATTATTTCAATATTGGTCCCATCATATCTTATTGCATTTGGGTGGTGGAATTCTTTATTCCATGTTTGAGCTGGAATTATAACTAATCCTCTTGGTCTATTTTCTATCCATCTTTTTATGTAAGCTGGCCAATCATCAACTAATACTTTTCCATAAACTAATCCCTTATCTTGGGTAATTGTTAATATTTGTGCATCTGAAACATGTTTTCGTACCCATATAGATTTTTCAGTCCATGCATTTGGAGCATGTTTTGGAGCTTTTGTTAAAATTCCTATACTAAATCCTATTTCTCTTGCTACATTTAATATATCGAAACCTATTTTTAGTGGTTCAAGATTTTTCCACCAACCAGGTTGATTTACTATTATTCTTTTTCTATTTTTTAAATAAGGATTCTCTTCGTCTATAAAATCTTGAAATTCAGGATCGTTTGGGCTTTTTAGTAAATTATAATCTTTTTTCATCGCTTTGCTATAATCACATAAAGTGCTATCAAGATCAAATAAGGCAATGTTTTCTAGTTCTGACATTTTAATTATTTTGTAAAGAAAGTATTTAATAATTTGTATTAAATTTTTACTAATTCAATTTCTAAGTTCTTTTTTAAGAGGTCAATAAATTCTTTTTCATTTTTTCTAGAAATATTGCATCCTGCTGCTTGTTTGTGACCTCCAACTTCTCCACCTATTTCTTGTACAACAGAAGCTAAAACTTCTCTAACATTACGATCTGTGTTTCCAACACATCTAGAAGATATTTTTATTTTATCCCTGTAATAAGCTAAGGCCGTAATAATTGTTCCTTCTTCATAAAGTGAAGATTTAGAAAGAATACTTGTGAGAGTTCCTATTATAGTGTCTTTAATTGAATCTTTTGCATTTATTATCAGGAAGTTTTTTCCTTGTATTTTTTCTATTTTAGCTATTTGTTTAAGGCCAGATACAATATGTTGCCTGTATCTTACATACATTGCTTCTGCTTTTTTCTTTGCTTGTGGATTTTCCATTAAAAGTTGGATTGCTAAACCACTTTCCCCTAATCTTGAACAAGCATTAACCATTGCACTCAGTTCTCTTGCGTCTTCGAGTCTATTAAAAAGATTTATTAAAAAAATATCCCCAATTATTTGGTTATTTTTTGTTTTAGGATTTTTTAACATTATTGCAGTTACTAATTTTGACATTTCTTCTTGATTTAGTTCAATTAGACTTTGATATTTTCCATTTTTAGGTTTTAGCCCTATTTCCCTTAAAAATTCTCGGACTCCTTTTTGATTCCCTGTTACTTCTGGAATATAAGGGTTTGAACAATATTCTAGTGTTCTATTTAGAGGCCTAGTTGAAGGATAAATAAGAATTCCTCTTTTTCTTTTTATTTCCCCCTCTTCTAAAATTTTATTATTTAATTTGTCTATTTCTTTTTCTAACATATCTCCAATCATTCCTAAAATTCCTAATTTTGCTAGTTCTTTTGATGCAGGGTAAAGTTTTTTACAAAAAAGATAAGTAAGGCAAGATGCACTCATCTTTTGTTTTTTATCTAGTTCAGAACTTATTATGTTTATGTCCTTAGGTATTTCTTGGGTTATTTCATGATGATCAATAATAAAAACATTTTTTAGTCCAGATTCTACAATGGAATTTAGATTCCCGGAACCTAAATCTAAGAAAATAGTTATTTTGTTTTTTGGAAGATCATAGATAAATTGTTCTTCAAGGGACTTGACAATTTTTAAGGAAAATTTTTTATCTAGTTTTTTTAGGGTTTGGATCATAATTGTTGCAGAAGAAATACCGTCTGTATCAAAATGACTTATTACTTGAATTTCTTTGTCAGGATTTTCATTAAATTTTTGAACTAAATTATCTATTTGTTTTTCTAAATTAATTCCCTCTTTTTTCATTTTTAGTTAAAGATGTTGCAAATTTTATATTTGCTTTTTTATTTTAAAAATAAATTATTCTTTAAAATATTTCTTGAGCTTTCTTAATTGTGCAAAAATCCTATCTTTTTCTTTCTTAGCTCTTTTATCTTGTTTGTTTGTTTCTGAATGTTTTTTTATTCTTTCTAATTTAGTTTCTACATTTTTTAAATCTGGATTAATGTATGTATTGTTTTCTTTTAGAATTTTTGATATTTTTTTAGAATATTCTTTTGGATGTACTTCTTGTTTTTTGAGGTTTTCCCCTATTTTTTCAGCTGTTAGCCCTTTTTTAGCTAGTTCTATGACTTTTTTCTCAAATTCTGTTTGAGATATTTTTTCAGCTTTCTTTGTTTTTGGCTTTTTTTCTATTGTTCGAGATTCTGATTTTTTTGGCATCTTATTGAAAAAGGATTTGTGTTTTTAAAGGTTGCTGTTAAAAAACTATTTAAATCGTGCTTGACTGATCTTTTTATGGGAAAAACAATTGGGGTGGTGTCTTTAAAAGGGGGTGTTGGGAAAACTTCTGTTGTGTCTGCTTTAGGAGGGGCTATAGCAAATTTAGGTAGAAAAGCACTTTTAATTGATGGAAATTTTTCAGCTCCTAATTTGGGTTTGCATCTGGACATTATAAATCCTGAAAAAACAATCCATGATGTTTTAGGGGGAACAATTCATATGAAAGATTCTATTCATGAAATTGGGGAGTTGCTCCATCTTATTCCTGCTTCTGTTTCACATAAATCAGAGATTAATCCTTTTAAGTTAAAAGATAAGGTTAAGAGTGTGAAAAAAAATTACGATGCTATTATTTTAGATTCTTCACCTTCTTTAAATCAAGAAACTCTTGCAGTAATGCTAGCTTCTGATTATATTTTAGTTGTCACAACTCCCGATTACCCCACTTTAAGTATGACTCTAAAAGCAATAAGTTTAGCTAGGCAAAGGGGCACCCCTATTGCAGGTCTTGTTTTGAATAAAGTTTATAATAAGAATTTTGAATTATCTTTAGATGATCTTGAAAAAACCTCAGAGGTTTCTGTTATGGCTGTTATTCCTCATGATGTTAATGCTTTGAGAGCTGTGTCTGAAGCAACACCTTTTACATTCTATAAACCAAATTCTAAAGGAGGTAAGGAGTATAGAAAACTTGCATCAACCTTAATTGGAGAAAAAGAAAAACCAGTTAAGCTGAAAAGATTTTTTAGATGGGTAAGCCCCAATAGGCCAGAAATTAACAGGGAAATTTTTTATGACAGGGTTTTTAAATAGCCCCGCCCGTATCGCAGACGTTTATTTATAAATAAAACTCGGAGAATGTATGTTAAATGTTAAACAATTTCATAATCCAAATCTTTATATTTGCATGTTTTTTCTCTTTTTTATGGTTAAGAGACCTCTTGTTTATGGTTTATCTTTATTGTTGTCATATGTTCCTTTGGCTTCTAGTGTTCAGGCTAATGATGATTCAAAGCCAGATTCATTGTTGGAACAAAAGGTGGATGAATCCCTAAAACCAATAACTCTTGTTGAATTCTTAATGTTGGATCAAGCGAATAAAATGATTGAGTTTTATAATGAGATGCCTGATGAACTATATGTATCACAATCTTCTTTGGATGATACTACTTATGCAGACTTTTCTGTTCAACCTATTTGTTTGGAATATGTGGGTTTGGAGAAGCTTAGAGAAGCACACAAGGAACCTATTCGATTAGAGGGATATCAAAGTGAAAATCTTCAACGGGACGCACATGAGTTATTCATGGTAGCATATAAGAATTTCGTTAGTAATGTTTTGGATTCATTAAGGACTGATGATAAGGCAATTGATTTTAATATTATAAATTTTGAAGGGGAGGATATAACTTTTATTAGCAATTATCGAACTGTGATCTCCCGACCAAACTAGTCCTTTCACGACTTTTTAGTAATAATTATATATGCTTGTTTTTTCTCAGGTGCTAAATATGGATTACTCAAAACGAACAGAAGCATACTTTGCAGAATCAGGTAAATACAAACCGCTGTCTTTAGAGGAAGAGCAAACACTAGCTAGACTCATAATGCAAGGTGATGAAAAAGCCAGAGATAAGCTGGTAAGGCACAATTTGAGCTTTGCAAATTCTGTAGCAATCAATACTGCTAGACAAAGAAACGCTGAATCACATATAGATGACCTAGTTCAAGAAGCAGGTCAAGGAATGTTTGAAGCCGCAAAAAGGTTCGAGCCAAGAGGATACAAATTCATCAGTTATGCTGTGTGGTGGGTTAACAGACGTGTTAACGCATATCTTTCTGAGAATAAACTGATAAGAAAACCTTCAAGCCAAAACAAGGCTGCTTCCGAAATATTCCAAGCAAAAGACCATCTTGAAAAAAATCTTCAAAGAACCCCTAATTCTGATGAAATCGCAGACTACCTTGCCACTCAAAACGAAAAGGAATACACATCTGCCCAAATTGATGCAGTTTTAGAATTGTATCGTACAACTTCAGCATTGTCCATGGATGCAGAATACTCTGATGATGACAGAACATTAATAGAGACAATTGAAGACGTTGGTGCAGAGTCCGTAGAAACATTAACTCATAATAAGAATAGAAAACAATTACTTGACAAAGTTATTAACAATATTCTTCCGAAGGTTGAACGGGAAATAATTGAACTACACTACTGGCAAAACTTATCACTATCAGAAATCGCAGAACAACTTAAGCTCCCAAGAGAACAAGTAAGACAAAAAAAAGACTTAGCACAAAGAAGAATCAAAGCAAGTTTAAGCCACGAAGAAAGGCAAAAACTAAACTCATACATCTAGTAAATATATTTTGTTACTTCCTTAACACACAACATAATTAAAAATTCTCAAGACTGCCATAATACAAATACAAATCTCGGAGTATGTTCGTGTTTTGTTAAACGAAATGAAGAAAAAAATGCAGTGACACCATTTGAAAGCTCTGTGATGTCACGCATTGGTGTATAGCCCCGCCCGGATTCGAACCGGGGTCTTATGCTCCAAAGGCATAAATCCATAGTCCTTTATGTATTTTTTATAACACAATAAAGTTTGACCGCTAGACTACGGGGCTCTGAAAATCAGAGTGTATTTTTCTTTTTAAAGTTTTGTTAATGTTTCTTATATCTACCTCTTTTTTCTACTGCTTTTAAACGTTCTAGAATTTTTTTAGATTCATTTGAAGTTTTATAACCTGATTCAACAGCTTTCCAAAGTTGTTTATAGTGTTTGTAGTGCTTTGCTTCTAGTGCTTGTTTTAAAAGATGAAGATCTACTGCTTTGTCTTCAATTTTATGAGAAATGTATCCAAGGCCAAAGTCAATAAAGAAGATTTTGTCTTTAACTAAAATCATATTACTTGTTGTGAGATCTCCATGAATTATGTTATGGTCATGAAGTTTTGCAATGTCTTTTCCAATTTGTTTACATACTTGGAGTTTGTTTTTTAATTTGTCTAAATGATCTGAGAGTTTTTTACCGTCGATAAATGGTATATGGATCATTCTTCCTTGTCCAGGATCTGCAAGAGGAATTGGACAGTTAATTATTTTAGAAGCTTTTACTAAAAGTTTATTTTCTGATTTTGTTCTTTTTTGTCTTATTTTTAGATCAAGTTCAGGAAGCCTATATTTTTTTAGAATTCTATCTTTTACTATTTTATTTCTGATTTTTATTATGTTTGCTTCTGCACCTTGAGCTATGACTTTAGTCATGATTATTTTAAATTAGTAAGATTTAAAAGAGTTGGGTTTTAAGGATTTTTATGGTAGAAGAATTACTTTATACAGGAGACTTTAATTATGTAATTGATCATGAAAATGATGGAAATGGGCATTTAAAGTGTTCTAATTATTTTGATTATACTGAAATAGCTAGACATGATTGGCTTGATATATTTGGTTGGAGTGATGAAGAATTTAATGAGAGGGGAGTAGCTCAAAATAGAATACGTTGGGAAAATCCTGCTCCAGAGCATTGTTTACCAGTATCTAAAGGAGATAATATTAAAGTTAATATTGGGGTTGTGTTACAAGGTAGTAGAAAGTTTAATATGATTTTTAGATATTATAATTCAAAAGATAAATTGGTTTTTAATACAGGAAGTACTAATTGTTTTGGGGGTGTTAATTCTTCTAATACTGGAAAATTAACTAATATAATAAGGATTCCTGATTTTTTCTTAAAAAAATTAAGAGCTAGTAGGGATAAAGGTTAGTTATTAAAACATTAATTTTTTGCATTAAGAATGATTTTTAAGGTATTTTTTAGATTTTAAATATTTATAAATTTCTTTTAATAATTCTGAATCTCCTGGATTCATTTTTAGATTAAAACTTTTTTCAATATCAATTACTATTGCTTTTCCTTCATGAATTTTTAGATTATTTAATTCAGGTATTTTTGCTAAATATGTTGATCTTTTTATTTTTTTATCCCATTCTTTCACATAATTATTAAATTGTTTAAAAAATTCTAAGTTTTCTAAATCATCTGTGTTTATTTCTAACTCTTCTTTTAATTCTCTTTTTAGTGCATCTTCTGGAGTTTCATTATTTTCTATATGTCCTCCAAAAAAACCATATTCTTCTCCATGTTTGGATATTTTTCTTCTATCTTGAAAAAGGATTTTTCCTTGTTCATCATAAGGGAGAATTATAGCAACATTACTTATTTTCATTTTAAAACTTCAATTTTTTACCTTTCATAAATTTCTTTGCCATTTTCATCATTTGTTTTTGGCTCATGCCTTTTTCAGGGTCAAATTCTGTTTGACTTTTTATCATTTCATTAAGCATATCATATTGTTTGATTAAAGACCTAATATCAGAATTAGCTACCCCAGCTCCTTTTGCTATTCTGTTTATTCTAGAATTTCCTGTTTTTGAATCTTTTAGAAGGTCTGGATTTTCTTTTTCTTGTTTAGTCATTGATTTTAAAATATGTTCCCATTTTGCTATTTTAGTTTCTTGATTTTCAAGTGCATTTTCTGGAATTTTTGCATTTCCTAATCCGGGAACCATTGATTTAATTTTATCAAAACCACCTAGAGAATTCATTGATTTTACTTGCTCAATAACATCTTGTAGAGAGAGTTTTCCTGACTCAAGGGCTTTTTGCATTTTTTCTTGTTCATCTTTTCCTGTTGCTGATTTTATTTTTTCTATTAAGGATTCTAAATCTCCCATTCCTAGAAGTCTAGATAAAAATCTTTCTGGGTTAAATTCTTCAATATCATTTATTTTTTCTCCTGTTCCAATAAAATAAACTGATGCTTGTGTTTCTGCACAAGCTGTTAAAGCCCCTCCTGCTTTTGCAGTTGAATCCATTCTTGTGATTATAACTCCTGAAATATTTATAACATCTTTAAACTCTTTAGCTTGTTTTTTTGCTGCTTGTCCAATATCTGCAGGCATGACTAAAATAGATTCTGTGGGTTTAATTTCAGAAGAGAGTGATTTAATTTCATTTAAAAGTTCTTTGTCTAGCATGTGTCTTCCTGCTGTGTCAACAAGAATTAAATTGTATTTTTCTAGTTCTTTTTTATTGTTTTCCCAGATTTTTAAAGCATCTTTTTCTTCTAAATCAATAAAATAATTTAGTTTGTTTTTTTCAGCTAGTTGCTTTAGTTGTTCAGAAGCAGCTGGTCTGTGAACATCAAGACCTACTAAAGCTACTTTATTACCTCTTTTTGCAAAATAATTTCCAAGTTTAGCTATTGTTGTTGTTTTCCCTACCCCATATAATCCTAAGAAGAGGATTATATTTTTTTCTTTTTTAAGTTTTAGAGGTTTATATTCTCCCAGAATATTTATTAATTTATCATGAAGGAGTTTGATAATATGTTCTTTTTTTTCAATTTCTTTAATTCTTTCATCAAGAGCTGTTTTTTTTATTTTATCAGTTAATTCTTTGACCAAGAGGGTATTAATATCTGCTTCTATTAGAGCTCTTTGCAAATCTCTGATTATAGTATCCACTAGATTTTTGTCTAAAAAAATAGCATTTGCTATTTTATCTGTTGCTTTTTTAATTACTTGGCCTAGACGTTCTAACATATGAAAATAACCTCGCGGTTTTTTTTGATTTTTCCTTTTGTTGCAGAGGACGATTTTTTAAAATGCCTCTGATGAAAACTGTACAATAGAAAGAGTAAATTGAGAGTTATTAAGTTTTTGGGTTTGAAGAAAGTTTTTTAAATGAATTTGTTATTGTTTTTTTATGGTATTAGATACTTACGATATGTTTACTCAGCAACAAAAGGTGGTTTATAGGTTGGCTAGAGGATTTAATCTGATAAATACATCTGAAAATTTAGCTAGTATAGATGACATTGATATTAAAAGATATAGAGAAGGTAAAGTTACTGCAAAAGAAAAAAGAGTTATGGAAGAGGCATTAACTATTGCAGCTTCTTGTCAGAGATCTTTAATTCCTAAGCTTTTTTAATTCTACAATCCTAATTCTTTGATAAATTTGTTTTTGTTAAATACAATTATATCCTTATATTCTTGACCTGTACCAAGATAAAGAATGGGTTTTTTAGTGACATAACCTACACTTAGAGCTGTTCCACCTTTTTCATCTGTATCTGCCTTAGTTAGAATTATTCCATCAATTCCAAGTTCCCAATCAAAAGTTTTTACTTGTTCTATTGCATCATTTCCTGTTATTGCTTCCCCCACAAATATTTTAAGATCAGGTTTGCATATTCTTGATATTTTTTCTATTTCCTTTAATAAATTTTTAGAAGTGTGTATTCTTCCTGCTGTGTCAATCAAAACACAATTAATAAAATTCTTTTTTGCATATTTAATTGCATCAAATCCTACTGATGCTGGATCAGACCCATATTTATTAGCAATGACTTTTATTCCTAGTTTATCTCCATGTTTTTTTAATTGCTCAATTGAAGCAGCTCTAAAAGTGTCTGAAGCAGATAAAACACAGGAGATATTGTTTTTTTTAAGGTAATCTGCAATTTTTGCAACTGTTGTTGTTTTTCCTGTTCCATTTATTCCACAGAATAAAATAACATAAGGATCTTTTGATTGGTCATAATATTTTTCTTTTATTTTTTCAACAACATCAAAAGGATCAATTAGTATTTCTTTGATGATCTCTTTGAAAACATCTGTAATTTCCGACTCAACTTCTTTTTTTAGAAATTCTTTTCCAATTATTTGGTCTTTTAAATTTTGGATTATTTTTTCAGCAACTTCTAAAGCAACATTGTTTTCTAGAAGAAGCATTTCTAGTTCTTCTTTGTATATTTCAAATTCTTTTTCTGAAATTTTTAGTTTAAATGGAGGGATAATTTTTGCAAAAAAACCTTGTTTTTCAGGTTCCTTTTTTTCTTGTTCTTTAGTTTTCTTTATTTTTTCTTGTAGTTTTTCTAAATCTGGTTCAAATTTCTGAGTTCCTGGTTTAAATTTAGTAGGAATTTGTATTTCTCTTCCTGGTTTTTTTGATTCTTTTGTAATAACTTCTTTTTCTGGAATTTCCTTTATTTCTTTTTTTTCTGAAATCTTTTTTGTCCAGTTTCTTAGTTTTTCTTTTAGTTTTGAAAACATATCATTGTTAATCATGTGATATTTATAAAGATGTTTTTTTTAATTATCTAAATTTTTATAAAGATAGGATTTTACCTAAATATATGAAAGGTATGTTAGTGATTATTGATGGGATGGGGGATCTTCCTAATAAGCAGATAGGGGGAATGACTCCTTTAGAAGCAGCAGAGATGCTTAATTTAGATTTTTTAGCCACTAGAGGTGAGATGGGTTATATGTTTCCTGTTAAACCTGGGTTTATTCCTGAGTCAGACGAAGCAATTGTATCTATTTTTGGTAATAGTTTAATGTCAAGTACTCGTGGGCAACTAGAAGCAGCTAGTACTGATCTTAAAATTGTCAGAGGGGATTTAGCTTTAAGAGTTAATTTTGCTACAATTGATTCTTTAAAAAAAGGAAATATAATAGATAGAAGAGCAGGAAGAACACTAACAACTACTGAAGCAGAATTTTTGGCTAAGGATTTGAATAATAAACTTAAACTTCCTGTGAAATTTATTTTTGAACCGACAGTTCAGCATAGAGGTGTTTTAATTTTTAGAGGGGGTTTTTCAGATAATGTTTCTGGAAATGATGCAACTTATTCTCAAGGAAAGTCAAATGACTTAAATAAAATAAGGGTTTGTAAACCACTTGATGACGAGGAAAATTCCCAGTACACTGTAAATATCTTAAATGAATTTATAGAAAAATCACATGAAATTTTAAATAAACACCCTATTAATCTTAATAGGAAAAAAAGGGGTTTATTGCCTGCAAATTATCTTTTTTTAAGAAGTCCTGGAGCTGAAATTCCTAAATTAAGACAATATAGTAAATGGATTTCCCCAAGTTATATGCCTTTGGAAATTGGATTTTCAAAATTAAGTGGAATGAAGGTGGTTGGGTTTGAGTACCCCAAATTAAAAAATTTAGATGCTTATGGAAATCTTTGGGATGGCTTAAAAAAAGAATGTAAATTTTGTATAAAAACAATTAAAAAATACTATAAGAAGTATGATTATGCTTATATCCATATAAAAGAAACAGATCTTCCAGGACATGATAATAAACCTATTGAGAAGAAAGAGATGTTGGAATATATAGATAAAACCTTTTTTAAATTTTTAAGAGGGTTTGTTCCTCAAAATAAAATTAAGGTGGTTGTTACTGCAGATCATTCTACTCCATGTAAACTTAAAAATCATTCTGCAGATCCTGTTCCTGTTTTGTTTTATAATGATTCTATTCCAAAAAAGAACCCTTTTTTCTCTGCAATTTCAAGAATAAATGAAAAAATTCATTTTAGAGAGAATAAAGAGCAACAGCATAAGGGAGTAAAATTTTGTGAAAAAAATGCTAGAAAAGGTAGTTTGGGAAGCATGATGGGGAATGAGCTATTGGAAAGAGTTGGGTTTGATAAATGAGATGAGTAGAGAAATGAACAAAGACGTTAAATTATATATTGCTAGAGATCCTTGTAATAGAGATTTGTTAATTAAGATTCTTAAGGGAGTTGGATTAGATGTAGGTGTGATTGAAAGTGCTAGCAGATTAGCTGTAGTGGAATATAATAACAGATTTTATGAGGGCAATAGGAAGATAATAAATCATTTTGACCCTTTAGCTAAACATTATTTTTAAAATGATAGAAGGGTAATTAAGGGTTGGTTTTGAAACAGAAGCATACAAGGAGATAAAAAAAGAAATTGATTGTAGGGGATGGAATCTCGAGTTTTTAGATTCTGGCTCCCACATACCTTCTTTTATTTTGTATGAGGTTGGAAAAAATATCTATTGTATTGGTAAGATATTTTAGAAGGTATTGAAGCAAGAATTAAAGTTTATTCTGTTTTTGTGAATCTTAGAAATTGATATTTTAAATGATAGCAATCATTAAAAACTTCTGATTTATTGAGCTTTTATGATAACCTATAATGATATTTATGAAGCTGCTAGAAAAGAAAGATATTCCGAGCAATTGCAGAAATTACCTAAAAGTTTTGTTGGAGATGTTGCTGATTATTTGAAGGAGAAAAAACAAGTTTCATTAAAAGAAGATGATGTTTTTTCTGATTTGATTCTTAAGACAAAAAAACAACTTGGAAATGCTGTTACTTTGTTTAAAGAGCTTATGTTGAGGAGAAGAAAAAAGATTTTAACTTTAGTTTTAATTGCTGCTGAGACAGGGATTTCAAAGCAAGATTTTGAAAATATGCTTGATTTTGAGAAAAAATTATTTGAAGAGTTTATGAAATCTATAGATATTTCTGATAAAGAGCTGAGTAATCTTTTGAGTGATAGAAAAAAAGAAATACAAAAAAATGAATTATTACTTTTTAAGACAGATGTAGAGGAATTTGTTGGGTTAGAGGGGGAGAAGATGGGTCCTTATGAAAAAGGGCAGATAGTTAATATTTCTAATGAAATAGCCAAAATTCTTGTTGATGATGAAAAAGCTGAATTAGTCAGTGAATAAAATTTAAAAAGGGAGTTTTTTAACAATTGTATATGGATTTTGAATTTGATGAAGAAATAAATGAAAAACAAAAAAAAAGGCTCGAAAAAATAGCTAAAAATTATAATGGGGGTGGAAAATTTCATACTAAAGCATTATGGTTTTTGCCAGCAGTTTTAGTTGGAGGGGCTGTTCCTAAAAAATATCAATTGTGGTTTTTAGACAGATTGGGTTGGGAAAATAAAGATCCTGCTATTTTAACAAAACTTAATATTCCCCTTGGATTAGGGATGTCTTTAGTTTATTATTATGGGAGTGAAGCAGCATTAAATGGGCTTTCACAGGTTATTACTTCAGGAGTTGCTGATGTTTTAAATATAACAGCTAAGGCAGTTATCCAAGGATACGGAATTTATAATGCTGGTCAGAGTTTGTTTAGGGCAGGTTATGTTGCAAAAACAAAACAACCAATAATGTCTTTTTCTCTTGAAGGGTTATTACTTTCTGTGGGTTTTTCTACTGGAGGAAAAATAAAAGATAAATTTATTAATCCTTAGTTTTTGTTGTTAATATGAATAAAATAAGCAGGACAATTACAGGATTAGTTATGATTGTTCTAGGAATATTTTTGATTGTAATTGCTATTTTAAAAGCAATTTTTATTTTAATTTATGGGATTCCTATTTTAATTATAGGTTTTTTTATATTTTTTAATACTAAAGAAGATCATATTGAATTAATTAAACATTCTGGGAGGAAATAAAATGGCACAATTGATTGTAACAACAGGGAATGAAGTTCCAGGTAAAAAAATAGTTGAAGTTATTGGTATTGTTAAGGGAAGTACTGTTAGGGCTAGAAATATTGGAAGAGATATTGGTGCTGGTCTTAAGAATCTGGTTGGGGGGGAAATAAAAACTTACACAGATATGGCAAATGATGCTAGGGACGAAGCATTTAATAGAATGGCTAATCAGGCAATAGAAATTGGCGCAAGTGCAGTTATTGGAATGAGGTTTGCAACTTCAATGATAATGCAAGGAGCTTCTGAAATGGTTGCTTATGGTACTGCAGTGAAATTGAAGTGATCTGAATTTATTCAAACGAGTTTACGAGCATATGAAAATCTTTGATTTGATTATAGTGTTGTTGTTAAAGTAAAATAGTAAAAAAAAATGACAGAAGATAAGTGTATTTTTCCAAGATGTCCAAAATGTGAAAAAGGTTATTTGCTTCCTTTTTCATATAAAGAAGATGTTTTTGAAAAATGGAAATGTTCAAATTCTGAGTGTAATTTTGTCGTACAAAAAAGATAGAATCAAAAACACTTCATGTTTCCTTCTCAAGTTCAGTAAAAAGTAAGATGTTTTTGAAAAATGGAAATGTTCTGAAGGGAGGCATACTATTCAGAAGAGATAATTATTTATATCTGTCTTCTGGATTTTTAGGTTTTTTTATTCCTACTTTTTCTCCATAAGGACCAAAAGAAAAATCACAATTATATCCAAAACCTATTTGGTATGTTGGTGGAACTTCTCCCGCTTCTTCAAATAAGTTTTGAACTAGTTTAGAAATTCTTTTGTTTTTTTCTTCTGAAGTTTCTTTCATTTTCATAAAAAGTTAATCATGAACTCAAATCAAAGATTTGGTTTCATTCTTTGAAAATTTTAATTTTCAAAGCCTGTGGAGGGATTTAAACCCCCGACCTACTGCTTTCCTATGCAAGAGCGTAGGAATAAGATTCATGATCTTGCTTACAGGGCAGCCGCTCTATCACTGAGCTACACAGGCTTATAATTTATTTAGAAGAAAATGCTTTAAAAAGCTTTTTTTATTCTTTTTTATCAATCACTTTCAGAATTCTTATTTCACATAAGGAAAGAGGATATATTTTTTTGAGTTTAATGCTTAAAGATTTTTGAAGTTGGTTTTTTAAAATTTCTTGAAAAATATCTTCTGAGTTTTTATTTTTGATGTATTCAATAATTTCTTCTCTTGCTTTTTCTCTAAGTGCTTTTCTAACTGCTCTTGATACTTTTCTTCTAGTTATTAAAAAAGGTTTAATTTTTAATTCAGTATTTTTACATTTAGCTGAAAAGGAATCTTCTACGTAGTTTGTTCCTTTTCTCATCATTCTTTTTAAAAAATAAGGTAATAATTTTATTTGTCTTGGAATGCTTGTTGTTTTTTCTTCTGTGGTTTTAACTTTTAATTGCATTAACATACTTTTTCCTCTTAAAATACGGGTTAGATCATAAGTTATTAATTTTCCTTCTAATTCTTTTAATTCATATGCTTGAAGTTGAGTTGTTTTGTTTACTATTGGAATTTCAACATCAAAAAATTTCTTTTTCTTTTTTGCTAAGACCATTTTATTCTTGTAAGATTTTTCCTGTTCGTTTATTTCTTCTTGACGTTCTATATTTGGATTTCCCACATACAGAACAAGTATACATTATATTTGTTTTTTTAGTTGTTTTGGCTTTTCTTTTATTTTTTGTAATTGGGGGTTTTGATCCCCATTTTCCTTTGTTTCCTATTCCTTTTCCAAGTCCTCTTTTTTTAGCTCTGGATATACTTCCACGGGTTAAAGTTCCTCTTTGAAAACCTGTTCCTACTAATTTGATTTTTTGTTCTGTTTTCTTTTTACAATATGGACAAAAACGATTTGTTTTTTTTGGTAGCTTCATGAGAATGAAAGAAAATTTGAGTTTTTAAAGTTTGTTGATAGGGTGATTCTACCCAGGATTGGGCTCATAGTTATCTGATGTTCAATCTGAATTTCAAAATCAAAGATTTTGAAACGACAAATCAAGGTTCTATCTATATGGTCCTGCCCAGGATCGAACTGGGATCTCATCCATTTTGAGATACATTCCAAAGTTTTTTGCAAAGATTGCATTCTCGTCAAGGATGTGTCTTAACCACTGGACTACAGGACCTTATTTTTAAAAATTTCCCGAAATATTTAAATATACTGCTTTATAATCTTATTTATGAGAAGCATGGCAAAGATGATTATTTTTGTAGTGTATTTGTTCTTTGGAATTTATTTTATTAATTATCCTTTTGAGATTGTTAAAATTCCAGCTTTTATTTCAACAATGGAATCTTGGCTTTTGTTTATTGGGGGAATTTTGATAATTATTGGGGGAATAAATTTCTTTAGAGCCAGTAGAGGTTATTAATTTCTTTTACAAAAAGATTTATATATGTTTCTTACTTAGTATTACTTAATATACTAAATATATTTTGTATTATGAAATATATTTAATAAGATAAAGTAAGAGGGAGTAATATTAATGAAAGAAAGAGTATCTGCAACAATAGATAGTTCAACTATGAATCTAATCAAAATTCTGTTAAAAAAAGGAACATACAGAAATAAATCTCATGTTATTGAAGAAGCAATTAAATTATTAGAGGAAAAGAATGAAAAATAAATTTGGCCAGGCAACTGTTTTTATTATAATTGCAGTTCTTATAGTAGGTATTATTGCAATTTATTATACTACTAAAAATGGAGTTAGTGTCACAGGCGTTCCTGCAAATATAGAACCTATTTATTCTAGTTTTTTATCTTGTTTAGAAAATGAAGTGGGAGTGGGTATTAGTATTTTAGAGAGTCAGGGAGGTTATATTGAATTACCTGATTTTGAGCCAGGTTCAACATATATGCCCTTTTCATCTCAACTGGATTTTTTAGGAAACCCAATTCCTTATTGGTATTATGTATCTGCAAATAATATTCAAAAAGAACAGGTACCTACTTTACAAGAAATGCAATTTCAATTAGGGAATTTTCTTGAGGACAGGGCAAGAAATTGTAGATTCGAAGAATATTATAATGCTGGTTTTGAGATTACTCAAGGAGAAGCAAAAGCAATAGTTTCTATTAAAAATAATGAAGTTGATGTTAGTTTTAATATGGAGTTTAATGTTGTTAAAGGAGAAGATACAGCTGTTTTCAGAGACCATAAAATTGTTGTTGCTTCAAGGTTGGGCAAACTTTATGATTCAGCAATAGAAGTTTATAATAAAGAACAAGAGGAATTATTTTTAGAAGGTTATGGAGTTGATATATTAAGAAGTTATGCTCCTGTTGATGGTGTTGAATTAACATGTAGTCCTATGGTTTGGAATGCTGATGAAGTCTTTGATGAACTTGAAAATGCTATTGAAACAAATACTCTTGCTTTAAAAACAGGAAAAAACAATGATTATTTTGCAGTGGATTTAAATATTGAATCTGGTGTTGATGTGCGTTTTCTTAATTTTAAACAATGGCCTCATGGTTTTGAAGTTGCACCAAGTGAAGGGCCTGTTTTAATTTCAAATCCTATTGGAAATCAGCCTGGAATTGGAATCTTAGGTTTTTGTTATGTGCCTTATCATTTTGTTTATAATGTGAGATATCCTGTTTTAATTCAGGTTTCAGAAGCAGATGAGGTTTTCCAGTTTCCTGTTGCAATTGTTTTACAAGGAAATGTTCCAAGACAGGCATTAGATGTTAGTTCTATTGAGTTAGGTATTCCTGATTTTTGCAAGAACAAAAATACACTTATTGAAGTAGGGGTTTATGATACTAATTTAAGACCTGTTGATGCTGATATTTCTTATGAGTGTTTAGGCACAAGATGTAATATTGGAAAAACTTCTTCAGGTTACTTAGAAACAAATTTTCCACAGTGTGCTAATGGGGTTGTTACAGCAAAAGCACAAGGATTTAAAGATGCAAAACAAATTTTTTCTACAATTCAAGAGGGGGGTGTGGATATTATTTTAGATAAAATTTATGGATTAGAAATTGATTTGAAATTAGATGGAAAGAGTTATGATAAAGAAGCAATCATTAGTTTTATTAGTGATGATAATTCAAAAACAATTGTTTATCCTGATACTAAAATAGTAGAATTAAGTGAAGGCCAATATGAAGTTAGTGTTTATGTTTATAAAACTTCTAGTTTGAAAATACCTTCTACAACTCAAGAGCAGTGTGTAGAAGTTCCTAGGTCTGGTTTAGGAGGTTTGTTTGGATTAACACAACAAAATTGTTTTGATATTGAAATTCCTTCGCAAGATGTTTCAAATGCTCTTGCAGGAGGAGGAAAACAAAATTATTATCTTTTAGAATCTGAGCTTAGAAATTCAAATATTGTAGAAATAAATGCAGATAGTTTAACAACCCCAAAAACTCTTGAAGAATTACAGAATAATTATTTTTTATTTGATGGTAAAGGGCTTGACATAGTATTTAAATAAAATGAAAAAAGTAAATAAAAACAAAAAAATTAGAATATTTTTAGTATTTGGAATTTTGATTGTATTTTTTATGTGTTTTATTTCAGCTGAATATATTCGTTCAGGTGTGCAATATATGTCTCCTGGAACTAATTTGGGAGGAGGAAGTTCTGCACAGACAATGTGTGGTGATGTAGGGCAAGATTTTATTATTCAAATAGCTCCTTTTGGTTGCTCACCTGCTGTTGTCAGAAGTGATTTACTTGAGGAGCAAAATGTTCCTGTATTTTGTCAGTTAGCTGCTACTAAAATAAATCCTTTAATAGATGTTGAGGCAATTGATAGTATTTCTTTTTCAGGACAATATCCTAAAGAAGTTTCTGGAATAGGTTTTCAACCTGCACAAGCTGCCTTAGGAGAATTAGGGGGAAAATTAAATTCACCTGTTTTAAATAATATTGGTTATGCTGTCATAGTGTTAAAACAACAAAAAAATGCTTCTGCAATGCCTGATTATGTTGAAGGAACTTTAACAGCAGATATAAAATATGATATTCAAAATGCTTTTGGAATAGGAAAAGCAAGTTTTTATCTTCCTTTATTAAATGATGACAAGTGGGAAGAAAGTAAAAAGCAGTATGGTTTTTGGAATGGAAAAGCTTATCTTAAAGTAGATAGGATTGGGGAAAATGAGGCAACAGTTTCTCTTTATGATGGTGTGAGAAAAATTTCAGGAGTAAATCTTGAAAAAGGAAAAAGTTCTGACACTATTTATATTCCTGGATTTGATTGTCTTGCTGGTTTAAAATTAAGATTAGAGGGGTTAGTAAATCCTGCTACAAGAGCGAAGTTTAATGTTAATGGAGATATTGTTGAAGTTGCAAAAGGAGATACTTTTTTAGATAATAAGTGCAGTATTTTAAATATTGATAAAAAAGGACTTTATAAAAAAGTTGATTTAAGATGTGATACAGATGAAAAAAGAGGAAATAGTTTTAGTTTAATTATTAGTCCTAAAGTTAAGTTAAATATTAATGGTGAGGAAGGAGAATATGAACTTGGAGATAAATTACCTTATGGAGAAAGAGAAAAAAATGTTTATATAGGTTATATTGGAACAAGTAAAAATTCTGAAAAAGAAAATGATATTTATGTTAGATTTTTGCAAGCCCCTCCTGAAACAGGGGATAAATTAAGTAATGCTGATTTATCTGATATTGCTAAATATGATAGTTTCTTTAAAGTAGAAAAAGGGTCTGTTGTGAAAAGAGCTAGTGTAGGAATAATAAAATATTTTGCTGAGAGTATAGCTATGGATTGGAATTATTTGGTTGATGGGGAGTATTATAAAGTACTTTCTTTTGGAAATGAGAAAGATATTTTTGGAAAACAAATTGAAATACTTGGTTTTGCAGGTCCTCAAAATGCAGAGCTTAAAGATGCAGAAGGAAATTATGTAAGTGCAGAAAAAGATTATGATGAAATTCTTAGAAAATAATCAAATGAAATTAATGAAGGTGAGGAAGAGTTTGGAGAATCAACTCTTTATAATAAAATACTTTTAGCAAAAGCCACAGAACAAAAAAGAACAATGGTTGAGTTATGTGATGAGTTTAAAGAAAGTTATTCAAATTCAAAAAAAGATGTGGGTTTTTGCGAAGGTTATAGGTTGTCTAGTTCTGAAATTTCAATTAGGGACATTGTTATTAATTCAAGACTTAAGACTATTTCTTTTGAAGGAGTTTATGAACCTAATATTGATGATTATAGTGTTAAATTAAGAATAAATAAGGAGGATGTGGATTTAGGATTAAATGATGTTTTTTATATGGGTGATTTTGGAACAGGAGTAGGAAGTGAAGGAGGAAATTGGAAAATAGATAGGGGTCCTGATGAGATAAAAACTATTCTTAAAAAAACTTCTGGTTATTCTGATTGCATAAAATATATTGATGATGTTTCTGCAGCTGGTAAAAAATATGAAATTGATCCTTTATTGTTGTTTGCTTTAATGAAACATGAGAGTAATTGTAATTCTGATGCTTCAAATACTAATAAAGATAAAAAAGGAAATCCTATCTCTCTTAACATGGATATTGGTTTGATGCAAGTAAATACAAAAGCTCATTGTGGTGAGAAGAGAGATGGAGAAGAATTGTCAAGTGATTTTCGTAATTGTGTGGGTGAATTATATGATAAAACTAGAAATATTTATGTTGGAGCTGATATTTTAAAAACAAGTTATTTGGCTACAAAAAATGGAAAAGAGTATAATGTGTGTGGAAGAAATATTCTTTATTCTGGGTGGGAAGCTGCTTTAAGAGGTTATAATGGTTGGGGTTGTTATCCTGGGCAAGGATATTATGTTGAGGATGTTACAAAACTTTTTAATGATTTAGGAGGAGGTTTTTCTGCTTCTACTATTACTGGTGATCAAGGTTCAGAATATATTAAATTAACAGAATTAACTGAGAATTATGCTAAGTTTGATATTCATGTTAAGGAATCAGAAGTTAAAGAAACAGTGTGGAAAACAGATGCAATGACTCTTGATTTAAACCAGTTTAAGACAGTTGGAAATTATAATTTCAGGCTTATTGATATTAATTTAAAGAAGTTTGCACAAGTTTCTGTTATACCTAGTATTGATTATGCTGGGACAAAAGCTAATTTTAGTTTTAGGCTTGGAATTGAGCAAAGAACTTTTAAACTTACTCCTGAAAAAACAAAAGAAAAAATAAGTGTTTTAGATAAATCAATTTCTGATTTTGAATCCACTACTGAAGAATTAGGCAAATTTGTTAAGACAATGAATAGGGCTTGTGTTGTAACAGGAACAGGGTTGATGTTAAAAAATCTTGTTAATAATGCAGGAGGAAAAGCAATTGCAAGAAAACAAGTTATGAGGAGTGAGGGGGGGTGGTATCAAACATGTGCTGATTTAGTTTCTAAGGGGACATATAAAAATGTGGATGTGTGTTTAGCTGATAATTCAGATGCTATTGAAAAACATGTTGAAAGATATTATAATGACATGAAATTACAAGAACAAGAGTGTGCAGATATACAAGATAAATATACTAAAAAAGGTGTATTAGGGCAAAGAACTGTTGATGATGAAGCATATTTAAAAGAGTGCATAGCTAAAACTAAGCTTAGTGTGTTGAATAATTTAGAAACTATGTTTCCAAATGGTGTTCCTTATGAGGGGGGAATGATTTCAGCTCAACAATTTGTTAATACTATTAATGAGAACACCACTACAATTGAAGAATGGAGGGATTTATCTTTAAATTCTAGATTTAATAATGATGAAGGTTTATTAAGCAATATGGCAAAGAAAAGTGCTCAGAGTTCTATTAATGATATTTACAAGACTTCAAGTTTGATTAAAGAAACAGAAGATGCTAAAGTTAATATAGATGCAAATTCAAATTTGAAGAATGTTGGTTTGACAGTTGTTAGTTTACAGAATACTCAAATATTTCCTTATGAGGGGGGGGAAGTTGTTGTTTCTAATTTTGGAAATATCTCTGTAGATTCTAAGATTCAAAAAGTTTTGTATGAGGGGAATGTTTATACTCTTAAGTTAAATGAGTTTGAGACTAATAAATATAGGGTTGAAGAAGTTTATAATGAGGATGGTTCTACTATTCCTTTGGTTGCCTCACGAGAAATTTTATCACGTAGAGACAAAATTAAACAAACTTTAGTTTTTGAAAAAGTTGATGCTTCACGTTATGAAAATAAATATCTTAATCCTGTTGTGAGATATTTTGAAACAGAGCCATATAAAGGTGAGCCAGCTCTTGTTCCTGTTGATGTTAAAAATGGTTGGTATGTTGTTATGAAACAGACTCTTCCTGTTCTTGGAAACATACAAACTTATGATGCTTCTGGAATTCCAAGGAGTTTTTATTTATGTAATGTTGGGAAAAATGGAAATGAAGAAAATAGAAAATATCCTGATGATGAGTGTGGGTTAATTAATTTTGGAACAGGTCAGCCTGTAGATGAGTTTTCAGGACTTAGTAAGGAGAAGGCAAGTGCTCTTGTTTCAGAAGCTAGAAAAGCAATTGAAGATGCGCAAAAAGCTCATAAATCAGGAGCAAGGAGTGTGAGTATTAAAGGTCAAACAATAGAAGTTGGAGAGCCAATGGCAGATATTCCTGATATACAGTGCCAAGATACTATGTCTGCTTCTGATTGTAAATTGCTTTTTAATGTTTGTGACCCAGTTGTTTGCCCTTCTTCAAGATGTAACTTAGGTGGAAAATATAATGTTGAGAATGTTATTCAATCTGGAATAACAGGTGGTATTTTCTTGTGTGCTCCTAATTTTATTGGATTTGGAGGAGATGTTGTTATTCCTGTTTGTTTGTCTGGAATTCATGCTGGATTAGATGGTTGGGTTCAGATTCAGAAATCTTATAGAGATTGTTTGCAAGATAGTTTAGACACAGGACAAATGACTGGAATTTGTGATGAAATCTATAGTTTACATGGTTGTGAGTTTTTATGGAGGCAAGGAATTCCTGCAGCTAAATTAATTATCCCTAAGTTTCTTGAAGTGATTACAGGGCAAAATGTTAAAGGAGGAGGAGAATATCTTGGAATGCAGACTGCTTTGAAAAATGCAGGTGATTCTGTTTCTTATTTTACAAATTATTATGCTAAAAATTCTTTTGCAGCATTTAAAGCAAGAAGTACTGAAGAAGTTGGAAGTGTTTTTTGTAAAAATTTTATTTCAGGAACATTCCCTAATTTTGATAGTGTTATGGATGTTTTAACAGAGCCTGTTTCTCCTGTTCAGTTTCATGGAAGATTTGAGGAAATTCTTTATACTACAGCTACAAATCCTCCAATGTCTCAGTATAAGGTTTGGTATTTTATTTATGCTGGAAAAGATAGTGGCTCTTATTACCAAGTTTATTTGACAGGAGCTCCTGAAACTTCTTATTATCAAGACACAGGACTTAAGAAAATTATTGCTTCTGGATATTTAAGTGCAGGGGAAAGAATAGATGAGGCACCTGACTTACTTGCTACTTCTGGTTATCAGCAATTGTGTATCAGAGTTAATGAACAGGAAGAATGTGGGTTTAAACAAGTTTCAACAGAATTTGGAGTTACTTATGTTAAGGACTTGTATATGAAAGAGCAGGCATCTCAGGAAAATATTAAGACAGAAAAAAATTGTATTGCAGGAACAGCTAGTTTGTATAGTTTAGCTTCACCAAGTGGTGAAGGGGCTGCAGATGAATTACTTAATCCTTCAATATACAATAGGGGTATTATTAGAATTTGTGCAACTAATAATCCTGGAAAATCAACAGATGCAAATTGGCAAGATCCAGAAAAATCAAGATGGAAAGATGTTGGTTATTGTGATGATAATACTATGAGGTGCTGGCTTGATAAAAAGAGTGTTGAAAATGTTATTGAAAATCAGGCTTTTGAAGATGAAGTTCTTGAAAAACATGCACAAAATCAATTAGATATTTTAATAAATCAGGGAGGATATTTTAGTGGTTCTGAATTTACTCAAGCTGTTACTAAACTTAAAGAATTAGAAAATAAAAAATCTTATTCTGAAATAATAAGTAGTGTTAATTCTATTTTTGAAAGAGCTTTTTTAAATAATCAAAAAGCCAAATTATTATTTTTAAGAGGAAATGCTTTTGCTGAGTTAGCTAAGGGTTTGTTTAAAGGGGTTGTTGATGAGAAAGTAGGTGTTGCTGGAATAGGTTCTTCTTCAACTCAAGCAGGAAGAGAAATGGATGGTTTTGATGAACAAATAGTTAAAGGAGGTCCTGGTTGTTGTAATTATAAGACAGCAAGTATGAAAGAATCAGTTTGTTCTGTTGAGAGAAGTAGTTGTGATAGTGTTCAAGCTATGTGGATAGAAGAGGGGGGATGCATAGAGAATAATAAAAAATGTGTTTCTAGAGAAGAATTTGCTGCAGCTCAAAAATGTTCTGATGTTTGTGATGGGTTATTAAATACTTGTGATATTAATGAGTGTCATGAACAAGATGGTTATGGTTTAAATTGTTTTTTTGTTGATTCCTTGTCTGATACTTGTGTAGATTGTGATAATCTTGCTTTTTGTAGTCAGCTTTCTGATGATAATGAGAAATGTTTAGATTCTAGGTGCGGAGGAAAATTAGGTTGTGTTTGGGAAAGTAATGGGTGTGTAAAAAAGGGATGGGAAGTTGTTCAAGTTAATGTTAAATTGACTTTGGAAAAAGCAATTGAAGAAACAAAAACCAGAAAAGGAAAATATTCAGAAAATAAAGATTTTGTAGATCAACTTTATAATATCAGTATTTTGACAGAAGAAGAGTATGTTGAAATTAATGGGAAAGGATTTTGGGATGTTTTTAATGTAGAAGAAGATATGAATTATTTGTTGAAAATATTATTGCTTAAATTAGCTACTCAAAGAAAAGCTGAAATAGACCAATCTTTTTTAGATATAGAGAATGAACTTGAGTATGATCTTGAAGTTCAAAATATAAATGAGTTTGTTGAAATTAGATATGTTCTTAATCAGACTTCTACTTTTCCTGACCTTTATTTTGGATATTATGAGAAAACAAGTCCTTTGAGGTGGGTGTGGACTATTGATTCTGGGTTAGAAAAATGGTTTGCTGTTTCGACTATTGATGAAATGCTAAATAATCCTCAGAAAAATAATCAATTAAAATATTTATTAGGTGATGTTAATTCTAAAACAGATTTAATTAGGAGTTTGCAAGGAAAAGATTATGATTCAGGAAAGATTTTGGTTCTTAATGCTGGTGGAAAAGGATTGTGAATGCGGGAGAAAGGATTTGAACCTTCGCAAGCACTAAGCTACCAGGTCCTAAGCTTGGCCTTCTTATAAAAGATTATGAAAATGGTCTACAAGAATCTGGCCCGTTTGACCACTCCGGCACTCCCGCATGAGAATGTGAAGATTTTGGGGTTTAAAAGATATATCATAATATTCTTTTTGATATTAATACTAAGGATAGCTTCTATTCTAATTAATACTCCCAATATTATAAAAAGATTGTGTTTTATTGACTTATTGCTTTTTCAATACCTCTTCCTAGAATTTCCCTAATGTTAAATATAATAGTAGATTTTGTTTATATTTTTTAGTAATTCTTTAACTTAAGCTATTTCTTCTTACTCAACTCTTTTTCCTTTTGTTTTATTTTGTCTTCTAATTTGAGTTTTTCTATTAGTTCTTTATATCTGTTTCTTATTGTGACTTCTGTTATTCCTGCAATATCTGCTACTTCTCTTTGTGTTTTCTTTTCATCGTTTATTAGAGCTGCTACATATAATGCGGCTGCGGCAATTCCTGCAGGACCTCTTCCTGAAGTAAGTTCAACATCTTCTGCTCTTTTTAAAACTTTTAATGCATCATTTTGTGTTTTTGGAGAGAGTTTTAAGACACTAGAGAATCTTGAAATATAATCTTTTGGAGAGCTTTGTTTTACTTTAATTCCTAGTTTTCTTATTATAAATCTGTAAGTTCTTCCAATTTCTTTTCTTTCAACATCTGATGCTGTTGCCATTTCATCTAGAGTTCTTGGAATATTATAAGAACGACATGCAGCATATAAACAAGCAGCAATTACAGATTCCATTGATCTTCCTCTTACGAGTCCTCTTTGAAGTACATAGTTGTAGATTCTTGATGCTTCGTCTCTGACAACATTTGGAAGATTAAGGTAGGAAGCGATGACTCTTAGTTCTGCCATAGCAAGCCTGAGATTTCTTTCAATACTTGTGGATACTCTTTCTTGCCATTTTTTGAGCCTTAAAAATTTTCTTGTTTGTTTTGGTTCTAATCTGTAAATATCTGAGATTTCCCCAACATTGGTTGTTAAACCTTTATCAAATTTTTGCATACTTGTTGGGGCTCCACCACGTCCTTTTTTTTCTGATTTATCAAATTTACCTTGCAAATCAATTCCTGTGTCTACCATTTTTTCTTCAACAACAAGGCCACAATCATTACATATAATTTCGCCTAAGTGGGAATCAAAAGTGAGGTTAATACTTCCACATTCAGGGCATTTTTTTATAAAAGACATGTTTTGGTTTTTTTAGAAATTTTTATATCCATTAGCAAATGGTAAGCTTTATAAAGGTTTTGTATTTATAAACTTTTTGTTTTTTATAATTATGCAAAAGGGGTGAAAGAAACTTAATTATTAGTATATAAAGATTTTTATAGGACTTATTTTTTGAAAGAATATGAAAAATATTTTAAATAAATTGTCTGTTTTGCTGTTTGGATTTTTATTTGTTCCTCCTGTTCTTTCAAATATACCTAATGAAAAGATAAATTATACTCTTACTAAGGAAAATGTTGTTTGTAAAGAAAAAGGAGTTGCAGAGTGTTCTGATTATAAACCACCTATACCCTTATATTATCATAGGAAGCTCGAATTTTCTAAGGGTAAAAGCAATGGGAAAATGATTTATGTTGATTCTGTTGAAACAAAAGTAAATTTCTGGTATTTTCCTAGTGTTGATTCTGCTGTTATATCAACAAAATCTTTTGAAGATACACTTACTAGAAAACAAGCTATAAATTTACTCAAAATTTATTTTCCAGAGGATAGTATTATTCAGAATTATTCTTCTGATAAATAAGTTTATTCATTAACTAAAACACCATTTATCATACCTTCTTGAGAAGGGCGGTTGGTTATTTTGGCTTTTCCAAGCTCTGTTTCTATAATTGTTCCTTTTGTAAGAATATTTTGTCTAGCTAGAAACCTGTTTGAAGGGGTTTCAAGAACATTTTTTATTTCTATTTTTCTTTTTCCAATGTTTATGAATTTTGATTTTAGATTAAATGTTTTTTTGTTTCCGCCTCTTGTTCTTACAGATTTTCTTTTTTCTTCTCCCAGTTTTACAGGAATTTGGTGCCCTGGCTTTTCATATGCTTTCTTTTTTCTTCTTTTAATATATTTTCCACCAGATATTTTTCTTCCTAATTTCATAATAAGAAAGGATTATTTTGGTTTAAATAGGTTTCTGTTGATGTTTTTTTTAATAGAAATTTTTTTAAACTAGGGTAGGGATTTTTCTTTATGAGTTGTTATGAATATTCTGTTCTTGTGGATTTTGATTTTCCTGATATTTCTTTAGTTTATGATAATATTAATGAATTTGGAAGAATTCCTCTTAAGATTCAAGAAGTTTATTTTACTGTAAAAGAAAAATATTCTTCTTTAGCAATAGGGCATACTAAAAGAGGAGAAGGAGATTTTATTATTTATGTTTATTCTAAAGATCCTTTAAAAAGAGAAGATATTGAAAAAGATTTAGAAAAAAAATTAAAAGGTAGTGATAAAAAAATAAAAATAATTGACTTTAAAATAGGACATAGTAATCTTTTTTATCCTTGGATAAAAAATGTAAAGCACAAGATTGTTGCTAAAAAGTTTCTAAAAAAAGATTTTGAACTTAATTCTTCCTTGCGAAATGTTTAAAAACTAATTCAACAAGAGTATTTTATGGTTAATGGTATTGAGAGACCACTTGATTTATTGAACAACTCTAAAGGAAAAGAAGTTCTTGTTCACCTAAAAGGTGATAAGCAATTTGTTGGAACTCTTTTAGCTTTTGATATACATATCAATTTGGTGTTGGATAACATAAAAGAAATGCAGAATGGCGAGATAAAGCGAAACCTTGGATTGACTTTTCTAAGAGGGGATACAATTATTTTTATTTCTCCGGCTTCAACAGCCTTAAAGGAAGAATAAGCGTTTACCTGTTAAATTTTCGCAAGGTCTAGTGTTTTTTATTAGTTGGGACTTTCGTAGTTTTTCCAAAAACTTTATATATAATTAATGTATAATTAATATATAGAACTAAAATGCAAGAACAATCAACTATTCTTTTGAGGAAAAATGTAATTGAACAATTAAAAAAAGCTAGAGAACATCCTAGGCAAACATACAACGAGCTTATTGAAAAAATGATTTCTCTTTTTCTTGCTATGAGGCAGACAAATCAGTATGATGAGTTTTTACATAAAATTCAACAACCTAAAATGAAAGAACTTTGGGATAATAAAGAGGATGAGATTTGGGAAAATGCATAGGTTTGGAGAAGTTGTTTTAGCTTCTGTTCATTTTACAGATACTTTTGAAATTAAAAAAAGACCTGCTTTAGTTCTTTTTGAGGAACAAGGAAATGTTGTTGTGGCTGGAGTAACTTCTAATTTGAATATGAAAGGGGTTTATTTAAGGAAAAAAGAAGGTGCAATTAGGGATAGCATAATTAAGTTAAATTATCTTTTTACTATTTCTGAAAAAATGGTTGAAAGAGTCTTATTTTCTGTTTCTAAAGAAAAAAGAGCTATGATAAAAAAAGAGTTGTTTAGAAAAATTAATTGATTTTTTGTCTTAAACTATAATAATTTTTATAGGGTTAATTTGTTATATTGGTTTATGAAAGTTCTTTTTGTGTTTAAGGATAATGTGGGAAGAAGCCAAATGGCTGAAGGTTTTTTTAATTATTATTTTCCAGATCATTGTGCAAAGAGTGCTGGAACAAAAGGTAGAGACTGGAGTGACAAAGTTTTGGGAGAGGAATTGGCTTGGGATGTGGTTAGATGTATGCTTGAGAAGGGAATTAATCTGAATGGAAAAAGGCCAAAGCAATTAGATAAAAAATTGTCTCAAGAGGCAGATAAAATTATTTGGATTGAAGATATATTAGCTGTTCCTTATTATATTGGTAAATCAAAAATTAATTACTGGAATGTTATGGATCCTAGATATAGTGATTATGAAGGGCATTGTAAAGTTAGAGACCATATAAATTTTTTAGTTAAGAGACTTATTGATAGTTTGAATAATTCCAAACAATTATAAATTAATTCTTCTTCTATAATTTATGACAGCAAAGATTAAAATAATTATGTTGGGAACAGGAAGTCATATTCCGAGTGTGAAAAAGAATCATACAGCTGTGCTTTTATGTTATGAAGGAGAAAATATTCTTGTTGATTGTGGAGAAGGAACTCAGAGGCAGTTCAGATATGCAAAATTAAATCCCTGTAAGATTACTAGGCTTTTGATTACTCATTGGCATGGAGATCATGTTTTAGGAATTCCTGGAATTTTGCAGACTCTTGCCTTGAGTGATTATAGGAAAACCCTTTTTATTTATGGTCCTAGTGGAACTAAATTATTAATGAGGGCTTTGCTGAATTTATTTAACTTTAAACAGAAGTATAAAATAAAAGTTGAGGAGGTTGATAAAGGAAAGTTTGTTGATGAAAAAAATTTTTATTTAGAATCTGAGAAAATGGAGCATGGTATTTCTTGTAATGCCTATTCTTTTGTAAAAAAAGGACAGGTGAGGATTGACAAAGAAAAATTAAAGAAAGCTAAGTTAGATCAAGGACCACATTTATCTAAATTAAAACAAGGAAAAGATATTAAATATAAAAGTAAAAAATACTTGGCAAAGAATTTAACCTATACTGAAGGAGATAAAAAAATTTCTATTGTGATGGACACCTTGGATAATAAAAAAATAATTCCTTTTGTTAAGGGTGCTGATTTGCTTATTTGTGAATCTTCTTTTAATGATGCCTTTAAAGATAAAGCAAGAGAGTACCACCATTCTACTGCTAAGCAAGTTGCAAATAATGCTAAAAAAGCTAATGCAAAAAAACTTGTTTTGACTCATCTTAGTGGTAGATGGGATAAAAATCCACAAAAAATTTTAAATGAAGCTAAAAAAGTTTTTAAGAATTCTGTTTTAGCTAAAGATTTAGATGTTTTTGGGGTATAGAAAGATTTTAAATATGATTTTTTCTTGATTTATTTGGGTTATAGGCCCCTGTAGCTCAGTCTGGATAGAGCGACTGCCTTCTAGATTTAGAAGATGAAGAAAGCAGTAGGTCGCAGGTTCGAATCCTGTCGGGGGCATGTTTTTTATTTGGGTTGTGGTTAGTTAAATATTTAAACTTGTATTCGTTATTAACAAAGATGCAAAAAAGGAGGTAAAGATGAATAACAAAAAAGTAATAGTTGGTGTGATCTCTGCGGCTGTAGGAGGAGTCGCTGGATCTTATATTGGTGGATTGGTTGGACAAGAAGTTTTATATAGAATAATTGGAGCTGGAATCGGGGCAGTTATTATAGGAACAATCATTCCTGTTTTAATCTTTAAAAAAAAGAGGCAATAATCATAAAAAGATGAAAAATCAAAAAATAAATAATTTATATCCCATTCGGTAGCTCTGCTTCTGTCGGGGGCATGTTTTTTATTACAATAATTTTTAAATAAGGAAAGAATTTTATTATGAAATGGTGAAGTTGGAGGAGACTGTTCTTGTTTTAAGAGAATTTGGAGAGTGGGTTAGAGCCCCGTGGGATTGTGAAAAAGATAATTATAATCCAAACCATTTTATTTATCTTGTTCAAAGCTTAGCTTTTGATATGGGTTTTAGATATGCATGGTGTGGTTATCCATATAGTGATACACTAAATGAATTATATTATGAGTATTATGAAGATAAAAATTATGTTGACGAATCAATAATAAGTAATGGTTTGAAGTTAACTAAATCAGGAATAAAAAAACTTTCTAAAGTTAAAGAGATTATAAAACCCCCTAAAAATATTAATAAAGATAAATGGTTGGAAATGCTATCAACCATTCATTATTTTAAAAATATTTGTTATGTAGAAGAATTTGAAAAAAGAAAAATGGAGATTAATTTAAATAATACTTTTTTATTTCTTGATGAAAACAGAGTTACTCTTACTAGGACAAATCCTGATAGAAGATTTAGTTTAGAGGAATTTAAATTAGCATGGAATTGTCTCACAGAATATGGGTTATTAGATAAGAAACATAATAGACCTACTTCTTAATCATTATAATGATTCTCTTGAAATTCTTGTTGTTTTCTTTTTTCTATCAATAATAAAGTAATTAAGATTATCATGAAGACTATTGGAATTATTATTGCAAGCATATAGACTAATTTAGGATATGGTTTTTCTAGAGGAGATAAAAAGAAATCGTCGCTTGAGCTTCCAATTTGTCCTTCATACAATACTTTTACGTATAAAATATATTTTCCAAATTCAAGGTCTTTTGGTATTTTAAAAGATTTTAAAAAACTTATTTTATTTTGCAAAGTTATAATTTCTTTATCTAGAAAAATTTCTTTTCCTGTTTCATCTAATATAGCATATTCTAATAGAACATTGAATTTTTCATTTGTTTCTTCTAAGCTAAACACGGTTATATTCGCAATAACATTTTTTCCAGGAGTTAAAGGTAAAAATTCTTCTAGTATTTTAACTTCAACATCAAAGAGAGGTGTTTTTGTTTCAACTTCAATTGTAACAGGGATTTCTTTTCTAGTACCTCCTGCATCTACAAATATTTTTCCTAAGTAAATATTTGGGATAGTATTTTCTTGAGCTGTAAAATCAATAATTATTTTTTTCTGTTCTCCTGGTTCAAGTTTAAAATTTTCTTGGCTTATTACTATAAATTTTTCAAGGTCTCTAGAAGAAATACTAAAAGAGAGGTTGTTTTTTTCATTATTTGTTATTGTGATTGTTTCAAGTTTGCTTTGTCCTTGTCTTAAAGTGATTCCAATATTTGTTTTATCAATAGAAAAATTTTTAGGTTGGATTGCAACCCCCCCACCTCCCCCAGGAGTTGTAGGAATGGAACAAGCAATATAACTTACAGTTATATTCCACTGAGCAGAATTATTTAATTCACCATCTGTTATTTCTGCTTTGATGGTGTGGTCTCCTGAAATTCCACATCCAAAATTATAATTAAATTCATCAATTGAATTTCCAGAATCATATTCCACAAAACCATTATCAACATACCAGTAAGTATCTGGAATTGTTAAATCAGGATCATTTTTTGTTATATTGAATTCTAGAGCATTTGTACTAGTAGTGTTTATTGTTAAATTATTTGGATAATGATCTATAATATTAGGGGCCCTATTTTCGTTTGTTATTGTTAAGCTAAAATTAGTGCAAGCAGTTCTAGAACTTCCATCTTGCCCACACAACTCAGAAATATTTGTATGAGTTGATGTTAGCCCTGAATCATTGACACAAATAGTTATATTATAGACTCCTAGAATAGTTGATAAATCTGCAGTGAAATTCATGATTCCTATAGAACTTATGTTAAACAAATTTACTGAATCTTCTGAAGAGTTTGTAATACTAATGTTATAATCTAAAGTTCCAAATCCCAAGTTATATTCTGTGTCAGTTACTGAGAGTTCTTTATAAAAGGTTGAGTTTTCTCCTATTGACCAGATTGTTTGAACACCTATATTTTCAATTATTGGATCATTGTTTATTTCTATAACAGAAATATTTGTAATGGCTGTATCTGAGCAACAAGTAGAATTATATCCATCTGTTATTGTGATATATATTTCATATAATTTTGATCCTGTGTTTACACTTCCTATATGTGCTTTACTCATGACACCAGAGATTATATTTGCATTTATGTGGGTTTCTCCATTTGTAAAACTTGAAGGATTTAGATAAAAAGGACTTGTTGGAGGGGCAATATGAATTTCTAAATCATCTCCATCAACATCTGTTGCATTAAAAGGGTAATTAAGAAAAGCTCTTTCACAAATAAAAATTGAATTATTTATAGGCCCTAAAATGGGGGCTGAATTATTTGTTATTGGGGCTATAAAAAGGGAAACATTTACTGGCCTATTACTTGCTTGACCTGTTATCGATTCTCCTGTAATTTCTCCTTTTATTATGAAGATAAATAATAAAATTATTACTAAACACATTAGTATTAAAAATATCCTCTTTTTCATAATCCAAGGAAAAGAAAGATGTATTTAAAATTTGTTGAATTTGATTTTTTACACTTTTTTATTTTTGGTTTCTTTTTCTAGTAATTAAAATTATAATTATTAGGATTATTAGTATTCCCATTATTATCCCAAGAGTAATCCAAGGTATTTTTGTTTCTGCTATTTCTTCTGAAACAATTACATCAAAAGAGATAGTCATTCCTGTACCCAAACTAACTCCTCCTGTTTTTCCTGGAGAGACTGTTTTGAATTCTACTGTGACTCTTGTTGTTTCTCCTGGTATTGTTTCTTTTGGGATTTTTATTTTTAAGGGAGCCATAGTGTCATAGGTTTGTGCTTTTACTTCAAAAAGATCTTTTTCTAACTCTACAATTTCATGACCTTCAATTAATTCTGCTTTAAAAGTTAAGTCACCTTCTCCTACCATGTTTTGAATATTTAAATTAACTATTCTAATTTCTCCCCTAGCTAATATTAATGGTTTGTCTGGAAGCCAAAAAGGAGAACTAACTCCAGAGGCATTTATTATTGTTGAAAATAATATGGTAAAGATTATACTTATTGCTATTTTTTTTGTTTTCATTTTAATATGCTATTATCCAACCTCCTGATGAGTTTGTAGAGTAAGTTTGTGATGAAACATAGGGTACATTTGGAATACACCAAAATATTTTTTCTTGACCTGTTCCAGAACCTATTGATAAATTACCTCTATTTGCAAATGTATTATTTACTGTCACTGCAGTGTTGTTTATTAAATAACTTGCAGTTACACCTGTTATATCACATTCATTTGTTGAACCTGCTGTGAAATTTGAAACATTGATTGATTCTGTTGTAATTGTTTCCCCATATATGTTTATCCCTGTTACATTTATTGTGCTATTGTAATTTCCTGTGTTGTTAACAAATGTTTCATTACTTGCTTTTGCATTTGTTCCTCCTGGATTTACTGTTACCCATGTTATTAATAATGGGTTTATTGTGAGTGCTTTTAAGATACCTAATGATAAATTTGTTTCCGATATATTGTGAGTACGAACTTTAGTTCCTAAGTCTTCTCCGCTTGCACTTACATTCCATACACCTTGTATGTCCCAATACCACATAGAAATAACACAAGAATAGTTTGCTCTTTGTGCGTCTAGGTCTCCAAGATGAACACATGAAGTGTTGCTTCTAGTTATTCCATCTGCTGTATTAGATATATTTGCTTGAACACTTGAGTCATTTATATCATTAACACCATCTGTGTCATTTAAAACAACATTAATAGTAATATCTTTACCTTGACCTTCTATCAAAGTTATGTCTGGATACCCTACAACACGAATACTTTCTATTATTACATCATTTGTCCCTGAAATAGTAACTGAAACATTTGTTGGAAGATTGGTTGCTTGACCTGTTATTGTTTTTTTAAACCAATCAATAAAACCTGCAGAGGTTAAAGGGATTATTATCATTAAAATTATTCCAATTAGGATAAATATCTTTTCCCCTTTTTTTTTCATGTTAATAATAGTTATATCTTCTTTTTAAATATTATTATTATTATTATTTTGACTTTTCTTTTGCTTTTGAGTAAATTGTCCAAATGTTTCTTTGATTTCTATTTAATAATTTTGCTATTTCAACATATTTAAATTGTTTTTGTTTCAAGTATAACACCAGTGCTTCTAATATTGTTAATTTTTTGTTTTGGAATATTTGCATTGGCATTTTAATCACTTTTTGTTTTATTTTGAATTCTAATTTATATTTTTCTAGTGATTTATTATATGCTGTCCAAATAGTTCTTTCATTTTTATTTAATCTTTCTGAAATTTCTTTGTAAGACATCCCTAGGTTTTCTTTCATATATTTACTGATTGTTTCTAGTGCTCCAAGTTTTGTTGAGAATATGTTTAGAGGGATTCTTATTTCTTTTCTGACTTCAATAGTTTCGAATATTTCTTTGTTAGTTAGTCTGTATTTGTTTTTGATTTCTTTTATTAGGAGGTTGATTATTGTTGCTTTATCTTTTGAATAATCTTTTTCTAATTCACTTGCTAAAATATTTAGTGCTTTGAGAAGTTTGTTGTTCTTTAATTTCTTTTTTCTTCTGAAGCTTATTGCTACTAGGAGTATTCTAATTGCCCAACTTCCTGTCGTAGTTGTGTTATAGGTTCCGCTGGGAATTGTTGATGGTACTTTTGTTAAACAAAAATAAATTTGTTCTTGTGCTGATTCCCCTAGGGAAAAATTTCCTGCTTCTAAAATAACTGTTGTCATTGTAACATTTGTCGCATTTTGAAGAGTAAATCCATTACATTCTGCTGGAGGGGTCCCTCCTGTGTCAGTATCTACTGTGAAATTACCCACACCTAAAAAATAGCTTCCTGAATAGAGGTCAATTCCTTCAACATTAATTTTTGCTGTTGTGTTATAATTACCTGTATTATTAATTGTAATAGGGTTGTCAGCAGTTTGATTTGTTGCACCTATTGCAACTGCAAAATTTATTTCTGTTGGGGAAAAAATAAAAGATTTTAATTGATTGTAGGTAAAACTTGTAGAAGTATTTGTGGTTGCTTCTTGATTATTATCTTCTGCATAAATACTTATATTCCAGTCTCCGTTTTCATCCCAATACCACATAGAAATTGTACATGAAAAATTTTGAGAAGTAGTTGTAGTTTCTCCCGATATATTAATACAACTTGAATTTATTCTTGTTGTTTCTCCTGGTCTTGAAAAATTAGCTTGAATACTTGTATCATTTATATCTCCAAATCCGTTAGCATCATCAACAGTTATTGTAAATTCTATTTCACTAAATGTTCCTTCAACAGGATTTTGAGCAGATATTGTTTCTATATAGGGTATTGTTGGAGCTGTGTTTACTTCTTCTCCTCCAGTGATAGTCACATTCCAAGTAGAAGTTATATTACCTATTGACATATTAGAAGTCATATTTGCATATGCAAAAAAAGTATGATTTGTATTTGCAGTTCCTGTTGCATTTACCCAAAAGACAAGAAGCTGACCTTCATCTTTATCTAAACTAATATTCCAGGGGTTATTAGATGTATTTGTGTAAAATGGTGTTGTTCCTGTAACTATACTGATTAATCCTGATTTTGTTGATGAGGCATTTTCTTCACTTCCAAATAAAACATAAGTTGCTTGGTTAGCTACTACTTGGTAGGATTGGCTTATCCATTCCGTACTTTTCACACTACTTGAAATTCTTACTTCATCCATTATACCATCTATAGGACCATTTTCTGTTCCTATTTGGAAGTTATTATCTCCTACTGGTCCTAAATTAGAATTTTCAGAATCTCGACAACCTGCCATTTCTGATCCGTTTCTATAAAAATAAACATTGGTATGGTCATAAACCCAAACTAGATGCATCCAAACTTCAGTGTCTAAACCAGCACAATCATGAGTGTGCCAATTTCCAGTAGTACCCCAATCAGAACTAAACTCGTCAGTTGCTCTCCAGTCAAAAATCTGGTAATTGTTAGTGCTAGCAAGCCCCTTTATGATATAATTGACTCCATGAACATAATTATCCATTTTTATCCAGAATTCTATTGTTAAATCTTCTGTTGTAAAGTCTAAAGAATCATCTGCATCAGCCCAGATTAATGAATCTCCAGATGCTGCTCCCTCCCAATCAAAAGCCCTACCTATTTTACCCCCAATATAATCTAAAGATGCTGATTTAGTAAGGTTGTGGATTCCTAATGAATCATTCAAATTTTGAAAATGCCAAACAGCTTCGTAGGTTTCTGCCCAAACACCAGCGATGTTTTCTCCTGATGAAGCACCAGAATTATCATAATATAAACAAATTTGATTATTACCAGCATTTATCGAAGGTATTTTAACCCAAACATGTGCATTTGTTCCTGTATAATTTTCTATTTCATAAGCTAACTCAGAACCTCCAGCATTACAAGCTCCACTAATAAACCTTAAATCATCATAATCTGTTTGCATTTCAGAATCATAAGTTACATTAATATACACTGGGAAATTTGTTAAACTTCCAACACCAGTTATATTAATTTCTTTTCTTTTTTCCCATGACGGATTCCACCAATTATCGGGGTCTAAACTAACATTGATTGTTCCACAATTTCCATTTCTACAAGTCACATTTAAAGTTACATTGAAAAATTCATTTTGTGTTGAATTGATGTTCCCTAAAGGGTAAATTAAATCTAAATCAATTGTTGGAGGAATAATAGTTAAGTTACTTGAGTTTCCCCAAATACTATAATTTGTTCCATCATATAATCTTAAACTACAAAACCAAGTATCTCCTCCACTTAGATTTCCTTTATCAAGAGCAGCATTAAATAAAATTGAGTTAGCATAACTGTTGTTGTAATCTATGTTTATACTTTCTATTGAATTGTTATACCATTTAACTGTAACATTCATTTTGTCTTCATCATTATCACTAAGAGTGTACGAACAATTTAAATTCGCAGAGGTTAAGTTTGATTTATCAGCTGAGATAATTGTTGGGTTTGGGGTGTTGGGGATAGTGTTTACAATTTGTATTATTGTTGAATTTTGTTTTGTTAGGCCATCTAAAAATGCATCATTTGGGGTTACTTGGCAAGTCCAATTTTCATTTCCAGATGTTTCATCAGAGATTATTGTTGAGTTTGTATTATTGTTGAGTCCATCTATATAGAGTTGGTAAATTTGTGATGCTGAGAGAGTTTTATTCCAGATTCTTAAATTATCTATAGTTCCGTTCCAGTAATTAGTAGATTCCATTCTTCCAATAAAGAAATCATTTGACTGGTCAAAAAACGGGCCTGATGGGATACTAGATGAGTCTGTTTGATTTAATTCACCATTAACATATAGTTTGTAAGAATTTCCAGCATCCATTACTAGAGCTAGGTGATACCAGGTATTGGTTGCAATAAAATTTCCTGTAACAACATAAGCAGAAGTTCCATCCACATAAGATCCAATTGTTTGTCCATTTCTGTAAAAGAGTAGATCTCCATTTCCTACTGTTCCTCCGTCATAATTTGTAAAAATGTATGGTCCTTCACTTGTTGTTCTTGTATTTATCCAAATTTCTATTGTGAAATTATAAGTGTTATTTAGTGAACTTGATTTGTTAACTAAAATATAATCATCGATTCCATCAAAAACATATGCTCCACCTGATTTACCTGAAGAGGTCCATCGAGGAACGTTTGCAGCAACACCTCCTCCTAGGGTTCCGTTATTATTTAGGGTAGAGTAATCTCTAATAAGATTAGTAGTTGTTGAATCTTCATTTGTGTCAAGGGGCATATTTAAGAGTAAAATTGGAGTTTCATCTACTAACCAATTATAAATGTTTGTAACAGAATTTGAGTCTGCATCAGCTGTTGACTGGTTTAGACAAGTGAAATTTTGTGTTGATGTTGGAGATGAAGGAAAGAATATCGGGGCTGTTTGAGTTGGAGCTGTGTTTGAGGTTGGTAAAATTAATAATTGTGTTAATGAGCTTGTTAAATTAACACTTGTTGAGTTTTCATCATAACCAGATTTGTTTCCAATAACATTATAGTTTGTAAAATAAACTCTTCCGTTTGAAGTTTCATTAAACTCTATTAAGGTAAACAAGGGGGTTAAACCATCTGCTCCTGTTGTTTTGTTTATTGCTGTTCCAAAAACATTTGTTACATTAACAACAGCAGATTCAAGAGCATCAAAGTTTTTATCAGTAACATTTATTCTAAGATAATAATAATTAAAAAAAGTTGCAGTTCCCAGAATCTGTGCAGTGGATTTATTAAAAGTTACATCATAAAAAATAATATTTGTTGCACTATTTGCAATTATAGTGGAATTAATTGTTTCACTTATAGTTGAATTATATATTTTTGAATTGTCTGATGTTCCTGCAAAATAAATTCCTTGAGTAGTGTCTGTGATATTCAAACCAGAACAGATGCTTTCTCGATTAATATAAAGAGCATAGTTTGTTGAAATATTAGATATTGTGTTATTTTTACAAGAAGTAATAGAAATATCATCTAAATAAATACCTCCATTGGTTGTGGAGGATAAATGTTGAATTATATTATCCTCTATACCACTTCCTATTGACCCCAAGATATAAATTCCATCATCAGCACCATATGAAATTATATTTGAAATAATATTTAGATTGTTTGCATTGCTAGTAGATATGCTTTGTCCACTACTTGATTCTATTATGTTTGCTTTTATTGTTCCTTCATCTGAATCTGAAATTTGTATACCTATGTTTGTTTTATTTATTATGTTTTCTTGTATTATTGAACTAGTTGAAGTTGATTGGATATTTATCCCTATAAACTCTATGTTTTTTATTATGTTTTTTGTTGTATTTAAAAATGAAGAAGCTGTGGTATAAATTGCTTCATAACTATTTTTTATTGTTGAATTATAAATTGTTAAATTATCTGAAGAATCTGAATATATAGCATCTCCTATTGTTCTTATAGATGCTTGACATCCTCCTGTTTCTCCATCTCCATCAATTCTTTTTGTTCCATTTATATTAGAAAAATCAGAATTCTTAATTGTATTATTATCAGAAGTTTTTAAATAAATCCCATACAATCCTCCATCATAACACCCACTAGCAAAAGTAGATTCTGTAAACATTTCTGTTATATTTAAATCCTCAACAACATTGTGATATGAATTAGTAAAATTTATTGCTACTGCAAAAACATCTCCAGAACTTATATCTGTTGTATTATATATTGTTGTATTTTCAATTTTAGAATTATTAGTATCAAAAAAATGTATTACTAAATTTGCATCTTCTATTCTACAATTTTTTATTGTTATTCCAGTTCTATGGTTTGAGTTTATTAAGGATGTTGAAGTTGGTCCTGAACCATATATAGTATATCCTGCACAGTCTAAAGTTCCATCATTTTGATTAAAGACATAACAATCACCAGAATTAGAAGTTAATGTAGTACTTGCTCCAATATTTAAACAATCAGTTACGAAGGTTTCATTTTGTTTTGTTAGGCCATCACCTGTTGCATCATTTGGGGTTACTTGGCAAGTCCAATTTTCATTTTCTGTTGTTTCTGAATGTTTTATTGTAGAGTATGAAATATTATTGAGCCCTTCTATATATAGTTGATGAATTTGTTGTTCTGATAAAGTTCTGTTCCAGAGCCTTACACCATCTATTGTTCCATTAAAGAAATTCCCTCCTCCATCCCGCATACTTCCAATACTGAAATTGTTTTGGTTGTCTAAAAAAGGTCCAGGAGAAATATCTGTTTCATCTGTTTTATTTAATTTTCCATCAATATATATTTTGTAAGAATTTCCAGCATCTACTACTGCAATTATATGGGTCCAAGTATTTAATGTAAGAACATTAACTGTTTCAATATTATTTGCATTCTCTATGAAAAGACCTATATCATCATCGAGTTGATATAATAAAATATCTCCATGCCCTATTTCTCCTCCATAGAAATTTGAAAATAAATGTGGTTCTTCAGTTATATTTCTTGGATTTATCCACATTTCTATACTTAAATCTGTTAAATTAGTTAGGGAACTAGACTTATCTAGGTGGATAAAATCATTAACTCCGTCAAAAACATATGCTCCTCCTATTTTTCCTTCAGAAGTCCATATAGGTTCACTTCCTGCTGTGCTATTTCCTAAAGTTCCATTATTGCCTAAACCTGAATAATCTCTAATTATGTCAGCAGTTGTTGAAGATTCGTTTGTATCAAATTGCATATTTATTAGTGTAATTGGGGTTTCATCTACTAACCAATTATAGATGTTTGTTACAGCATCTCCTTCTGTATCAGAAGTTGATTGGTTTACACATAATATATTGCTTGTTATAGTTGCATTTGGGAGGGGGGTTACTGCAGGATTACTGTGGGTTGGGGCTGTGTTAGATGATAGTATAGTTAAACCACTTGAGTTTCCCCATCCAGAATAATCTGTTCCATCAAAAAGTCTAAGACTACAATTCCAAACATCTCCAACACTTAGATTTCCCTTATAAAGAGTTGCACTAAAGAAAGTTGCATTTGCATAACTATTATTGTAATTTATTGTTGAATCTAATATAGAATTATTATACCATCTTACAGTAACATTCATTTTATCCGCATTATCATCGCTTAAAATGTAAGAGCAATTTAAATCACCAGAAGTTGTGTTTGTTGAGTCATTTGAAACAAGTGTTGGAGTTGGAAGATCTGGAGCAGCGTTTGATGAATAGGTGATTTCTAAATAAGGATCATATGTGGTTCCTGTGTATTGTTCTGAAGCCCACCAGTCAAGATTATTGCCTGCTACTGCAACTGAATCAGGATTTATTACAATAAAATCAATTGTGTCTCCCCATGTAAGGCTGTCAAGACTATTGTCTGCATTATCTCCTCGCAAAGTCCATATATACCAAGCATCAGCAGTTGTGCCTCCGACTACTCCTGTTTCATCTACAATGGTTGCACTATAATCTCCACCAGCTGCTTTCCAGCTATGGGAACAATCATATTGGATCCACCCTGCGCCTGTTGTACATGCTCCACCACAACTTTCAGCGCCTTCTGTAAAAGATTGAACTAATTCATGAAGTTCATAATAACGAGTTGTAGCACTGCTACCTCCACTATATGTATTTACTGCATATCTATACATGTTATAATCTATACTTGTAATTGTTCCTGATCCAGAACTTAGAGTCCATTCTAAAATAGGCCTGTAGTCATAACTAGTGTCTATTATTTTTCCAGCGAGCATTTCTGAACACTGCCCATATGATTTGTAGTTGTCTGCTAATCTTTTTCTTATATAACTATCTTTATTATTAGCCGAACCAGTATCACTATCATCAACCAATACTTGGGGATATTCTAATCCTTTTGGAATTTCTACAAATAATTTATTATCTATTACTCTAAAATCAGACCTTTTTATTAGAGATTCAATAATACAATCTTTGCAAATATTTTCCCGAGTTAATCCAGAGTCATCTTCTGGTTTTCCATTTATTATTCCATTAGGATAAAGTTGTAGCATTTCCTCTTCTGTAAGTTCAATATTTGTTAGAGAAATTTCATTGTAAGGTCTTTTATCTTTGGAGAAAAGATAAGGTTTTTCAAAGAACCATATTTCATTTCCCTTTTCATCTACAACTTTTGCTTCTTGTTTGTCCTGACTTAAAATGATTTCAGCCCACTCTGGTAATTCAATATATAATTGAAGAGAATCATTTGGTTCTGAGTCAATAGTTATTTCTCCTGGAAGTGGTAAGTCAGGAATGTGATAATAATTGTTATTTTGAAAATAATTTATTGGGGATGCACTTTGAATTTGTATGCCTTCATCTTTATTTTTTTCAAATACAAGTGTATCTTGACCTCTTAGTTCTGGATTTTCTTTTAGATTTTCTTCTTCATAGATTTCTTTAAACATTTTAACAGAACTTCTTAGTTCATCATCAAATGCACCTATCATTCCTATTTCATTAGTATTAAAAGTAATGTCTGTTCCGTTGTTTTTAAAAAGGATATCTAGTTTTTTCCAGCTTAGACAGCTTAGGTTATTTTCTGGATCTATTTCTTCACAAATTTTTAAATTATTTACAAATCCATATTTTGGAAGAGATATTTTTGTAGATTCTATGTTTTGTTTTTTAGAAAGAATAAGATCTGATTTTAGGCCTTTGATATTTAGTTGATTTCTTTTTATGAGGGTAAAATTTAGTTTTGTGAAATTTGAGATTGTTGTGTTTGTTGGAATTGTAATGTTAATTTCTGTAATATTTGTTGTTATGTTTTCTTCTGGAAGAGTTATATTTTCAACAGGTTCTGAGATTTCTTTTAATATTTTATATTTTATATTATCAATATTTATTTTTGAATTTTTAATTTCTATTTTTAAGGTGTAAGAGGTTTTGTTTAAATTTAAGTTAGAAATATTGCATGTTTCTTCACAAATATCTTTAAAATTTATTGTTTTAGATTTTTCTTCTTTAGTGATATTCATGTTAGTTTCTTCCCCTTCTTCTAGAATATTTTCTTCTGGAATAGTGATATTTGTTTCTGGCTTTGTGACATTAATTTCAGGTTCTGGTTCTTCTTTTATATTCGTTTCAATTCCCCCGGTAATATTTTCTTCTGGAATAGTGATGTTTGTTTTTGATTCTGTTAATTTTTCCTCTGTTTCAGAAGTAAGAGGCTCCTCTTCGGAAGGACTCGAATCTTCTTGTTGAGAAACCTCTTCTGAATTTATTTCTTCTGAACTTGATTCTTCTTCAGAAGAAGAAGGAGAATTCTCTTCGGAAGGACTCGAATCTTCTTGTTGAGAAACTCCTTCTTCACTTGTATCTTCTGAATTTGATGGGCTTGAATCTGGAATATCCTCTACTGCTTTTCCGATAATTCCAAATAACCCTAATAATTTTTTGAAAAAACCAATATTTTCTGTATTTGCTATTGCTTGACCTGTTATTCCTGCTGAAGTTTTTTTATTTTCTTTTAAGTTTTTGCTGTTTAGAATTAATAAATCATCTAAATAGATTTTAATCTGGCCTTTATTTTCAAAAAAACCAGATAATTTTACAAAGTCAAGAGTTCCTGGGTTTTCAATTTGCCATTCATAGGTTGTTGATCCATTGAATTCTATATTAAAGTCTTGAGTAAATTCTTGTTGTTCAGTAAAAAAACCTACTATGATTGGTTGAATATAGAACATAGATGTTATTAAAATAATTATAAAAATAGCTGAGAAAAAAAGAACAGGTATTCTTCTTTTTAAGATTTCTTTTTTTTGTTTTTTTAAAAGTTCTTCACATTCTTTGGTATAATTACTATAGAAATCAATCCATTGTTTAAGGGTTTTGTTATCTGTTTTTTTATGGAGAATTTCTATGTATCTAGAATAAGGAATTTGTCTTTGAGTATATTTTTGATTAAGATTTTGAAAATAAGAAATTAACTCTTTTTTCTTCTTCTGTGCAAAAGCTATTCTTTTTTGTAGTTCCACTGCTGTGGCTTTTGCTAGTCGAGTCCTTCCCATACTTATTATATATGTATGATATGTATTATAAATCTTTGTATTCTTGTTAAAAATACTTATTATATGTGTATTAATTAGAGTGAGAAAAAAGGCTTATTTTTTAGGGGTTTTAAAAGAGAGGTTTAGGATTTATTAATAAAAAACTTTTAAATACAAGAATTCGTAGTAAGTATTGATGCGGAGGTGGCACAGTGGTTACTGCAGTCGGTTGCAGCCCGACTTTTCGTGAGTTCGAATCTCACCCTCCGCTTTTTCAGAAAAGGTTTAATAAAAAATGAAAGATTTAGAAGTAGCTAAAAAAGAGAAAAAAGGATGGGTGTTTTTATCTGAGAAATCTATTAAAAATGTAAGAATAATAAAAAAGATGAAATGCTATGGAAAGACTACTTATAAAAAATTTATTTACTAATTTTTTTCTTAAATCTTCTTTCGATTGCAAGTAAAATTCCTGCTGCAAAAATTACAAAAATAAAAACATAGGTAAATTTGCCATTTTTCATATAACTTAATAATCCTGTTTCAGAATCTTCATCAGGCCTTACTCCTCCTGTTACAGGACTTCTTTTAGAAGCAGTTTCATCTAAGACCCCTATTACTTTCCCTGTTCCTGTTAATTTAACTTCTCCTTCTGTCAGGGTTGTTTTTCCATCACTTACCCTTATATTATAAATCCCTTCTGGTGCAACTAGTTTGTAAGAAACTGATTCTCCAATATTTAATTTAGGGTATTTATTCCCGGTTGTATCACCTATTGTTATTTGGACTGTTTTAGTATATTGGGTGTTTCCAATATTTGTTATTATTAGAGTATCGTCTTTTAATTCAAAGCTTACTTCTTCTTTTATTTCTATATTAAAAAAACCATTTGCTTCTTGTCCTTGGTATTGTACAGTTATTGTTCCTTGTCCATAACTGGCTTTATTGCCTATTTCTATGCTAACAATTTCATTAGAATGAATTGTTTTTTCTAATTTAGTTCTTTTTTCGGCATCTTCAAGAATTACAAAAATCTCTTCGTTGATAGGATTGTTTGAAGAATCAAGTAGGGTTACTTTTAATGTTATGGGTTCTCCTGATTTAAAAATATCAGAGGTTGTTTCTATGTTTATTTTATAATCTTGGGCTATAATGAAGGGACTAATTAATGCAATACATAATAAAAAGAATATTAGTTTTTTTTTCATATTTTGTCTAATAAAGATAGATATTTAAAAGTTTTGTATTATTGTATTATATACTAGGAGATAATAAAGTTTAAATAAAAAATTAATGATTTTTTAAGTGAATAATACAATTGAAAGGAGGTAAAAATGAATAAAAAATATCTTTTAATTTTTGGAATCTTTTTAGTTGTTTCGCTCTTAGTTTTTGTTTCAGCTGAATCTGTAATCGCTGATGATGATTTTGAGAGTAGTTGGAGCGGTGGGTCTGGATGGATTAATGGATGGTGGCATGAAGGAGATTCCAAAATTTTAACAAGTGATTTTCCTTACGAGGGAGACAATCATTTAAGATTAAGAAGAAGTAATGGTTATGTTGATAGGTCTGTTGATTTATCTAGTTATTCTGATGCAAAAATTGGATTTTGGGTCAAAATTAAAAGTTTTGAGAGAAATGATTTTTTAGATTTTTTAGTTAGTTCAAATGGGATAGATTGGAGTGTGTTAAGAACATTTACTCCTGTTGATTCAGATAGTTTGTATCATTATTATGAGTTTGATTTGACTCAGTATGGATTAACAAGCAATTTTTATATAGCTATTGATGCTGAAATGAGTGGAAGTGGAGATTATTTTTATTTAGATGATTTGAAAATTATTACTAGTGAAAATGTTACTCCTCCTGAGCCTCCTCAGCCCCCAATACAGCCTAGTTGGCATATACAATATAACCCCCTTCCAGATCCTATTGCTGATGTTGCTTACTGGAATTTTGATTTATTTGATGTTCCTAGTGAGACAATTCAGAATTTAAAAGATCAGGGTGTTAAAGTTATGTGTTATTTTTCAGCTGGAAGTTATGAAGATTGGAGAACTGATGCTTTAGAGTTTCCAAATGAGTGTATAGGAGCAAGTAATGGTTGGCCTGGAGAAAATTGGATAAACACAAGATGTTCTGAAGTTAGAGAGATAATGGCTAATAGGATAGATTTAGGAATTACAAAAGGATGCGATGGTTTTGATCCTGATAATATGGATGCATATGGTAATGGTGGAGCAGGATTTGGATTAACTGAAGAAGATGCTATTGATTACTATAATTTTTTAGCAGATTATGCACATAGTAATGGAGCAGAGATTGGTTTGAAAAATGCACTTACAATTATAGATGATGTTTTAGTTAATATGGATTGGGCTGTAAATGAACAGTGTTTTAAATATAATGAGTGTTTTTATTTAGAACCTGTTATAGCAGTTGGAAAGCCTGTTTTTCAGGTAGAATATGGTGGAACATCAAGAGCAAATAAAGTTTGTTCTAGGGCAAATGAACTAGGATTCACAACCCTCATCAAGAAGACCTCTCTTAATGCTTTTGAGATTTCTTGCTTGGATTGGTAAATATAAATTTTTCTTTTTATTATTTTTTTAATTTTTATTTAGAGTTAATAATTATTTGGTTTTTTGCTTTTGTTTTATACATATCTTTATTTATATTTATGTATAAATATGTTTATTACATAAGAATACTTCTAATTATGGTAATATTTATAAAAGAGATTTGCTTTGTTTTTTATTATGGGGAAAAAGAAAAAGGTGACTCTTAGTTTAGAAGAGAAAGATTATTCTAAGTTTCAGAAGTATTGTGAAGAAAATGCAATGAATTTTTCTAAAAAAATAGATTTACTGGTTAAGGATTTTTTGAAGAGTAAGAAATTGTTGGGTTTTCTTTTGGTATTTTTATTTTTATTTTTTGTTTCTGCATCAACTTTTGTTGATAATTCTCAAAGTGAATTTGATAATGGATATTATTTTAATACTTTTTATAACAATTCTGGTTTTATTCAGCTTAATTTGAGTGAAGGATTTATAAATGGAAGTTTTGAATCGCAAATTTTTGGCTCTGGGCTTTCTCAATGGGATAGTCTTTCTTGGGTGCAAAGTGGACCTTATGGAATTGACCTCCCTGATAATAATAGTGTTGAAACGGAATTTGTGCAAGGAGCAGATATGACTGGAAATTTACTTTTATTGCATTTAGATGAAAGTTCTGGATCCCAAACCTTTGTTGATTCTTCTGGTAATGAAAAATCTGTTTCTTGTTCTTCTACATCTTGTCCTGCTGCAGGTGTTTCTGGTTTATTTACAAGTGCCCTAAATTTTGATGGAAATAATGATAGGCTTTTGGAAGCAGACCCAACAACAATAACTCCAACAGATGAAATAACTTTTGAAGCATGGATTAAATGGGATGGAGAATCTGGTGAGAATAATGATCTTCAAAACATTATAACTAATGGTGAATGGGATCGTGCTTTAAGAATAACTGAGCCAGATCATTGGATTGGGGGAAGCCAGGTTCTTTCTGTTTTTCAAATTGGTGGAGGTGGAGCAACAGAACTTTATTCAAATACCAAAATATCAACAGGAATGTGGTATCATATTGCAACAACTTATGATGGTAGCGAGCTTGCAATTTATATTAATGGAAAAAAAGATGTAAATGTTTCTGAATCTGGAGCAATTGTTTCTCCTTGTTGTGGGACTTTTATTGGGGCTGAGGAAAATTCAGTTAGTAATTTTGATGGAGTTATTGATGAAGTAGCAATATACAACCGATCTTTAACTGAAGAAGAAATTATGGGACATTATAGAAGGGGTATGGCTCGTTTAAATCTTAGTGTTAGATCCTGTGATGATTTTTCTTGTGATGTAGAGAGCTTTATAGATATTGAAGACACTTCTCCCCAGAATTTATTTATTTTAAATAATAGTTATTTTCAATATAAGATAGAGTTTTTAACGTTAAATGAAAGTGTTAGCCCCGAAGTTTACAACGTAACAATCACTTATACTTCTTTGGACAGCGATCTTCCAACTATTTCTATTTTGTCTCCTGTTACTCAGAATTATACAGATACAAATATTTTAGTAAATATTAGTGCAATAGACCCTAATCTTGCTTCAGTCTGGTTTTATGATGGGAATACAAATACAACTTATATAATTCCCACTTATCACCTTTTTAGTGAAGGATTTAATACAATCACAGCATATGCAAATGATACTTCTGGAAATTTGAATTCAACTAGTGTTAGTTTTTGGGTTGATAGTATTTTACCCCAAATTAATATAAT